>Ga0209974_10000852_pt1 | contig 10526 bp, 7 predicted proteins | sample InoplaM3SPM_FD_187592 | JGI IMG/M metagenome (GOLD analysis project Ga0209974, IMG submission 187592) | Arabidopsis thaliana rhizosphere microbial communities from the Joint Genome Institute, USA, that affect carbon cycling - Inoculated... | ecosystem: Host-associated > Plants > Roots >...
AACGAGAAAAGCAAGCTTTGTTCGAGCCTCGGCTGGATGGTACGGCATCAGCGCTCTTGGACCCACTCTTCAAAGCGACTTTCCAGAATCCGCCATTGATTTCCGATCTTGAATGCCGGAATCCGGCCTTTCAGAATCATCCGATGCAGAGTTCGTTGAGAAATCTTTAGCAGGCTCGCGGCTTCTCTCAGGGTCAGAAGTTTGATTGAGCTATCCGTATTATGTTCATTCACTGTAATGACTCCCTTCCATCGCCATCGCCAACGACCTTTAGAGCAGCAAACATGCCATGGCAGGAGGCCGGACTTGCGGGAGATCTGAAGAAAAGACGGTCATCGGAGGACACGGAAAATTTACTGTCGCAGAGACTTTTTACCGAAGGGCGCAACACTGGCGTTCTCCGAACTGCGCATAGAAGTTATCGGCGAGATTCCAGCAGAGGCGCCCCGCGGACTTCAGATATTCGGCGGGAACGTCCCTGACTCGGCAGGAAAGGTCTAGAATGGTTCTGAAATTACAGCGTATATAATGCTGAACACGATGCTCAGGTAGGTTAGCCAGAATGTGAGGATGGGCCAATCCACCCTTGATCGGGAAGAGGATTGGACAGCAGCATTTGTCGGGATTGTTTCCACTGGATGTCTCCTTGCCATCCAAACTGCGCAATGGATATGCCAGGACAATTCATGGGAAGATGAAGATAACAATTGCTGTTGCGGGAGTTCGACTACGATGGAACATGTTCACGAAACAGGTAAGCATACCGCATCGAACGCTAAAATTGTCTGGTAGACAATTGGCCATCAGCACAATCCGTCGATCACAACAATCCGCAGATGGGGCACGCCATCGGCAAGCAGACTTGCGGGAATATAAGCCAAGGGCATCACCAATTTTCATCGCGCACCATGTCGCGTCTCCGCGGCACAGGCTTAACTCCATACCTCCGCCACTATTTTCGGTTGGAATCGCCAGCGACGCGCCTGCCTAAAACTTTTCCGACCACGCGGTTTTCCCGTATCGATCACGCACCAGTTCATCGATTCGGGCATAAGGGACATCGTGAAAAATATTCGAGGCCGCCCACGACCGCCGCAAGCGCTCACGAATCGACGCGGGATCGATATTCAAGTTGGCGATAAACTCCAAGTGTGACCTGCCGTTGCGATAGGCCGGCTGTCTCGCCGGAATTGGCAAATACTTCTCGATCAGCCGCAAATCGAAGCTCAGTAAAAACGTGCCGTGCACGAGAACGAAACGCGCTTTTCGGTATTGGGCATTGCCAGAGATCTTGAGCCCTCCAAGGGTCAGGTCACTGATCCCATCGACGCGCGCCGCGATGCCACAAAGATCCTCAACTAACCGGCAATGCCGTTCCAAAACATATTGGAATGTATCTCTGATATTACCTATCAGCCGGGGATCATTCTTCAGGATCAGCGTGTAGTTGAGGCAGCCGGGCCCCTGGAGGACCGTGCCGCCACCGCTAATACGTCTGAGAATCGGCACATTCGATTCGTTGCACGCCATAACGTCCACGTCCGACATCATTTGATTGGAATGGCCGAGGACTACAAAATAATTTCGCGCCTCCCAGATACGTAAGCACTCGTCGTTGGATGGCGATTTTTCCATCCTTTCGAGGAGCGCTTCATCACAGGCAAGATTGGCGGCCGGTTCGTGGAAAGTCAGCTCAAGAAATTTCATCACGTTCAGTTGATTTTAGTCTCTTTTTGTTGTCTGTTTAAAATTGACAGCGAGGTCGGATGGAACCTGATAAAAAAAATAACAGCGACGAGACTGCGATCGTCGGCGACCGCGAAAATGGCAAGGCAACAAAAAACGACCGTGACAAATGGGTGTCTTCGTTCGAACATCTTCTCGAATACATTTTAAAGAATGAACAATCTCAACAAGCTTCGTTGGTGCTCGAGCAACTAAACGAGCGCCTGAGAGACTCGGGCATTCAAATTCCGCAGACGGTCAGCACGCCGTACGTTAACACGATTCCATCGGAGAAAGAGCCGCCCTATCCCGGCGATCGCGAGATCGAACGGCGGATCAAGAGCTACATCCGCTGGAATGCGATGGCGATGGTGGTCAAAGCCAATCGTATTCACCCCGATATCGGCGGGCATATCTCAACCTACGCTTCCGCCGCGACCCTTTATGAGGTCGGCTTTAATCATTTTTTCCGCGGCGGTGACGGCGATCATTACGCCGATATGGTCTACTTTCAAGGGCATGCTTCCCCGGGATCCTATTCGCGCGCGTACGTAGAATGGCGCATCAATGCGCCAAAACTTCATCACTTTCGCCAAGAGCTCGCTACGATCGGCGGCCTACCTTCCTATCCTCATCCTTATTTGATGCCGGATTTTTGGCAGTTCCCGTCCGTTTCCATGGGGCTCGCGCCAATCATGTCGATTTACCAGGCGCGGTTTCTTCGATACCTAAAGGGACGCGGCCTACTGAACGCCGAAGAGCCGAGAGTCTGGTGTTTTCCCGGCGACGGTGAAATGGACGAGCCTGAGGCCTCCGGAGCGCTCACGGTCGCGGCTCGGGAAAATCTCGACAATCTGATCTGGGTGGTGAACTGCAACTTGCAACGCCTCGATGGCCCGGTGCGCGGCAACGGCAAAATCATTCAGGAGCTCGAGGCGCTCTTTCGCGGCGCGGGATGGAACGTCATTAAAGTGGTCTGGGGATCCGATTGGGATCCGCTGTTGGCCGCTGACGAAAAGGGGCTGTTGCTTAAGCGTATGGAGGAAGCCGTCGACGGCGATTACCAAAAATACTCCGTAGAGCCGGGCAGCTACACGCGCAAGAATTTTTTCGGCAAATATCCCGAGCTGTTGGAGATGGTCAATCACCTGACCGATGATCAGATTCACAAACTCCTGCGCGGCGGCCACGATCCAAAAAAGGTTTACGCCGCCTACAAGGCGGCGATCGAACATAAAGGCTCTCCGACGGTGATCCTCGCCAAGACAGTCAAAGGGTATGGGTTAGGGGAAGCGGGCGAGGGAAGAAACGTTACCCACCAACAGAAGAAGCTCAATGAGCGAGAGCTGCGCGAGTTTCGCAAGCGGTTCGACATTCCGCTGCCCGACGAAGAAGTGGTGGAGACGCCTTTCTACCGTCCGCCGCTCGATAGTCCTGAAACTCAATACTTGTTGGAGCGGCGCAAACAGCTGCGCGGATTCATTCCGCAGCGAAAGGTCCGCGCTAAACCGCTTAGCGTTCCCGACAGCGCGGAGTACGCAGAGTCGCTCAAAGGCTCGGGCGAGCATTCCTTGTCGACAACAGGTGCAGCGGTGCGTCTGTTATCCAGACTGTTGCGCCATGAGGAAATCGGTAAGCGCATTGTGCCGATCATTCCGGACGAGGCAAGAACGTTTGGCATGGACTCGCTTTTTCGCCAGATCGGCATCTACTCGCACAAAGGCCAACTCTACGAACCCGTGGACCGCGAGACTTTGCTCTATTATAACGAGGCCAAGGACGGGCAAATACTCGAGGAAGGCATCACCGAGGCCGGCGCAATGTCTTCGTTCATCGCTGCCGGTACCGCCTATGCGAATCTGGGACTGAATCTAATTCCCTTTTATTTCTATTATTCCATGTTCGGTTTTCAGCGCATCGGGGATTTGATCTGGGCGGCGGCCGACAGCAGAGCCAAGGGCTTCCTGTTCGGCGCAACCGCGGGCCGCACAACGCTCAATGGCGAAGGACTGCAGCACCAAGACGGTCACAGCCATCTGCTCGCGAGCACGGTTCCCACTTTGCTCGCCTACGATCCAGCGTATGCCTACGAAATCGCCGTCATTATTAAAGACGGCCTGCGCCGTTTGTATGCCGAAGGCGAAGAATTTTTTTATTACCTGACGCTTTATAACGAGAACTACCCGATGCCGGAAATGCCACAAGGAGCCGAGGACGGAATTCTCAAAGGATTGTACAAGCTCAAAACTGGTGACAAGGATAGTAAATTTAAGGCGCATATTTTCGGCAGCGGGCCGTTATTGCGCGAAGCTCTGCGCGCGCAAGAGATTTTGGCCGAGCAATTCGATGTCGGGGCGGATGTCTGGAGCGCTACGAGCTACAAACTCCTGCGCGGCGACGCCCTCCGGACCAAGCGATGGAACATGCTCCATCCGACTGCCGCGCCGAAGAAATCTTACATAGAGTCGGTGCTGCAGGACGAACAAGGTCCGTTTGTCGCGGTATCCGATTACATGAAAATGGTGCCGGACCAAATTGCCCCTTGGGTGCCCGGCGGACTGACATCCCTGGGCACGGACGGCTTCGGCCGCAGCGACACCCGGCCAAATCTCAGAAGGTTTTTTGAAGTGGATGCGGAAATTACGGTTGTCGCAACTCTCTATGCGCTTTATCAGAAGGGCTCCCTGCCGGCGCAGACTGTCGAACAGGCAATTAAAAAACTCGCCGTCGATCCGGAAAAAGCATTTCCCCAGTATTTATAATCAACCGCGAAAAGCAGCGCGAATCTCTTCATGGACGTCAAACTTCCCCAGCTCGCTGAAGGTGTCGAGGGCGGCACTGTCGTTACTATCCTGGTTACAGAGGGCCAGGAAATTAAAAAAGACCAGCCCATCATGGAGCTCGAGACCCAGAAGGCCGTCGGCTCCATTCCGGCGCCGAGCACCGGTATCGTCACGAAAATTCACGTAAAGCAAGGCATGGAGGTCAGCGTAGGCCAGCTGCTGATCTCGATTGAAAGTAGCGGTATGCAGCCGCCTCGGGCAGCGGAATCCGCTCAAGGCGCCGCCCATAATGCCAGAGCTGCGGCTGAAGCGCGAACGGCTCCGCAGCAACCGGTTGCCGCGGGCAGAGCCACCGAAGATTATCATTTCGAGTCGAAGAGCGGTGCGCCACCGCCTGCGCCGCCCTCGGTTCGCAAAATCGCGCGCGAGCTCGCAATCGACTTGACGAGAGTGAAAGGCAGTGAAGCCGGCGGCAGAATCAATCTAACTGATGTGCGCGCTTACATTGAAGGCCTGCAACAGATGGCAAGCCATAGACCGGCTCCAACAAGCGCGAGCCAGCCGGCATTGGCCGAAGCAATCGATTTCAGTAAATGGGGACCGATTCGCCGGGAGAAGATGTCGCCGCTGCGGCGCACGGTGAGCCGGCGCATGGCGGAATCGTGGTCGACAATTCCGAAGATCAATCAGTTCGACAACGCGGACATTACGGCCCTGCTCGATTTGCGCAAGAAACACTCAGCGGCTTACAAAAAAAAGGGCGCGCATCTGACCCTCACATCATTTTTGCTCTTCGTGCTCGGGCGCGCTTTAAAAAAACACCCGCGCGCGAATTCCAGCATGGACGACTCTTCCCTGGAAATCATCTATAAAGACTACTGCCACATCGGCGTAGCGGTCGACACCGAAGGCGGTCTCATCGTGCCCATCTTGCGCAACGTGGACCAGAAAAATCTTCTGCAGCTTTCGGAAGAACTGCATGCAATCACCGAGAAAACACGCCAGCGCAAAGTATCCATCGAGGAGCTGCAAGGCGGAACTTTCACGATTTCCAACCAGGGCAGTATCGGCGGCAGCCACTTTACGCCGATCATCTATGCCCCTCAGGTTGCTATTCTGGGAGTGGGCCAAGGGCAAGCCCAACCGGTTGCGATCGATGGAAAGATTGCCATTCGAACTATCCTGCCCCTTTGTCTTTCTTACGATCATCGCGTCCTGGACGGCGCCGACGCCGTACGATTCTTGAAGGATGTGATTGCAGGCATCGAAGGCTTCGATGAATCCGACTTGAAGCTCAACAAGTAAACATTTCCTCATGGAACCGATCAGCACAGAAATCGTGGTTCTGGGCGCCGGACCAGGCGGCTATGCGGCGGCCTTTTATGCGGCGGACAAGGGCAAGAAAGTAACTCTTGTAGAACAGAATCCTCGTCTCGGTGGTATCTGTCTCAATGTGGGTTGCATTCCGTCGAAGGCGCTGCTCCATGCGGCTGCAGTCTTGCGCGAGGCAAAACAATCGGTCCATCGCGGCATCGAGTTCGGCCAGCCAAAGCTCGACCTCGACAAGCTCCGCGTCTGGAAGGAATCGATCCTAGAGAAGCTCGGCCAAGGCATTGCAGGACTGGCAAAGCAGCGCGGCGTTCAAGTGGTGCATGGCCGCGGCCATTTCGAGGATTCGCAAACTTTGCGCGTCGAGACCGGCGAAGGACAAAAATTTATTCGCTATGATAAAGCCGTGATCGCGGTCGGCTCCAAACCAGCCATGCCCAGTGCCTTTGACCTGGGTAATCAGCGGGTGATGACTTCGACCGAAGCCTTGGAACTGCCGGACATTCCACACGATCTCCTGATCGTCGGCGGCGGCTATATCGGCATGGAACTGGGCACGGTTTACGCCGCCCTCGGCAGCAACGTCGTGGTGCTGGAAGCACTGCCTTCGATACTCACCGGAGTCGATCCCGATCTGGTCCGCCCGGTGACGCGCGCGGCGCAAAAAGCCTTCAAGGAGATTCGCGTAAATACCAAAGTGCAAAAAATGGCGACCTCCGGCAAGCAAATCAAAGTGACCATGGAAATCGACAAGCAACCGCGCGAAGAGCTATACGACCGGGTGCTGGTCAGCGTCGGCCGCGTTCCCAATCTCGCCGATCTTGGCCTCGAGAACACAAAGGTCATCAAAGACGACAAGGGCTTTATCCAGTGCAACGCTCAACAACAAACCGACGACCCTAATATCTACGCTATCGGCGATGCGAACGGAGGCATCCTGCTCGCACATCGCGCCTCAAAGGAAGGACGCGTTGCAGTCGAAGCGATGCTCGGTGAACAAAGCGCCTTCGAGAACATAGTCATACCAGCGGTCGTCTATACCGATCCGGAAGTGGCGTGGTGCGGCCTGACGGAAACCGAAGCAAAAGCAAAGAATATCGAAGTTAAAGTCGCTAAATTTCCCTGGGGGGCATCGGGCCGCGCGCTGACACTTGACCGGACGGACGGTTTGACCAAGCTCGTCATCGAACCCGAAACGGAAAGAATTCTCGGAGTCGGCATCGCCGGCGTGGGAGCAGGCGATCTCATCAGCGAAGGCGTTCTTGCGGTCGAGATGGGCGCCACCGCACGCGATCTCGCGGAGTCGGTGCATCCGCACCCGACACTTTCTGAGACTCTCATGGAAGCGGCGGAATCGTTTTACGGCACAGCGACACACACTTTCTCACGGCGCAATACCTAGAATGTCTCTCGCAGTTGTGCTGAACAACGAAACTCATCGCCTTAGCCGTATCGGTATTCAGTGAGGTTTGAAATTTCGCCAAGATCCCTGAGGCTTTTTAAGCTTGGCCCCAGCGAAGGTGCTCGCCGCCCGCCGGTGAACAGCGGCCGGCGGCAGGCGCCCGCCAGCGAACCGTGAGCCTCCGCCCTTGCATCTTTTTGGTTGACGGCAGCTCTTTTATATTCCGCGCGTTCTACGCAATCCCGCCGCTCAATCATTCCACGGGATTGCCGACCAACGCGATTTTTGGCTTCACAAATATCTTGCTCAAATTTCTAAAACAGCATAGGCCGGTCTATGCGGCGGTCGCCTTGGATGCTGGACGCAAGACTTTTCGCAACCGGATGTTTGCCGGCTACAAGGCTAATCGGCGGGAGCCTCCGGCCGCCCTGCTGCCACAGTTGCCTTATTTTCGCCGGGTTCTCGAAGGGCTCAACCTTCCGATCCTCGAATTGGCCGGATATGAAGCCGATGACATTATCGCTACCGCATGTGCAACGATGGCGGATCAAGATTGCGAGTTTGTGATCGTTTCCGGCGACAAGGATCTCATGCAGTTGGTGAGCGATCGTATCAAGCTCTTGGATAGTACCAAAGACCGCTGGATCAACGCCGCCGAGGTACAAAGCAAATTTGGCGTGCTGCCGGATAAAGTGATTCAAGTCATGGGATTGATGGGCGATGCCGTCGATAACATTCCGGGCGTCAAGGGGATCGGCGAGAAAACTGCGATCGCTTTGATTCAGCAGTTCGGGACTTTGGAGAACCTGTTCAATCGGCTCGAGGAAGTCGCAACATTGACATTTCGTGGCGCGGTTCGGCTGCGCAGGATTCTTGAGGACGGCAAAGCCGCCGCATTTCTCAGCCGTGACTTGGCTACCGTCAAGCGCGACGTGCCGATTACGATGCGGCTCGATGATCTTAAATTACCCGGTCCTTCTCACGAAAAACTGCGCAGCCTATTTCATCAATTGGAGTTCTCCAATTTGACGATCCTGCTCGATAACGGACGGCTGTAGTCTTGGCATTCATTTTACGAGGCCTATGGTTTCTTGCCCTGTTCTCGTTACAGGGGCCGCAGAGAATCGGCCAGAGACACCTCGGACTTTCTATGTTTCAGAATTCGCGCAGCCTGGGCAAATTTTGAATCGACAATCGCATGAACGCGAGCCAACCGATAACGATTTCTTTCTGGAGTTTATTCCGAGCCATGCCGAGGGAGTCGAGATGACAATCGGCGTCATTCGCCCTTGTGAATTAGTTCCTTCTTCATTTGCGTGCTTTGCGTTCTCTGCGGTTAATCTCCGACTTCGTACGCTGCTTCGAAAATGACGTTTGGTCCCCCCGAAGCATCACACCCGAATGTTTTAGTCGTGGTTCGACATCGCTCACCATGACCCTGAGACTGTTTGTCGAAGGGCCGGGGGTCCAGATTTCCTCCCCTGGATTCCGCTAAAAGCGTTCGGGAATGACGAATTTAAGCTGTGTGCAGAGGCAATTACCGCTCCATTTTTCTCCTCCGGGGCGAGCGTAAGATCATGAATTATTCCGCGGCGGTAATTCTGGCCTTTGTTTTGGTTGCGGCTGCGTCGAGTTGTACTCTCTATATTAATGCCTTTCGGTTGCGTGGGGCCATGCGCCCAATTTCTTCTTGGATTTAACGGCGAAACTGTGGCAGATTAACCCCGGGTCAGCGGCGAAGTTATCAGCCTGCCTGCTCGACCAAAGTTCCAATATCGACAGCGAGGTCTATGTTTTGATCAATCACGAGCGTTTGAATAACTTGCTCATCGAGCTCATAAAAATCGACAGCCTGTCGCGCTGCGAGCGCGATGTAGCCATGCGTCTCAAGCGCGAGATGGAAGATCTCGGCGCGACGGTATTCATTGACGACGCCGGCGAGAAGGTCGGCGGCAATGTCGGAAACGTCATCGCGCATTTTTCCGGAACTGCGCTGAATGCCGCCCCGCTTCTGCTCTCCGCGCATATGGACACAGTCGTCCCGGGCGAGGGAATCGCACCCATTCGGGACGGAGACATTCTGCGCACCGATGGCCGTACGGTACTGGGCGGCGATGATAAAAGCGGCGTCGCCATCATCTGCGAAGCCCTGCGAGTCATCAAAGAAAACCGCTTGCCTTGCAGTGATGTCGATGTGGTTTTCACGATTTGTGAAGAGGCCGGCCTGATTGGCGCCAAGTGCCTCGACGTGAGTAAATTGCGCGCGCGCACGGGCCTAGTCCTCGACAGTGACTCCGTCGGATTTCTTTTCACCAAAGCGCCGGCGGCCAATCGCATGGAGTTCCGGGTCCACGGGCTTGAAGCCCATGCCGGCGTGTGTCCGGAAAAGGGCATCAATGCAATCCAAGTCGCATCTGAAGGTATTGCGCAGATGAGCTTGGGCCGCATCGATCATGAAACCACCGCCAACATCGGCGTCGTGGAAGGCGGCATGGCCGTCAATATCGTGCCCAATCAGGTGATCCTGCGCGGCGAAGCGCGGAGCCACAGTGAGGAAAAGCTCGATCGCCAAACCGAACACATGAGAGCTTGCCTCGAGCAGGCGGCGGCACGGCATGTTCTTGAATTGGACGGCAAACATCACACGGCCAAGGTCGAGTCGAAGATAGAACGCGATTACGACCGCATGGTTGTGCCGGACAGCGCGCCGATCGTCAAGCTCGTGCACGCGGCGGCGAAAAACCTCAGCCTGGAAGTAAAGACACTCGCGACGGGCGGCGGCTGCGACGCCAATGTGCTCAACCAGAAGGGACTGGTAGTCGCGAATTTATCCACCGGCATGCGCGAAATTCATACGGTCAATGAATGGCTCGATTTGAATGACCTGCATCTGTCAGCGCGAATTGTTCTCGAAATCTTAAGACTGAATGCCAAAAGCTAGCGGATTGGACGTGGGATGAAGGGTGTCGACTTTTTCAACCCGCATCCTATGCCGCACTCCTCGACTTTGATTGCAGCACGAAAATCGCGCTGCAAAAAATGATTTCGGACCTCGCTGCGAGATATATATGCAAGCACAAGAAATCGGACTTCTTCTCAAACAAGATCGCGGACAGTTCCTGGAATTCATCAGCGCCTTTGAGTATCGCCGCTCGCCGGGCCAAAAAAAGCGTGAAGAAGACCTCGCGCGCGAGATCGTCCGGGTGCTTTCGGGTATGGCGAACGCGGATGGCGGCACAGTCCTGGTCGGCGTCCAGCCCGATAAGAGTGTGACCGGCATCCCTCAT
>Ga0209974_10000853_pt1 | contig 10524 bp, 9 predicted proteins | sample InoplaM3SPM_FD_187592 | JGI IMG/M metagenome (GOLD analysis project Ga0209974, IMG submission 187592) | Arabidopsis thaliana rhizosphere microbial communities from the Joint Genome Institute, USA, that affect carbon cycling - Inoculated... | ecosystem: Host-associated > Plants > Roots >...
CCCCGCTTCCGACGACGACGCCGCGGCCCAGACCCGGCCGTTCGGCCCCGAATCGATCGCGGTGACCTCGGTCTTCCCGGAGTCGAAGACGGTCGCGACGTTGCCGGCGGAATCGACCTTGAGGACGAGCCCCGAACCGGACGTCCCCGCCCAGACCTCTCCGGCCGCGACATGCAGCGTCCGCACGTGCGGGTCGGCGGCCTGGTGAATCCTCCGGCCGCGGCCGCCCGCGTCCACGCGGTGGATCTCGCCGGGAAGGCCGGTCGCCACGTAAAGCGCCGGACCGGAGAAAGCCAGCGACCACACGTACTGCGCCTTCGTGTCGTAGTAGAGCGTGGGCTTTCCCGCCTCGATCCGGTAGACCTTGCCGCCCGGAGACGCGCCGGCATAGAGAGTCCCGTCGGGCCCGATCGCGACCGACGTGACCTGCTTCTCGGAGAGGGTCGCGTAGGTGTCGACCTTCCCGGCCGGGGAAATCCGGAGGATTCGGCCGGCTTCGCCGGTTCCGACGTAGACCGTGCCCCCCGGAGCCGTCACGGCGTCGTAGAGAACGGCTTCGGCGATGCCCTCCACGCGTTCGAGAGCCGGTGACAGCACGAGCTCGCCGTTGACGGTCACACCGATTCCGCGCGCCTCGCCCGCCGAGAAGTCTGCGGTCGTATCCGACGTCCAGATGCGGGCGGTCGCGGCGGACCCCCCGGCCGCGCAGAGCACCAGCGCCGCCGTGAAAATCGCCGCGGCGCGGAAGGGCACCGATCCGCTCGTCTTCACCAGTTGTCGGGGAGCACTTCCAGGTTCAGCTGAACCGAGCCGGTCAGGGGCACGGGCTGTTCCACGGAACGCGACAGGATGCGCTGGTGGGAGAGATTGGGCGTCCCGTCTCCCGGACCGCGGTCGCGCAGAATGGCGGCGACGCTCGGCGGCAGCGCCGGCAGCGGCTCGCCGGCCACGACGGCGCCGGGCGTCCGGCGATACGCGATCAGGTTCAGGCTGTTCGGGGGCCGCATGCGCCCCAGGAAGTCGAGGACCTGGTCGAGCGACTGCGGATCCGCGGGGTAGGCCGCGAGGTCGTACGCGGTCGCGGCGTTCCCGTCGCCGACGAACACGTTGAGCGGTCCGGGCGGCGTGTCCTTCGGAACGTCGAGCTCGAGCGTGATCCGCCGGGATCCGCCGCGGAAGTCGACGACGTCCACGCGGACCGGGACGCGCTCGCCGGCGCGGAACCTCTCCTTCGCCGGCTCGACGTTGACGATCTTCCCGTTCTGGAGACGGTCGGAGTGCGCGATCTCGACGTCGACGCCGAGGATCGGAAGGTCCCGGAATTCGTTGGCCATGAGGTAGTTCGTGAGCAGTGCCAGCGACGTGACCGCGTCCTCACGCGCAGCGAGCCCCGAGAACACGGTGTCCCAGCGGACCCTCCGGTCGGGCGTATTGATCGAAGACTTCCAGACCAGGGTCCGCTCGCCGGCCCTCTTCTCCAGTGTCGTCAGGACGCTGTCGATGGCCACGGCCGCGAGCACCGGCGTCAGCATCGAGTTGTGAACGGCCTCGAAACGGTACGTCTGGATCGGCACCTCGTCCGACGAAATCCGGACGGTGATCGGCACCATCCGCGCGCGCGTCCCGACGGTACCCAGGATCCCGGTGGAACGGTCCTGAGTCACCGACCCGAAGACCGGGCCGGTGTCGGCGAACTTGAACGAGCGATACACCGATGGGAGCACCGTCAGGACGTTCGCGCTCGCCATCGGCATGTCGATGGGGCCCATCGAGAGGAAGGGGTGCCCGAACGCGAGGACCGAGTCCCCCTCGACCCACGTGGCCGTGCCGGTGGCCGCGAGCATCATGTCGCCGGAGAGGAGAACCGTCGCGATCGAAGAGCCCGGGCGGACCGGAGCGATCTTTTCCCCCTCCCGCGACCCGGTTTTCCCGACTTTCGACGACTCTCCGGACGCTCCGGCCGGCGCGGCCACCCAGCCCGCCGCTTCCGCCACGCGGCCGAAGAGCCAGCCCGGATCTCCGCCGGCGCCTCCGGCGAAGGAGACCGGGATCGGGAGGCGGGACATCGATCCCGCGGCCGTCGTTTCGCGGAAGGGCGCGAGCAGCGCGTCGAGGGCGCCCGAGAAGTTCCGGGACGCGAACCTCGAGACGAGCTCGCTCGCCCGCGCGGCGGGCCCCCCGATCGGGACGGGCGCCGCGGCCGGGGCGTGACGGATGTCGAGCATGCTCTGGATCGGCGTGATGCCGCAGATCGGGTCCTTCGAGAACGGCCAGCCGTACGCGAGCGCTCCCACGAGCTTGCCGTCGACGTAGACCGGGCTTCCGCTCATCCCCGCGATGATCCCGGAGTGCTCCAGGCCCGCGCCCGACACCCGGGCCAGAACGAGATCCTGTTTCGGGGCGAAGCGCTTCAACGTCCCGATCATCTCGACCTCGAAGCGCTGGATGCCCCGGCCTCCGCCCAGGTCCGAGAACCCGTAGCCCTTCATCCCCGGAACGATCTGGTCGACCGGGAAGATTTCGGCGGGCCGGTCCCCCGGAAGTCCGATCGGGGGGGCGGACGTCGCGGGCGTCGGCGTCGCGCCGATCGAAGCGATCAAACCGATCACGAGCGCGCCCGCGAAAATGGCAGACTTCACGCCGACAACAACGTCTCTTTTCCGCAACTCCATTCCCCCGTGTCCTCTCCCCTGCCGTAGCGGAGAACCGACGGCCGTGTGCTTTGCGGCTGACAGCCGATAGCCCGGTATGTTACGTTCGATCCCGATGATCTCCGCCGGTTTTCAGGCCGTGCAGGTCGAAAACCTCGGCCAGGGACAGGGAATCCTCTCTTTCTTCAAGGAAACCGGGCCCACCGCCAAGATCGTTCTCGGGATCCTCCTCCTCTTCTCTCTCATCTCCTGGATCATCATTTTCGCCAAGTTCGTCCGGCTCCGCCGGGTATCGCGCCAGTCCGAGAAGTTCGTCGAGTTCTTCCGCAAGTCCCGGCGGTTCTCGGAAGTCAACACCGTCGCCAACCAGCTGACCGAGACGCCGCTCTCGACGCTCTTCAAGGCCGGCTACGCGGAGCTCGACGCGCAGGTGAAAGCGAACCGCCCCGACGACCCGGGCGCCACGGCGAGCGGCGTCACCCTTTCCCAGCGCTTCCTCATCCGCAACATCTCGGGGATCGAGCGCGCCCTGGAGCGCGCGATCGGCGTCGAGCTCTCGCGGCTGACCAAGTACATGACCTTCCTGGCGACGACCGCGGCGGCGTGCCCGTTCATCGGGCTCTTCGGGACGGTCTGGGGCATCATGCAGTCGTTCCGCGCGATCGGGACGACGGGCTCGACGTCCATCGTCGCCGTCGCACCCGGAATCTCGGAGGCGCTCGTGAACACGGCCGCCGGTCTCGCGGCCGCGATCCCCGCGCTCATCTTCTACAACTACTTCATGGGCAAGGTGCGGCAGCAGCGGGCGGGAATGGACGACTTCGCCCTGGAGTTCATCAACCTGGCGGAGCGGAACTTCACGTAAATGCGGGGACTCACAAACCGCGACACACGGGGGTCAGGTTTCCACTTGCCACTTCGCGCCGCGAAGTGGCAAGAACACTGCGGTTGGGCAATCGCTGGCGCAACTCGTGAATACCTGACCCCCGAAGTGGAGACCTGACCCCGAATTTAACTCTCATGGCGTTTCAGAAGCAGAGCGGCGACCCTTTCGACCATTTGGCGGACATCAACGTCACGCCGCTCGTCGACGTCATGCTCGTCCTCCTCATCATCTTCATGGTGACCGCGCCGATGCTCCACCAGGGGGTCTCCGTCGCTCTCCCGAAGACGGCGACCACGAACCTTCCGGCCTCGATGGAAGACCCGGTCATGCTCTCGATCACGAAAGACGGCCTCTACTACATCAACGAAACGCCCGTCGCCCGCGGCCTGCTCCGCGACCGGCTCGAGCGTTTCCTGAGAGGAAGGAAGGACCGGTTCGTGCTCTTGAAGGCGGACCGGTCGCTCTCCTACGGAACGGTCGTCGAGACTTTCGATCTTCTGAACCGGATGGGCATCGAGCAGCTCGGCATGGTGACCGACACCTCCGGCGCGAAGGGCGCGACGGGGCGGTAGCCTCCCGGGACCGTGGATACAGTCGGCGACATCATCGCGGCGCGCGAGCGGGAGCGCTTTCTTCCCCTCGGTCTCGGAACGTTCTTCGCCGTTCTCCTCCACGCGTCGATCGCCGCAGCCTTCATCTGGTCTTCCATGAGCCACCCGGTGCGCTTCGTCTCGCCGCGCGCGGTCGCGGTCCGGCTCATGCCGGCCGGATCGCTCAAGGGAGGCGAGGCTCCGGCTCCGGCCCCCGTCGCTCCGCCGGAGACGAAGAAGATCCTGAAGCCGGAGCCGGAGGACGTTCCTCCGCCCCCGTCGGAGAAGGCGCTCCTCCTGCCGGCGAAGGAAACGGACAAGAAGAAGCCAGTCGCGAGCCGGCCGGCGGCTCCCGAGCGCGCGAAGGCCCCGGACGTGAGCCTGCCGTCGTCGGGAGACAGTGCGGGCGGAGGCGGAGGCGGCGCGATCGGCGCGGGCGGCAACGTCGGCGTCTCGGGAGCCGCGTTCGACTCCGACTTCCAGTTTTCGTATTACGTGGAGAGGATGCTCGTCGCGATCGGGATGAACTGGTTCAAGCCGTCGTCGCCCGGGTCGGTCTCGCCCGTCATCCACTTCAAGATCGAGAAGGACGGCACGATCTCCGACGCCACCGTCGAGCGCTCGAGCGGACTTCCCTTCGTGGACCGCGCGGCGCTGCGGGCGGTGATTTCGTCTTCCCCGCTGCCTCCGCTTCCCGTCGAATACGGCGGCAGCCAGCTCGGCGTTCACCTGAAGTTCGACTGATCTGCCGCGGAATCCTCTATCCTCTTCCGATTGGAGAACCGGATGCGCCGAACCCTCGCCGTCCTGATCGCGCTCGCCGCCCTGACCGGGCTCCCCCGGCTCGCCCGGGCGCAGGCGGGCCAGGCACCGCAGAGCCAGGAAAACCAGGACCTCTGGATTTCCATCAACAAGCCCACCGCCCGCAAGGCCGCCGTCGCCGTTCCCGAGCTCCTGGTGCCCGGGACGATGAAAACGAGCGTGTCGGATCCCTTCACCGCGACCCTCAAGTCCGATCTCGAGTACTCCGGGGTCTTCGTCGTCGCGGACCCGGCCCACTACCCCGCGGGCTTCCGCGACCCCACCGCGCAGGACGCCGCGGACCGCTGGCGAGCCGGCGGCGCCGAGTACCTCGTCGATACCCGAGGGGAGGTCTCGGGCGACCGCGTGGCAGTGGAGGCGCGCGTTTGGGACCTCGCCGCCCGGAAGATGATCATGGGGAAGCGGTACTCCGGCGGCGCCACGTACGTCGAGCGGATCGCGCACACCGTGGCCAACGACATCGTCAAGTACTTCACGGGCAAGGACGGCCTCTTCCTGACCTCGATCGCATTCGTCTCGGACCGCGACGGTTCGAAAGAGATTTACGCCATGGATTTCGACGGCCGGCACCCCCGCAAGCTCACGTCCGTCCGGAACCTCGCGATCAACCCGGCCCCGGGCCGGTCCGGCAAGATCGTCTACACGAGCTACGGGCGGCTCTTCCCGCAGATCTGGGTGATGAACGCCGACGGCGGCGGGAAGCGGGAAGTGGCGACCGGGATCGAGCTGAACGCTTCCCCTTCCTTCTCCCCCGACGACACCCAGATCGCGTTCGCGGGGTCCGCGAGGGGCAACACCGACATCTACGTGGTGAACGCCGGCGGAGGGGGCCTGAGGCGCCTGACGACCACCCGGGCGATCGAGGCGTCTCCGGCCTGGTCCCCGACCGGGCGTCAGATCCTGTACACCTCGGACCAGTCCGGGAATCCGCAGATCTACGTGGTCGATCCGGAGGGAAGCGGCGCCCGCCGCGTCACGTTCGCCGGAAACTGGAACGACGAAGCGGCCTGGTCGCCCGACGGCGCCCGGATCGCCTTCGCGTGCCGCAACGAGGGGGATTTCAACATCTGCCTGATGGACTTCGCCACCGGTCAGACCGTCCAGCTCACGTCGGAGGGCTCCAACGGTCATCCGACGTGGTCCCCTGACGGCCAGAAGATCGTCTACTCCTCCCGCCGGGGAGGCCGGACGCATATCTACTCGATGGATCTGAACGGCCAGAACAAGCGCCAGCTGACGGACTCCGGGAACAACCTGCAGCCGGCATGGCTCCCGTGACCGACCGGCAAGTGCACGGTCTTTCTTGGGAGAGTGCACGGTCTTTGCTATATTCCTCCTGTCGCCTGCACTCGTCCGGGCGAACCTGCTGATGGACAAGGAGAAGGTATGAAGAGGCTCTCGACTCCGCTGGTCGCGCTCGCATTCGTCGCGGCGGCGATCCTCCCCCTGGCGCAGGGGTGCAAGAAGAAACCTCCCACCACGACCGAAGAAGCCCGTCCCCCCGTGGAGCAGCCGGCTCCGCCCGAAACCCGCGTGCCGCCTCCCCCCGCTCCCCCGGCGGCCATGCCGGAGGAGAGCATCGAGAGCACTCCGCTCGATGTCTTGAACCAGAAGGGCTATCTCAAGGACGCGTACTTCGACTACGACCAGTCGGATCTGCGCGACGACGCGCGCAGCGCGTTGTCGGGCAACGCCGAGTGGCTGAAGCGGTTCCCGTCGATCCAGGTCTTGATCGAGGGCCACTGCGACGAGCGCGGCACCTCCGCGTACAACCTGGCGCTCGGCGACCGCCGCGCCAACGCCGCGCGCGACTACCTCGATTCGCTGGGAGTCGCCGCGTCGAGGATCCGCACCGTCTCGTACGGAAAAGAGCGGCCGTCCTGCACCGAGGCGTCCGAGGACTGCTACCAGCAGAACCGTCGCGCGCACTTCGTCATCACCGCCAAGTAGCCGTGCGCTCGAGCCGTCGCTTCCTCGTCCTCGCGCCGCCCGCGCTCGCCGCGGTCGTCTTCGCGACCGGGTGTGTTTCCTCCGAGGACATCCAGGGTCTGCACCGCCAGATGAACGACATCGAGTCGCAGATCCAGGCGCTCGAACGCAAGTCTTCGTCGAAGGAGGAGGTCGCGCGGCTGAACGAAAGCGTCTCGGCCCAGACCCAGCAGCTCCTGAAGTCCAACGCCGACACGGGCGTCAAGTTGGACGAGCTCTCCAACGAGATCGAGCGTCTCCAGGCGAAGCTCGAGGACACCAACCGGCGGCTCTCTCAGCTCTCGCAGCAGATCGCGGAGACCCAGGGCGACCTGATGCGCATGCGCGGCGGAACCACCGCTCCGTCGGGCACGGTCCTGCCCCCGGGCGCGCCGCCGGCGAGCCCGACCTCGCCGCGCGTCGGCGAGCCGGCGCCGAATCCCCGCAACCCGAGCGCGCCGGAATCGGTCGTGCGCCCGGCGGCCGCGGGCCCCTCGGAGCTCTACGACACGGCTTACGCCGACTACACCAAGGCCCGTTACGCCCTGGCGATCCAGGGCTTCCAGGAGTACCTCGAGGCCTATCCGAACACCGATCTCTCCGACAACGCCCAGTACTGGACCGGCGAGGCCCACTACTCCCAGAAGAAATACCGCGAGGCGATCGCCGACTTCGACCGGTTGCTCAAGGACTGGCCCAAGAGCGACAAGGCGTCGGCGGCGCTCCTGAAGAAGGGGTACGCGCTCCTGGAGCTCGGCCAGAAGGCCGAAGCGGTCGTCCAGCTCCAGTACGTGATCCACGAGTATCCCGCCTCCGAGGAAGCACGGCTGGCACGCGCCCGGCTGAAGTCGATCGGAGTCGAAGCCCGCTAGCGTAAGACGTAAGACGTCAGCCCCAAGACGAGCTCTGGTTCCGTCTCACGTCTCACGTCTCACGTACTATTGATCGCGACAGGAGAACTCGAGTCTCATGGCCAACATCAAATCCGCCAAGAAAAGAATGCGCCAGCAGGAGAAGCAGCGCGCGCGAAACAAAGCCGCCCGCTCCCGCCTGCGCACCGCGATCAAGAAGCACCGCGCGAGCGAAGGTTCTGCGAGGTCCGAGTCCGTGCCGGCGACGTACTCCGAGATCGACCGCGCCGAGAAGCGGGGCGCGATCCATCGCAACGCGGCCGCCCGCTACAAGTCCCGCCTGGCGAAAGCCGCCGCCAAGAAGTCCTAGAAGCCTTCCAGCAGGCTCGACACGAGGCTCGCCGCGAACCGCTCCGCGACCCGGTCGATCGCCTCGTTTTCCCGGTCGGCGTAGGACGCCGCGCTCGACGGGAGCGTGTAGCTCTCCCGGAAGGTATAGGCCGGGTTTTCCCAGAGGACCTTGTCCGCCGGGACCTCCTTCAGCGTGACGCGGGCGGTCACCGCGACCTGGTACTCCTTGGCGCGGCCCGCCTCGTCGTAGGCGACGGCGTAGAGGTCGAATTGCGTGACGGCGCCGGAGAGGTCCGCGTCCGCCGGGCCGGAGCCCGCCGTTACCTCGAAGCGGCCGCGCGTGGCGAGCTCGCGCGCGACCTCCCGGGAGACGCGCTGCTCGACGCCGACCCGCGACGTCTCGTTCGCGAAGGTCTGGAACCGGATGATGCGAACGGTCGGCGGCAGGGTCGAGCCCCGACCGACGAGGGAATAGCCGCAGCCGAGCGCGCTGAACGCCGCGCCCACGAACGCCGCCAGCGCGAGGCGTGCTCCCGGGCGGGTGCGACTCACCGGACGACGAGGTTCAGGAGGCGGTCCGGCACGTAGACCGATCGGGCGATCTCCTTGCCCTCGACCCACGGTCGGATCTTTTCGTCGGCGCGCGCGAGCGCGACCGCCGATTCCTCGTCTTCACCGCGGTCCACGTCGAGCTTCCCGCGGACTTTTCCGTTCACCTGGACGACGAGCGTGACGCGCGGAGTCGTTGCGAGCTCCGGGTCGAACTCGGGCCACGGCTGCTCGAGGAGAAACGGCTTCTCTCCGAAACGCTCCCACAACTCCTCGGTCAGGTGCGGAGCGATCGGATGGAGGAGCTTGACGAGCGTCCGGACGGAGCGGGCCACGACCCCGGGTGACTCCGATCCGGACTCGATCGCGTCGGAGATCGCGCGCTGAAACTCCATCAGCGCCGCGACCGCGGTGTGGAAGTGGAACCGCGCCGCGTCCTCCGTCACGCGCTGGATCGTCCGGTGCTCGAAACGCGTCAGCGGGGTATCCTCTTTCGCGGCTTCGGGGATGGCCGGCGCGGCGCTCTCCATGACGCGCGCGCAGAGGTCGTGCACCCGGTTCAGGAACCGGAATGCTCCGACGACCCCCTCCTCCGACCATTCCGACTCCTTCTCGGGTGGTCCGATGAACAGCGTGTAGAGACGGACGGTGTCCGCGCCGAAGCGCGCCACGAGCTCGTCCGGGGAGACCGTGTTCCCCCGGGACTTCGACATCTTCTCGACCTTGCCGGTCGCCGGGTTCAGCTTCGTGATCATCCCCTGGTTGAAGAGGCGCTCGAACGGTTCCTCGAGGTCGACCAGGCCGAGGTCCTTCAGGACGCGGCAGACGAACCGCGCGTAGAGGAGGTGAAGGATCGCGTGTTCGATGCCTCCGACGTACTGGTCGACCGGCATCCACCGCGCGGCGCGCTCCGGGTCGACCATCCGCTCTTCGTCTGCGGGATTCAGGAAGCGCAGGTAGTACCAGGACGAGTCGACGAACGTGTCCATGGTGTCGGTCTCCCGCCGCGCGGCCCCGCCGCACTTCGGGCAGGTCGTCTCCACGAACGCCTTCGACTTCTCGAGGGGGTTGCCCTCGGCTCCGCGGAACTCGACGTCCTCGGGCAGCAGGACGGGAAGGTCGCGGTCCGGCACGGGGACGACACCGCAGCGCGGACAGTGAATCGCGGGGATCGGCGTTCCCCAGTAGCGCTGTCGTGAGATCAGCCAGTCGCGCAGGCGATATCCGATCTTCCCCTTCCCGAGCCCTTTCGCCTCGATCCATTCGACGGCGGCGCGCACGGCCTCGGGCCCGCAGGGGATCCCGTCCCAGTCCCCCGAGTTGTAGAGATACCCGACGTGCGGGACGGCCGCGATCATCGCGTTGGGGTCGAGCTCCCCTTCCTCGGTTCGGTAGACCGGGCGGACCGGGAGGCCGAAGCGCCGCGCGAACTCGAAATCGCGCTGATCGTGCGCGGGCACGCCCATGATCGCGCCCGTGCCGTACTCGGGCAGCACGAAGTTCGCCAGCCACACCGGTATCGGCTCACCCGTCGCGGGGTTCAACGCGACGAAACCGGTGTCGAGGCCTTCCTTGACGCCGTTCTCCGCCTCGCGGTCGAGGCGGGACTCCCGCCGCACCTTCTCGACGAAGTCCTCGATCGCGGCGCGGCGGTCGGAGCGGGCGGCGAGCGCGGCGACCGCGGGATGCTCCGGCGCCAGCGCGAGGAACGTCGCTCCGAAGAGCGTGTCCGGCCGGGTCGTGAACACCGCGATCGGGTCGGCCAGCGCCTCCACCCGGAAGAAGATCTCCGCCCCCTCCGAGCGGCCGATCCAGTTGCGCTGCATCGTCTTGACCCGCTCGGGCCACTCGGTCAA
>Ga0209974_10000855_pt1 | contig 10506 bp, 14 predicted proteins | sample InoplaM3SPM_FD_187592 | JGI IMG/M metagenome (GOLD analysis project Ga0209974, IMG submission 187592) | Arabidopsis thaliana rhizosphere microbial communities from the Joint Genome Institute, USA, that affect carbon cycling - Inoculated... | ecosystem: Host-associated > Plants > Roots >...
AGAATCTACCCAACAGTCCAACGCATCGGAGTCTGTATTACCACAAGGCTCAACGTCTGAAACGGTGCTTCCAGAAGAATCTACCCAACAGTCCAACGCTACCGATAGTATATCCTCAGAACAGTTAACCCAATCATCGAAGTTGCTTGTCACTATCTCGCCTCTAAAGAATCCAGTGGCACGAGGAGACAGGCAAAGCGCGACCATTACTGTAACCGATTCTAACAAAATGGCTGTAAGCGATGCACAGATCAACGGAAAACTTGTTTATCCAGGTGATAATTTTGAGAAGGATTTTGAGGGAGCAACAGATTTGGATGGCGAGTTTGTTTACTCCTGGACAATCGGCAAAAAAGGTGACGAGGGAGTCCTTATTATGGAGGTAGAAGCTGTCAGTCAAGGGTTCCCGCCAACATCCGCCAATAGTTCTTTCGAAATAGTCAAATCAAGCGACTCATCGAAATTCGAAAACCCTTTCCAGAGTGATTTCGAAAGGCCGTAGCTTAATATTCAAAATAGTCGGTTGTGAGCGTTATGCACAATCAACGGCCAACAAGACTAGAGCGCGACAGTAGAGCTTAACTTTTCATAATGACGGATTAATTCGCAATTATGCTTCAGCCTGCTTTTCGATAGGCAATTAAGTGTTATCTGACATTACTTCGTTTCGTTAGACGATCCATTACACACCAATTCTGCCAATATCGTATTGTAACTGGGCAAACTTTTCAGGAAATCTTCGACTGTTCCATTCGTATTCATTGTCTGATTGGTTGAGTTACTCAAGTCGTTTGTGCATGTGCCATTTTTAAATAAAGCTGCCTTGCCCAGGTGCAGGTAAGATCCAGAACAAACGCAAAAACTTATGGCAATGACTGCCAAAAAAAATTTAGTCACTGGCAATTTCATTTATCATGCGCGTTTTAAACTTAATAGGATGACGAAAGATTTTTCGGAAGTTTATCCCAGCTTGCGTCAAGTAACGGCAAAACCTAATAAATGACATGACCTAACCCGATAATTTGAAATTGACTGCCAGTGATTATAGTATCAAAAGAATAACAGCAGTCATTGACGACGATATAGACATTACCACACTTTTTCATGATATTTTATGTGAAAATGTTCTGGAAGCTTGTGTTTACGCTTTTAATGAACCCGTAGAAGCACTGAAGCACTTTATGGAAAATCAATCAAATTACGCTTTAATCATTTCTGATTTAAGGATGCCAGGCCTTAATGGTTTGGAGTTGTTCAAGAAAGTAAAGAAAGTTAATCCAACTGTTAGAACTATTCTTATGAGTGGATACAACTTTGACGAAGATCCAACGTACATTGAGTATATGAAAGATGGTATTATTGATAGCATTATCGAAAAACCTGATACCATAGAAAGGCTGTGCCAGAAAGTAAGGAAAGAATTGAACGAATATCAAACAATGAAGACATGACCTTTGTAGGAAGTTTCGCCAAGTGTAGTCTTTGTGGGAAGAGGAAATTAATAGCCAGATAGATGAATCAAATATGGAGCGACTATAAAAAAATCATTCTATCAATATAGATTTTTGTTCCCTGAGAGTGGTATATAAAGAATTAATGACATAAAATTGTGTTGACGACGAAATCCCTATTTGTGATTGTCCTTACGTTAGTTTTTTCGATATATGTCATGCTAGGTAGCATCATAGAATCTTTCGCAGAAAAAAATGGGTCGATAGATATTTCTCTCGTAAATTCGAGCTTTGTCCCTCTTTCAAATGCGGATGCGAACCAAGTTAAAGCCAGCATAGACTATACGCTTGAAAAGGAAAAAATGCAAAATCAATTGATAAACGCAGTAATGGAGGTGTACGCTCCTAATGGAACGCTCATTCGCACTACTTCAATTGGAAGTGGATTTACTCTTCAAAGTGATGGTGGCGAACAGGTGTTAAGGACTACCATCCATGATGAATCTTTGAAACGCGTGTCAATAAAAGTAGTATTTACCGACCTGAGTAAAAAAATTCCTTTATCAAATACTATTACCGACGATCTGAAATTGGAATCTGTTTCTACAATTGACTGAGAATGCTTTTGTATCTCTTGCACTCAGACGATATTAGAGAAGGTATCTTTACCAGCTAGGGATTGTTTGGCGTTTCGTTTTACCGATTCTACCGATTCACTAACACTAAGCCCTGTTTTTTCAAGGATTTCTCTGGATTCAACTGTGTCAGGAATATTTTTGACTCTAAAGTATTCGCCATCATAAAATATTGCAAAGAGACCCGAGATTGCAGCACCACTGATTATTGGGTTAACTTTTGACGATGCACCTTCATGAGCAATTTCTCTGAGAGCCTCCATCCCAACTCTTTGCTTCCTCCTATTGAGTATCACTCTGCCAAAATCTGTAAATTTTGTGGCATCAATCTCTTTTTCTGGTAATAGATCTAAACTCTTTTTTAGCGGCTTACCAGGTAACTTGATTGCCCTGGTGCAATCACACACTTCACACTCCATTGTGCACTTATCTCTAAATCTGGCGTCTTTAACTTCAACTGACTCAAAATAATCATCGAGTGTCGGTATTTCCATTGCCATCGGATAAAGACCACCTTCTAAGCAGTAACAAACTTCGACAAAATGAACGGTGTCAGATTCATCTATGGTAGCTGATCTTAAGGATGCTTGCATTCCTTCATAAAAAATTTTTCCCTTTGCCAAACTGCCAGATTTTATGGATTTGGCCAGCTTTATTCTGTGTTGAGGCTTTAGCTTACATTTAACGTAGTATCTCAATTCGAATTAAACATAATAATGCGTTTTAGTTTTAATAAATCTACCAGTGTTTGTTTTATCAGGAATTTGAGAATGATTTGATTGCGTTTACCTTTTCTTATACCGTCCACGACAGAAGCAGTTTCGGTTCCTGTTGCTTTGAAACCCATAATTAGAATATCGTAATATCCTATTGTATGGTTGTCGTGGTCAAATGTAAGAAATGTGGGGAAGAATTTCCGTCAAAATTAGTTCAAACTGCCAATGAGGAAGCGCTCAAAAAGTTTACATTTCAAAGCAATAATGAAATTTGTTTATCATGCGGACAACCGTCAAGTTATAGTCTTAATGATTACTTCTGGAAACTATAAAATCCCCCGAAGGACATTATGAAATCGATTGACAATACCTCCAAGGGTATTGAACCGCAACAACTGGCTCGTTGGGCTAAAACTTGTGAAACAATGGCAAGAAAACTTTGTAATGATAAGCTAAGTGATATAATTTTGAGATGTCAGGGTAAACAGCTCGACGTCTCAGTTAAGGATAGAAAATCAGCCGATTGTCTTGTTATAGCTATTGAATTTAATCTATCTTTCATGCCCCTCTTTGTTCAAGGAGTGTTTACTAAATTAGCATGCGATCTAAGACAAGCTAAGCTAAATTCTTAGATTCTTTGCAGGGCTTTAACAATTAATATTGAACAAAATTTGCTACACTCCATGTGACGGATATTTTTTATATCATTAAAGATTACGCTCAGACTATAACGGCAGGCGGAGTTATAGCTGCTTTATTAATTTCTTTTTTTAGCTTCATTTCTCAGAGGCGGCACAACAACTACGAAAGGCTTGTCGAAGTGTATAAGATGATTAATGATTTTGAACAACGGGAAGCCAGAAAGAGCGTATACACGGCGTTTAGAATTTACATGGAACGTTACTATAATGATGGTCTCAAGATCGGCGGTAAAACATATTTTGCCGGTAAACTGCCAGAATGTAAAGGCAAGGTCTTCCTTGACGTTTTCCGAGACCCCGAAGTTTTACATGAAATGCAACTAAAGGAAAATGAATTACAACAAGACGTAGAATCAGTCAGGGCAACGTTTGATCATATAGGAGCACTATTTGCAACCAACGTCATACCAAAAAAGCCATTGTTAAAAGCCCTCTGGGGAACAGGCAGAATCTGTTGGATCTGCCTTGCGCAAAATATTTTCATTGAAAGAGACAAAAGAGAAACTGAGTTCTATATGACCAATTTCCAGGACTTTTTTAATGAGATCGAAAAATATCGAAATAAACATAAACCCAAATTACCAGCTGTAGAACCATAATCAAAATTGAGAGATGCTAACTTACCTCCTAACCTTTTAATCGAATATATTAAAAGAACTTGCATATTATAGACTATGAAAATTGGATTAATATCCGATACTCATGATAACATTCAGAATATACGGAGAGCGGTCAGAAAATTTAATGATAAACGTGTCGATCTTGTAATTCATGCAGGCGATATTGTAAGTCCAAACGCTGTTGAATCTCTTGCGGATGTTAAACTTGTTGGCGTATTGGGAAACAATGACAAAGATGTTGCAGGATTAACATCCGCCTTTAACAAAATAAATGGAAAACTAGAAGGAGAAATCTATGAAACTGTATATGATGGAATGAAGTTTGCTATTTATCATGGCACTAGTATAACCAAAAGAGAACAGTTAATTAAATCTGGGAAGTATGATATGTTTATTTATGGACATACGCATAGAAAAGACAATAGATTTGTTGGAAATACAAGAGTTATCAATCCAGGGACAGCTAAAGGATGGTTTTTTGGACTTTTTGCAACTATAGCTATATTTGATACCTCCAGTAGAAACATAGAATTTATTAATTTGTAATGATTTGACTATGATCAATTACGCAGATCGTTAGGCGGTATTTTGCTTATTACTATTTTCTCCTTTTCTTCCGATTCTCATTATTCCTATTATCCGATAGATTAGTCCCACCTTGTAATGCCTTGGTGTTTTTTTCGTCGAACTGTTTCATTGCATCAGCAAAAATTCGGCTCTGCTGCTGAATTATTTGGCTAAAAAATTCCGCTTGCTGTCGTATAGCATTGCTAATCATTGTAGGATTGTTTTGACTGAATTCTTTAATTGCACCATTTAACATTTGGGATTGACTTCTGAACGCTTCATTGATTATTCCATTCTGTTCATCCATCATTTTTTTTCCATGTGTCAAATGACAATGAGATACTTTGATACCAACTGTAAGGTTTGACAAGAAGAGTGAAAAGGGGGCCAAAAAAAATGTTCCCGCCCAACAAGGAATAGAAAAGTGTTCTTAAGTCTCTAAAACTATTTGTTAATAATATGATAGGATCTTTCCAATTTCTACACTGAATCGAATGGTATTGTCATGAGGTTTAGCTATTGCAATCATAATAATACCGATTTCACTTGTGGTCAGTAAGTAAAATTGAAAAGTGACTTTCTTACGGATTTTTGGAAAGGATTTATTGTTGCCCTAGGAGTGTTCGGGGCTCTATTCCTATTCCTAGAGCTGATTCGTTAAGTGATAAATTAAGATCGAAAGTTGAAATAAAGTTAGTTAACTTAATTGAAAATGGTCTAATAGACCTTAATTATCAAAAATCGAGAAAACTAAAGACGATTTATCTTGAATTGCTTTTTAGGCTGTTGCAAGTTTATCAATAGCTGTTTAAGTTCATCATCAGTCAGAGCCCTATTCAGTTTTCCCGATGAGGCAGCTGTTATGAGATAGTTCTCTACTGCAAGTGCAAGATCAGGCTTGACCATTCTAATATTCATTAGTCGCTGTCGCGCATCCTGATCCAATAATACCATTAGGGCCTTTTGCCTCATTGCTAATTCGGCTTCGCGTCTCTTTGCTTCTTCAGGATTATCTGATGGTGAAACAGACATGTTCTTACCACAATTATTGGATCTCTAACCGTATCTACCTAGTTCTGGTCTCGAGTTAACAAGATCCTTGTAAATATCAGTAGCAGTTCTATCCACCTTTTTCATTCCTTCGTCAGAAATTGTTCTGCCTTTACTCTTTTTCGTTATGTAACCAGCGCCTTCTAGCTGTTGCAAGGCTTTTCTTAATATGGCGCCACCAGCTCTCTTGTGATGTGCAATATTATATCCAACTTGTTTTTTACCTCCATATTCACTTCTAAGTTCGGAGATCCCAATTGGTCCGTTGATGTATACTTTGCGTAGCAATGATGCACATCTGATATACCACCAATCTCTATTCTGTGGTATTTTTTCTGCATGACATCCTGTCTTTACGAATTGAGACCATTGAGGGGCCTCAATTTTTTTATCCTTTTTCAAATTTTCTGCCAAATGAGTGATTAATTCATCGGCAGGAATGTCATAAGCCTTAGCCATAATATTCTATAACATTCTTGGAAATTCCCTTATAAATCATCTTATTCACAACCACTTAACGCTGACGAATCTTTGATTAGGTAGACGATCCTCATTATTTTCCATTTTCTCCAATTTTCAACCGATGAACAATTTTTGAGCATGGATGAAATTATGCTTATTATATAGACCGTCATCGTAATAGGCCGACGATTCTTTGAAATTAGCTAAGAAAAATATTTAAGATTTGAATAAATACCGTGACTTTCAAAACGGAGTAGAATTATTGAATCAACTTTCAATTAACTTTCGATAAACATGATTGCATTTCATACATGTAATTCTTATACATTTGACTTTTGCTCTGCCAATTCTAATTCTTGAATTAAATCCTGGAACTATGAATTCCTTACAATTTCTGCAAAATAACTGCCTCATCATATAAGGCATTCTTATTCTAACGCGCATTGCTATTTTTCTGGCCAGTCTTGCATAGGATTGTGACAATTTCTCATCATTCTGCATTTCTCTCAATGCATTTTCAATCAATATTTCTATTCTTTCAGTTGCGATTCTTTCAATATTCTTCTTATTCATGACTTCAATTCTCACATTAGGTAAGGTGTCAGGTTATCGTGTATCCATCATATTAAAATGCTATGAAATAAATGTAATATCTTCAAATCAATTTTGTGTTAATTTGATTGTATTCGCTCGTGATTGCTGAAGCGGCAATGGAATTAGTTCCTCAAATTCTCAGAAATCATCCCTCTGTGAGGAATCATTCTAAAAGGACGGGAAGGGGCATCAATGAAATTTTCTTGGACGTTAGTTATCATCATAAGGCAATGGTTGAAAAAAATATTGATCAGTGGTGGAAACGAGGCAGACCTGATATCGTTCATTTCGATCTTATAGAAGCGCTCTCAACTCCGTTATTTAAGCAGAAAAAATTACAGGTATATGTATCGACATTCGATAATAACCTAGTAACAATAAGTCAAGATCTCAGAATTCCAAAAAACTATTCTAGATTTGAAGGACTGATGATTGGAATATTTAACAAACAAAAAAATAAGAACTCGCCAAATCTAATTGAATTTCAGGAGAATGTAAGTTTTAATGATCTAATAGAAAAAATAGTTAGACCAGACCGGATTATTGGGTTCTCTGTGGAAGGAACTAAAAGTAAAATAAGTGATATCCTGCGAAATAATGTAATTGATACTACAAAACATTACTGTTTTGTGGTTGGAGGGTTCCAGCGAGGACACTTTTCAGACACAGTGACTGCAGCATGCGACGTGATATATTCGATAAGTCCATTTAGCCTAGAATCCCACGTGGTGATTTCAAGAATTCTGTATGAATCTGAAAACTATATTCAATGAAATATTGCATCAACCATAAACGCAACAAAGAGTGCAGTCAAATAGGGACTTGAAATTTTAAAGAGGAACCATGACGCCTTTTCACTAGGTCTAGCCAATAGCCATAGTGAGGTAACTATCATGATAATTCCACCCAAAATGGCCGTAACTAAGTAAATCATGCCAAATTGATTTAAGAAGTAAGGGATCAAGCTGATTACTACCATAAGAAGAGTTGTTCCTGCAATGACCTGGACAGATCTTTTTTCCCCGGCGACTACTGGCAACATTGGGACTCCAGCTTTTGTATAATCTTTTTTCACATGCAAAGCCAAGCTCCAAATGTGTGTTGGTATCCAAAAGAAAACTAATGCGGCCATAGCTAGTCCTATTTCTATATTTTCAGTTGTAACTGCCACATATCCAATTAATGCTGGAACAGCCCCCGAGAATCCCCCCAGGATAATATTGGTTTGACTCTTCCTCTTCAGCCACTTGCTATAAACTATGATGTTATCAAAGAGTCCAAATGCCATTAATCCAAGTGTCAGATAATTTATTGACCATGCACAGAAGAGTGAGATAGCAGCCAAGAGTAAACCAAAAATGAGTGCGTTTCTAGGCGCTATTCTTCCGGAAGGAATGGGACGGGCTTTAGTCCTATCCATAATGGCATCAATGTCTCTATCATTATATCCAGTCAGAGCATCTGCCGCTGCTGATCCAGCAATTATACCTACAAGAAGAAAGATCCATTGAATTGGAGTTAGAAAGGTATCAGTCGAATACGAGGCTGTTATCGCTGATCCGAATGCGGTAAAAACTAATAGATACCAAATTTTCGGCTTTGTCAATTCATAATAATTTTTAAGCCGATCAGAGACAGTTACTTGTGGAATCAATAATTTCTACCTCGACAGATTTATGATTAGAGGCAATATGAATGCTCATTTATTTAAACATGAATTTAATTGGACAACAAAGTAATGCACTTGATTTTAGAATAATTATGGCAGGACGTGGAGAAAGGTCAATATGATTAGAAATATAGGTACTCCTCCACGTAATACAATAGTTCAAGTAATACTAGATCGACAAAATTTCAATTGAATTACTTTAGTTTTCATTTGGGCGCTCAATATTTCTCGCTTTTTTTGCGTAATGATCATTGAATTCAGTTTTTCTAAAACTATAAAAGAGGCGTGATAAAATCATTCGTATTCTATTAAGGTGATATGTAAGTTGGAATCAATTCAAGCAACAGCTGGTGGAATGCCAGTTATAATTTTGAAAGAAGGAACAAAAGAAAGTAAAGGTAGAGAAGCACAGAGAAATAACTTTGTCGCAGCCAAGTTAATAGCTGAAATGGTAAAAACGTGTCTGGGTCCTCGTGGCATGGACAAGATGTTGGTCGATACACTTGGTGATGTCACAATTACTAATGATGGTGCTACTATCCTTAAAGAAATGGATGTTCAGCATCCAGCTGCAAAAATGATGGTCGAAGTAGCCAAATCTGTTGATAATGAAGTGGGAGACGGCACTACTTCCTCAGTTGTTTTTGCTGGGGCATTATTGGAAAAAGCAGAAGAATTAGTAAACAAGGATGTACATCCTTCGGTAATTGTAGATGGTTATACAGCGGCTGCGGAACGAGCTCTAGAGCTTTTGCAAAAAATAGCAATAAAAGTTGATGTAAATGACAAGAGTGTTTTGACAAATATCGCAAGAACAAGTATGTATTCAAAACTAGTTTCCGATGATGGTCCATCATTAGCGAAAATGGTAGTTGATGCCGCAAAGCTAGTTGCAGAAAGCGTAGATGACGGTAAGAAATTAAGAGTTGATTTAGATAATATTAAGGTAGAAAAGAAACCAGGCACTTCTATTAGAGATAGTAAACTAGTCAAAGGAATTGTTCTTGATAAAGAAGTAGTGCACGCAGGTATGCCAAAGAAAATAGAAAAAGCAAAAATAGCCTTGGTAAATTCTGCCTTAGAAATAGAAAAAACAGAGATGAGTGCTGAAATAAGGATTAATGACCCGCAACAAATGCAAATGTTCCTAGAAGAAGAAAATAGAATGTTAAAAGCAATGGTTGACAAGGTTAACGGAGTCGGTGCCAATGTTGTATTATGTCAGAAGGGGATTGATGACCTTGCACAACATTACCTGGCAAAAGAAGGAATTCTTGCTGTAAGACGAGTTAAAGAAAGCGATATGTCAAAGTTGTCGAAGGCAACTGGTGCAAGAATTGTTAACAATTTAGATGATTTCACTACCAAAGATTTGGGTTCAGCTGATCTTGTAGAGGAAAGAAAAGTTGAAACAGATAAGTGGGTTTTCATTGAAGGGTGCAGGAATCCAAAAGCTGTCACAATCTTAGTTAGGGGGGGATCTCAAAGAGTTGTTGATGAAGCTGATAGATCAATCCACGATGCATTAATGGTGGTTAAGGATGTATTAGAAAACCCCTTTGCAGTTGCGGGGGGTGGAGCGCCAGAAGCTTATGTTGCCAATGAATTGCGCCAATGGTCTAGTAATATGGAAGGAAGAGGTCAATTAGCTATTCAAAAATTTGCTGATGCTTTAGATACAATTCCCTTATCATTGGCGGTAAATGCTGGAATGGATCCAATTGATACTATGACAACGCTTAGGGCAAAGCAAAGCAAAGGAGCCAAATGGACAGGCATAGACGTTCTTAATACCGTTGTTGCTGATATGCAAAAACAGAACGTAATAGAACCCTTAGCAGTTAAACAACAAATTATTAAATCTGCTACTGAAGCAGCAAATATGATTTTAAGGATTGATGATGTGATAGCCTCAAGCAAATCCAAAATGCCTGCTGGTCCACCTGGTGGAATGGGCGGCATGGGCGGCATGGGCGGCATGGGCGGCATGGGCGGCATGGGCGGCATGGGCGGCATGGATATGGAGTAATTATTTAATTAT
>Ga0209974_10000856_pt1 | contig 10492 bp, 10 predicted proteins | sample InoplaM3SPM_FD_187592 | JGI IMG/M metagenome (GOLD analysis project Ga0209974, IMG submission 187592) | Arabidopsis thaliana rhizosphere microbial communities from the Joint Genome Institute, USA, that affect carbon cycling - Inoculated... | ecosystem: Host-associated > Plants > Roots >...
CGAATCCAGGGCCGACGGACCGTCGGACACACTGCTGGCCAGCGGCCGGCCGTCGTGGTCATGAAGCGCGTCGACACATGCCGGGCGGCAGCCGCGCGCATCGTGGCCGGACTTCAGCGACGGGAAATGTCGATAGGCGCCGTCGAGCAGGCCGGTCAGCCCGACGAGGCGGCAGCCACACGCAGCGCATGTGACAGGTCCGGCGGACTCACGCGTAGAGAACTGGCTCATCGAGTAATCGCTCATTTGAGTCACGCTACTCACCCGAGGTGCGCCGGTCAGCGCCGGCGCGGTATCCCTTTTGTTGCATTCCGGTTGCGAGGCCCGCTGCTATCGTGCGCCGGCTTTGATCGTGCGCTCGCTGGCAAGACTCTCGCCCTACGGCCGCGAGCTGCCGGCCGAGTTCTGGTTCCTCTGGCTGGGCACCGTCATCAACCGTCTGGGCGGCTTCGCCGTGCCCTTCCTGATGCTCTACCTCACCGCCAAGCGCCAGATGGATCCCGCGACGGCAGCGCTGTTCGTCTCGGTCCTGGGTGCCGGCTCGTTCGTGGCCCAGCTCGTCGGAGGCGAGGTGGCGGATCGCTTCGGTCGGCGGCCCGTGCTCCTGTTCTCGCTGTTCGCCGCGCCGGTGGCGATGCTCAGCCTGGGCGTTGTGCGCGAGCCGTGGCTGATCGCGGTCGCGATGTTCGCCCTGGGCTTCCTGACCGACCTCTTCCGGCCGGCCATGAGCGCGGCGGTCGTCGATCTCGTCCCCGCCGACCGCCGCACGCGGGCGTTCGGCTATATCTACTGGGCGATCAACCTGGGCGCAGCGGCGGCACCCGTCGTCGCGGGGCTCATGGCCAACTTCGACTACTTCCTGCTGTTCCTTGGTGACGCCGTCACGACGGCCGTCTTCGGGGTCATCGTCCTCCTGCGGGTGCCCGAGACCCAGTCGGCCGATCACGCGCGCGACGCCCGCGCCGCCAATACCCGCGGCCGGGCGGGGCAGGCCCTGCGTGACCCAATCCTGCTCTTCTTCTTCATCCTGTCGCTGGCCGTCGGGGTCATCTATTCGCAGTCGCACGTGACTCTGCCGCTCGACATGGCCGCGGCTGGTTTGCCGCCGTCGGACTACGGCCTCGCCATCGCGGTCAACGGCGCGCTGATCGTGCTCATCACTCTCCAGGTGACGCGCTTCCTCGAGCGCTTTCCGCGCTATGCCGTCATGGCCTTGGCGGCGCTCCTGCTGGGCGCCGGATTCGGATTGACGGAGCTCGCCTCGACTCTGCCGCTGTACGCGCTGACCGTCGTGATCTGGACGCTGGGCGAGGTGATCGGCGCGGCTGTCGCGCCGGTCATCGTCAGTGAGATGTCACCTGCCGCGTTGCGTGGCCTTTACCAGGGGATCTGGGGCGCATCGTGGGGCCTCGCGTTCTTCATTGGTCCGGTGCTCGGCGGCTTCGTGCTGCACAACTTCGGCTCGGCCGTGCTGTGGGGCGGCGCCTTTGTCCTGGGGATGGCGATTGCCCTGGGCTTCCTGGCGCTGTCGATCCCCGCCCGCCGCCGCGCCCGGCAGGTCGTCGCACCGGCTGCCTCTCCGTCTGACTGAGGCTAGAGCTGGTAGGCGGCCTCGCCGTGGACTGACAGGTCGAGACCCATCTGCTCGGCCTCGGGCTCGACGCGCAGACCGAGCACGATGTCGACCACCTTGACGATCAGGTACGTCGCGCCACCGGCGAAGGCAACAGTTGCCGCCACTGCCGCGATCTGCACGAATACCTGTCCGAAGTTGCCCTGGATGAAACCGCTCACCCCGCCTATCGCCGCGACCGCGAGGACACCGGTCGCGACCGCCCCGAACATGCCGCCCACGCCGTGCACGGCGAAGACGTCGAGCGCGTCATCGACGTGGAGGCGCTCCCTTAGCAACGTCGCGGAGTAGCAGAGGCCGCCGGCGCCCAGGCCGATCAGCACCGCGCCGCCGGCGGTCACGTAGCCGGACGCGGGCGTGATCGCGACGAGCCCGGCCACCGCGCCCGCGGCCGCGCCGACGACACTGACCTTGCCGCGGTGCAAATACGAGGCGAGCACCCACGTCAGCATCGCCGCGCCAGCCGCCGTGTTCGTGACCAGCAGCGCGTTCGCGGCCTGCCCGTTGGCGGCCAGGGCGGACCCGGCGTTGAAGCCGAACCAACCAAACCACAACAGGCCCGCGCCGAGCACGGTCATGGGCACGTCGTGGGGCACGAACATCTCCGTCTCGGCCTCGCGTCGCTTGCCGATGATGATCGCGGCGACAAGAGCGCTGACACCCGACGAGATATGTACGACCGTGCCGCCGGCGAAGTCGAGCGCGCCAAGCTTGTGCAGCCAGCCATCGGGCGACCAGACCCAGTGCGCGAGCGGCGAGTAGACGACCACGGACCACAACACGGTGAACAGGACGAACGCGCCGAATCGCTTGCGCTCGGCGAAAGCGCCAGTGATCAGCGCGGGCGTGATCGCGGCGAACATCAGTTGGAAGGACGCGAAGAGGACAAACGGGATGGTCGCGCCGTACGCCGGGTTGGGCTCGAGGCCGACGTTGTTGAAGCCGACGAAGTCGAGGCCACCGATGAGACCGGCCCCGTTGGTGTCAGGCCCAAAAGCCAGGCTGAAGCCGACCAGCACCCAGACGACGCTGACCAGGGCCAGGCCGAAGAAGCTGTGCATGATCGTGCTGAGTACGTTCTTGCGCCGCACCAGGCCGCCGTAGAACAGCGCCAGCCCGGGCAGCATGACCATGACCATCGCGGTCGACATGAGCAGCCAGGCGGTATCGCCGGCGTTCAGACCTGACATCCCAGCCCTCCACTAAGCGACAGGTATGACTGTCCGCGTCGGCACGACCACGGCACCTGGAGCGTGGCGGGTTCGGCCGCTGGAGTCAGCGGCGCAACGGTGCGCGTTGGGTCGCGGCTGGGTTAGGGATGGGTTACGGGCCGCTCAGCGCTCTAGCCGATAGCCCACGCCGCGCACGGCGACGGGCAGCGGCGCCGCGACCGCGGTCAGCTTGTCGCGGAGCCGGGCGAGGTGCGGTTTCAGCCACAGTGGATCGGGGTCGCGCACGTCCGGCCAGCCTGCCGCGAGCAGCTGGGCGTGGGAGCGCAGCTCGCCGATGTGGCTGACGAGTGACTCGAGAAGCCGGAACTCGATGGCCGTCGCGGGCACGACCTGGCCGCGCCACGAGATCTCGTGGCGGCGCTGGTCGAGGGTCCAGCCGCTCCACGTGGAAGCCGACTCACCGGCGGGCCGCGCCGGACGCCGGCGTCGTACGGCGGCGCGGATGCGGGCCAGCTTCTCGTCGTTGGGCATGGACTTTCTGATGTAGTCATCCGCGCCCAGATCGAGCAGCTCGGCCGGCGCCGCCGGATCCCGCTCGCCAGAAACGATAAGGATGGGCACGTCCGACTCGGCGCGGATCTGGCGCGCGACGGCAGCTCCATCCATACCCGGCATCGCCAGGTCGAGCAGCACGGCATCCACGTGGTCACTGTGGAAACGACGCAGCGCTTCCTCCCCGTCGTACGCCGCGACAATGCGATGGCCGGCTTTACCCAGCACCGCGCCCAGCGCGCCCACCCATGCCGGCTCGTCGTCGACGACGAGCAGCGTGAGGGCTTCGGTGCGCGGGTCAGCCACTGGGGGCACCCAGCTGTTCGAGAGCGAACGCGACACCCTGCTCCATGCTCATGGCCGCGCCTCGCCGCTGGGCTTCAGCCAGCGCCGCCGCATCCAGCTGAGCGGCGGCATCGGCCAAGCGCTTGGCGTTCTCGCGCGCCACCCATGTCTCGCTTACCCCGATCTGATCGCTCAGCCCGTCGAAGCAGCCCAGCAGCACCGCTCCGGCTTCCGGCTTCCCCAGGAATCGAATGCAGATGTCGGCAACGCGACACAGGGCCTGGCCGATTGCATGCGGCGATCCGAGCTCGACGGCGGCAGCCAGGTTCTGGCGGGCGAGGGATATGGCATCGGCGGCGCGCCCATCGTCGGCGGCGAGCATTGAGAGCGATCCAAGCGTCCCGACCGCGGTTTCACGCGCACCTGCTGCCCAGGCTCGGGGCAGGTTTGCTTCGTGCAGCTCGCGCGCTGTGGCGCGATCACCAGACGCCTCGTGGGCCCAGGCGAGCGCCCGTGTATCTGCAATGGCCCAGCGCTCATCGCCCATCTCGCGATACAGCGCGATCGCCCGGCTGAGATCTCGCTTCGCTGCGTCGAATTCAGAATCATCGATGGCCGCCATGCCAAGCTGGCCGAGCGAATACGCCATCCACCACCTGTCGTCCAGGCTGGTGTAGATGTCGAGCCCTTCACTGGAGAATGCCTTCTTGCTTGACGTGTCGCCCCTCATGTCAGCGAGGTCAGCGGCGCCCACCAACACGCGTGCGCGTGTTGCGGTCGGCTGAGGATCGGTCGCCAATGCCGCCGTGACCCGCTGCCAGCCCTCCTGGACATGGCCGCCGTAGGCCCACAGGTCGGTCAGCGATCCAGTCAGAGCCATCAATCGCGCTGTGTCGTGAGCCTCGGCGAAGTAGTCGAGTGCCGCACGTAGGTTGTCATTGTCGGACTCGAGGCGGGCCAACCAGTCCGCCGCGTACATGCGCATATGCGGTTCGGCCTCCTGCGCGAGTGCCAGGAAGTACTTGGCGTGGCGGGCCTTGAGCTCATCCGCCTCGGCTGACCGACCGAGTATCGCCCACGCGAATTCGCGAATTGTCTCGAGCATCCAGAAGCGGCCGGCGGAATGACGGACGAGGCTCTTGTCGACCAGCGATTGGAGCGTGTCGATATCGGCGGCGACCACCTGCTCCGCTGCTTCGAGCGTGCAGCCACCGCGGAAGACGGCGAGGCGGGCAAACAGCGCCTGCTCCTCCGCGTTCAGCAGGTCGTGGCTCCATTCGATGGTGGCGCGCAACGTCTGTTGGCGCGCGTCGGCATCACGGCCGCCCTTCAACAGGTCGAGTCGCTGGCCGAGCCGCTCGAGCATCTGCGCCGGCGAAAGGACGCTCGCCCGGGCCGCGGCGAGCTCAACTGCGAGCGGCAGGTTGTCCAGCCGCCGGCAAAGCTCGGCAACGAAGTCGTCGGCGGCGATCCCGGTGCGAGCGGTGAACAGCTCGACGGCCTCTGGCTCGGCGAGCGGTGGAACGGCGTACTCCACCTCACCCGCGACGCGCAGCCGCTCGCGACTTGTTACCAGCAGCCGCAGCTTGGCGCACGCCTGCAGCAGCCCGCCCAGCTCCGGAGCCGCGCCGACGACCTGCTCGAAGTTGTCGAGCAGCAGCAACATTTCGCTGCTTCCAACATGACCCGCCACATCGCCTTTGGCGCCTATCGTCTGGCCAACTTCGCTCAAGACGAGGGCGGGGTCGGTCAGGGCGGAGAGAGGTACCCAGTAGACGCCGTTCCTATGCAGCGGCACTAGCTCGGCCGCGGCCTCGATCGCGAGACGGGTTTTACCTGTGCCGCCGGGTCCGGTCAGGGTCAGCAGTCGCGCGCCGTTCTGCAGGCGCGCGGTGATCTCAGCGATCTCGCGCGCCCTGCCCACCAGGGCGCTCGCGGGCCGCGGTAGGTTCGTGTTCGAGATCGTCTTCAGCGGCGGGAAGCGGCCCGCGCCCAGCTGGTAGATCGTCAGCGGGCTGTCGAAGTCCTTCAGTCGGTGCTGCCCGAGGTCAAGGACCTCTGCGGTGATCAGCCCCCGCGTCGCACCTGACAGCAGTACCTGGCCGCCGTGTCCGGCCGCGGCGATTCGTGCGCCCAAGTGGACATCGCCGCCGACATAGCCACCCTCGGACAGTCGGGCCGTCCCGGTATGCAGGCCCATACGCACGTGAACAGGGCGCTCGGTCAACCAGCGCTGGATCTCCTGGGCAGCAGCTACGGCTTCGGTGGCGTCAACAAATGCGACGAAGAAGGCGTCACCCTGCGTGTCGACTTCGACGCCTGCGTGGCGCGCGATGGCGTCGCGCACGATTCGGCGGTGTTCCGCCAGTGTCTCGGCATATGCCTCGGCACCAAGCTCCTCAAGGAGGCGCGTCGAGCCCTCGATGTCTGTGAACAGGAAGGTGACAGTGCCGGTCGGCAGCTCAGACATGGCCTGTCCAGTATCAGTCCGGCCGTTCCTCGCGGCAGCGGTTGACGAGTCGGCCGATGTGTTCGATGTCGACCACGACCTCGTCGCCGCCAGCGAGCAGCCGCTTTGGCTCACGGAACCAGCCCACGCCCGATGGCGTGCCGGTCGCGATCACGTCGCCCGGCTCCAGGGTGAACGCCTGCGAGCAGAAGCTCACCAGGGCCGCGACACCGAAGATCATCTCCGCGGTCGACGCGTCCTGCATCACCTCGCCGTTGACCAGGCAGCGCACGCGCAGCGCCTGCGGATCGGCGATCTCGTCGGCCGTGACCAGCCACGGACCCATGGGGCAGAACGTGTCGAGCGACTTTGCGCGCACGAACTGCTTGTCGCTGTACTGCAGATCGCGCGCGCTGACATCGTTCAGACACGTATATCCGGCCACGTAGGCGAGGGCCTCCGATTCAGCCGCCCACCGACACGTCTCGCCGATGACTACTGCCAGCTCGGCCTCGAAGTCGACCGCCTGCGTGAGCCGGGTCGACCAGCGGATCTCCGCGCCATGGCCCACCACCGACGTCGGCAGCTTGGCGAAGAGGACCGGGTGGTCGGGCGCGTCGCGCTTGCCCTCGGCGGCGTGGGTGGCGTAGTTCACGCCGGCCGCGACGATCTTGCCCGGCCGTGGCACGGGTGCTAGCAGCTCGACTGAGCTGAGCGCGAACGTCTCCGGCTGATCCGCGGCGCGGTATGCGGCCTGGAGCACCTGCAGCGAATCGGGCCAGCCCGCGAGCAGATCGGCCATCGCGTCTGGCACCCCGTGGCCAAGCGAAGCCGTCGCGACGACCGCCTCGCCCTCGACGATGCCCAGTCGCGCTTCACGGCCGGGCTCGCCCGTGAAGGCCGACGGCGTCCGATACGAGACGAGCTTCATGCCGTGCGCCTCTGCTGTCCGGTCTGAGCCGCGATCACGCCAATGATGACCATGATGCCGCCCAGGATCTGGATCGGTGTCAGCGACTCGTGCAGCAGCAACGCGGCGAGCGTGATCGTGTACACCGGCTCCACGGTGCTGACGAGCGATGCCTGGGCGGCCCCGATCCGCCGCGCGCCGGCGTAGAACGTCTGCATCGCCACGGCGGTGGCCAGCAGGCCAATGCCGAACAGCGCCCACCAGGCATCCATCGGCACGTCGGCCGGCAGCACCGGTCGCCCGAAGATCACCGCGGCAACCGTCCAGCCCACGGCAGTCGCCGAGAGCATGATGGCCGCGGTGGGCGCCGAATCGGCTGGCTCGGCAGCGGCCGTCGTTTCCGAGTCGTGCGGCGGCGCGGTCTGCGCCTCGTCGCCCCCGCGCCGTTCCCCGGACATGCGCGCGGCAAGCACGATCCAGACCGCGTAGATGAGCGGCGAGCCGGTCATGACGACCAGTCCCAGGAGAGGCGGCGCTTGTTCGGGGTTGATGCCACCCAACGCCAGCGCGATGCCGACCGTGGCCAGCGCGAGTGCGCCCCACGCCCGGCGCCCCTGCAGCCGGCGCGCGAAGCGGATCGAGATAACCGCCACGACGGTCGGGTAGATGTAGACGATCAGCGCCGCGAGCGAGGCGTCGACTGTTTCAAGGCCGGCGTAGTAGGTGCCGGTGTTGCCCATGTAGAAGATGCCCAGCGCGACGAGCACGAGCACCCGGCGGCGCGACAGCGAACGCAGCGCGCGGCGCTGGCCCGGCCAGAGCAGCAGCCAACCCCACGAAAGAAGCGCGGCGAAGACGAAGCGCCACGAGAGCAGCGTCATCCAGTCGACCCCGTTGGGATAGATGCCCAGCTTCGCGAACAGCGCGCCCGAGCCGAAGCCGGCAGCCGACACGACGACCAGCGCGATGCCGACGAGCCGAGTTCGGTCCATGAGCGCTCGAGGGTAGACTGCGGCCCGTGAACGTGCGGGTGGTGGCCGACGACCTGATCTGGGCGTCGCGCCTGGATGCGGCCGTGAAGCGCGCCGGCGCACAGCCGGTGCGCGACGGTGGCGACGCAGTCATCGTCGATCTGAACGGACGCGCCTATGACGGCATCGCCGCGGTCGCGGCGGCCGCCCGGTCCGGCACGACGGTGATCGCGGTCGCGCAGCACGATGACAACGCGACCCGCAAGCGCGCGCTGACCGCCGGAGCGCGGCGCGTCTTCTCGTACAACAAGATGTTCAGCGACGGCTCGCAGGTCGTGGCCGACCTGGTCGCAGGCCGCTTCGATGCGCCAGGCGCTGAGTCCGGCGTGACACCCGCGTGAGCACGCACTCCATTCCGGCCGATCGTTACGCGGCGCGGCTCGCGCGCGCCCAGGAGGCGCTGCCCCAGGAGGACGCGTACGCACTGCTGATCGGCGTCGGCGCGCACCTGCAGTGGTTGACCGGTTACGGGGCACACGAGATCCCGCGCATCACCCTGCTCGTGCTGCCCGCGGGCGGTCGCGCGACGTTGGTGGTGCCGCGCCTCGAACTGGCGGCGGCGCAAAACTGCAGCGCTGCGCAGGCCGGCCTCATCGACCTCTCGCCATGGGAAGAGACCGACGATCCGTTCGCCCTCATCGCGGCCGAGCTCGAGGCGAGCGACAGCCGGCCTGAGATCCAAATCGGTGCGCTGGGCGGTGCTTGGGGCCGGCTCGGCGGATTGCTGGTGTCAGACCGGCTGTGGGCCGTTCACCTGCTCCGGCTCCAGGCCGCGCTACCTGATGCTGCATTCGGTCTTGCCTCGACCGTTCTCTCGCCGATGCGCGCAATCAAGGACGCCGATGAGATCGAGCTCCTGCGCACCGCCGCACACGCGGCAGACCGCGTGGTCGAGCAAATCGCGGCCGGTCGGCTGATCGGACGATCGGAGGCCGACGTTTCCACGGAGGTGCGTGACCGCCTCGTGGCCGAGGGCCACGATGAGCCAGCATTTGCCATCGTCGCGAGCGGTCCCAACGCCGCCTCGCCGCACCACGAGCCGAGCGACAGGGTGATCGAGGCGGGCGAGCCGATCGTGCTCGACATCGGCGGCCGGCTCGAGGGCTACTACTCGGACACGACGCGCACCCTGTGGGTCACCGGCGAGGAGGGTGCTCGCCCGAGCGACGAATTCACGAAGCTCTACGAGGTGCTCGAGAGCGCCCAGGCAGCGCAGCGCGCGGCCGTGCGATCGGGCTTGGCCGCAGCGGCGCTGGACGCCGTCGGGCGCCAGATGATCGCCCAGGCTGGCTACGGCGAGAACTTCATACATCGCACCGGCCACGGCACGGGCCTCGACGGCCACGAGGACCCGTACATCGTCTCGAGCAACCCGGCGCCGCTGGCGACCGGCAATGTCTTCAGCATCGAGCCGGGCATCTACCTCGAGGGTCGTTACGGCGCGCGCATCGAGGACCTCGTGGTGTGCGGCGCGGACGGTGTCGACGAGCTCAACGTCTCGTCGCGCAGCCTGTACGTGGTGCGTGGGTGATGGTGGTCGACGAAACCGGGGCCCCGGCCGAGGAAAGCGGCGAAGCGCAACGCGGCGGTCCGACGGCGGCACAGTTCCGGCGCTTCATCAAGTCGCGCCCGTACGTGCCGTTGCACGAGCTGCGCCGGCGTTTCGAGCTCGCCGGGGATCTTGAAGACGTGTCACCGGTCGAGGTGGCGGGCCACGGCCGCGTGTTCGTCGGGCTGCCGCCGCGCGAGGCGGAGTTCATCGCGACCCTCGTGAAGGACGGTGATGTAGGCGTCGAGCTGTCACGCGACCCGAACGTGCCGATCGTCGTCGGCGTGTTCCCGATGAGGCCCGTCACCCGCGGCTGACGCAGGGGTGCTTGTCCCAGTCGTATACTAGGGGGGAGTATGTCAGCACCTCCCCCAACGACCGTCACACCTGAGTCGCACACGGGTTCCGATTACCCCGAGATCGAGCTCACGCTGCCGATCGACGGCATGACCTGCGCCTCGTGTGTCAACCGTGTCGAGCGTTACCTGCGCAAGACCGATGGCGTGATCGCGGCCAATGTCAATCTGGCGACCGAACAGGCGCGGGTGCGTTATGACCCGACACTCGTCGGCCGCGACGAGCTGAACCGGGCGGTGGTCGCGGCGGGCTACGCGGTCCGTCCCGACGCCGTCGCGGCAGAGGTCAGCGGCACCCTGGACGCGGCGGCCGAAGCAGATGCCCAGCGCCGCCAGCGCGAGACGCGCCAGCTGGGCTGGGAAGCGGCCGCGGCCGTCGCGACCGGCCTCGTGATGATGGCCCTGACCCTGTGGTCGACGCCGCTCATGCCATCGCAGCAGGGGATACTCGCTCAGGTCAACCTCCCAGACCCCGCTGCACCAGCCAGCACGTGCGGCTGGTTTCGCGTTGTCGATCCCTCCCTGTGAGGAATAGTTGACGGCCTCGCCACTGTT
>Ga0209974_10000858_pt1 | contig 10478 bp, 9 predicted proteins | sample InoplaM3SPM_FD_187592 | JGI IMG/M metagenome (GOLD analysis project Ga0209974, IMG submission 187592) | Arabidopsis thaliana rhizosphere microbial communities from the Joint Genome Institute, USA, that affect carbon cycling - Inoculated... | ecosystem: Host-associated > Plants > Roots >...
GAATCCGTCGGCGGCCGCTTGCCGATCATCGCCGGCATCACGCTCGAAGGCACGCAGGTCGCGGCCGACGAAGCCAAGCGCGCGATGAAGGCCGGCGCATCGGCCGGCCTGGTCTACCCGTCGCACGGCTGGCTGCGCTTCGGCTACCAGAAAGGCGCGCCGCAGGACCGCTACCGCGCGATCTACGAGCAAAGCGGCCTGCCGCTGATCCTTTTCCAGTACCCCGACGCGACGAAGGCGACCTACAACCTCGAGACCATGCTCGACATCGCCGCGCAGCCCGGCGTGTTCGCGATGAAGAACGGTGTGCGCAACATGAAGCGCTGGGACACCGAGATCCCCGTGATCCGCCGCGAGCGCCCGGACCTGCAGATCTTCACCTGCCACGACGAGTACCTGCTGCACACCATGTTCGACGTGGACGGCGCACTGGTCGGGTTCGGCGGCATCGCGCCCGAACCGCTGGTCGAGTTGATCAAGGCCGGCAAGGCGAAGGACTACAGGAAGGCACGCGAGATCCATGACCGCCTGCTGCCGGTGACGTCGAACGTCTATCACCGCGGCTCGCACATGGAAGGCTCGGTGGCGCTCAAGTGGGCACTTGTCGCTCGCGGCATCCTCGAGCACGCGACGGTGCGCCCGCCGCTGCTGCCACTGGCGGACGGCGCACAGAAGGAGATTGCAGACGCGATGCGGGCGGCGGGCCTCGGCCCGGTGCGCTGAAGCAACAGGGCGCGCGACGGTGCCCTGTGCGCCTCGCCCACCCACCCCAGGTGGAGACAGGAGACAAAGATGAAATTGCCAAGACAACACGTGGCCTTGGCCGCGGCATTGATGATGGTCCTACCGGCTTTGGTACAGGCCGGCGGCTTCCCCGAGCGCGGCCAGACGCTGCACATCGTCGTCCCTTTCGCAGCCGGGGGCGGTGTGGACAACGCGGCGCGGCTGCTCGGCGAGCAGTTGCGCAAGCAACTCGGGCTCACGGTGGTCGTCGATAACAAGTCCGGCGCCAGCGGTTCGATCGGCGGCAACGCCGTGAAGACCGCAGCCGCGGACGGCTACACGCTGCTCTTTTCTGCGGCGACGCATGTGCTCGCCAAGCAGGTGTTGACCAAGTCGCCGTACGACCCGCAGACCGACTTCGAGCCGGTGGCGCGTATCGGCGAAGCACCGCTGATGCTGGTCATTCCGCCGGGACACCCGCAGAAGAACTTGGCCGACGTGCTGGCGGCCGCCCGACAGCAGGCGGAGAAATGGACCGCGGCGATCCCAGCTGCCGGCGCGCCGAGCCATCTGGCTACGTTGATGCTGGCCAAGCAGGGCAACGTGAAGTTCACGTTCGTGCCGTACAAGGGCACGCAACCGGCGCTGGTCGACGTCGGCGGCGGCCATGTGGACCTGCTGCTCGACTCGATGATCGCGCTGCAGCAGCTTGCCAAGTCTGGCAAGGTCAAGGCGATCGCGATCACCTCGGCCAAGCGCAGCGCGCTCGCACCGGACGTGCCGACCGTCCGCGAAGGAGGCATCGCGAACTTCTCCTATGTCAGTTGGTATGGGATATGGGCACCCAAGGGCACGCCGCCTGAACGGGTCGCGGCGCTCAACAAGGCAATCAACATCGCTGTCGGCGAACTGGAGAAGTCAGGCGCGTACGCGGGCCTCGGCATCGAGCCTGTCAGCGAAACGCCGGAGCAGTTCAAGCGCTACATCGCCGCCGAAGTCGCGCAAGGAACCGAATTGCTGAAGAGCTCGGGCTTCAAGCCCGAGTAGCGGCCGCTCAACAAGGATAAGGACATGGGGATGATCAAAACACTGTGCGTGGCGGGCCTCGCCCTCGCTTGCGCCTCGACGATGGCGCAGTCGTCCGTCACGGTGGCGGGAACGATGGACCTTGCCCTGCGGCACGTGCGCAACGGCTCACTCGGATCGATTTCGTCCGAGGTGAGCGGTTCCAACGCGACGAGCAAGTTGATCGTCCGCGGCACGGAAGACCTGGGCGGCGGGCTCAGCGCGGGCTTCTACCTCGACGGCACGATCCTCGGTGACACCGGCGTCGCCGGTGCGAGCGCCCCGGCGCAGCAGTTCTGGGACCGTCGATCGACGCTGAGTCTGGCCCATTCGCGCTACGGCGAGGTCCGCCTCGGTCGCGACTGGGTGCCTACACACCTCGTGTGGAGCGGCTTCGACCCCTTCACGACGCTCGGCGTGGCGAGCGCGAACAGCTTTCGTTCTTTCGCGGCCTCGCGCGCGCTGGGGCAGGCGTTCGGCACCGCGCCTGACGCACAGGCCGCCAACCCGACGCTGCGAGTCAGCAACGCGGCGGAGTACTGGTTGCCGGCCGGCCTCGGCGGTGTTTACGGCAATCTCATCGTCACGGCTGGCGAAGGAGGAACGACGGCCGGCGGGTTCACGAAGGGAGATGGCTTTCGACTCGGTTGGGCCAAGGGGGCCGTTCACATCGCGCTCGCCCAGTTCACGACCCGCAACGCAGCGGGAAACCAGCGCTTCAAGGACCAAGTGATCGGCGCGTCGTATGACTTCGGTTTGGCGAAGGTGGATGTCGCGCAGCGGCGCTGGACTTTCGGCGCGGATCGCACGGTCAACACCCAGGTCGGCGCTGTCATCCCCGCCGGGCCCGGCAACATGAAGCTGACCTGGCTGCGCGCCAACCAGACCGGCGCGACCGCGGCGCAGAGCGCAAATGACGCATCGCTGTGGGGCGCCGGCTATCTCTATCTCTTCTCCAAGCGCACAGCCGTGTACGCACACACCGCTCGCATCCACAACAAGGGCGCCGCCGCCTTCGCTATCCCGGGCGGTCCTGCCGTGAGCGGGACGTCGACCGCATCAAACTTCTTCGGTGGTCAGAAGTCGACCGCGTACGAAGTGGGCATCCGGCATGACTTCTGAAAACAACGTACGTCGTGGAAAGACACCGGGTGAAGCCCGTTTTGCTCATACGACCCGTTCGCACCAAAGGCATCGATTCCCGACCGGAGGAGTGCTGCGTCGAGCCCTTCAGCAGAGCTCACGCCAAAGAGCCCACCCTTCATATGGCGAGTAGCAGTACCGGCGGCAGGTAGGCGATGCTCACCTTGATCAACCGATGGCTGATGAAACTGGGGCTAACAACCTCCTCATAGGACAACAGCGCTTTGAAGGACCGCTCCCAGTCATAGCCGTCCATCAGAGAACGAAGCTGAGGTTCCGGATCTGGCCGTCAAGAACTGGCCGCGAACGGCAGCTTCACCGCCAGTCAGCTCGCATGCGTAGCCAGAAGACTGCGGACGAGCGCACGACGTTCCGCGCATAAGGTCCCCTTCCCTACGGACCGAACAGGCTCAGGCTCAGCGCCGCCCGAACAGCCGGGCATCCCGCACCACCGGTTTCGGGCTCCCCCCAGCACGGCCGTTCGCCGCTCGTGAATCCACCAGCTGTCTGCATTCTCCCAGCTACCGAGCGGCCACTGCCGGCACAGGTATGGCGCGGCGTGATCTACCGCGCGTCCGGCGATAGAGTGGCGCCATGTGCTCGAACTATCAGCCGGTCACGCGGATGGATCGCATGCTCACGTTCTTCGGCGTGGAACGGGCCAAGGACGAGCCCGTGCGCGATGTGTTCCCGCTGGGCACGGCGCCATTCATTCGGCTCAGCGTGGAAGGGCAGGAAGGCGGCAGGCCGGCCCTGATTGCCGAGGATGGAATCTTCGGGCTGCTGCCCGCTTTTGCCACCGAGCTGGCCTTCGGGCGCCGCACCTACAACGCTCGCAGCGAGACGGTGGCCAAGCTGGCCAGCTTCAAGCACGCCTGGGCTGGCGGACAGCGCTGCATCGTCCCGGCCGAGGCCTTTTACGAACCCAACTGGGAGACCGGCAAGGCAGTGCGCTGGTGCATCTCGCAGCCGGGCGACGTCCCCATGGGCATCGCCGGGATCTACAGGCGCTGGAAAGACCCGGCTGGAGGGCACCTGTTCACGTTCTCCATGCTGACCGTGAACGCTGATGGCCACCCTGTGATGAAACGCTTTTACAAGCCGGGCGACGAAAAGCGCATGGTGGTGATCCTGGACCCGAACGACTACTACGCCTGGCTCACATGTTCGGTTGACGCGGCACCGAGCTTCTTCAGGTTATGGATGGGGCCTCTCGATGCAGAACCGGCGCCTTTGGCCCGCACACGACCAGCTATCAGACCACCACCCGCACCGGACGAGCTGTTTTGAGGTCGAACAGTGAGCGGCCCTACTGCGAACACCGGCTTGCGGCTTCAACGATTCGACAGCTCAGTACCATTTCGTCATGCGGTGGTTCCTCATCATTTCGCACAACGGCGCCGTTCTCCAGAACGCTGCGCAACTTGAAGTGGCGCGTGAGGCGCTGGATCGACACTTCAAGAAGGCGGCTTGCAGCCCGTTCGAGGCAGCGCATGCTGCCTTCGTTCAAGAGGGCGAGCAAGACGACGCAGACGCGGTCAACGGCGACTGGGCGGAAGCTTGGCGCCGCGCAGATGGCGCAGTTGCTTCGGCGTTGGACCTCGATGCTCGGGACGTGACTGTTGAACTTCAGTTCGAGTAGCCGGCCCCTGGACACGCCGCCGCTCAGACCCGCCAGCCGCAGGCTATTCATCGGCCTCATGGTGCCGGCGGATGTCAGTGGAGCCATCGAAGACCACCGGCTGACTTGGCAATGGCCATCAGGCGTCAGGTTGGCGCCGGCAAAGAACCTGCATCTGACGCTGCACTTCCTGGGCGACGTGTCCGAGGGAGACGAAGAGCGGCTCAGGGCTGCACTCGCGACTGCCACGATGTCACCGCTCGATCTCACGCTGGCAAAGCCGGATGTACTCAATCATGGAATCGCAATCCTGCGGCCACAAGAGAACGAGGCGCTGCGTCGCCTGCACGCTGAGCTGCGCCGGGAGATTGAAGGCGCTGGTTTGCCTACCGACGCTCGATATTGGCAACCCCATGTGACATTGGCGCGCAGAGCTGCTGGCGCCACGCCGCCCACGCAACCGGCCTCCATTGAGTGGCCAGCAAGGCAGTTCGCGCTGGTCTTGTCCAAGGGTGGCAACTACCAGGTGGTTCAGGCCTGGCCGGCAACTGTCTGAGAGCCAGGAGCGTCCCGGCCGGGCCTCAGGCTCGCTGGGCAGCTGCGCAAATACCGTCGACGAAGCGCGGCCACAGCAGTGTGGGCAGGTCGTGCCCCATGCCGTCGATCACATCAATCTGCGCGCCTGCAATCTTGGCGGCCAGATCCAGGCCTGCCGGCAAGGGCACGAGGGGGTCGGCACGGCCGTGGATGATCTGCGTGGGCAGCGAGATCTCGCCCAGCAGCGCCGAGCGGTCGCCATCGGCCGCAATGGCCATCAACTGGCGCGCGACGCTGGTGGGGCGAAAGGAGCGCCGCACCGCAAGTTCAACGCGCGCGTTGAGTTCGGCTGCCGGAGCCGGGTAACCGGGGCTGCCGATCAGGCGGTAGATGCGTGCGTAGTGCGCCACGAGCGCACTCATGTCGCTCGCATCGGGGGCCTTGCTGGCCAGCGCCGCACGCACCCTGAGCGTGGGGTGCGGCAGGTGCCGTGCGCCGCTGCTGGTCATCATCAGCGTGAGGCTCTTGACACGCTGCGCATGCCGCACGGCCAGTTGCTGGGCGATCATGCCGCCCATCGAGGCACCACACACGTGGGCACTCTGAATGCCCAGCGCATCGAGCAGGCCCGCGGTGTCGTCCGCCATGTCGGCCAACGAATACGGGCTGCGCACGGTCAAACCGAAGGCGTGCTTCAACATGGCCAGGCCCACCCGCGGTACGCCGAGCTGGGCAAATGACTGGCTCAAGCCGATGTCGCGGTTGTCGAAGCGGATCACGCGAAAACCGCGCGCGACGAGGCTGGCCACGAAGTCGTCGGGCCAGGCCACGAGTTGCATGCCCAGCCCCATGATGAGCACCAGCGGCTCGCCTTGTGGCGAACCGTGGTCTTGGACTTCCAGGCTGATGCCGTTGGCCCTGATTTGCATGCTGTCAGGCCGCCTTCTGCGGGGTTGTTATCGGCTCACTCGCTTTGCAGATGGAGCGCTTGCCCTGGAACGGGCGGCTGCTTTGGAGGCTGTGGCGGGTGCCTCGGCCGCCTTCCTGGCCGGCGCTTTCAATGCCTTCTTGCGCGGGGCGGCTACGGCCGGGGCCGGGGCCGGCGCTGTTGCCGCCAGGCCCTGAAACTCCATGAACGCCGTCTCGATGTGCGCTGCGAACTCAGCCACCTCGGGCATGGCTTTGGCACAGGCGATGATGCCGATGTCCAGCGACTCGTTGTAGGTCTGCACGGTGATGTTGAGTGCAATGCCGTGCACCACGATCGAGGTCGGGTGGTTGCTCAGCATCTTGGCGCCGGCCATGTAGAGCGGCACGGCCGGGCCCGGCACATTCGAGATCACCAGATTGGCCAGCGCGGGAATGCGCTCGGCCACATGGGCGCGGCCGTACAAGGCCGTCAGCCCCTGCATCAGCCAGGGCACGCCCAGCGAGGGGAAATCGGTGGGCAGCACGCTCTTCATGCTGCCCACCGTGCTCTTCATCGACGCGCTGGCCGACATCACGTGGGCCAGGCGCCTGGCCGGGTCGGCCAGGTGCGTGCCCAGGCTGATCAGGCTCATCGACGCCTGGTTGTTCGAGGCATCGTCGCCCTTGGTGCGCAGCGAGATCGGTACCGCCGCGACCATCGACTTGCGCGGCAGCGGGCCGTGTTTCGCAAAATGCCGCCGCAACGCACCGCTGCACACCATCATCACGGCGTCGTTCAGGCTCGCGCCATGGCGCTTGCGCGCGGTGTTCAGTTCGGCGAGCGGCAGGCTGACGGTGGAGAAAGCGCGCGTGTCGGACACCGACACATTCAAGCGCGTGCGCGGTGCCAACCCCAGGTTGCTGACGGCCTTGCCATTGGTGCGTGCCTGCCCTTTGACGCGTGCCAAGACCGAGCCCAGTGCGTCGCCGGCCAGGTCGCCAGCCGTCTGCGCGGCCACCTGCGACAGCGCGCCCACGGCCGAGGGCAATGCCTTGACGATCTTGCCCAGCTGCTCGGCCTGCCCGGCGATCGCCATGCGCAGCATGTCGGCCATGCCCAACTGCCCTTTCTTCTCGCGGGCCGGGCGCTGCGCGACCTCGCGCGGCTGAGGGCTCAGGTCGAGAATGGCCTGGGCCAATGCCACGGCCGCCTGGCCGTCGACGGCCGCGTGATGCAACTGCGTGTACAGCCCAAAGCGCGGCTCTCCGCCGGTGCCGGGCGCCAGGCCGTCGAACACGTGAAACTTCCACAAAGGCCGGTCGCGGTTCAACAGCACGGGGTGCAGCAGACCCACCTGCTGTTCGAGATCGGCCATGCCGCTGCCTTCGGGCAGGGTGATGCCGACCACGTGCTCTTCGATGTCGGGCTCGGCATCCACCCAGGCCGGGTTGGCCAGGTTCAAGGGCATCCACGCCAGCTTGCGGCACAGCACGGGAGCCAGCGGCAGGCGTGCAGCCATGTGGGCACGCATGTCGGCCAGAAAATCACCGCGATACCCGGCCGGCAGCTCGAACACATGCAAGGCGCCCACGTGCATGGGCATCTCGGCGGTTTCGAGGTACAGGAAACTGGCGTCCAGGCCGGAGAGCTGATTCATCAAGCATCCTTGAGTTGGCCTGGGGATGCTAGGGCCGTGTCGGAGGCCGGCGGCTCAGGGGAAGCCCTGCACACCACCCGCCCGCACCACACCCACTTCGTTCAGTGGGTGAGCCTCTGCCCCTCAGTGTGTCGCGAGTTGATTTTTTGCCGGCGCCGTATTCCAGCCACGCGGCACCTCGTGAAAGAACTTGGCGATGGCCAGTTGGGGTGGATCCTCAGGCCAGGCACGGTACAGATCGTCGGCCAGTTCGCGTGCGTGAGCTTCAGTCAGGAGCGGTGCGCGCTCACGCAGCAGGCATTCGGCTTCCTTCATCCAGTGGTTCATGGCCCAGGCCCTCGGGTTGCGATGGGCAGGATTCTTTCGCTGCGTGCCGAGGCTGCATATCACTCTGAGGGGGCCCCCCGAACGGGGGCGGCAGAAACCTGCCAAGGTGGGATGTTTGAACCTCCACCGCTGCTGGCTCAGCCCTCAAACGCCCGCCCGGCGCGCTGGCGCCAGCGCATGGTGCCCAGCCCGATCAAGCCCAGCGTGACGAGCGCCCAGGTGCCGGGTTCGGGCACCGGCGTGACAGCCGTGGCCTGGCCTATGTCGCCATCGCGCACGGGAAGAACATAGCCATAGACGAGGCTGTACTCATCGGTCAACACGGGGTACGCATTGCCGTTGAGCAGGTTTCTCAACTCAGCGACGGGCGCACCGCCAGCGCCGCCGCTGGTAAAGCTGGTCATGTAGTACCCGTTCTGCAGGTTGGTGAAAGGGCCCGGCGTTCCGTTCAACGCGATGGCCAGGAAGCTCAATTCGGAGGGCCATGAATACCAGGGGTTGCAGCTCGTGGGGCCGCAAATCGATGGGTCGGAGCCACCGGCCGGTACAAAGCGCTGAGGCAGTCTCCAGTCATCGACCCCGAACACAGACAGGTTCGCCACCCAGCTGCCGGCGGTGCTGGCGCTCATCTGGCCGGGTTCAAGCGGCACAGGAATGCCGCTCATCGGGTTGTTCTGGATGGGGTTGCCCTGCGTCGCGAAGTAGTTGGCGTCTGAAAGCCAGCTGATGTTCTGCGCGGAGTCGTAGTAGGCATCAAAGCTACCGTCGCCGTTGATGTCGCGCCCCTCCAGCGTCTGGGCTTGCGCGCAACTGAACAGCAGTGCGAGCGATGCAGCAAAGGATCTGACCATGGGAGCGCTCCTGTTGTTTCACGGAGCCTAGAACGACCGCCCCTTGGGGTGCACCCCGCGGATCGGGGGCCGGACAAGCCATGGCCGTCCCGCCGGCACGCACGCCTCAAGCGCCCTTGCGATGGGCGGCACGAAGGGCGTCCAGAAAGGCCTGGGCCACGCGTGATGGTTCGGGCGAGCGGCGCACGATCGCCACGAACTGCACGTCGTACATGCACTGCGGGTGCTCGACTCGCCGCATCGTCCCGTCGCGCAGGAAGGTAGCGGCGTAGTGGTCGGGCAAAAAGCCGATGTAGCAGCCCGAGAGGATCAGCGTCGCGATCGCCTCCTGGTCGGACACCGATGCCCGGCGCCGCAGCTGGAACCGGTGCGTGGCGTCCATGTTCGGCGAATGAAAACCGAGCCCGGCGTAGTCGTAGTCCTGCAAGTCGGCCCACACGAGCGAGCCATGGTCGGCGCCGAACAGCGGGTGCTGCCGGCCGCAGTACATGAACATCTGTTCGCTGAACAGTTCGTGGTAATCGAGGCTGTCCGACCGCCGGTGGTCGGGCACGACGCCGGCGTGAAACCGCCCGTCGATCACGGCAGATTCGATGCTGTTGGTCGTGCCCACGGTGATGTCGACCGCGACCTCGGGCGCCGCACGGCGGAAATCGCGGATGGCGCGACCGATGTGCGCCTGCGGGTTGCTCACCGTCTTGTCGAAGAGTCCCAGCGCGAGGTTGCCCACCAGGTCGGCATGCAGGTCACGCACATCGCCGCGAAATGCGTCCATGGCCTCCAGCAGGCGCTGGGCGGCGTCGTAGACGCGCTGCCCGTCCGCGGTGAGTGCGAACCCGGCCCGGCCGCGGCGGCACAGCACGAGGCCGAGGCGTTCTTCAAGGTCCTTGATGTGGCGGCTGACCGTGGAGCGCCCGATGTTGAGCTCCAGTTCGGCGGCAGACAAACCACCGCACTCGATCACGGCCTTGAAGATTCTCAAAAGGCGGATCTCGGTATCACCCACCTGGCCGAGCAACGCCTTCTTCACCATGAATGTTTCATTCCTATGCCAGCAAGAGGCGAAAGACTGAAGTTTATGGAAACCATCGCCCTCACCAGAATCGCGGCTCCCACCACCACACCGAGACCGCCATGGACCTCAGCGACCTGCCTCGCACCACACCCGTTCTCACCGAGGCCCAGTTGAAGGCCCACTGGATGCCGTTCACCGGCAACCGGCAGTTCAAGAAAGACCCGCGCATCCTGGTGGGGGCCGAGGGCTGCTACTACCGCGACGCAGACGGCCGCAAGATCTTCGACGGGCTCTCCGGTCTGTGGACCTGCGGCCTCGGCCACGGGCGAACAGAAATCGCGCAAGCAGTGAGCCGCCAGATGGCCACTCTCGACTACGCGCCGCCGTTCCAATTTGGCCACCCCCTGTCGTTCCAGCTTGCCGAGCGCATCGCCTCGCTGATGCCGGCCGGGCTCGAGCATGTGTTCTTCGTCGGCTCGGGCTCGGAGGCGGCAGACACCTCGCTGAAGATGGCTCGCGCGTACTGGGTGCAGATGGGGCGGCCCGACAAGTGGATGGTCATCGGGCGCGAGCAGAGCTACCACGGCAACACCCTTGGCGCGCTCGCCGCGGGCGGCAACCGCTGGCGG
>Ga0209974_10000859_pt1 | contig 10467 bp, 11 predicted proteins | sample InoplaM3SPM_FD_187592 | JGI IMG/M metagenome (GOLD analysis project Ga0209974, IMG submission 187592) | Arabidopsis thaliana rhizosphere microbial communities from the Joint Genome Institute, USA, that affect carbon cycling - Inoculated... | ecosystem: Host-associated > Plants > Roots >...
CACCCGTCCCGACAACATCGTTACTCCGATAGCGCTCCTATCGTCTCATTCCACCGTCGATCAGTCCCCATGAAATTTTTCTACTGCGGAATCCGGGTTGAAAGGCCGGTAAAGATCCAAGCTCGGATCCGTTAACCCATCTTGACGATACCATCGCGCGGCGCGTAAGGGAGTCATGCCCTTGGCCGACCTCCCGCCATCATGCGTCGGTGAATCCTGCGAACCCGCGGCGGCTGGACCTCGAGCTTGTCGCTGATAGACGCGCGGTCAATACCGATATTTCGGTCGCGATTTCGGAACGTCGCTCCTTGTCGTTGGTCGCGACGAATTCGCGCACGAGCTGATCCAAGACAAGGGTGAGGTCATCCAAGCTGGATTCAAGGGTCCTTAGCATATACCTCGACCTCACTTCCTGCGGTGGAAAACAAGCCGTCAAATGATCGCGATGCTTCCTGTTGAACCCATTGTTCGAATCGACTTTCCAAAATTCGCCATTGACCGCCGACTTTGATTGCCGGCATCTGCCCGTTCTTGATCATGCGATCCAGAGTTCGCCGGGAAACCTTGAGTATGCTCGCAGCCTGGCTCGGAGTCAGAAGTTTGATTGAACCATCTGTGTATTGCATAAGGCTGAGTTCCCAACGGCCGAGGCTGTGGTTCAGGGATCCAGCTGCGGGAAAATATAACGACCTGAACGCAACAAGCTTCGGTGCAGGCCAAGCTGCCGCAATTCTTCAGCTGTAAAAGCTTTGTAGCTCCGCTCTCCGTTGACTCGTTCGTAGTCCAGAATAGCAGAATCGCCCTCCCACACGAGACGAAAAGAGCAGGCCTCGATCCTGTCAAGATGACCTCCCAAAGCACGTAGCTGCTGCGACACCGATTTGGGCGGCTGAGTGGCAGAAGTCGGAGGGTTTCGTCGTCTCTTCTGTGCCTGCGCGTCGAGGCGCGAAATATCAGCCGGAGTGAAGCAAAACAGACGCTCTTCTATCCATAGCAGATAGGAATCGTCATGTTTCTCCAGAGTGAAAGACCTAACCTGCGCGGCTTCCACTGTCTGACCGATCACTCGTAAGGACTTAGCGTGCGACATGGTTATCGAGCGATTACTCAGGCCTTGTTAAGGGGTCTGTGCAAGCGCGATACCATCTCGTTTAGGTGCGCTTACGCCGTTTCTGATTCGTGCGCTTTCCTTCGCTGTCCTATTCTCAGTTCGAATGTGCACTTGACGGCGGCTTAGGAAAAATCCTGTAACCCACAAACTTGTAACTTTACTGCACAGAGGTGTTCGGTGAATCCGCCCGCAGATTGCTGAGCGTGCTTTGGAAGGCTTTCACTGCCTTAGATGGGGACTGTGTATCCTCATCGCGTCAAAATGACAGCTGGACGCCCAGCGAAGAACGATCACTTCCTTTGGCCCGCAGGTTCCAAACCGCCACGCTCGCGCATAAACTGACACGTGGAAAGCTTCATGCCGTTTGTGTTTCGGCAGGCACATGTCCTAGAGTAGGACAGAATTTATCCGGCCAGGTACAATACTAATCCAATCCCCGAACGCATTCCCGCGCTTTGCTGAAAGCTCAGTTATTTAAGTTTCCGACTTTTTCAATCAGCAATGCGAAATCACAAAGAGATAAGCAACCATGGCACGCACTAACCGGCTACTCACATTGATATTGGCATGCTTCGTCATAATCTTCTTCCCCGAAGGCATAGTCCGTAGTGCTTCGGCTCCGGTGGTTCCCCAGGAACTCGTTCAAACCGCGCAGAGCCAGGGTAACGTGCGTGTCATCGTTGAGCTTGCGATTAGCGCAGCTGCCCGGGCAGCAGTCGATAGCGACATTGTCCGCGACATGCGCCGGAACGAGGTTGCACAGGCGCGCAATTTGGTCCGCGCTACCCTCCTCGGCACAACGCATTCGATCGTGCGCGAGTACCAGGAGATCCCCTTTATCGCCCTGGAAGTTGGAGTGGACGCTCTTCGAACTCTCGAGTCTCTTTACGGGCTGGTGATCAGGGTGGTTCCGGACAGATTGGAAAAACCGTTCCTTAGCGAAAGCGTTCCGCTGGTGCAAGCAGACAAAGCATGGGCGGGGGCGCTTAGCGGCATACCTGTCACCGGTAACGGAACCGTGGTCACTATTCTCGATACCGGCGTGGATAACAACCACCCTTTCCTATCGGGTAAAGTCGTGGAGGAAGCGTGCTTCTCGAGTAACGATAAGAGTTTGGGCGCCACAAGTCTCTGTCCTGGTAGCGCCACCAGTTCATTCGCGGCCGGATCAGCACTGCCATGCGATAAAGAGATTGACGGATGTGAACATGGCACTCATGTAGCGGGCATCGCCGCCGGGAGTGGTTCGGCGTTTTCGGGTGTCGCTAAGAACGCTTCTATCATGGCGATCGAGGTTTTTTCCAGGTTCGATAATTCATCGGCTTGCGAATCACCCGCCCCCTGTGTCTTGGCATTTAGTTCCGACATTTTGGCTGGTTTGGAACGAGTCTACGATCTGCGCGCGGCACATAACTTCGCCGCCGTTAACCTGAGCTTGGGCGGCGGCAAATCCAGCACGACTTGCGATAGTGACGTCAGAAAACCCATCATTGATCTTCTCCGAGCTGCCGGCATCGCCACGGTCATAGCCTCAGGCAACGACGGCTTCACGGACGGAATCACCTTTCCCGCCTGTATCTCTAGTGCTGCGAGTGTGGGCTCTACCGGAGATGGGTCTTTAGGCGCCGCGGTAGACGTTGTCTCTTCGTTTTCTAACAGCGCCTCTTTCCTTTCATTGCTCGCTCCCGGCGCCGTGATTAACTCGTCGGTTCCAGGAAACGGTTTTCAAAATCTCCAAGGAACTTCGATGGCGACTCCGCACGTTACCGGGGCATTTGCTCTCCTCAAGGAGGCTGGGCCGAGCCTGACAGTCACCCAGATGCTCAATGCGCTTCAAAGCACCGGTTTGGCGGTTCTCGATGCGCGCAACGGCATCACGAAGCCGCGCATCCGAATTTTGGATGCACTGTTTGCACTGCCCAATACTCTGGAATTTGACGCGAGTAGCTACACCGTCGAGGAAGGCCAGGCTACTGCCACGATTACCATCACGCGCACAGGTGGAGGCATCGGAGCGGTGGGAGTGACGTTTTCCACGAGCAACGGCACTGCAACTGCGGGTACGGATTATGCCGCGGTCAACCAGGTGGTGAGTTTCGGCAATGGGGAGTTTAGGAAGACCGTCAGTGTGCCAATCATCAACGACATCAGCGCTGAAAATCTTGAGACCGTGAACCTAACGCTCAGTAATCCTACCGGCGGATCCATTTTGGGTAGTCGTAGCACAGGGATGCTATCGATAATCGACAACGACGACGCCACACCGCCGGCCGCAATTGCGGACTTGACACTTAGCGCCAGGACGCAGACGACAATTGATTTGAGTTGGACCGCTCCGGGGGATGACGGCACTACCGGCACCGCGATGGCTTATGATATGCGCTATTCCACGCTGCGACTGAACGCCGCCAATTGGAGTGCAGCCACGCCGGTAAACGGGGAGCCGGCGCCTATGCTGGCCGGATCGCTCCAGAACATGACCGTGAGCAATCTCCTATGCAACCGGACATATTCTTTTGCCATCGAGAGCGTTGATGAGGCCGGCAATATTTCGGCTCTATCCAACATCGCGACGGCAAAAACGGCGCCGTGCAACAAGCTCGCAGTCAACCCGAAAACCTTCCCCATTGGCGAAGCTGCTGTTCCCTACGACAGCGGCGTATTTACCATCACCGGCGCACCGGCTACGGTCGGCCCGTTTGATGTGCAGATCGATCCGGCAACTGTGCCGCCGGGACTGATTTATAATGGCGCGCAAGCTTTCACCGGTACTCTTACACAAGTCGGCAGCTTTACCATAGCGGCGATCATAACCGATGGCGTCGGCTCGGTGCTAAAGGCGCGGTTCAAGCTGAAGGTCGCAAAGCCGGTGCAGATCACGACGACAGGTTTGAAACCAGGCAGGGTGAACAATCCCTATAGCGCAACCCCCAGAGCCAAAGACGGCGTGAAGGGTTACACATGGACGGCACAACTAGAGAGTGCATTACCTGCGGGATCGACGTTTGCGTTTGATCCGGTCAACGGCAAAATTTCGGTTTTGGCGACCGCTGCGTCCACTGTGAATGTGATCTTTCAGGTAACAGACGCTGCCGGGGGTTCGGACACGCAAATTCTGCCCTTGACGTTCAACTAGCTCGACCCAAACAAACGGCCGGACGCTTGTGAAACGGCTGGCACGTTTTTATGTTCCTTCGGCGCAAACCGTCAACGGTGAATAGAACCACCCCTCTTCCGCGGCAGGATGGTCGGCCGGCTAACACCGACACCGCAGAGCGTTACCACTTGCCGACGACCGGGATATCCCCTGCTTGGCCGTAACCGGCTACATAGCCGTCCACCGTCGGCCCGTCCCAGGTGCCATTGCCGCTGAGATCCAAGAACCACTCGCCTGTCGAGGGCCGGAAAACTCCGATTTTGCTTATGCCCGTTCCATCCCAATCCCCGGAGACCGGCAGGTCGCCGACCCCTCCGAAAGAACTGATGCAAACGTCTTTTTTACAGCCATTCCATGCGCGGTTGTTCTTCCGATCAAGAAACCACTCACCCGTGCTTGGTCGAAACAGACCCAGTTGACTGATGCCGCGCCCGATCCAATCGCCTGCTACGGGCACATCGCCGACTTGGAAAATACTGAAACCAGAACATTTGTCGATCTTGCAGGACTGCAGAGTCTCATTGCCATTGAAATCAAGATGCCATTTGTTTTCGGATGGTCTGAAGATGGCAATGCGGTCCTCGCCTGCTCTTTTCCATTTTCCCACAAGCGGGTGATCTGTGGCGACGCCGAATGACTGCGAGCAAATATCAACCGCACAGCCATCCCAGACGCCATTGCCGTTTGCGTCGAGAAACCACTCGGATGAATCATGGGCGAATAAACCGACCTTCGTAACCCCGGAGCCATCCCAGTCTCCCACCAGGGGGAATGCATCGGAACCGGTAAACAGTTGAACGCATGAATCGATCTGACATCCTTCCCAAGCGGCGTTCCCATTCAGATCGAGAAACCACTCTCCGGTTGATGGCCGATAGACTCCGATCTTATCGGGCTGAACCTGAACGCTGGACGAGCTTACAGTGCTAGCTCGTTTCGGCGATGAATTGACTGACGCCCGATTGAAAGTCGCAATGCAGGTAAGATCGGTGTTCACCGTTACTTTGCCATCGGTGCAATCGGCGCTTCCCGACCAGCCCGCGAAGTTCGAACCATTTGCCGGCACGGCCGTGAGACTTACAACCGTCCCCTGCGCGTAAAGTTGGGAACAGTCATTGTTACAATTAATTCCCGCCGGAGAGCTCGTGACTGTACCTCGCCCGTTTCCGATGCGGCTTACAGTAACGGTAAAACTTGCCGTCGGTGTCGTCGGCGTTGTCGTCACGGCCGGGGTCGTAGCGCAATTCTCGTTCGAGTAAGCCGAACTGCCGCGCGAATTGAATGCCGCAACGCGGTAACAGTAAGTTGTACTGCTCGATACGCTTTGGTCCGTATAGGTAACTACGTTCGAGCCGACATCAACCAGGCGTTGATAGGTGCCGCCGGTGCCGATCCGCCGTTCGACGCGGAAGCCGTCTTCGTTAGTCGAATTGTCATTCCAAGTTACACTGATGACCGCCGCATTGGCCAGCCGGTAAGTTCCAACGAGTAAAACCACTCCAAGGAATAAAAGAACATATAAAACCGCACGCTCGTATAACATGCACACCCCCTCGAGAGAATCGCTGTAGACCGGTACGTCGCACGATTCCCCAGTGGTGTGCTTTCGTCCGGCAACCCTGCTGCCGTATCTCGCAGAGAGACTTAGGCCAGTGGCTTTGCGTCACACGCTTTCGCGTGCTTTGCCCTTTACGGAGTAGAGCGATTTACTTGATCGTCCCTCCTAACCCGATCGTCATCTTATTTGATATGTCGAAGTTGTGACCGAAACGTTGAGCAAGCCACATACCAGTAATTTCACCTCTGATAAATTGCATTTTGAGGTAATTGGTGGAAAGCGCCGAACAAAAAACGCCAGCAGCGATCTGTCCAGCGATCGCAGACTGTACCAAACTGCTTCATAGGTTAATTTTTCTGAATCCGTTCTCCTACACGGTTCAATTTCGCTCGCAGCGCAAAAGTCGAGTCCAAAGAAATTGCAGGCATTCCACGGCATGCCTTGCACTTTTTAAAAACTTCAGTTCGCGGCTCCTGCAGATTTGTTGAAGCACGCTAATGGCAAAAAATAATCTCAGAGCGACTCAGAGCGAAGAACGCAATCACGGCGAATACGGGTATCGACAAATGTGGCTAAGGAGTTACCGAAGCGGCAGCTAAGTTAGCAGATTTGGATTGGCGAGGTAACCTAAAGCTTCCTGCCTGGGTGCATTGGTGACATCGTAAACCTCTGCCGCTTTGTCACCGATTGCCAAATTTGACGCAATTACATCCTCCTTTCCCTCTATTCGCTCCACAAAGCCAAATATTCGCGCTACTTACCAATCGGCACCCTTATTGCTGTTGGGTTCCGGCCAAACCGCCAAGCAGAACTCGTTGCCACGGTTTAGGCTAAGACTGAGGTTGAGGCAATAAGGAAAGGGGAATTAAATGGTTTGGCTAATGCGACTGTGTTTGGAGGAAGACGGGCAGGGCCTGGTCGAGTACACCTTAGTCGTGCTCGTGGTCGCATTAATTTTTTGGATGGGTATCAGGAACACACACGTCGGAAGCAGTTTGGCGAGCGGGTGGTCGAGAGTACTCAACTGTGTGACTTCACCGTTATCATGTTCCGCTTAGGATCGAGAAAGGTTAAGGCTCAGGCTCAGGTTGAGCCAAACCTTAAACTGGTCAAGACAGTTTGAGGCCCAGGCTGAGGTTGAGCAAACTCCGAAGCTTAACCTTAACCTTAGCCTAAACCTAGCTGCTCTTATCATATCCCCAGCACAAGCCGCACGGGTGACACTTTCTCGCCGATTCCAAAACTCAGTTTCTCTTTCGCTGTATTCGGATCGAAATATGTTCCGAACATCCGATCCCACACCGTCAGCAACGATCCCAGGTTTGAACGGTAGTGCAGCGGATCGCTGCTATGATGAATCTGGTGATAGCGCGGCGTCACGATCAGCCACTCCAACCGGCACGATCGCCATGCGACATTCATGTGCATCCAGTTGTTGCGAAAGATGTGCTCTATGGCAATCAGCTGAAAGATCCAGCCGGGCGCGTTCGCCAATAGCGGCCTGGCTGCGACAAAGGTCAAATTGAATAAGATGATGTGCGGGATCGAAGTCCGAATGCCGGCGAGCCAATACATATACGTCGGATAGTGGTGCCACTTATGCGTCCGCCAGAACAGTTGCGTGTGCATCAGTCGGTGGACCCAATACAGCCCACAATCCTCTACGATATAAAAAAGAGCTAATTTGTAGACCAGCGCTGCTTTCAATACGCCCGCTGGTACGTAATTAGGGATGGGAATGCGATCGGTTAAGGGCACAATGATCGCGAAACAAAAATTATAAACGGCGAGAGCGACGAGGTCGTTGAGCAACACCGAGCGATATTTTATCTCTCTCGCCGGAAACAAGTACTCGACGGCAAACGCCAATAATCCAAGGCTCCAAAAAATGAGATAGGGGCCTAGATGTTCCTTCATTTTTCAACGCTATAGTCGTATTGGCCAGTTCGCACTGGACTCAATAATTTCCTGAATCGCGCTCGCCGTCAACCCAACAGTCCCTAGACCGAAGCCCTTGCGTTGCTCCTCTCAACGGAGGGATAGTAGGCGCCATGATCTCTGCGCGTGCGTATCGCTGGCAACGCAACGCTGTTGTGACATTGAGCGCTTCGTAAATATCTGCTAAGAGCGGGTTGCCGAAAACTATGGCGCAGCACAAGCCAATACCCGAGTCGACACTCGTCGTCGCAAGGCATCGGATCTTCAATCGGTTGTGCGCAGTTTATAGGCGCTCCAAAGATTCTGCCTTTCGCGCCGCCGATCTAAGGCAAGAGTTGGCGATCCCTGAAGAGGTTTTCGCCGGCGTGCTCAGCAGTTTTATACATACCGACACCCCCAAAGCCGTTGAGGTGTTCGACAAAGGCGGCGAGACATTTGTCAGATTGGCGGAATCGGCGCGCTATAATTGCAGTGATTGATCGCGCCGCGACGATTAAAAAAGAGATCTTTCATCACAGCGCGGCCAAGCCGCAACCGAATCCCGGCGTATTTCTCGCAAAGACGCAAAGGCCGCAAAGTTCGGAGACGGTGTGATTCATGATCTACGTCCTTTTCCGTAAACTTAGCTCCTTTGCGCCTTGGCGGGAAAGAAAATCCGAATCGGAGATGTCCCACGTGTACGAAGAGATTCAAGATCTACGCTCGCCCGCAGAGAATGAAAAAATGGCGATTGGCCGGTGGATTTCTACCGCCGTGACAAGGAGTCATGCGTTATCCAAACAACCTTCGTGTCCTCGCGTCTTCCTGGTGAGAAGGTATTTTTCAAAGGAGAGCGCGAAATGAGCTTCGTGTTTTCTCGCGGATACGACGCAAAGCCACGGCGCGAAGGAGCCGGAGTTACGATATCAATGCGACCAGCGCCTTCCAGAGCAAGGCATAGGCGGAGCCTACCAGCACCGAGTAGACAATCCAGAACGCAAAGAACTGCCAGTCGGTAGCCCAGTGAGAAGCAGATCGCGCCTTGAGCTCGCCAGCGGATATCCACATCTCTTTTGCCATTCTGCTAAGGCGCATAACGCAAGGCATATACCGGGAAGTTGCGAGATAATTCGGGATAACGCCCGCTAATCTGGGATAGTCGCGCAACAAAAATGTACAAGGATGGGTTTGCAGTTGCCAAAGTTTGGCTGCTGTGCCTTGGCGGTTTATGAATCTCGCTAGCCAGATGATGATAAGCAAGGCCATTCATACCATAGAGTGGAGCTGCTTGTAAATCCGCAATTTAGCCCATTGTCCGGGAAGATCTTGCCGCGCCCCGCCTGGTTGAGTACTTTCGAACTTTGCAAGCCCATAGCGGATTCAACAACGCCGTTCTTGATTGAATACGCATCCCGAGACTCCCGTGCCACTTTGTCGCGCACTGCCAAATCTGACCCTGTTACGTCCTGATTTCTAACCCATTGACCGAATAAACCGTATAATTTGCCGCTCTTCCCAGCGGCACCCGTATTGCTTTTTGCTTCCGCTCAGCAGGCGTACGACAGAAACAACGAGTTCAAAAGTCAGAATTGCGTCCGAAATGGCATCGATTGGCAAAACAACAACAGGAGGAACGAATGGAAATTTTGAAGCGGCTCTGGCTCGAAGACGATGGACAGGGAATGGTCGAGTACACCCTTGTCGTTATGATAGCAGCATTGGTTTTTTGGCTAGGCGTCAGGGATACTCAGGTAGGCAGCCATTTGTCGAACGGCTGGTCGAGAGTGCTCAACTGCGTGACAACGCCGTTTTCCTGTAGTGCTTAGTTTGGTGCGGATCTGCGCGACGAGTAGAGCGGGCGGCTAAAAAAAAGCCCGGTCTGGGAACACCCCAGCCGGGCTAATACAAAATGCGATCGGTTTTCTGATCGCTACAAACGGCCTCTTCTTTCAAAATGGCTGGGGCGCAAACGGTCGATCGCCGATCACCTTGTCTTTTCGGCGCCACGGCATCAGCCCGCCGAATGTCAGCAGACGCGGCTGGGCCAGAACAATCCGGCATAAAATTCTCGCCGCCTGATCGCGGTTGTAGATGCCCAGCAACTGGATCGTTTTTTCATTCAAAAGATCGAGCAGCCGATCGTAATCTGCGCCGTGAAAACGGTTCAACGTGTTGCGGATCGCGAGATGCAGGCTCAGCTCGCGCCGCAAGGAGCGCAGCTCCTTCATATAGCTGGAGCCCCGCAGGATCGCATTGGCCGCCGCTCGCGCGCCGCGCAAGCCGGTGACCAGGCCGCCGACCGTAGTGACTTTGACCTGGGCCGCGGCGTCGCCGATCAGATAGACATCGCAGCCGGCGATCCGGCGCCACGCTTGAGTCGAATGAGTGTAAGATGGTATGCGCGCGGATTGCATCTCCACTGCTTTGAGGCCGATGCGGCTGAGAAATTTCTCCAGTTTGCTGCGCGCGCTTTTGCCGTCCTCGGCGATGAAGCCGACGGCCGCATAGCTCTCAGATTGGGGAATCAACCAGTAAAAGTAGCGCGTGTCCGCCGGCTCGAACCATACCTGGGTCGTGCCGGGCCGCGCACCGCACGGCAGTTCGACGATCGCCTGAAGGAGCGGCGTGGTTCCGTGACCGTTGCATGCGATGGTTTTTGCCACCCGGCTGGCCATGCCGTCGGCGCCGATCAGGGTTTTGCTTTTAAATTCTTCTATACGCTCC
>Ga0209974_10000860_pt1 | contig 10465 bp, 7 predicted proteins | sample InoplaM3SPM_FD_187592 | JGI IMG/M metagenome (GOLD analysis project Ga0209974, IMG submission 187592) | Arabidopsis thaliana rhizosphere microbial communities from the Joint Genome Institute, USA, that affect carbon cycling - Inoculated... | ecosystem: Host-associated > Plants > Roots >...
CTGAGGCCGAATACATGGTGCGCGCCCGGGGCTACCTCAAGACCTTGGAAGACTTCCGGGCCATCCCGGTCGGTCTCGGTGCCAATGGCACGCCTGTTCTGCTGCGCGATGTCGCATGGGTGCAGGTCGGTCCCGAAATTCGTCGCGGAATCGCGGAACTCGACGGTGAGGGCGAGGTCGTTGGCGCTGTCGTAGTGCTACGTTCCGGAAAGAACGCCCTGCGGGCGATCCGAGCCGTCAAAGGCCGGCTGGAGACCCTTAAGAAGGGTCTCCCAAAGGGCGTGGAAATCGTCGAAACCTACGACCGGTCCGCCGTCATCGAGCGTGCCGTCGCCAACCTCTCGTGGAAGCTCCTCGAGGAGTTCATCGTCGTCGCCCTGGTGTGCGCCGCGTTCCTGTTCCACCTGCGCTCGGCGCTGGTGTGCGTCGTGATGCTTCCACTCGGGATTCTCGTGGCCTTCGTGGTCATGAAATCGCAGGGCATCAATGCGAACATCATGTCGCTCGGCGGCATCGCGATCGCCATCGGCGCGATGGTCGACGCGGCGATCGTCATGATCGAGAACGCGCACAAGAAACTCGAAACGTTCCGTCACGCGCACGATGGGCACGAGCCACCCGGCAACGAACGAAGTGCCCTGATTGCAGAGGCGGCGGCCGAGGTGGGACCGGCACTGTTCTTCAGTCTGCTCATCATCACGTTATCGTTCGTGCCGGTGTTCACGCTGCAGGCACAGGAGGGACGGCTCTTTGCCCCGCTCGCTTACACCAAGACATATGCGATGGCGGCGGCAGCCGGTCTTTCCGTCACGCTCATCCCCGTGCTGATGGTCTATTTCATTCGCGGGCGAATCGCCGATGAGTCTGCTAATCCGATCAATCGTCGTTTGATCACGCTTTACCGTCCGGTACTGCAGCGCGTCCTTGCCCACCCGCGTGCAACGCTCGGTATTGCCCTCCTTCTGGTGCTGGCGACCCTGTGGCCGGCAACGAGGCTCGGATCGGAGTTCATGCCACCCCTCGATGAGGGCGATTTGCTGTACATGCCGACGGCACTGCCGGGATTGTCCGCCGCCAAAGCCGCTGAACTTCTGCAGCAGACCGATCGGATCATCCGGCAGTTCCCCGAAGTCGAACGCGTGTTCGGCAAGATGGGGCGGGCAGATTCGGCGACGGACCCCGCGCCGCTGGAAATGGTCGAGACGACCATTCGGCTCAAGCCGCGCAGCGAATGGCGTCCCGGGCTGACGACAGAAAAGCTGATCGAAGAAATGGATGCCTCGCTCCAGCTTCCGGGCATGAGTAATGTATGGGTACAACCGATCCGCAATCGCATCGACATGCTCGCCACCGGCATCAAGAGTCCAGTCGGAATCAAGATCGCCGGTCCAAACCTCGAAACGATTGAACAACTGGGAGCCCAGCTCGAAGCGGCCATCAGGAACGTTCCAGGGACCGCTTCCACCTTTTCAGAGCGAGTATCGGGCGGCCGCTACATTGAGGTCCGTCCCGATCGGCTGGCCGCGGCGCGCTACGGACTCGGCATCGATGACGTCCAGCGCGTCGTCACCGTCGCTATTGGCGGGGAAAATATCACCGAGACCATCGAAGGACTCGCGCGCTTTCCGGTGAACATACGCTATCCGCGTGAACTGCGCGACTCGGTCCAGGACTTGCGTGACCTGCCGATCGTGACTGAGCGTGGCGAGACAGTGACATTGGGCAGCGTCGCGGCCGTCGACATCTCCGATGGGCCGCCGATGGTCAAAAGTGAGAATGCGCGGCCGAATGGCTGGATCTATGTCGACATCCGAGGTCGCGATCTAGGCTCATACGTGCGCGATGCCCAGCGGGCAGTCGCGCGCGCGGTGGAGCTGCCGGCCGGGTACTCAATCGCGTGGTCGGGTCAGTTCGAGTATCTCGAGCGTGCGACGAAGCGGCTTCGAGTGGTGGTGCCGGCCACGCTGGCAATCATATTCGTGCTGCTTTTCCTCACCTTTCGCAAGGTCGGTGAGGCAGCCCTCATCATGGTTTCAGTTCCGTTCGCGCTCGTCGGTGGCGTCTGGTTGATGTATATCCTCGGCCACAACCTGTCCGTCGCCTCCGGCGTCGGCTTCATCGCACTCGGCGGTGTCGCGGCGGAGTTCGGTGTAGTCATGCTTCTTTACCTGGATCATGCGGTCAAACGCCGGCAAGCAGAGGACAGGTTCATTGAGGACACGGACGCAATATCGGCGATCGAGGAAGGAGCGCTGCTCCGCGTACGGCCCAAGGCAATGACCGTGGCAGTGATCATTGCGGGTCTTCTGCCACTCTTCTGGGGTGCCGGGACCGGCTCGGAAGTCATGCGACGGATCGCCGCGCCGATGATTGGCGGGATGATCACCGCACCGCTGCTCTCCATGCTCGTGATTCCCGCGGCCTATCTGCTGATGCTTCGCCGACGACTGACGCGACCGAAGGCATTAGCCCCGTAGCAGCCATCGAGATACCCTTCAATGCGCCCGGCAGGGGGTGTCGGCTGCAGCCAATCGTACATGCGCCCAACGGTGAGACACCGCTGACCAGATGTGCAGAGGCGGAAGGCGATGAGACCGACGTCCAAGTCTCATCGCGCTCCCGCGCGCCTGTATCAAGCCACCTGCGCGAGCTTCTCGCGGCGCTCCGTGGTGGGGTCGATCATCGTCAGCACCTCGAACACGCGGGTGGCTGGAAAGCCACTGATGCGGGCGTGTTCGTGCACCTGGCTCTCTTCCTCGGCCAGGTAGATGCAGAACGTGCGGTCGGCAGCCACATAGGAGTGGACCCACTGGACCTTCGGCGCCAACTGGGCCAGGGCCTTGTTCGACGTCGCCGCGGCGCCGGACAGTTCCCGGTCGTTCATCCGGCCAACTCCCTCGATCTTTCTCTCGATGACGAACTTCTTCATGGCAGTAATCTCCTGTATGTGTCAGTCGCGACGGGTATTCGCCGCGGTGGAAACATTAGGACACCGGCCCGCGCCGAACTTGCACGCAAGCTGGATTAAGTTGGAGAGAAGACGTGGTTCGGCCAGAATAGCCATTGTGAGTCGACCGACGGGGGCTAGCGCGGTACGTGTCCGAGATCTACCGATTCGCGGGGCTTGAGCTGGATACGTCCCGGTTCCAGGTTCGCCGTGCCGGTAAAGCGCTGGCGGTGCAGCCGCAGGTGTTTGACGTGCTGCACTATCTCGTCGCCCACCACGACCGGATCGTCTCGAAGGACGAGTTGCTCGATAAAGTCTGGAACCGGCGCTTCGTGTCGGAGGCCACGCTCAGCAGTCGTATCAAGGCGGTGCGACAGCTGATCGGCGATACGGGCAAGGAACAGCGGCTGTTGCTCACGATGCGTCACCGCGGATTTCGCTACGTCGGTTCGGTGGAAGCCGAGCTTCCGGGCACGCGCCAGATCGCATCGGCTGTATCGATGGCCTCAGCGCCGGCGCACGCGGCCGATCCGCCGACGAGCATCGCGCTGCTGCCGTTTGAAATGGTGGGCGAGCGATCGCAGCGCGACTATTTCGGCCAGGGCATTGCCGCCGACATCATCGCCCTGCTGGCACGTCATCAATGGTTGACCGTGATAGCGCGAGGCTCGAGTTTTGCGGTAGACGCGAAACTGACGCCGCGCCAGATCGGTTCCGTGCTGGGGGTGGACTATCTACTGACCGGACGCATCCGCTGGACGGAAGCCAGGGGGCGCATCGACGCGGAGCTGGTGGACTGCGACAGCGGGCGGCTGCTCTGGAACCAGGGCTATGCCATCGAGAACGCCAGCGTGGAGTCGGTGCTCGAGGACATCGCGCAGCAGATTGCGGCAACGATCGAACCCAAGCTGGCACAGATCGAGCGGCAGAAGACCGACCGTAAGCGCCCGGAGGATTTTCAGGCATGGGACTGCTGTCACCGGGCGTTCTGGCATCTGTATCACTTCACGCCGGATGACCTGTCGGTGGCGAAGAGCTGGTTTGCGCGGGCATTGACGTTCGACCCGAACCTCGCCCGTGCCCATGCCGGATTGGCATACGCGTCGGTGCAGCTGGCGTTCTACGGTGAACCGTCAAAGCGTCACGACGAACTGCAGCAGGCACTCGCGGAATCGCAGAAGGCCGTCGCACTCGAGCCGCAGGATGCCTTCAATCGTTTTGCACTGGGACGATCGTTGTGCCTGCTGTGCCGGTTTCCGGAAGCCCAGGCCGAACTCGAGCAGGCCATCGAGGCGAACCGTAGTTTTGCGCAGGCTTATTTCGCGCTCGCCTTCTGCTTCTCGGTGTGGGACAAGCCCGCGGCCGCGCTGCCGCTGTACGAAAAGGCGGTGCGAATGAGTCCGCAGGATCCGCACCTGTGGACCTTCCACCACATGCGCAGTGTTGCGCTGTATCGCCTGGACCGCCTCGAGGAAGCGGAAGACTTCGTGCGTGCGGCCGTGCGGCAGCAATATGCCACCTATTGGCCGTTCGCGACACTCTGCGCCCTGCTCGCTGAGCGTGGCCGCATCGAAGAGGCCGCGGCGATTGGCGATCGCCTGCTGCAGATGAAGCCCGGCTACAACCTGGCGTTCGCCCGACAGGACTTCTTCTTCATCCGTGCGCCCGAGTTCGTGGACCGGTACCTGCACCATCTCGCGCTTGCCGGTATTCCGGCGAGTTGAAGCCTCGCCTCCTTGAGACTCGCAGGGCTCGTCGGACCCTTCCTACGAGCGCTTGCAAGGCGCGACCGCTATACGCCAACGCTACGGATGGGCTAACTGCCCCGCACGCCGGCCTCCGCCGTCACTCTGCTGCGACAGCGCAAGGAGAATCGCATGAAGGAAGTGTTCATGACCGGAGTGTTGCTCGCCTTGGCAGCGTGCTCTGAGCAGCATCAGGAAACACAGTATGCGCGATCGATCACGCAGACTGCCGTGGCGGACACCGGTCAAAAGAGCGTCGAGTCCGTCCCGCCGGCCTCCACCGCCGAAGTTCCCGCCGGTTCGTACAAGCTCGACAGAGAGCATGCGAGCTTGATCTTTCGCGTGAATCACCTGGGCTTCTCGAACTACACGGCGCGCTTCAAACGGTTCGATGCGAAGCTGGAGTTTGATCCCAGGAACCTGGCTGCGTCCAAAGTGACGGCAACTGTCGATCCAGATTCACTGGAAACGGATTATCCGAATCCCGCTAAAGTCGACTTCAACGCGGAACTCAAGGGCGCTAAGTGGCTGAACGTCGCGGCGTTCCCCCAGATGAAATTCGAATCCAGGCGCATTGATGTGACAGGTGAGAACACGGTGCGCATCAATGGCGACCTTACGTTGCATGGTGTCACCCGCCCGATAGTGCTCGAAGCCGTGTTCAATGGCGGCTACGCGGGACATCCGATGGATCCTCATGCGCGCATCGGGTTCTCGGCACATGGCACGCTGAAGCGTTCCCAGTTTGGCATTGCTTATGGCATCCCGGCACCGGGAACGACCATGGGTGTGAGCGACGATGTGAATGTCGTGATCGAAGCGGAATTCACGGGTCCGCCTTTGGCTGATAAGACGTAATGTCTGCTTTTCGAAGCCGCAAGACGCCTCCTTCGGGTCGTTCTGAGTCACTCGGCGACGATTGAGTTCGGCTAGAAGCGGACGTCGCGATCGCCATGGCCCTCAGCGGTCTATTGGGCGGCGGATCTCAACTCTGCCGAACTATTCCGCGATAGAGCAAGGTGCCGAATGGGAGGACGGCGGTGAGGAGGAGCAGACCGGTACCGACGACGTATGGCCCTGCCTCGAGATCGAACGGACCGAAGATGTTGAGAACCTGAAGGATGAACGGCTGTTTCGAATGGACCGCGCGGACACGCCGCAAGGCGGACACGGTAAGCGCGACGGCAGACGCGGCCAGAAACGCGCTTGAGATGCCCCATGCCACGGCGTCGGGGCAATGTAGCAATTTGAGGAAGAAGGGCAAGAGGGCGAGGAACACGACGACCAAACTCGACGAGATGAGGAACAGCAGCCGAACGAAATCCTCGTCTGACCACCGTCCCGCTGCCCGCTGACCGAAAACGGCAACAACACCGCTGAAGCCAGCGAATGCTACGGACAGTTCCGCGATGGTGAGGAGAACGTCGTCGCCCGACATGGTCATCTCCTGGGCGGACTAGACCACTGAACTCTTAGGGCGTCAATTGTGCGGCGGAGGAAATGGCCGCACCTCGCAGCGCCGAAGCCCTGTCGGCACGGCAATCCCTCCTATGGGTCGAAAGCAGAAGTCTGCAAAAGGCCAGAAGCGGATGTCGCGAGCCAGGTCAGAAGTTGCCCGCAAGCGGGCGACTACGCAATACTTTCGAGGACACACCAGGTAAATCCCCGTTCGCCATCAGTTGCTGAGGAGTCGTCCATGCAAATGACGGCCGGGCTCAGTTGCCGTCGCTTTTGCGGTGCTACGGCAACCGTTGTGCCCGACACGCTGGGTTCGCCTTTCTTTTTTCAGAAGGGAGTATAGCCATGAGTGAAAAGAACGCTCTTCGTCCATTTCAAGTGGAGTTTCCGGAGGCTGACCTGACCGACTTGCGCCGGCGCATCGCGGCGACACGCTGGCCCACCAAGGAGCTCGTCGAGGATCGGTCGCAAGGCGTGCAGCTGGCGACGCTGCGGGAGCTCGCCCGCTACTGGACGACCGAGTACAGCTGGCGCAAGTGCGAGGCACGGCTGAACGCACTGTCGCAGTTCACGACCGAGATCGACGGGGTCGAGATCCACTTCATCCACGTCAGGTCCCGGCATGAGAACGCGTTGCCGCTGATCATGACGCATGGCTGGCCCGGCTCGGTCATCGAGCTGCTCGATACCGTCGGCCCGCTGACCGACCCGACCGCTCACGGCGGCACTGCCGACGACGCATTCCATCTCGTGCTGCCGTCCTTGCCCGGCTACGGCTTCTCGGGCGAGCCGACCGAGCTCGGCTGGGACGCCGCCCGCACCGGACGCGCGTGGGCAGAGCTGATGCACCGCCTCGGCTACAGCCGCTACGTCGCCCAGGGCGGCGACGTGGGCGCCCTCGTCACGGACCTGATGGGTCGCCAGGCGGTCAAGGGCTTGGTCGGCTACCACCTGAACCTGCTCACGGCGGTGCTCGCAGTCGGCGATCACCTGCCCAAGGAATCCGAACAGGAGCGCGCAGCCGCCAAGGCGGTCGGGACGTTCAGGGAGGACGGCTTCGGCTACTTCCTCGAGATGGCAACGCGGCCACAGACGATCGGCTACGCCCTGCTGGATTCACCCGTCGCGCTGGCGGCCTGGTTGCTCGACCACGACACGGACAGCTACTACAAGATCTCTCGCGCGTTCGTCGACGGCGAGCCCGTGGGCAGTCTCAGCCCCGCCAGCATCGTCGACAACATCACGCTGTACTGGCTGACTGGCACCGCAGCGTCGGCGGCCAGGTCGTACTGGGAGGACGGACGAGCGCTGGCCGCAGCGCTTGCGAGCGGTCAGGCTCCTCCGGCGGTCTCGGTTCCCGTCGGCTTCACGACGTTCCCCGGCGAGATCTGGGCTGCTCCGCGCAGCTGGGTTGAGGCGGTCTACCCCGGCCTCGCCTACTTCAACGAGGTCGACAGAGGCGGCCACTTCGCCGCGTGGGAGGAACCCAAGATCTTCACGGAAGAACTGCGCGCGGCGTTCAGATCACTGCGCATGTAGCGGGGAGGCTCGAGGCTCCGAACGCGGGCGGAACAATCGCATTACGGCGTGTACCAGATTGGCGAACTCCAGGCGCGTTCCTGGATGGTTGTCGGCACCTTGGTCAGCGGCTGCATTTTCATCCTGACCGCGTCATAGGTGTTCCAGCGCGGTGTCGGTATCTCGAGAACGCGTGCGTAGTAGAAGGCACGTTGGTCCGCCTTGAACTCGGGATCGGTCCAGCCAATGGTCAGTTGCTGGGCGCCGATGTCATTCGTATACGTTGCGGTCTTCAGATCGACACTGTTGCCGACCGGAGGCAGCTTGCCATCAGCACCGATCTTGCGATCGCCCGACCAGACCACGTCAAAGATCTTCTCGTGTTGCTTGCCAGCCGCGTCCAGCCAACCCTTGACGATCTGGACACGGTCGAGGTTGCCGCTCTTGGGATCCTTCATGGCCATGACCAGGAACGTCGGCGCCTTGCCGGACCCAGGCGTCAGGTCTCCGCCCATAGGTACACCCTTCTCATAGGCGAGCTTCACGAAGTCGGGCTTGTCCACATCGTCGGTGCCATAGTCGAAGCTGCCGAAGAAACGCAGCTTGATCATCGTGCCCGAGGTGGCAAACGTCTCCTTGCGAAGCATCGCATCGTAGATTGCCTCGCGCGTGTTTTGCGGAGCCCAGACACCAGCCAGGCCAGCTGAACTGAATTCCTGGATCTGCTGAATCTGGCCAGCTGGCGAACCCGGAACACCAGTCAGGCGTTCCTTCGGATTGTTTTCAAAGGCGAACTTCCCCGTGAAGTTGTACTCCTCGTGGCTGGCCGCGGCATTGTGCGTGTCGGTATCACCAATGAATCCGTACTTGAACGGGTTGCCTGCACCCGCCGCCGCCTGGCTCAATCCCTCCAGCAGTGCCTGGCGGATGAAGCTGCCCTTGCGATGCGACGGCCGCTCGAAATCTGCCGACAGCGTGTAATCCCACTGTTCGAATCCGGCGAATTCGTCGGTCGGTGACAGGTCGGGATGGGTTTCCGAGGTGCCCTTGATCTGGGTGATTTCATAGAGCGGTTCGTTTTCGGCGCGGGTCTTGTTGTAGGCCGCATCGATCGGCTTGCCATCGAACTTCACCGTCTCGAACATGCGACCGTCGCTCGCATTGCCGTTGTGCGGGATTGCCAACAGAGTCGAGCCCTCGGCGCGCTGTGCTTCCATCCACTTCCAGAGGTTCTCGGGATTGTCAGAATCAAGCGCTGAGAGCACCAGATCGGGCAGGTGCGCAGTGTCCCGGAAGACAACGACGCGATGCAGGTTGCGCTTCTGTGGATTTGACGTCCATTCAAAGCCCGCAAACGTCGTGAACTTACCGGGAATGTAATTGGCGTCAGCCGCTTTGACGATCTTGGTCCAGACGGTGCGGGCCAACGCCGGGTCGCTCAATTGCGGGTCGCGCTTTCCCTCACTCATATCGCGCAGGATGCGTGCAAAGGTCTGCAATCGAACGTTGGCGTCGGGTGAATTGACGCCCTTGGCAATCTCCGTCTTGCTGAGCGGGCTTTTCGGGTTCTGCATCTCGTTAAAGACGCCCATGTACTCTGCATGGTCGGACACCATGTAGAAATCCAGTGGAGTCTGGATCTGCATTTCCGGCCCGCCGCTGCCGGTGATCGGCCTGCCCTGCGCCCAGGCATAGGCATCCGTCGGCGTGGTCTTGGAGCCGTTGGTCAGCGCATCGAATGACCAGCCAGTGTGGACGTGGACATCACCAAAATAGGCGTTGTTTTCAGGATTCGGTGCCGGCAAGTCGGCCGGCGCAGTGGGGGCGGCCGAGGTGTCGGCCGGGGCGCCGGCAGGCGGTGGTTCGGACCGCGAACAAGCCGTCAAACCAAGTACAAAACCGAGAACGACGAGTACGTGGTTCGACTTCATTTTCATGAACCCTGATCCCTATGCATTGCGGCTCCCAGTCGTTCAGGCAACCTTCGCCTTGGCACGCTGCTCTTGCTGCTCGATCACCATCTGGTAGGCAAGGTAGTATTTGTAAATGTTAGAGACGTACTGAACGGTCTCGCGACCAATGCTTTCGGCCGCGACCACCTCGACGTTATTGAACCATTTGTTCGGATCGAGGCCGCGATCGGCCGCCTTCTTGCGAAGCTGCCGGATACGAGCAGGCCCGGCGTTGTAAGAAGCGAACGCGAACAGGCCCTTGTTCAGATCGTCCATCGGCTCGTTCGCGTAGTAGTGGTCAATCATGTACCGCATGTACTTGATGCCCGCGTGGATGTTGGGCTCGAGCTGCTTGATGTCGCCCACGTTCTGCTCCGCACCCGTCTTTGGCATCACCTGCATTACGCCGACCGCGCCGACCGCGCTGCGGCGTTCATGGTCGAGGCCCGACTCCTGGTAACCCTGCGCCGCCATGAGCAGGTAATCCATGTCGTACTGCTCACCGTACTTGCGCATGAGATCGACGACCTGGCGGAATCGCGCAACGTCCTTCGCCGATGTCGCAGGGTTCGCGTACTTGAGGCTCTTCAGGTACTTCTGCAGCAGCACGTTTCTCTGCAGTGAGCCTTCCGGGTAACGAGCAAGAAACGCATTGAGCTCCGCCAGCAACTGCGGACTCCCCTTACGCACCATCATCGCGGTCTGCACGTCCGTGCGCACGGCGGCGCGCTTATTCAGCACGACGTTGGGGAACACCTGCTGCCAGAACTCGGCGATGTAGTCATCGACAAGCGTGATCGGCACGAGCCCGGCGCTGACCATCTCGATCAAGTCCTCGTCCGCCA
>Ga0209974_10000861_pt1 | contig 10462 bp, 7 predicted proteins | sample InoplaM3SPM_FD_187592 | JGI IMG/M metagenome (GOLD analysis project Ga0209974, IMG submission 187592) | Arabidopsis thaliana rhizosphere microbial communities from the Joint Genome Institute, USA, that affect carbon cycling - Inoculated... | ecosystem: Host-associated > Plants > Roots >...
CCCCGCCGTCGCGCGCAGGCGGTAGCCGCCGCTATAGGGAACGACGAGCTTCGCCATCTTCGCCACCTCCGGAAAGCGCGACGACAGCATCCGCCAGGCTGTTTCTGCCTTGGCCGTCGAGCCATAGGCGCCGAGCTGGATGACCGTGCCCTTGGCGGCTCCCGTCGGCGGGGGCGCGAGTGCGGCCGGCTCGGACGCCGCGGGTTTTGGCGTTTCGTTCGGCGGCGATTGCGTCGGCTCATCCGCCGCCGGCAGAGGAGCATCGTTCAACCGGCTGACGTCGAGCACCGCATCATTATCCTCGCCAGCGCCGGTCGCATAGGCGGTGCCGCTATCGCCGGCGACGTCGAGCCCGCCCGGATCCTCGGGGCGGACCTTGTAGGGTCCCGGCTCGGCCCGGATCAGCTGCGGTGGCCCGGTGCCGGTGTCCTGGCGGCCCAGCCAGAACAGGGTGCCCGCGACGATGGCGACGCCGAGCACCACCAGCGCCAGGGCTGCAAGCATCTTGCGCGCCGAAACTGCGGGCGGCTCGTCCTCGTCCTCGACCGCTTCCAGCCAGGGCAGGGCCTCGTCACCGCCTGGGCGGGTGTCGCTCATTCAACTCCCTCCATCAGCCAATCACCAGGCAATGATCGCCACTGCGCCGCAAGTTGCGGCAGATGGTCTTCGACTGTTGGCGCGAGGTAGTGCCGAGGCGCAAGACATAAAGCACGCGGCCGCTCGGCTTGGTGACGACCGGCACGATGACGCGGGGCATTCTCGCCAGCGATTTATAGCGGGCGATCCGCTCATGATAGGCGTTGTTGGCCCGCGTCGGCGTGGTGAAGGCTCCAAGCTGGATGACCTGTCCCGCTGGTCCCGGGGACGGCATTCTTGGCCAGGCCCGGGCCGGCGGCGCCGGCCGGGGCGGCGGCTGCACCTCCTGCGCGGTGCGAATGGCGTTGATCTTCTCGGCTTCGACACCGGCGGTTCGGATCTTCTTGGGCCGCGGCTTCCGGCGTACGGCCGATTTCTTGCGAGCCGGCTTTGTCACCTTTGCCGGCGCCGGAGCAGCATCCTGGAGAACCGGCGCGGCTTCCGCCGGCGGTGCCTCGGCAACCTGGACCGGCTGCGACTGCGGTTGAGGTTTCGGAGCCGGCAAGGCGATGGTTTCCGAGGAGCGCGGCGCGCGCGGTTCCTCGCCGCGTTGTCCGAGCCAATAGCCTCCCGCGCCGACGCCGATGAGCAAGGCGGCTCCCACACCAATGGCGATCGGCTTGCCATAACCTGGACGCGGCGACGGCTTGCCCGGTTTCATGGCCTCCCGGTACGGTTCCAGCCATGGCAGCCGGTCCTCGTCGGCCGGCCGGCTCGCCTTCATCAGCGCATCTCCTCGACGGCCTCGACTCCCATGATCTTCAGGCCGTTGCGGATGATCTGCCCGATGCCGCGCGCCAGTTCCAGCCGGGCACGCGAAAGTTGTGGATTGTTTTCAAGGAGAAAGCGGCGCGACGGATCGTCATTGCCGCGGTTCCAGAGGGCGTGGAATTCGGCGGCGAGGTCGTAGAGGTAGAAGGCGATCCGGTGCGGCTCGTGCGCCATGGCCGCGCCCTCGACGACTCGCGCGTATTGCGCCGCCATCTTCACCAGCGCCAGTTCCTCGGCGTCGAGCAGGCCCAGATCCGCGGGTGTGTCGAGCGAAACGCCCGCGTCCGCCGCCTTGCGGTGCAGCGACGAGATCCGCGCATGGGCATATTGGACGTAGAAGACAGGATTGTCCTTCGACGCCTCGACCACCTTGGCGAAATCGAAATCGAGCATGGTATCGGCGCGCTTGGTCAGCATCATGAACCGGACGACGTCCTTGCCGACTTCGCGGACCACATCCGCCAGCGTGACGAAATTGCCGGCGCGCTTGCTCATCTTGATCGGTTCGCCGGCGCGAAGCAGCTTGACCATCTGGATGATCTTCACGTCGAGGTCGACGCGCCCGTCGGTCAGCGCCTTGACCGCCGCCTGCACGCGCTTGACGGTGCCGGCGTGATCGGCGCCCCAGATGTTGACGAGATGGTCGGCATTCTCTGTCTTCTGCAGATGGTAGGCGGCATCGGCGCCGAAATAGGTCCATGAGCCGTCCGACTTCTTCATCGGCCGGTCCTGGTCGTCGCCGAACTGGGTCGACCGGAACAGGGTCAGCTCGACCGGCTCCCACTCGTCATGCGGGTCCAGGCTCTTCGGCCGATCCAGCTGCCCTTCGTAAACCAGCCCCTTGGCGCGGAGATTGGCCATCGCCTCCTCGACCTTGCCCGAAGCCTGCAACTCGGCTTCGGAGGCGAAACGGTCATGATGGATGCCAAGCAGGCCGAGGTCGTGGCGGATGAGGTCGAGCATCGCCGCGACCGTCTTCGTCTTGAAAATCTCCAGCCATTCGCTCTCGGGCGCATCGACGAATTTGTCGCCATATTGCGCGGCGAGGATCGCTCCCACCGGCTTCAGATATTCGCCCGGATAGAAGCCTTCCGGGATCTCGCCGATGTCCTCGCCCAGCTTCTCGCGGTAGCGAAGGTGGGCCGAGCGGGCGAGCGTGTCGACCTGACTGCCTGCGTCATTGACATAATATTCCTTGGTGACGCGGAAGCCTGCGGCTTCGAGCAGCCGCGCCAGCGCATCGCCGACCACCGCCCCGCGGCAATGGCCCATATGCATCGGCCCGGTTGGGTTGGCCGAGACATATTCGACGTTCACTCGCTCGTTGGCGCCGACCTTCGAAAGACCATATTCCTCGCCCTCCGCGAGGATCGTCGTCAGCTCGTCCCGCCAGGCGTCCTGGTCGAGGCGCAGGTTGATGAAGCCCGGCCCCGCGATCTCAACCGAGGTGACGCCGGGTATGGCCTCCAGCTTGGGCAGGAGCGCTTCGGCCAGAGCGCGCGGGTTGGTGCTGGCGCCCTTCGCCAGGACCATTGCCGCATTGGTGGCGAGATCGCCATGCGACGGGTCGCGCGGCGGCTCGACGGCGACGGCCTTGCGATTGGCGTCGGCGTTCAGGCGCCCCTCGGCGACCAGCTCGTCAAGGATGCCGTCAAGAAGCGCGGAAAAACGGGCGTAGAGGCTCAATTTCTTGTCACCGTCGGCAGGAACGTGCGCGGCTCTAGCAGCTAGAAGCGGTCCGGCAAATGCACCGGGCCGACAAGCTCCTCGTGGCGGGCGATGGCGAAGCGGTCGGTCATGCCCGCGATATAGTCGGCGATGCCACGCTGCCGCGAAGTTTCGTCGCCGCGCTGCCAGCCGCTAGGCAATGACCCAGGATTATCCAGATAATATTGGGCGAGCCCGGAAATGACCCGCTGTGCCTCCTCGCGGACGGGGACCAGCGTCGGGCTGTTGTAGAGCCGGTCGTAGAGCAAGCGCTTCAATTGCCGCTCCTCGGTGGTGAGTTCGGCCGAAAAGCCGGCCAAGGCCGAACCAAACCTTCGCACATCCTCAATCGTCGCGACCCCGGCATCGCGCACCCGTCGGCCGGTCTCTTCCAGCACGTCGCCGACCATGGTGCCGATGCCGTCGCGGACCAGCGCCTTGATCTTCTTGCCCGGATCGAGGCCGGGATGCCGCTGCTCGATCGCCAGCCACAGCCGCCGCACGAATGGCAGGTCGAGCAATTCCTCGAGCCTCAGGATCCCGGCGCGCAGGCCATCGTCGATGTCGTGATTGTCATAGGCGATGTCGTCGGCGATCGCCGCCACCTGTGCTTCCAGGCTCGGCCAGGTCGCTAGCTCGAGCGGGAAGGCGGCATCGGCCTCGGCCAGCGCCCAGCCCGGCGCCTCCACCGGCCCATTATGCTTGGCCAGGCCCTCCAGCGCTTCCCAGCTGAGATTCAGCCCGTCGAAGTCCGGATAGGGATTTTCGAGGCAGGTGACGATGCGCAGCGTGTGGCCGTTGTGGTCGAAGCCGCCAGCTTCGGCGAGCGCCGCCGACAAGGCATCCTCGCCGGCATGCCCGAACGGCGGATGGCCGAGGTCGTGGGCAAGGCACAGGGCCTCGGTCAGGTCCTCGTTCAAGCCCAGCGCCCGGGCCATGGTCCGCCCGATCTGCGCGACCTCGATCGAATGGGTCAGGCGCACCCGGAAATGGTCGCCGTCGGGGGCGACGAATACCTGCGTCTTGTGGCGAAGGCGGCGAAAGGCAACCGAATGGACGATCCGGTCGCGGTCGCGCTGGAAGATGTCGCGCGGGCCGCGGGGGCTGCCGTCGGCTTCCTGGTGGGCCCTGCCGCGCGATCTGCTTGGCTGCGCGGCGAGGTCCTTGGGAAGCGGCATCAGCTTTTGAGCTTTTCTATCCTGATCTGGGCGGGGCTGCGCGTCCACCTAAAGCTGTCGACGCCCGCCTTATCAAGCTTCCTGACGAATGCCTGGGCCTCGTCCGTGCTCGGGAAAGGGCCGACCAGCAGGCGGAAATAGTCCTTGCCCTTGGTGACGTAACCGGAGCGGGACTTGAGCAATGAACCCGCCTTGGCGGAGAGTTTCTTATATTCTGAGGCCATCCGGTCCTCGTGGGACCCGCCGGCGAGCTGAACCCAGTTCGTCCCACTGACACCCAGTTTGGCGGCTTCGGCCTTTGCAATTTTCTCGGCTTCGGCCTTGGCTTTCTTCTCGGCGGCGAACCTTGCGGCCTTCGGGTCGATCTTCGGCTTGGCGCTTTCAACCTTCGGCTTGGAGACTTGCGGCTTCGACCGGGAGGTCTCGACCTTGGGTTTCGAGAGCACCGGGGGCCCGATGGCGGGCTCGGGCTCGGGGGGCTGGGCCTCGGCAACCTGGACGAGAGACTCAGTGCTGACTCCTGGCTCCGCCGTCTCGCTCAACGACCGCGCAATGTCATCGAGACGCCCGACGGGTCGGGGCTCCGCGTCGGAGTCCGATGACCCATCGCTTTTCGTCGCGGTCGCCTCCGGTCTCGGTCGGCGAGTTGAAGCGAAACGCGACGGGTCGAGCGAGGGCCGGATCGAGGCACGATAGGTCGAAGGCTCTGGCGCTTCGCGAACCGCTCTGCGCGGCGCATCGGCGACCTTGGCCGGCAGTCTTTTCTCCTCGCGCATCTGTTTTTGCGCCAGCGCCGCCTGGCGCTGCGGAGCGACATTGCCGATCGACACGACCGGCGAGCTGGGAATCGGCTCCGCCTGGGCGTAGCGCTGGGCAGCATCTTTCGGGAAGATGCCGAGGTGCACGGCGGCCGCCTTTTCGGCCGGCCGCAGGACGGGAAGCATCTTGAAGAACGGCTCGAAACGCACGCCCGCCCCCGGGATGAAGGCGTCGATCGTCCGCCGCGCGCCCTCCCGGTCCCCCGCCAGGGCAAGGATGAAGGCGTTGGTGCGGACCGCTTCCGGATCGCGGCGAACGAGCAAAGGCTCAATGGTCGCGGCCGCGCCCTTGATATCGCGGGAGATGGCGAGGCTGACCGCCAGGCGGCGGCGCGCCTCATCCGCATCGGCGCCGACCAACGCGGCACGATAGTCCGACTGGGCCTTCGGCTGATCGCCGATCAGGTCGAAGGCGAGCCCGCGATCGACGGCGATGAGCAATTGCGTGGCGCCAAACGCCTGGGCACGGGTGAAATAGGGCATAGCGCCCTGCGGATCTCCCATCGCCACCATGGCGGCCGCCTTGCCAGCCTGTGGCTGCCAGCTGTTGGGGCTGACGTCCTCGGCGCGGCCGAAGAAGCCGACCGCGGCCTGGGTATCGCCGGTCGCCAGTGCGGCATGGCCCGCTGCTATCAGGGCCTGGAAGTTCCGGGGTTCCTTGGCCAGCACCCGCAGGTTGCGCGACAGCGCGTCCTGAGGGCTTTCGGCGTAGCTCCGGGGCACGGCGCCGGTTTGGGCATGGACAGGGGCCGCGGTCGCCAGAACCGCAGACATGACGAACGCCGCGCGGCCGGCGCGGCGGGGAAGGCTCTTGAGCATGAAAAGAATCATGCTCGTAACCAGCTTGCTCAAAGCTGACAGAAAAGCCTCACGCGGCGAGCCGTGGCAGGGCGGCGGCGGACCGAGCCGCCGCCGCCGTCTGCCTACTGATTGTTCTGCCGGTTGAGGAAGCGCGGGATGTCGAGCGGCTCGCGCCGAAAACCCGGCACCGGCTCGTCCCCCTCGCTCTGTGCCTGGGCGGCGCCGCGGGCGATGTTGGACATGCGCTCGAACAAGGTGCCGCTGTCGCGGGCGACCTTCGGCGCCTCCTCGCTTGACTGTGGCGTCTCGAGCGGAATGTCCGCGTCCATTTCCTCGTCGGCAGGCGGCTCGATCGGCGCCGAGCCCACCGGCTGGGTCAGGATATCGTCATTGTCGAGGACCAGTTCGTCGGTCTCATCCTCGCCGGTCAGCTCGAGCGGCTCGTCCCCGTCAGTCGCCGGCTCTTCCGTGGAGACCGGAGCGACCGCGACCGGCGCCTGCCGGGTCGGGAAGCTGAAGACCTTGCCCTGCTGCGGGGCGGTGACGGCATCAGCCTCGATGCCGGTGGCAACCACCGAAACGCGGATCTTGCCGTCGAGGTCGTTGTTGAACGCCGACCCCCAGATGATGTTGGCATCGGGATCGACCAGGTCCTTGATGTGGCTGGCGGCTTCGTCGACCTCCATCAAGCGCATGTCCTCGCCGCCGGTGATCGAGATGATGACGCCTTTGGCGCCCTTCATGCTGACGCCGTCGAGCAGCGGGTTGCTGATGGCCTTTTCGGCGGCTTCGATGGCGCGGTTTTCGCCCGCCGCCTCGCCGGTGCCCATCATCGCCTTGCCCATTTCGCCCATCACCGAGCGAACATCGGCGAAGTCGAGATTGATGAGGCCCGGCATGACCATCAGGTCGGTGATGCCGCGCACGCCCTGCTGCAACACCTCGTCGGCCATCTCGAACGCCTCCTTGAAGGTCGTTTCCGAATTGGCGAGGCGGAACAAATTCTGGTTCGGGATGACAATCAACGTGTCGACGTGCTGCTGCAGCTCGTTGATGCCTGCCTCGGCCGAGCGGGAGCGGCGCGCGCCTTCGAAGGCGAACGGCTTGGTGACGACGCCGACGGTCAGGATGCCCTTGTCGCGTGCGGTCTTGGCGATCACCGGCGCGGCACCGGTCCCGGTGCCGCCACCCATACCGGCGGCGATGAAACACATATGGGCGCCGTCGAGGGCGCGCTCGATCTCTTCGATCGTTTCTTCCGCCGCGGCTCGGCCGATCTCCGGCCGCGAGCCGGCACCCAAGCCCTGCGTGATCTTCAGGCCAAGCTGGATCCGCCGATCCGCCGAGGAAGCGTTCAATGCCTGGGCGTCAGTGTTGGCGACGATGAAATCGACCCCCTGAACGTCGCGGTTGATCATGTTGGCGATGGCGTTCCCGCCTGCGCCGCCGACGCCGATGACGCTGATCCTCGGCCGCAACTCGTCGACCTCCGGACGGATGAAATCGATGCTCATGGGCGAACCCCCTCCCGGTGCACCTAAGTGCATTGAACTTGCGGGATGAATCTTTGAATCATCGCGAGTCGCACCACAAGCGAAAAAGTTAACCGGGGTGAAAAATTCCGTGGATTGTGCCCCTTCAGACTCACCATGATTCAGAATGGGACAAGCACGATTTGGGGCCGCAACGGTTAACCTTACCGCGTCTCGAAATCGACTTGCTCTATTTTCGGCACGCCAAGAATCCACCAAACGCCGCCGAATGCAGCAACACCGGCCGCCAGGTAAAATGCGCTTTCATAGCTCTGCTGGTCGATCAATATGCCCAGGATGACCGGCCCGACGATGCCGGAAATATTGCCGACACCGTTCTGAAACCCGACCCATGTCCCTGCGGCCCGCGGCCCGGCAAACATTTGCGCTACGGCATAAAGGTTGGTCGGCAGGCAAGCTGTTGCAATGCCCATCACGACGAGCAGCAAGCCTATCGCCAAAGCGCTGTGGGTCATGGTGATCGCGACCAGCGATGCTGCGGTCGCCAACTGCCCCAGGGTCAAAAGCGTGCGGCGGATGGCGGCTTCCGATCGGCCGGATTTGGTCCAGCGATCCGACCAGATACCGATCGCAAAGGCAGTCATTCCTTGAGCCCCATAGCCCAGCGTCGTCAGCAGCGTCATTTGCGGGATCGACATGCCCTCGTGTTGCACCAGGTAGAGGGGGGTGAAGGCCAGCAGGAAATAGAAGGCGAAGTTGCTCGAGGCATGGCCGATACTCATTGCCCAGAGCGACCACTTGCCAAGCAATTTGCCGATGGGCACGGGACTGGCCGAACTTTTGTCCGCTACCTTTGGCAAGTCATTGACGACCTTGCGCCAGGGAAGCAGCCAAACCAGGGTCACCAGGCCGAAGGCGATGAAGATCGCCCGCCAGCCGAAGCTTGCGAGGATCAAGCCACCAGCCAGCGTTCCAGCCGCCGGGCCGAGTGACAGCCCTGCCGCGCACCAGGCATTAGCCATTCCCCGCTCCTCGGCGGGCACGTGGCGGGCGATCACCTTGCTGCTGCCGGGAAAGATGATGCTTTCACCGATTCCCAGCATGATTCGAAGAACCAGCAGCGACAGAAAGCCCCCGACAAAGCCCATCAGGAGCGTGCTCACCGCCCAGATGACCACACCCAGCGCGATCATCCGATAAACGGAGAAACGATCGCACAGCCACCCGAGGAGCGGCTGGATGGGGGCATAGACCCAGAAGAAGGCCGAGAAGGCGGTCCCGTATTCGGCCGCGGTAAGCCCCAGTTCGCCTTTCATGATCGGCGCCGCGATCCCAATCGCTCCCCGATCGACGTAGTTGAGGAAGACAGCCGCACCTAGAAGGAGGATGAGCCCGCTGCTCGCCGTCCTCGCCACCGCCGCAGTCGCCATCCCAGCCCCCTTTTCCTGGTCGCTAGAACCCGCCCTTCATTGCCGAGACCAGGCGACCGATGAACCCCTGGCTCGCCTTGCGCTCGATGACCGTCCCCAACGCCAGATCACGCAAATCCCCGGTGCCGCCCGCACCGAGCATCGCCAGTCCGACCAAGGTCGCGAAGGCCGGCCCGCTGTGGGCGTCGGGCAGGCCCGTGATCGTTTTTGGCCGGCCGACCCGGACAGCGCGGCCGAGCACGCCCTGCATGTAGTCAGCGATGTTCTTGAGTTCGGCGCCGCCGCCGGTCAGCACCACCTGCCGCCCGACCGGGCCAGTGAAGCCCAGGGTCTTCAGGGCGCTGTCGATCTGGCCGGTCAGCTCCTCGACCCGCTGGCGGATGACCGTCATCAGCTGGGCTCGGGTGATGCGCATCGGCTCCGTGCCGCTCTCCGCCCCCATCTGGTTGGCCTCGATCATCTCGTGATTGTCGCGCGGCGACGTCATCGCCGATCCGTAGAAACATTTCAGCCGCTCGGCGTCGCGGCGCTGGACGCCGAAGGCGCAGGCGATGTCGTCACTGATGTCGCGCGCGCCGAGCGGGATCGAGCGCAATCCTACCAGCATGCCGCCGGCGTGGAGCGAGACATTGGTCACCTCGGCGCCGAGCTCGACCAAGGCGACGCCGAGCTCGCGCTCCTCCAGCGTGAGGCACGCCAAAGCGGCCGCCACCGGCGAAGCGACGATCGCCCGGACGCCGAGGTGGGCCGAGCGAATGACGTAGTCGAGGTTCCGAAGCGGCGCCGGGTCGGCGGCGATGACATGGATGTCGACGCCGAGCCGCTCGGCATGAAGACCGATCGGCTGCTTCACGCCCTCGACGCCGTCGATCGTGTAGAGCGCGGGATGGGCGTGCAGGACGACGCGGTCGCCGCGGTCGATCGCCGCGCGGCCATGACGGAGCAACTCGGCAATGTCCGACTGCTCGACCTGATGGCCGCCGAGCTCGACCTCGACATTGGCGATGTCGCTGGTCAGGCCGCCGGCGCCGAAGCTCGCCCAGATTTCATCGATGGTCGCGCCAGACATGCGCTCGGCGCTCTCGACCGCCTCGCGGACAGCAACTTCGCTGGCATCGACGTCCGTGACATAGCCGCGCTTGACGCCGCGGCTTTCGCGCATGCCCGAGCCGAGCACGCGCAGGCGGCCCTCCGCGTCGGGCGCGACGATCAGGGCGCTGACCTTGGACGAGCCGATGTCGAGCGCGGCAATCAGAGGCTGCGAGGCGGAATCTCCCATGGGCTCAGGCTACTAACTCTCGCTCGGCGGCATGGGAACGATGGGCTCGCCCGGCGCGCGCGGCAGCCGCACCACCATCTGTCCGGGGATGCGGAGATCGATGCGGACGATGCCCCGGCCCAGCACCCCTGACGACTTGTCGAGCTTGGCAAGCTTGGCCAGCGCCGCCTTGGCCTCGGCGGTCCCCTCAGGCAAGGCGACGGTCTCGCCGGATTGGAAATGCAGGTCCCAGCGGCGCCTGCCGATCCAACTGGCGGATTCCAGCTGGGGCCGCAGCGTTGGCGCCTCTGCCAACAGTGCGTCGAGGTTGCGGCTTTGGGCATTCGCTCCCGGCCCGATCAGAAGAGGC
>Ga0209974_10000862_pt1 | contig 10457 bp, 8 predicted proteins | sample InoplaM3SPM_FD_187592 | JGI IMG/M metagenome (GOLD analysis project Ga0209974, IMG submission 187592) | Arabidopsis thaliana rhizosphere microbial communities from the Joint Genome Institute, USA, that affect carbon cycling - Inoculated... | ecosystem: Host-associated > Plants > Roots >...
GGCGAGCGCAACGTTTACACACTGGCCCCGCGCGCGCGGGTCCTGTGCCTGGCGGAATCCCCGCCAGACCTGCTGGCGCAGTCTGCAGCGGTGCTTGCCAGCGGTGGCACGGCACTGTGGCCCCACCGTCATGCCAGCCTGCACAAGCAGTTGCCAACGCTCGTGCAAGCGCATGTGCTGCTCCAAGACAATGCGCTGACCGACGGCCTCGTCGAACTGGACGCCGTGCTCCACCACGGCGACGCGAACTCGGTGCTGTCGGTTTGCGCCGCCCTCGCCCAGCGCCCAGGCCCCATCGTGGGCGTGACGGCATTGCAGCCCGGTGAGCTCGACATTCCGCTGGAGCGCCTGGTCATCGAACGCGCGTTGAGCGTGAACACCGCAGCGGCCGGGGGCAATGCAAGCCTGATGACCATCGGGTAAGCGCCGTTTGTGTGCCACAGGGCGTCAGGGGGCGGTTCTGCAAAAAATCGGCCCCAAACGCCCGTGAATCAAGCGCCATACGCTATTAGTTTTGTAGCATCCTTTGGTGAAATGTCGCGAGAAGAGCGGGATATCCACCGCTTACTGGTGCATTGGCAGCAGCAATTTCGGGGACCATCAAACAGCGCCTAGAGAACCCCAGCCATTGCTGGCATGAGGGCCGGCCATCCGCCCACCGAAGGAATCCGCACATGCTCGACATTTCACAAGCCACCAACATGCTGACAGCCTTGGGTGTCTCCAGCACACTGGCAGCCAAGGCCGCAGAGCGCACCGCCCAGCAGCACGGAGACGCCGATCCGCTCACCTTCCTCAAGGAATTGCAGTCGACGCTGGCGGAGCTTTCTGCAGAGGCGCCCGCGGCGGGAGCCGACCGCAGCACTGCGGCGGCACCGGCGCCGACCAAGCCCTACCAGCCCACCGCCGCACTCTACGCAGACAAGGACACTGAAGGCGCGGCATCGGCGGTCAAAGCGCCCTTCAGCAACATGGAGGAATTTCGTGCCTGGGAACGTGGCCTGGGCCACACCTTTGCCGAGGACTACGAGGTTCCGGACTATGTGCGGATGATCGCCACGCCTTTGGCAGGGGGCGACGACGGACTTGTCGGCCGCTACATGTTCTTCAAGAACCACCCCGAATTCGCAGCCGACTACGAACGCATCCGCAGTGGCCAGCTGTCGCAGTGCCCCACGGACGGCTCGACACTCGTCAAGACCGATCTCTCTCAGCTCAACCCGGAAACCGCCGAGTTCTACAGAAAGAATCCCACCCAGCTCCTTGCCGCCGAAGGCTTCAACATGGATCCGACACTGGCCAAGATGCGCAGTGACGGCACGCTGGAGATTCCCCAGGGGACCGACGTCAGTGAATGGCTGATGAGCAACAAGTGGACCGCAGACGGAAACATTGCGCAGAACAACCGCGTAGCTTTTGCGCAGGCACCGTACATTGGCCTTGATGGCAAGGGCGCCGACACCTACCGCCTGATGAAGTTCGACGCCGCCACCAACACGCTCATTGACCGCGATGGGGTGGCCTACGACCGGCTCACCGGCGAAGCCAAGGCTTAAATAAAGCCCGGGCGACCCCGGGGGCCCGGGTCACGTCACCTTTTTATCCCGTAGGCCGGCAGCACGGCTGGTACACCTGGCCGCGGCGCCGCCCCGCGCGATTTTGCACTGGCAAGGAACCGGCTAGCGAACACGCCGTACCGGGCCACGACGGGGCGGCCTTACACACTGCTGGCTGGCACAGGGCTCATCCGCTGCATACCGCAATACGCGCCAATAAACTGATGTTCGCACCTCTTTTTTGTCCACGCGACGCGGTGTTCGGGTAAACGTCGTCGTGTCAATACGCTAAAGGAGCAGCGTAAACCCTGAGAACAATTTGACGTACGCACCTCAAAATTGAGTCGTGCCAGCCACAACCGATACCTTTTCTGCGCGGCCCACGCTCAGCGACGTGGCGCGTGAAGCGCGGGTCAGCCTTGCCACGGCAGACCGGGTGCTCAACAACCGTGCGGGGGTGCATGCCAAATCCATCAGCCGCGTGCGCGAAGCCGTGGCGCGACTGGGCTACCGGCCTGACCCCGCCGCCGCGCGGCTGGCACGCAGCCGTGCACACCGCGTGTGTTTTGTCTTGCCCTCGGGCGACAACCCCTTTGTTGCGCAATTGCAGGCCGAGCTGAACGCCAGCCGTGTCTGGCTGGAAGACCACCGGGTGAGCGCCCTGACCCGAGAGGTCGACGTGTTCGAACCCCAGCGTCTGGCAGACCTGCTGGGCTTGCTCAAGGACCAGTGCGAGACGGTGGTCGTGATGGGGCTTGATCACCCGCAGGTGCAGAGCGCCATCGACGCCCTGGTGGATCACGGATGCGGGGTCATCACGTTGGTCTCAGATGTGCCGCGCTCGCGGCGTCACGCATATGTGGGCATCGACAACGTGGCGGCGGGACGCACTGCGGCCACCTTGCTGGGCCGTTTCGTGGGCCGCCAGCGGGGCGAGATAGGCGTTATCGCGGGCAGCCTGTCGCTGCGCGACCATGCGGAGCGCAACCTGGGCTTCAATCAGGTGATGTCGGCCGAATACCCGCACCTCACGGTGCTGCCGGCACTGCAAGGCAAGGACGCGTCAGCGCTCAACGGGGCGCTCGCGCGCCAACTCCTGGCCCAGCATCCCCAGCTGCGGGCTATCTACAGCATCGGCGCGGGCAATCAGGGCATCGCCGCGGCACTCAAAGCCGAGCCGCGCAGCGACAAAGTGGTGTTTGTGGGGCACGAACTCACGCCCGCCGCACGCGCCGACCTGCTGGACGGAACCATGGACGCGGTGATCAACCAGGACGCAGGGCATGAGATCCGCTCGACCTTGCGCCAAGCCCTGGCGCGGGTCACGCAAGAGCCGGTGCGCGCCGATCAGGAGCGCATACGGATCGACATCTACGTGAAGGACAACCTGCCGTGAAGACGCACGGTATCGATCTGGGCGCTTCGGATGTGAGGGCGCGACCCATGCCCGATACCGCGGACGGCCCCTCAGCGATGCGCACGGGACACGGCGGCACGGGAGGATGCATTTTTTTGACGCCGAACTGCGCCGGCAGTCCAGGGGTCCCGATGACCGGGTGCGGATGAGGCGACTGAAGAATTCCGTCAACAGCTATCTCTGATCACACAAGGAGCAAGACATGGCCACCAACATCAAAGGCCCGGGCATTTACCTGGCGCAGTTTGCCGGCGACGCGGTACCGTTCGACTCCTGGGCCTCCATTACCCGCTGGGCGGGTGGCCTGGGGTTCAAGGGCGTGCAGATTCCCTCATGGGACAAGCGCCTGTTCGATCTGGAAAAAGCCGCAGCGTCCAAGACCTATTGCGACGAGGTCGCAGGCATTGCACGCGAGAACGGTGTCGCCATCACCGAATTGGGCACGCATTTGCAGGGGCAGCTGGTGGCCGTCCACCCGGCGTATGACGAGGCCTTTGACGGGTTTGCCCCCGAAGCGCTGCGCGGCAAGCCCGCTGCGCGCCAGGCCTGGGCGGTGGACCAGATGCTGCTGTCCGCCAAGGCCTCGCAAAACCTCGGCCTCAAGAGCAACGTGAGCTTTCCGGGCGCGCTGGCCTGGCCCTACCTCTACCCTTGGCCGCAGCGCCCCGCGGGGCTGATAGACACCGCGTTTGACGAACTGGCGCGGCGGTGGCGGCCGATCTTCGATGCGTTCGAGGACGCCGACTGCCACGTGTGCTTTGAGCTGCACCCCGGCGAGGATCTGTTCGACGGCGTGACGTTCGAGATGTTTCTTGAACGCGTGGACAACCACCCTCGCTGCTGCATCAACTACGACCCCTCGCACTTCCTGCTGCAGCAGCTCGACTACCTCGAGTTCATCGACATCTATCACGAGCGCATCAAGGCCCTGCACATCAAGGATGCGGAGTTTCGCCCCAACGGCCGCCAGGGCGTGTACTCGGGCTACCAGCCCTGGGTGCAGCGGGCGGGACGCTTTCGCTCGCTGGGCGACGGGCAGATCGACTTTGGTGCCATTTTTTCCAAGATGGCGCAGTACGGGTACGACAGCTGGGCCGTGCTGGAATGGGAATGCTGCCTCAAGCACCCCGAAGCGGGTGCCGCGGAAGGCGCGGCGTTCATCCGCGATCACATCATCCGCGTGACCGAGAAGGCGTTTGACGATTTTGCTGGCGGACAGACCGACCCCGCGCAGCTGCGGCGCATGTTGGGCATCACGCCGGAGGCCGCATGACCATCGAAGCCAGCGGCCCGGCGCCCGACTCCCGCCGCCGCATTCGTCTGGGCATGGTGGGCGGCGGCGAAGGCGCCTTCATTGGCGCGGTGCACCGCATCGCGGCGCGCCTGGACGACCACTACGAGCTCGTGGCGGGCGCGCTTTCGTCCACGCCCGACAAGGCCATGCGTTCAGCAGCCGCCATCGGCCTGGCGCGAAGCTATGCCGACTACGCCACCATGGCCCGCGAAGAAGCCGCGCGGCCTGATGGCATTGAGGTGGTGGCCATCGTCACGCCCAACGACCAGCACGCCCCCGCAGCCGAGGCGTTCCTTTCGGCCGGCATTCATGTGATCTGCGACAAGCCCCTCACTACCACCCTGGCCGATGCGCAGCGCCTGCGCGCGCTGGCAAAAGCGAGTGGAAAGCTCTTCGCGGTCACCTACAACTACTCCGGCTACCCCATGATCCGCCACGCGCGGCAACTGGTACGCGAGGGCGCGCTGGGCGAAATCCGGCTGGTGCAGGTCGAATACCCGCAGGACTGGCTGACCGAACTGCTGGAGGCCAGCGGCCAGAAACAGGCCGCCTGGCGCACCGACCCGGCGCGCGCTGGCGCAGGCGGCTGCGTGGGCGATATCGGCACGCATGCCTACCAGCTGGCGAGCTTTGTAACTGGCCTGCAGCCCACACAGCTGTGCGCAGAGCTCAGCACCCTGGTGCCCGGCCGCGCGCTGGACGACAACGTGCAGATGATGCTGCGCTACGCCAATGGCGCCCGTGGCATGTTGTGGGCCAGCCAGGTGGCGCCGGGCAATGAAAACGCCCTGCGCCTGCGTGTCTACGGCAGCAAGGCGGGGCTCGAATGGCACCAGGAGCAACCGAACCAGCTGCGCTTTTCGCCCTTTGGCGACGCCCCCCGCACCGTCTCGCGCGGCACGGCATCCGCAGGCAGTGCCGCGGCCCGCGTCACGCGCCTGCCGTCGGGGCACCCCGAGGGCTACCTGGAAGGCTTTGCCACGGTGTATGCCGAGATCGCGCAGGCCATCCACGCCGCAAGTGAAGGGCGGCCGCTGCCCGCGGAGGTGGACTTTCCGACCATCGAAGACGGAGTGCATGGCGTGGCCTTCATCGAGGCGGCGGTGCGCTCGTCGGCCGCAGGCGCGGCATGGGTGGAGCTGTGAGATGAGCCTGTCCGTGCGTTTTGACGCGGTGTGCAAGCACTTCGGCCCGGTGCAGGTGCTGCACGGCGTGAGCTTTGATCTCGCGCCGGGCCGTGTGTATGGGCTGCTGGGTGAAAACGGCGCTGGCAAATCCACGCTCATGAAGATTCTGTGCGGCTACGAGCAGGCCGGCGATGGCGGCTTCAGCATCGATGGGCGGCCTTGCAGGTTTGCCGATTCGCGCGAGGCCGAGTCCGCGGGCGTGGTGCTCATCCACCAGGAGTTCAACCTGGCGGACGACCTCACGGTGGTGCAGAACATCTTCCTCGGCCGCGAATGGCGCCGCGGCTGGCGCCTGGACGACCGGGGCATGTACGGCGCCGCGCGCGAAGCGCTCTTGGCCGTGGGCCTCGACATGGACCCCGACACCCGCACGCGGGATCTCATAGTGGCCGAAAAGCAGATGGTGGAGATTGCCCGGGCCGTCTCACGCGATGCCCGGCTTTTGGTGATGGACGAGCCCACCGCAACGCTCACTCCCGGCGAGACGCACCATCTCTTCAAGCTCATTCGCCAGTTGCGCGACCGCGGCGTGACCATCGTCTACATCTCGCACAAGCTCGACGAGGTGGAGCAGATCACCGACGAGATCGTGGTCATGCGCGACGGCCGCTATGTGGCGCGCGGCGCCACGGCGCAGTACACGCGCCATGCCATGGCCAACCTCATGGTGGGGCGCGAGCTGACCGACATGTTCCCGCCCAAGGCGGCTGCGGCACTGGATGCTGCACCGCTGTTTTCCGTGCAGGGTGTCAGCGTGCCCGGCTGGGCGCACGACGTGAGCTTTGACGTGCGGCCAGGCGAGATCCTGGGGTTTGCGGGCCTGGTGGGCGCCGGCCGTACCGAGCTGTTCGAAGGGTTGATCGGTTTGCGGCCCCGCAGTGCAGGCGGACAGATGCATCTGGCGGGTGAAGCGGTGGCGTTTGCCGACCCGCGCGGAGCGGCCCGCGCAGGTATCACGTACCTGAGCGAAGACCGCAAGGGCCGCGGTCTGCATGTGGGCCTTTCGCTGCAGGACAACGTCACGCTCATGGACCTGGACAGGCATGCGAGGCCCTGGCTGGACACCGGATCGGAGCGGGCTGCGCTGCAGCAGGCGGTGGAGGACTTTCGCATCCGCACCGGCAGCCTGGATGTGCGCGCGGGCGCGCTGTCGGGGGGCAACCAGCAGAAACTGGCCATTGCCAAGGTGCTGCAGCCCGGGCCGCGCGTGGTGGTACTGGATGAGCCCACGCGGGGCGTGGACGTGGGCGCCAAGCGCGATATTTATTTTCTGATCGCGCGGCTGGCGGCCGAGGGCCGCGGCGTGATCGTCATCTCGTCCGAGCTGGTCGAGCTCATCGGTCTGTGCCACCGCGTGATCGTCATGCGCGCGGGCCGGGTGCAGACCGAGTTGGCCGGAGACCAACTGAACGAAGCGGAGCTCATTGCCCATGCAACCGGTACCCACTGATCCCACGGCCTCGCCTGTCCAGGCACCCCAGGCCCCCGCTGAACCCGCGCGCCGGCGCGGCAGCCTGGGTGCGCGCTTGTCTGCGTTCGGGCCGCTGGCGGGATTGCTGCTGCTGTGCCTGGCCGGCACCTTGCTCAACCCGGACTTTGCCACCTGGGACAACGGCATGAACGTGCTCACCCGCACTGCCTTCATTGGCATCATTGCGGTGGGCATGACGTTCGTAATCATCTCGGGCGGCATCGATCTGTCGGTCGGCTCCATGGCAGCCCTGATCGCCGGCAGCACCATCCTCGTGATGAACCACCTGGCGCCGCTGGTGGGCTCGCCATTGGTGGCGGTACTGCTCGGGGCTCTGGTGGCACTGGTGCAGGGCGCAGTCTTTGGCCTTGCACATGGCCTGCTCATCACCAAGGGTCGCATCGAGCCCTTCATCGTCACGCTGGGCACGCTGGGCATCTTCCGCGCGTACCTCACCTACTTTTCCAACGGCGGCGCCATCACGCTCGACGGCGCGCTGGTCGATGTGTACAGCCCCGTGTATTACGGCAGCTGGCTGGGCATCCCGATCCCCATCTGGGTGTTTGCCGCCATCGCACTGGTGGGCGGTTTTTTGCTCAACCGCACGCGCTATGGGCGCTATGTGCAGGCCATCGGCTCCAACGAGCAGGTGGCGCGCTATTCGGCCGTGGCGGTCGACCGCGTCAAGGTGCTGACCTATGTGCTGCTGGGTGGCTGCGTGGCGGTGGCCACCCTGCTGTACGTGCCGCGCCTGGGCTCGGCGTCGCCTACCACCGGCCTCTTGTGGGAACTCGAGGCCATTGCCGCTGTCATTGTCGGGGGAACGGCACTCAAGGGCGGCGGCGGGCGCGTCTTCGGCACGGTGGTGGGCGCCGTGCTGCTCTCCGTCATCAGCAACATCCTGAACCTCACCAGCATCATCAGCGTGTACCTGAACGCAGCGGTGCAGGGGTTCGTGATCATCATCGTTGCCTTCCTGCAAAGGGGACGACGATGAGACGAACCGCAGGCCGCACGCGCGTGGCCTCGCGGATACCTGTGACCCAAGAAAAAAACCTCTGGAGACAAGCATGCAACGCAGACTATTCGCCCTCACCGCGATCGCACTCGGCAGCGTTTTTGCCGCGCCCGCCATGGCGCAGAACAAGCCCGTCATCGGCGTGTCCGTGCCGGCAGCCACCCACGGCTGGACGGGCGGTGTCGTCTATTGGGCCAACCGCACCAAGGACGAGATCGAAAAGCAATACCCCGGCGTGAAGGTCATCGTCAAGACGGCCGGTTCGCCATCCGAACAGGCGAACCAGGTGCAGGACCTGCAGGCCGTCAACAAGATCGACACCCTGGTGATCCTGCCGTTTGAATCGGCACCGCTCACGCGGCCGGTGGCGCAGGTCAAGAGCAAGGGCGTGTTCGTAACCGTGGTGGACCGCGGCCTGACCGACCCCAATGCCCAGGACGCGTACGTCGCGGGAGACAACCCTGGTTTTGGCCGCGTGGCGGGCGAGTACATGGCGAAGGCCATGGGCGGCAAGGGCAACGTCGTCATCTTGCGTGGCATTCCCACCGTGATTGACAACGAGCGTGTCGACGCCTTCAACGCAGTGATGAAGGCGCACCCCGACATCAAGGTCCTGGACGCCAAGCATGGCAACTGGAACCGCGACGACGCTTTCAAAGTGATGCAGGACTACCTGACCCGCTTCAAGCAGATCGATGCCGTCTGGGCCTCGGACGACGATATGGCCGTGGGCGTGCAGCGCGCGATCGAACAAGCCAAGCGCAACGATGTGAAGCTGGTGGTGGGCGGTGCCGGTGCCAAGGACTACATCAAGAAGGTGATGGACGGCGACAAGCTGGTGACAGCCAACGTCACGTACTCGCCCAGCATGATCGCCGACGCAATGAAGCTCACCGCCGAGGCGCGCGTGGCCGGCAAGGCACCGCCTGCCAAGACGATCATCCCGTCGGTGCTGGTGACCAAGGAAAACGCATCGAAGTACTACTTCCCCGATTCGCCGTATTGATCCCCCACGGGCCTGGTGCAATGCCAGGCCTTTGTCGGGCTCTTTGGCCCGACCGTGAACAGCCTGGCTGCTCAAGGGCTGATGCGAAGTGCGCATGCGACGCGCGTGCCGCTAACATCGGGCGCCACGTGCAGCCGCCCCAGCTGGTGGGATTGCGCGACCCGATCCAGAAGGCCAGGACAAGGCAGGTCGGCCATGCATCAGATTTTTAGCACCTCAAGCTTTGTGCGCCTTCCCATGACACCTGCTCACGATTTCTGGCCCGACAGCGGCTTCGCTCCACTGGCACGCAACGAACGCGGCTGGCTGCTGCCCACCGAGACCTTCCTGAGGCACCTGCTCGCCCGGCCGGAATTGGCGCTCGTGGCAGAGTCGTGCCCGGGAGAGATTGCACTGCACGAATCGCTGCAAGCGTCGCCCGCGCGGGCCGTGGCGCCCGACGAGCTTGCCGCCGTGCAGGACGCCGATGCGCGCGAGAACTACGCCGTTTTCCTGCGGGTGCGCGACGGGTTGCTGGCTGCAGGCACGCTGGAGGCCTACTACCTGCAGCTCATGCGCAGCGGCGTGGCCAACGTGCCTGCCGTGTTCATCGACGCGGTGGTGCAGGCGCTGCTGCGCAACCTGCTGGACGACTGCCGCGACGCCACCCAGGCGCGCGCGGCCGAGATGCTGTTTCGGCAGCAGCGCATTACGCAGCATGAAGGGCAAATGCTGGCTGGCGATAGCGCCACGCTGGACATGCTGAATGAAACAGCGGGCCTTGGCGAGGTGGGCCGCCTGCTGCTGGACAGCGGCACCCTGCAACCGCGCATCGACCTGCAGGTGCTGAGCGCCGACAACGCGGCCCTGTACTGGCAGGACAGCGGCCGCCACCGGTTTCTGCTGGATCTGACGCACGAGCTGTCGCAGGACCTGAGCCATGGCCTCACATTCAAGATGACCCGCGCGCGCTCCGGCCTCAAGGCACTCGCGCGGGTGCTGGAGCAGTGGGTGGCGCATTTCCTCGGTGTGCAGGTGCAGATCGAGCCCGTGAACCAGGTCCACGACAGCGCGTGGCGCTGGCACGTGGGTCTGGACGTGGAATCCACCGCCATCCTCAATGACCTGTACGAAGACCGCCCGGTGGAGGCCGAGCGCATGCAGCGCCTGGTGAGCCTGTTCACGCTGACGTTCGCCAACGCCGCGGAGATGCGTGCAGATGTGGCCGGCAAGCCGGTCTACCTGGGCCTGGCCACGCGCGCGGATGGCACGCTGCGTATCAAGCCGCAGAACCTGCTGCTCAACCTGCCGCTGGCGACGGTATCTTGAATTGGTTTTGCTATTGGATCAGTAGCTACTAGCGCTTGAAGGATAAGCGCTAGAGGCTATTTTCATATCCAAACCTATCCGTCAATCCGGGGCGCTGCCCTGACGGTAGTTGAATTCACTCCCACTCAATCGTCGCTGGGGGCTTGCTGCTCACGTCATAGGTCACGCGGTTGATGCCGCGCACTTCATTGATGATGCGC
>Ga0209974_10000863_pt1 | contig 10457 bp, 12 predicted proteins | sample InoplaM3SPM_FD_187592 | JGI IMG/M metagenome (GOLD analysis project Ga0209974, IMG submission 187592) | Arabidopsis thaliana rhizosphere microbial communities from the Joint Genome Institute, USA, that affect carbon cycling - Inoculated... | ecosystem: Host-associated > Plants > Roots >...
GCTTCATCGAGCACCTCGCTCGCCGCGCCGCAAACCTCGACGTTAGGTAGCAGTCCATGGACGCATCGCTCAAGTCTGCCTGGACAAACTCCGCTAGATTCCTTCGCAGTCGAGACGAGAACGACCACACCCGAGCAATTTGATGCCTTCATCCGCGAGGACGTCGCCCGTTGGGCGGACGTGGTGAAACACGCGGGCGTCAAGCTTGACGACCGCTGACGTGACTCAATTCTTCGCGCGCCATCGGAAGTAATCGCGAATGACGCCCGCCACGCGTTCGAACAGACGCGTATCAGCTTGGTCCGTTTGCACGCAATGGTGCCGGCATAGGCGTCTTCAGTCTCGTTGCTCAACGCAACGTTGGAGCGCATGATTCGCCGATCGACCCGGCGTATCGCGTTGGACTGATCTGGAACGTTATACCGCGAAGGAGGCCTGTGAACTGGAAACTTTCATATGCTGTAGGGTTTCACCCGTGGGAGGATACCGACCAGGAGTTTTTCCAATCGTTGATATCGCTTGTCGAGCGTGAGGAGCGGGGTCGGGTGCCGCCCTACGGGCGCGCCTTGGATGTCGGCACGGGCAGCGCCATCTGGGGCATCGAGCTGGCCAAACGGGGCTGGGAAGTCACCGGTGTGGACATCGTGGGGAAGGCCCTGGAACGCGGACGTGCACGCATCCAGGCAGCTGGCGTGAAGATGAAGCTGGTGCAAGGGGACGTTACCCGGCTTTCCGAGCCGGAAGTGGGTTCCGGCTTCCGGCTCATCTTGGACACCGGCACGTTCCATGACTTCGACACTGAGCAGCAGGAAGGGATGGCCCGTAGCATCGACGTCCTGGCCACCGCGGACGCTACAGTGATCTTGCTGTGCTGGCCGCGGCGCATTCGCCCGTTGATCCGTGGCGTGAGCCGTGAAGAAATTGAGGCCGCGTTCGCAGGCTGGCAGCTCACGGATGTTGAACCTTCGTTCTTCAAGTTGCCGCCACCGCTGCAATGGGTGCTGCGCCCCGACGAGCATTGGTACCGCCTGCGCCGTGCATGACTCGACGCGCTGGCTGACACCGAGCCGTCCGGGCACGTGTGGGAGGCGCTGACGGTGAGTTACGCGCGTCAGCCGTCACCGTAAAACGTCGACCGGATTGTAAATCGTGTGGCTCTGGGCAGGCGTGTTGTGGGGGGCGGGACTGCTGACTGTAGTCCCCTACGCTACCTATTACCTGTTCTACTACGCGCACCGGGACGAGTACGCGCTCCTCATCACGTTTGTCCTGTTCTGGATCTTAGGCTACTGGGGCTTGGTCGGGCCGTTGATTATGGCGGTCAAGGTGCGCCGAGTGTTTCGTCGCCTGGAGGCGGCGCAAAATGCGGCGTCGCTTGCGGCCTCGCTGCAGAGCAAGGATACCGAGGAAGTGATGATCGACTTCATCGCGTCCGAGAATAAAATACCCCGCTTCATCGCGGCGCGGCTCTATCGCCTGCTCGTGAGCAAGGTCGCGCAGACCCGGGACAGCCCTGCACGATCGCCGCGTTAGCCAGGTGCGCCCAAAATGTTTAGCGAGAAACTGCCGTGAAAACGCTCAAACAGCTCTTCGACAACAACCGCGCATGGTCCGAGCGCATGCGGCGCCGCGATCCGGATTTTTTCCGCAGGCTCTCCGGTCAGCAATATCCCGAGTACCTGTGGATCGGCTGCTCCGACAGCCGCGTGCCGGCGAACGAGATCGTGGACCTTCTACCGGGCGAGCTCTTCGTCCATCGCAATGTGGCGAATCTCGTGGTCCATACCGATCTCAATTGCCTGTCCGTCATGCAGTTCGCGGTGGACATCCTCAAAGTGAGGCACATCATCGTTTGCGGGCACTACGGATGCAGCGGCGTGCAGGCTGCCCTGCGACGCGCACGCATCGGGTTGAGCGACAACTGGCTGCGACACGTGCAGGACGTGCACGAAAAGCACGCAGCGCTCCTGGCGCAGGATACGGGTGAGGCGGCTGCAGCGAAACTGTGCGAGCTGAACGTCATCGAGCAGGTGATGAACGTCTGCCAGACGACGATCGCACTCGATGCGTGGGCGCGCGGCCAGCCGCTTGCCGTCCACGGCTGGATCTACGGACTGAAGGATGGCCTGCTGCGCGATCTGGACGTTACCATCGAGCTGCCCGACGAGGCCGCACCCGCCTACACGGCCGCGCTCGGCTCGCGCGCATAGTGTGCGGTCCCGTACGGCAACCGGCCGCGCTACGCGAGCGCGGTCCGGCTGCTGGTGCCCGGCGATATCAGCCGCGCATCAGTACGACACGTCCGTCAGTGGTGACCTGGACGCGATCGCCGACCTGGAACGCACGGTTGTCCTGGATGATGTTCTGCACCGTGCCATTGTCCATCCGCAGGGTAAGCTGGTAGGCGTCTACGGTGCTCTCGCGGGTGCGGCGCTCGATTTGATGGCCTACATACGCACCGCCGCCTGCGCCTGCGACGGTGGCGGCGGCGCGCCCGCTGCCGCTGCCGATCTGGCTGCCGAGAATGGCGCCGACCACACCGCCCGCCACGGCGCCAACGCCGATACCGCGGCGACCTTCGTATTCCACCACCGAGACCGCCTGCACCACGCCGTAGCCCGGCTGGTAGTTGATCGTAGGTGCAGTGGACCCCGCGGGCGAACCGTCGGCGTTATACCCGGGGTAATAATCGGTGGTGCCGCAAGCTGCGAGCGTAAAGAACAGCGTGAGCGTCAAAGCAGCACGAAGCTGTGACATGGTTTCCTCCAAAAGAGCGATAACTGAAAAGGTATACGCATGTTTCGTTCCCGTCCGCAAAGGTTTGTTCCGCAGGTGATTTTTATTTCCTGCGCGGTTTCGGCGTGGTAATTCTTGAACCGGGCGGCTGTAAAAAGTTCACAGGTGTTCCGTCCTGCGAAGGGTGAAGGCAGCATGGCGCGCATAGGTTTGATTTCTGACACGCATGGTTTGCTGCGGCCGGAAGCGATTCGATTCCTCGCGCACAGCGATCGCATCGTTCATGCCGGCGATATCGTGGACGCTTCGATACTCGATGCGCTCGGCGCGATCGCGCCGGTCACGGCCGTCCGCGGCAACAACGACCGTGGCAGGTGGGCCGAGGCGCTTGCCGCCACAGAGGCGCTCGAAGTGAACGGCGTGGGCATCTACGTCCTGCATGACCTGGCCGAACTCGACATCGACCCTGCGGCGGCGGGATTTCGCGTCGTGGTGTCGGGCCATTCGCACCGGCCGCTGGTGGAGGAGCGCGACGGCGTGCTCTACGTCAATCCGGGCAGCGCGGGACCGCGCCGATTCCGTTTGCCGATCGCCGCGGCCGAGCTGCTGATCGAAGGCCCACGCGTTGCCGCGCGGTGGGTCACGCTGGAGGCGTAGCGGTCAGCGGATCGGTGTTGCAGCCGGCAGCGGAATGCCGGCCTGCGCCGCGACGTCACGCAGCCGGTCGGGATAATCCGAGATGATCCCGTCCACGCCCAGCCCGATCGTGCGGCGCATGTCAGCCTCGCTGTTTACCGTCCATACGATCACTTTCAAGCCGAGGCGTTGCGCCTCGCGCACCGTCTCGCCCGTGATCTCGGCGTAATAGGGGGACCACACCGCGCCCCCTGCCGCTTTCACCATGCGGGGAATGGAGCCTTCGAAGCGCGAAACGTGCAGTCCCGCGGTCCACGGGGAGCTGCTCGCGGTGGCGCGAATGTTATCCATGAAATCCTGCTGCGCCGTGAGATAGACCGTCGGAATCTCAGGTGCTTCCTGCTGCACGAGCTTGAGCGTGCGCCAATCGAAGGACTGAATGGTGACCCTGTGTTTCATGTCCGATGCGCGCACCGCTGCGATGACTTTGCGCACGAAAGATTCCACGGGCTCGGTATGGTCCGGTTCGAGCGGTGAAACCTTGGTTTCGATGTTGAAACGTACCGTATCGTTGCCGGCGCGGCGCGCGAGCGCGAACACATCGATGAGCCGCGGGACGCGCGCGCCATCGACCGCCTGCTGCGCCGGGAACCGCGCCGCGTAGCGAGATGCCGGCCGGATGCGGCCGACGTCGTAATGCTGCAGGGTGTGATAATCGCGCCGCGCGATGGGCGGGCCGGCGCGCACGAGCCATGTGCCCTTCGCATCACGCGTAATGTCGGGATTGAGCAGCGGATCATGGCTGACCACCACGACGCCATCGCGCGTGATGGCGCAGTCGAGTTCGAGCGTGGTGACGCCGAGAGCAAGCGCGTGCGTGAACGCAGCGAGCGTGTTTTCCGGCATCAGGCCGCGCCCGCCGCGGTGGGCCTGAATGTCGAGACTGTGGGCGGTGGAAGTCATGAGCAGAGCCGCGGCCAGGCTGGCACCCCACTTCATCGCACCGCTATTTCTCCATACCCACCACGAACGCGACCATGCGCCAGCCGCTTTCGCTCTTGATGAAGCATGCGCGGTGCTCGATCGGGCTGCGGATTTGCTCTTCCGGAACGAAGGCGTCCTTGTCATTGAGGCGGATCTTCACCCATTTCTGCTTGACCTCGGGCGCGCGATCCGCGATTTCCCAGTCGGTCACCCGCACGATGTCGTAGGCGAGCGTGGCTACCGTGCCGGAATCGGAGGAGGGCTCGGTCTTGGCGAGCGCTTCGCGGGCCGTCACCGCACCGTAATCGAAGGGATCCACATCGTCCGGCCACTTGGCGGCGACGTATGGGGCACAGAGCTGGCGCGTGCCCTTCTCCGGCGTGAGCCACGCGCTTCCGAGAAACAGCGCGCCCGGCAGCTCGCGCCACAGCGGGCTGTCGTCGGCCTCGAAATCCCACTGCTTGCGGAAGGCCGCGATGCCGCGCGGCGCATCCAGCGGATTGCGGATGTTGCGATCGAGTACCGACAGCAGGAACTTGCGGTCGTGCTTCTGCAGCGCTTCGAGCAGGCGGTTGCGGAAACTGATCCACGAAGGATCCTTAGCGGCCTCGTCCACCGGCATCAGTTTCTTCGGCGCGGCCGACTCCTGCGCGCTCGTCGCAGGCGCGACGACGAGTAGCGCGAACACTATGAGAATATGCGCGCCAAAACGTTGCGCGCTCATTTGCCCTGGAAGCGCCCGGCGCGCTTTTCGAAGAAAGCGGCGAGCGCCTCGGCGTGGTCCTCGGTCTTGTGGCAGATGGCCTGATACGCGGCGCAGATGTCGAGATGCTCTTCGAGGTGTTGGCGCTGTGCGAGCTTCATCAGCTTTTTGTTGTAGCGCACCGACAGCGGCGGCTTGGCGGCAATGCGGCGCGCGATCTCCAGCGCGCGCGGCATCAGCTCGTCCGGCGTCGTGACATCGAGCAGGAGACCGAGCGCTTTCGCCTCCTCGGCCTTCACGATGCGGCCGGTGAAGACCAGGTCCGCAGCGCGCTGATACCCGAGCAGGCGCTGCAAAAACCACGCGCCCCCGTCGCCCGGCACGATGCCAAGATTGACGAAGGTTTCGCCGAATTGGGCGTTGGTCGAGCCGATGCGGATGTCGCACATGTTGGCCATGTCGAATCCCGCGCCGATCGCCGGCCCGTTCACGGCGGCGATGACCGGGATCTCGGCGGCCTCCAATGCGAGCGGAATGCGCTGGATGCCGCTGCGATAGTTCTGCTGCAGGATGTGCGGCGGCGCTTTCGCGCGCTCGCCCATGGTCTTGATGTTGCCGCCGGCGGAAAACGCGCTGCCCTCCCCCGTCATGACCAGGACCGACACGTCCGCGTTCGCGTTGGCCCACTCGATGGCGTTCGGGATGTCATCGACCAGCGCCGTGCTGGTCAGTGCGTTGCGCACGTCGTCGCGCTTGAACGTGAGAACGGCGACCCGGTTCTCGAGCGTCAGCGCGGCATCCGTAAGCTTGGGCAGGTTCATGGGCTGTAGTGTATGTCAGGCAACGCGCCGCGGCATGCCGGCGCGCGATTCGGTGGCGGCGCCCTGCTCTTCCAGGCTACGGATGGCGGCATCGCGGGAATCGAGCACGCGTTGCTGGGCCGCGCGCTCCGCCGCCGCCGCATCGCCTTCTTTCAGCGCTTTCACCAGCTTCTGCCAGTGCTGGACCGACTGCCGGCGGCGCTGCGGGGTCGCGAGCCCGAGCCGCGAATAGCGCAGCGTCTGTAGCGCGAGCGAATCGAGTATCGTGCGCAGCCGGCTGTTGCGGGATGCGCGGGTCAGCATGCGGTTCAGCGCGAAGACGGTTTCGACGTAGGCATCGCCCATACCGGGCTGGCGTGCGTAACGGGCGAGCTTGGCGACCTCTGCCTCCAGCGTCGGCACGAGGCGCATGCGATCCGGGTCCGCGGCGAGCTCCCGGTCGCGCAGCCCGTTCAGCACCGCGCGGATATCGAAGATCTCTTTCACTTCGGCCGTGCTCAAATTGGTGATCTGCGCGCCGCGCCGGGGCAGGATGGTCACCAGCCCGTCGCGCTCGAGCAGGCGCAGCGCCTCGCGCACCGGGCCTCGGCTCACCGCGAACTCGGCGGCGATCGCCTGCTCCAGGATGCGCTGACCGGGAAGGTACGCACCGGTGACGATGCGCTCGGAAAGCTGTCCGGCGATCTGCTCGGGCAGCGAGCGCGTGAGCACTGTGACGGGTCGTGATGCCGGCCGCGGGTCGTCGCCGGGGGCCGCGCGCGACGCGCGTTCGCTGGGGTCCATGGCCAGACGATAGTCCCGCATCGTAGGATTGTCAACAATCTCTTGTTGACATGGAACTGCGGCTACGCTTACGATGCCGGGGCGCCGTTGTGCCGGGCGCGCCGCTCGCGTTTCCGCTTGTTTTCCGCTGCACGAAACCGCGCCTTCTTTTTCGAGGAGTGTAGAACGATGGCCAGAATCGAGATCAAGTCGGAGATCACCGGCACGGTATGGCAGGTGACGTCGAAGCCCGGTGACAAGGTCGAGTCCGGCGACACGCTGATCGTGATTGAATCGATGAAGATGGAAATTCCGGTCATCGCGGAGGACGGCGGAACGGTAAAGGAGATTCTGGTGAAGGAGAAGGATCCGGTGGCCGAGGGGCAGGTCGTCGCGATACTCGAGGACTGACGCGCGCGGCATGAGCTGGAGAGCTGAAATCGAGGAGGTTCACCGCCGGCGCACCATGGCCGAAGCGTGCGGCGGGGCCGAAGCCGTGGCGAAACATCACGCCGCCGGCAAGTTGACGGTGCGCGAGCGCATCACCAGCGTCCTCGATCCCGCGTCGTTTCGCGAAGTAGGCCAGCTCGCGGGCCGCGCGAGCTACGACAAGTCCGGCAGTCTCGTCGGCTTCGAGCCCGCGCCGTACGTGATGGGCATCGGCCGCATCGACGGTCGCCCGGTCGCGATCGGCGGCGAAGACTACACGATTCGCGCCGGCACAAGCTTCGGCGCCGACCGCCGCAAGGGCGGACAGGGCGGCTTCATCGAGGATCTGGCCTACGAGTATCGCATCCCCCTCGTCAATCTGATCGACGGCACCGGCGGCACGGTGAACACCGCGCGGCGCAAAGGCTACACCGTGGTGCCCGGGCACGGACAGGACGGCTTCGAGCGCTCGGTGGATCTGATGGGCATGGTGCCGGTGATAAGCGCGGTGATGGGCACCACCGCAGGCGGACCGTCGGCCCGCGCCATACTCGCGCACTGGTCGATCATGGTGCAGGGCTCGAGCCAGATTTTCGCCGCGGGGCCGCCGGTGGTCGAGCGCGCGTTTGGCAAGGCGCTCACGAAGGAAGAGCTGGGCGGCGCCAAGATCGCGGTCGATATGGCTGGAACCATAGACAACGCGGCCGCCGACGAAGCGGACTGTTTCCGTCAGATCCGCCAGTTCCTGTCCTACCTGCCTACGAACGTCTGGGAATTGCCGCCGCAGGTGCAGTGCGAGGATCCGGTCGACCGCTGCGAGGACGCGCTGGCGGACATCGTGCCCCGTTCGACGCGGCAGGCCTATGACATGAAAAAGCTTATCGGCCTCGTCGTCGATCGCGATACGCTGTTCGAGATCCAGCCGTCCTTCGGACGTGCCATCATCACGGCGCTCGCGCGCCTGAACGGAAAAGTGGTCGGCATCATCGCCAGCAACCCCATGTTCGGCGGCATCGTCGATTACAAGGCGGCGCGCAAGCAGGGGCATTTCGTCGAGTTGTGCGACATGTTTCATATTCCGCTGGTGTTCTTCGCCGACGTGCCGGGCCTGATGGTGGGCGCCGAATCGGAAGCGAACGCCATCCTGCGCGAGGGCGTGCGCGCGCGTTACGTCGGGCTGCAGGTGAGCGTGCCGGTATTCACGGTGATCGTGCGCAAGTGTTACGGCGTCGCGGGCGGCAGCGCGATCGACCGCCGCGGCCTGAATTTCAAGATCGCATGGCCTTCGGCGGAATGGGGCTCGCTGCCGGTGGAAGGCGGCGTGCGGGCCGCGTACAAAAAAGAAATTGACAGCGCACCGGACCCGGCGCGGCGCGAGAAGGAAATCGAGGAGGAACTGCGGCAGCTCGCTTCGCCGTTTCGCACGGCAGAGGCCTTCGCGGTCGAGGATCTCATCGATCCGCGCGAAACGCGGCCGTATCTGTGCCAGTTCATCGATGCGCTGCAGCCGCGCCTGAAAACGCAGCTCGGCCCCAAGTACAAGGCCGGCGTGCGGCCGTGAGCATTTGCTGATCCGAAGGAGCGAGTGATGCCGAAGCGGGAGATCGAAGGCGACTGGGTGATGGGCTGGCCGGACCGCAAGCGTCCGGCGATCATCGCGGGCAAGGATGCACAGGGACGCGTGATCAACGGCCGCGCGCCGATCACGGAACTGGAAGGCCTGATCACGCCGACCGATGCCTATTACGTCGTCAACCAGCTCGAAGTACCCGAACCGATCCATCCCGACGACTGGATATTGAGCGTGGGCGGGGAAGTCGAGCGACCGATCGAGCTGTCGCTCAAGGATCTGCAGAAGCTTCCGGGGCGCACGGTGCGCGCGGTGACGGAGTGCGCCGGCAACGACGCGGGCTACTTCGATTACCTCGAGCGGGGCGTCCGCAAGCCTTCGCGCATCAACCAGCAGGATATGCAGAAGCGCGCGGCGCAGCGCGAGCAGAATGCGGTCCCGTCCACCGAGGAGATCGGAAACGAGTCGACGACCACGTGCGCGATGAGCGCCGGTGAATTCACCGGCGTGCCGCTCGCGGAGGTGCTGAAGAAATGCGGCCTCAAGTCCGATGCGGTGGCGGTGCGCATGGAAGGCTTCGATCGCGGGCAGCCCGATCTCGCGGTGCAGTACCGCTCGGTCGGGCGCTCCGATTTCAAGCTCGTCGATCCGGGGGTGATCAATTACGAAAAGGGATTGCCGATCGCCAAGGCATTGCACCCGGATACGCTGCTCGCGTGGTCGATGAACGGCGAGTATCTGCTGCACATCCACGGCGCGCCGGTGCGCGCGGTGGTGCCCGGCTGGTCGGGCAACTGGTGGGTGAAGTGGCTGCAGAAAATCGATGTGCTGAAGCACATGCCGGAGTGCTACTACCAGAAGCATTACTTCGTGTACGGCGGATCGCCCGACGACCCGAACAAGGAAATGATCACCGCGATGGGCGTGCGCTGCATCATCACCGACCCGCTCGACGAGGATTCGCCGCTCGAGCGCGGTGCGCACAAGATCCGGGGACTGGCGTGGAGCGGCATGGGGGCGATTACCCGAGTCGAGGTGAGCATCGACGAGGGCCGGACCTGGACCGATGCGCATCTCGAGGAACCGTGCGAGCGCTGGCTGTGGGTACGCTGGTCGCACCTGTGGGAGGCGAACGCGCCGGGGCACTACCGCATCATGGCGCGCGCCACCGACGAGACCGGCCGCGTGCAACCGCAGATCCCGTGGAACTACCAGCGCAAGCACTTCGACGGCATCGTGCCCACCGACGTGACGGTCATTTGACTGAAACATGGGCAGTTCTCTTCATCGTCATTCCGGCGAAGGCCGGAATCCAGGAAACGGGCATCGCGACGTGGATTCCGTTTTTCAACGGAATGACGAATGTCGAGCATCAGGCCGCGCTGGCGGGTTGTGATGCACATCGTCGTCTGCGTGAAGCAGGTGCCCGACCCGGAAGCGGCCTTCAGCATGTTCAAGGTCGATGAAGCGGCGAAGCGCGTCGTGCCCGCACCGGGACTCGCCATGGTGATGAGTCCGTTCGACGAACAGGCGGTGGAGGCGGCGCTGCGCATTCGGGAACAGCATGCAGGCGTGAAGATCACGGTGCTTACGCTGGGGCCGGAGAGCGCGCGCAACGTCCTCAAGCACGGGCTCGCGATGGGCGCGGATGAAGGCGTATTGATCCGGGACGCGGTTTTCGACGCCGCGGATGGCCATGTCACGGTGCGGGCGCTCGTCGCCGCGATAACAAAGATGACAGCGTGCGACCTCGTGCTCGCGGGGCGCCAGGCGGCCGACAGCGATGCCGGCATGGTCGGCGCGGGCATCGCCATTT
>Ga0209974_10000866_pt1 | contig 10452 bp, 8 predicted proteins | sample InoplaM3SPM_FD_187592 | JGI IMG/M metagenome (GOLD analysis project Ga0209974, IMG submission 187592) | Arabidopsis thaliana rhizosphere microbial communities from the Joint Genome Institute, USA, that affect carbon cycling - Inoculated... | ecosystem: Host-associated > Plants > Roots >...
GGCCGCGCCCGTCACCGCCGCCGTCGCCGAGGGCAAGGCCAACAGCGCCGGCTCCGGCCCGCGCACCATCCGCCTTTCGGTCGAGCTGCTCGACCGGGTGATGAGCGGGGTTTCCGACATGGTGCTGGCGCGCAACGAGCTCGCCCGCCGCCTGCGCGAGACGTCGAGCGACGTGACCGTCGACGGCGCCTTCGAGCGCCTCTCCGGAATCATCGCCGAGATGCGCGACGCCATCACCCGGACGCGTATGCAGCGGATCGAGAATCTGTTCGTGGCGCTGCCGCGCATGGTCCGCGACCTCTCGGCCGAGCTCGGCAAGCAGGTGTTGGTCGATGTCGACGGAGGCGACGTCGAACTCGACCGCGAAATGATCGAGATGATCCGCGATCCGCTGACGCACATCATCCGCAATGCCGTCGACCATGGGATCGAGCCCCCGGCCGAGCGGATCAAGGCCGGCAAGCGGGAGATCGGCCTGCTGACGGTCTCGGCGCGTCAGTCGGGCAACCAGATATTGATCGACATTGCCGACGACGGTCGCGGCATCGACGGCAAGAGGCTGGTCGACAAGGCGATTTCGTCCGGCACGCTCGACAAGAAGGAAGCGGCGCAGCTCAGCCCGCGCGAGCAGCTGGCGCTGATTTTCGAAGCGGGCCTGTCCACGGCGAATGAAGTCACGGCTATCTCGGGGCGCGGTGTCGGAATGGACGTCGTCCGCTCCAACATCGAGCGCATCGGCGGCATCGTCGAGGTCGACAGCACGCCCGGCCAGGGCGCGCGCATGACCCTGCGCGTGCCGCTGACGCTGACCATCATCCCGGCGCTGACCGTCTCTATCGGCGACCAGCATTTCGCCATTCCGCGCTCGGCGATCGAGGAGATCGTTCGGGTCAACGGCGGCTCGGTGACCCTCGACCGCATCGGCGGTTCGGGTGTCGCGACCATCCGCGGCCGCCGGGTGCCGGAAGTTTCGCTCGCGAAGGTCCTCGGCCTTGCAAGCGACGTTGCCGACGAAGACGGCAGCCTGATCGTGCTCCGCCCGGCCGGGGGCGACGTCTATGCCCTAGCGGTCGACCGCATTCACGACCATGAAGAGCTGGTGGTCAAGCCGGCCGCGCCGGCGGTGATGGCGACCGGCCTCTATGCAGGCACCACCCTCGCCGACGACGGCAGCCCGATCCTTCTGTTCGATCCGGCCGGCGTCGCCCAGGTTGGGGGCGTCAGACTGGAGACGCATGAGAGGACCGCCCGCATCGCCGATACGGCTTCCGCGGTCGTCGAGCGCGACAATAGTGTCCTGCTGTTCCGAGCGATGGACGGCAGCCGCCGCGCGTTGCGCCTGGCGGTGGTCGACCGGATCGAGGAAGTCGAGCGGAAGGCCATTCGCAAGGCCGCTGGCCAGCTCAGGGTCCAGCTCGGCGAGGCGATCCTGCCGCTGGCCGGCGCCGAGGTACTCGACAAGAGCGACGAGAAGGTGCGGGTTTTCCGCCTGAACGATGGCAACCACGAGGTCGGCTATGCCTTCCGCGAAGTCATTGACCTGATGGCCATGGATGCCGAGCTGATCCCCGCCGACAACCAGGGCGAGGTCAGCGGCGTCACGCTGATCGGCGGCGAACCGGCCGAACTGATCGACACCCATTGGCTGTTCGCCCATCATCTCGGCAGCGCCACGCGGCCCGCAAAGCAGTCTGTTTGCAGGCTGCCGAGCGACGATCCCTGGATGCAGAACATGCTCCGCCCGATCGTCGAGGCAGCTGGCTACCTGGTCATCGGCGAAAATGATGAACTGATCCCTGACCTGGTTATCGCTTCCGAGCAAAGTCCTATCGAAACCGCGGACGCCGCTCATACCATCGTCCTTCGCAGCGAACCGGACGGCGAGGATCACACCATCTACCGCTACGACCGAGCCGGTTTGCTCATGGCCTTGAAGGCCGCGAGCGCGGGAAGCGGAACCAAGAAGCGCGCAGGAAAAGGCAAATGAACGAGCTGCTGCTGATCGTCACCATCGCCGGCAGCCGCGTCGCGCTGCCCGCCGCCGCCGTCGAGTCCGTCGTCGAGCTCGAGGCCTTCATACCGGTGCCGCGCGCCCCGGCGCATGTCGCCGGCCTGTCGGCGCTTCGCAGCCGGGTGCTGACGGTCATCGACACTTTGCGCTCACTGGAGCTGGGGGAGAGCGATTGCTCGCACGGCATCCGGGAGGCGGCCGTGGTCGAGGTCGAAGGGCATCACTACGCCCTGATCGTCGACGTCGTCGAAGACGTGGTTGCGGCACTGTCGGACGCGTCGCCGGTGCGCGCTGCCATGGGGCCGGGCTGGCAACGCGTGTCGAAAGGCATGGTCGAAACCGAGGAAGGGCCGCTGTTGCTGGTCGACATCGATGCCTTGATCGCCGGGCCGTCGGCGGATGTGCGCGCGGCTTAAGCGAATGGTTACCCTTAGTCGCTAAATCGACACCGAATTGGACGGGAAGAAAGCATGAAGACCTGCCTGATCGTTGATGACAGCAAGGTGATCCGCAAGGTCGCCCGTCATATCCTCGAAACGCTGGAATTCCAGGTCGACGAGGCAGGTGACGGCCGCGAGGCGCTGTCGCGCTGCGAGGCGTCGATGCCTGACGTCGTCCTGCTGGACTGGAACATGCCGGTCATGAGCGGCATGGAGTTCCTGAAGCTGCTTCGCCAGCGCGGCCACGGCGACCAGCCGAAGGTCGTTTTTTGCACCACCGAGAACGATATGGCGCATATCCGAGCGGCGCTTGAGGCCGGCGCGGATGAGTATGTGATGAAGCCTTTCGACCGCGAGACGCTGCACATCAAGCTCCAGCTCGTCGGCGTCGCCTGAGCTTAAATCCATGAAGCCCGCGCTCGCCAGGACGGGGCCAGGGTTCGGACGGGGCGAAGCGCCTCGCATCCGCCTGATGATCGTCGATGACTCCATGGTGGCTCGCGCTGTGCTGACGCGGATGCTGGAGGCCGACGGCGGCTTCGAGATCGTCGCCGTCGCCGGGACTGGCGAGGACGCGGTCGAGGCGCTGGCCCAGGTTCGCGTCGATATCATCCTCCTCGACCTGGAAATGCCGGGAGCCGGCGGCCTCAAGTCGATTCCACGCATTCTCGAAGCCGCGCATGGCGCGCAGGTAATGATCGTCTCGTCGCTGGCCGAGGAGGGCGCCGAGGAAACGGTTGCCGCCCTCGCGCTCGGGGCCGCCGACACGCTGCCCAAGCCCGGCACCGGCCGGTTCAACGGCCGCTTTTCGGAAGTGCTGATGGCCAAGCTGCGCGCTCTTGGCCGCGCCGAGGATCAGGAACCCTTGCCGCCGACGGCCGCCCGGCGTGTTGCCGCTTATGCGGCGCCGATGCGGGCGATGGCCACCGATCCTCTGCGGCTCTTGGCGATCGGAGCTTCGACCGGCGGCATTCATGCCCTGGCCACTTTCTTCCAGGCGCTTCCGGCAAAGATCGGCGTGCCGATCCTCGTAACCCAGCATCTGCCGGCGCCGTTCATGGCCGTCTTCGCGCGCCAGTTGAGCAACGCCGCCGGCCGCGAAGCGATCGTCGCCGAGGATGGGCTCCGCCTGCTGCCCGACCGCATCGTCATCGCTCCGGGCGACGCCCACCTCACCATCGACATCAGCGGCGGCAAGCTGGTTGCCCGGCTCGCCCGCCATCGCGTCGCCAGCGGCTGCCTGCCGTCGGTCGACCCGATGCTCGCCTCGGCGGGGGCGCTGCTCGGCGCCGAGGCGCTCGGCGTGGTGCTGACCGGAATGGGCCGCGACGGGCTGGAAGGCGCGCTGGCGCTGACCGGCGCCGGTGGTTCGGTCATCGTCCAGGACGAGGCCAGCTCGGCAGTCTGGGGCATGCCGCGGGCCGTTGCCGACGCCGGCCTCGCCTGCGCCGTCCTGCCGCCGGCCAAGATCGCGCGCCGCGTCGCCGGCCGGGCGGGCGCCGACTAATGCAGGTCAGCGACAGCTCCAGCCGAATCCTTGCCGGCCTGCTCGAAGCCCGCACGGGACAGCAATTGACCATGAACCGCCGTTGGCGGATCGAGACGGCGCTTGCTTCGCTGCTCAGGGAGCGCGGCATCGCCACGCTCGACGAGCTCATCACCATTCTCGTCATGGGCCGCGAACCGGCGCTGGCGGCCCATGTCGTCGAGGCCCTGTTGAACAACGAAACCTATTTCTTCCGTGACCGCCAGCCGTTCGACCTGCTCGCCGCCCAGGCACTGCCGGCCCTCGCCATCGCTCGCGCCGAGAAGAAGCGGCTGCGCATCTGGTCGGCCGGCTGTTCGACCGGCCAAGAGGTCTATTCGCTGGCCATGCTGTTTGCCGAGGACCCGGTCAAATGGCAGGGCTGGACGATCGACATCCTGGGCACGGATGTGTCGAGCATGGTGATCGACCGTGCCCGCAACGGCACCTACAGCCAGTTCGAAGTGCAGCGCGGGCTCGGCATCAACCAGATGATCCGCTGGTTCGAGGAGACGGGGGAGGGTTGGCGCGCCGCCGAGGCGCTGCGCAAGCCGGTCCGTTTCCAAGTCCACAATTTGCTCGAACCGCCGCCGCACCCCGGCCAGTTCGATGTCGTCCTGTGCCGCAACGTCCTGCTCTATTTGAGCGCGGAGAAGCGCGGGCTTGCCTTCGAACGCCTGGCGTCGGCGATGGCGGAGGATGCGGTGCTGATGCTGGGCGCCGGCGAGACGGTGATCGGCCAGACCAAGAAGCTGGCCGCCGACCGTAGCTGTCGCGGGCTTTACCGGCTGGCGAGCGATGGCAAGGCCGACCGCCGCGAGACCCGCGTTGCCTGATTTGGCTTGATTTTCCGCCAAAGGTCGTGCGCCATGCACGGCCATGGACTTCGTCGATTGCCCATCGCCAAATTTCGACGAGCGGGCGCTGCCGGTGTCGATCATCGTCCTCCATTACACCGGCATGCCCGACTGCCAGGGCGCGCTCGACCGGATGACCTCGCCGGAGGCCAAGGTTTCGGCCCATTATTGCGTCGACGAAGACGGGACGGTCTACAAGCTGGTCGACGAGACCAAGCGCGCCTGGCACGCCGGCCGAAGCTATTGGCGCGGGGTGACAGATATCAATTCCGCCAGCGTCGGCATCGAGGTGGTCAATCCCGGCCATGAGTTCGGCTACCGGCCGTTTCCCGACGAGCAAATCGCCGCGCTGATCCCGCTGGTGTCCGACATCAAGGAACGCCACGGCATCAGCCGCGGCAATGTGGTCGCCCACAGCGACATCGCCCCGGCGCGCAAGGAAGATCCCGGCGAGCTGTTCCCATGGAGCGCCTTCGCCAAGCGCCGCCTGGCGCTGCCCAGCCCGACCCGCGACCTGATGGACCCGTTTTGGACCGACGCCGGCTTCCTGCTGGCGCTGGAGCGCTTTGGCTATGACGTCAGCGACCAGCGGAAAGCGGTGATTGCCTTCCAGCGCCGCTTCCGCCCCGACCGGATCGACGGCATCATCGACGGCGAATGTCGGGCGAAATTGCTAGCGCTACTGCTGCCGCGGCCGCAGTGATCGGCTTGTGTCAGCTTTCGGCCCATTGCCGGCATAGCGGAATTGTTTCAGCTACTACTGCGGCTTCCGGCCCGGGAAACGCACTACCTTTTCATCGTCGGCAAAAAGACCAGCCATAGCCTCGGCAATTTCGGCCTGGCCAAATGGCTTGGCCAGGCTAGGCAAGTGAAGCACATCGTCGGTTGGGCCAGTGTAGCCGGTGATCAGCAGCACCGGCAGGCCCGGCCGAATTTGCGCGATGCGGCGGGACAGGGCGCCGCCGTCCATTCCCGGCATCATGTAATCTGTGATCACCGCATCGACCGAGAGCCCGCCTTCCAGCCGCGCCAATGCTTCCGCACCTCCGCCCGCTTCCTCGACATGGTGGCCCAGGTCGCGGATCATTTCGGCAGTCGCGATGCGTACGAGAGCCTCGTCGTCGATAAGCAGCACTGAGAGCCGGCGCCCGATGGACTTCAACGCCTCCCGAGTCGGCCGCCGCTCGGCCGGCGCAGCTTGACTTGCGACGGGGAGGTACAGGTCGACGCGCGTTCCCTCGCCTGGCTCGCTGCTCAGGGCAAACCCGCCGCCTAATTGCGCGGCAAGGCCGTGAACCATCGATAGGCCAAGACCGGTCCCGCGCCCAAACTCCTTGGTCGAGTAAAATGGTTCGACAGCCCGCGCCATCGTCTCGGCATCCATTCCACAGCCTGCGTCGATCACGGAGAGTTTGATGTACAGGCCAGGCTTTAGCTTCGGAGTGGATAGGGGGCCAATCGCTGTCGCTTCTGCAAGAACGGTGAGCCGCCCGCCATGCGGCATCGCGTCGCGCGCGTTGACGGTGAGGTTGAGGATCGCAAGCTCCAACTGGTTGGGGTCGACCAGTGCCGACGGCAGGTCGGAATCGACCCGAAACTGGACCTCGATCGTCGGCCCGACCGAACTAGTGACCAGATCCCGCATCCCCGACAGCAAGCCGGCGATGTCCACCGGTTGTGTGCGCAGCGCTTGCCGACGGGCAAACCCGAGCAGGCGCTGGAGCAGTATCTTGGCACGATCTGCCGCTTGTAGGGCGTTGGACAGCAACCGCGCCGCACGCTCGTCGCTGTCCCCATATCGTTTCTGCAGGATATCGAGCGCACCGGTAATCGGAGTGAGCAGATTATTGAAATCATGCGCAACACCGCCGGTAAGCTGCCCGAGTGTCTCAAGCTTCTGGGCTTCATGGAGTTGCGCCATCGCCGCTTCCCGTTCGGCTGTTCGCTCCTCCACGCGTTGCTCGAGGTCGGTTGCGAGTTGATTCAATTCGTCCAGCCTCGCACGCGCTTCATATTGCCGGCGCCGTCCTCGCAGCGCCGATTGAGCCAGGCTGACAAAGGTGGTCGGATGGAATGGACGTTCGAGAAAGGTCACGTTTCCCAAGAGGTCGAGAAAGCGGCTGGCTTCGGGATTGCGTTCCAGCCCGCCGCCGCGCTGGGTCAGGAGCACGAAGGGAAAGTCCGACCATTCAGGCTGCGCATCGAGCCAGTCTGAAAGCGCATGGAGATCGCTTCCAGCGATCGCTTCCTCCGTGACCACCGCAAATCCCGCTCCGGCCTTCAGCAACGAGACAAGCTGCGAAACATCCTCGACAACGTCGCCCGGAAATCCGGCTTCGGCCAGCATGCGACGCGCCACGGTACCGTCGCGTCCCTGGGGCGCGAGAATCACGGCCCGCTCGGAGATCGCATCCTTCACTCGGCCGGGGCCTCCAGCAGGGCCGGCCGCTCTTCCACCAACTCAGGCACGCCGCGGAGGACGCCCTGGAAACCTATGAGCGGTTCGCCAAGCGTAATCCCGCGGCCGTCGATGCGATATTCGCGGATCGTATCTTCGTGCGCCCCGGTCCGTTTCTTAATCACGGACATTGCCCGGCGCACCCGCCCACGCGCTTCGAAATAGCGCAACAGAATCACAGTGTCGGCAAGGTACGTGACGTCGACCGGCGCTTTCATGTCGCCGACCAGGCCATGCTGCGCAACGGTCAGGAAGGTCGAAGTGCCCTGCCGATTCAGATATTGAAGCAGTTCGTGCATGTGGAGGATGAGCGCCTGTTCCTCCGGCATCGCCGCCTGGTAGCCGTTGAGGCTATCGATGACGACGGTTTGCGCCTCCTGGTCCTCCACGCACCGCCGGACGAGCGCCGACAGTTCCCCCGGGGTCAGCTGCGCGGCGTCGACCTGCTCGATCGTCAGATTGCCGCCGTCGACCATCGCCTGGAGATCGATTCCGAGCCCTTTGGCGCGTTCGAAAAGTAAACCCAGCTCTTCGTCGAAGATGAACATCGCGGCCTTTTCGCCGCGCTTGATTGCTCCCGCCACGAAGGTGAGGGCCAACAGCGATTTCCCGGTTCCCGCAGGTCCGAGTATCAGGACGCTTGATCCGCGTTCGACGCCGCCGCCGAGCAGCGCGTTGAGCTCCGGCGACTCCGTGGCCAGCATGGCGCGTTTGAACGCCATCCTGTGTTCGGCCGCGACCAGCCGCGGGAAGACGCGCACGCCGCCCGTCGCGATGACGAAATCGTGATAGCCCCCGCGGTAGCGCTGGCCGCGATATTTGACCACGCGCAGCCGGCGCCGCTCGGCGCCATACTCGGGTGACAACTCTTCAAGCCGGATAACGCCGTGCGCGACGCTGTGCATCGTCCGGTCATTCGCCTCGCTCGACAGATCATCGAGCATCAGGACGGTCGCCCCGCTGCGCGCGAAGTAATGCTTGAGCGCCAGGATCTGGCGGCGATAGCGAAGAGAGGATTGCGCAAGCAGGCGGATTTCCGACAGGCTGTCCAGCACAACGCGGGTCGGCTTGACCTTCTCGAACGCCTCGAAGATGCGCTTGGTCGTTTCGCCGAGCTCAAGATCGGATGAATAGAGCAGGCTTTGCTGCTGTTCGTCGTTGAGCAGGTTTTCGGGAGGAACCAGCTCGAAGATGTCGACTCCGTCGAGCGACCAACCATGCGATGCCGCGCCGGCCCGCAATTCGTCCTCGGTTTCCGACAAGGTGATGTAGAGCGATGGCTCGCCTGCAGCCGCGCCCGCCATCAAGAACTGGGTGGCGATTGTCGTCTTGCCCGTACCTGGACTACCCTCGAGAAGAAACAGCCGGCCGAGAGCCAGTCCGCCGACCGTAATGTCGTCAAGGCCACCTACACCAAATTCGGCTTTGTCTTTCCTGTCAGTCATTTGGGCTCCGCAAAACTACCGGTCGCGATCAACGCGGCATCGCCCCGTAACGATCCGTCCCTTTCGTCGGCGCCTGTTCCGACGCATTTCTACCGTCAGGGACGCAGTGGCAGCCTTCGTCATTCCTGCCATTTGCGGTCTCGTCGGCCATCCGACTCGATAATGCGCGCGTTTCCCCCTATATCCCCTCCCGCCAGGGGACCGGGCGGCCGCGGCTCACTTCGGTGAGGCGAGGAAAGTCCGGGCTCCACGGAATAACGGTGCCGGGTAACGCCCGGCGGCTTCCTTCGGGGAGTCAGGGATAGTGCCACAGAAAGCATTCCGCCCGGCTTCGGACGGGTAAGGTCGAAAGGGTGCGGCAAGAGCGCACCGCGTCACTGGCAACAGCGGCGGCACGGTAAACCCCACCGGGTGCAAGACCGAATAGGGGCGGCATATGGGCCTGTTCCGGCTCGTCGCCCGGGTTGGTCGCTTGAGGCGGAGGGCAACCTCCGTCCTAGAGGAATGGTCGCCACCCTCCCCGTAACGCTCGGAGAGGGTACAGAACCCGGCTTACAGGTCCCCTGGCAATTATTCTTGGCAATTCCGTCATGCTGAACTCGTTTCAGCATCCATTTTGAAACCCGCAATGCGGTTGGAGGGATGGACCTGAAACAAGTTCAGGGTGACGATCCTTAGGCGCCTAGGCTAGGCTGGAATCCAAATGGCTCGGCAGAAGAGATCGGACGACTGGGGATTCCCGCGCTGGCGGCCGTACGGCGCCAAGGGCCGCGACGCCGTGCGGGTGCGGCTGTGCGACCGCGTCGGCTGCAACAATCCCGGCGACCGGCCCGCGCCCAAGTCACCTAACAGCCGCGAGCGCTGGTATTTCTGCGAGGCGCACGCCGCCGAGTACAACAAGAACTGGAATTACTTCGAAGGCTTGAACGAGGAGCAGAAAGCGGCGCGGGAGGCCGAGGAGATGGCCGGTGCGTCCGCCTATCGCAGCAGTGCCCACTACGAATGGGGCGGCCCGGGCGACGGCAGCCGCAGCCGCGACGAAATGCGCGCATTGGGGATCCTCGGGCTCGACAGCGATGCCGACCACAAGGCGGTGCGCAGCGCCTATCGCCGGCTGGCCAAGGAGCACCACCCGGATCTGAAGCAGGGCGACAAGGAAGCGGAGCAGCGCTTCCGCGAGATCCAGGCGGCCTATGACCTGCTGAAAAAAGCCGAAGAGCGGAAGGAAGCCGTGTTCAGGGATTGAGCATGAAGGTGGCGGCGCTGTGGGCGATCGGGCGATCGGGATCGCCGCCATGGGCGACACCGCGAACGAAGCCGATAGATTTGGTCAGTTTGTAGCATTGGCAGCGGGCGATGACGGTTTCGCCTTCGGTGGCCGGGCGCAAATAGTCGAGCCTCAGGTCGAGCGTCACGATCGGCTGGAAATGGCCCATCCTGCACCAGACGGAAGTTCCCGACGCGGTGTCGATCAGGCTGACGATCGCGCCCGAGGCGAGGATCCCGATTTCGGGCCGGCCGACCAGCTCCGGCCGCCAGGGCAGGGCGAGCTCGGCCCAGTCGTCGCCGGCATCACGGAACTCGACACCGAGCGCGCGGCCGTGGCCGACCTTGCGCGCCAGCTCGAAGAAACGCGCCGGATCGAAGCCGGGGCGGCCGGCGGCATCGGCTTCGGGGGTGACGGGCTCGGTCACGCCGCCAGCCGCCGCGCGGTTT
>Ga0209974_10000867_pt1 | contig 10452 bp, 8 predicted proteins | sample InoplaM3SPM_FD_187592 | JGI IMG/M metagenome (GOLD analysis project Ga0209974, IMG submission 187592) | Arabidopsis thaliana rhizosphere microbial communities from the Joint Genome Institute, USA, that affect carbon cycling - Inoculated... | ecosystem: Host-associated > Plants > Roots >...
CGATATGGCCGGTCGCAAACGCATCGAAGCGCCCGCTCGCGCGCCCGTATTCGAATTCGAGCTCGCGCCGACCGCGCGAACCCCCGGAGAGTTCGACGCCGCCGCCGGGATGCTGGGCGCCGCTTTTCGTGTAGATCGCCAGTGCACCGCCCAGCGTGTTCAATCCGAATGCCGGTACCGAGCCCGGGATGAGCTGCACGCTGGAGATCGCCGAGCGGGGCAGCAGATCCCAGTTGACGGCGTCGCCGAACGGCTCGTTGATGCGCACGCCGTCCTGGAATACCGACAGGCCCTGTGGCGTGCCGAGGAGCGGCGACGCGGTGAAGCCGCGGAAGTCCACCGACTGCTGGTAAGGATTGCCCTGACCCGACGATGCGTTGACGCTGTTCGAATTCGCATCGAGAAACTGCGTGAGCGTCAGTGGACGCGTCCGCGTCAGCGCCCGGTTGTCGAAGATCTGCACGTTTGCCGGTACGTCTCGAAGCGGAGTCCCGAAGCCGGGCAGCGGCGCCGTGCCGACGACCTGGACCGACGGCAATTCGAAGATTTCGGCGGGATTGTCCGCGCTGCGCGCGTCGATGCCCGTGCAGGCGAGCGCGAATGCGAGGGGACCTGCGATTCGCGAACGGCGACGCGGCTCCACTTCAGCGAATCACGACACCCCAGGGCAACGCGCCGACGGCGATCTCCGCGATCGCGCGATTCGCGGCCGTGTCGATCACCGAAATCGCGTTCGACCGTCCGCATGCGACGTAAAGCTTGCTTCCATCGGGCGTCAGCGCCATGTTCCACGGCCGCTTGCCGACGGGAATGGTCACGGTGATCGTATTCGACGCCGTGTCGATCACCTGCACCGTTCCATCACCGCCGGCGGAAACGTAGACGTGCTTGCCGTCAGGGTGGACGGCAATGCCGTTCGCGCGAAGCCCGGCCTTGATCGTCGTCACCAGCGTTTGCGCGGCGACATCGATGACGGCGACGGCGTTCGCGTGTTCAACCCCGACGTAAGCGCGGCTGCCGTCGGGCAGAAAACCGATGCCGCGCGGCCGTTCGCCGACGGTGACTGATTTGACGACCTCCCCTCGCGCGACGTCGACGATATCGACGCTGTCGGCTTCCTCGGCGCTCACGTAGATCCAGCGGCCGTCCGGACTCCACACGGCGTGCTCCGGATTCTTGCCCTTCATCGTGACGCGCTTGACGACCGTGAGCGACGACGCATCGACGATCAGGACCTGATTGTTTTCCTCGATCGCCGCGGCGAGCAGGCGCCCGTCCCGCGACAGATAGATACCCTCCGGCGAATCGCCGAGCTTGATGCGGGCGGGTTCGGTCGACGACGCGACGTCGATCACCGCGAGGCCGTTGGCCGTCTGGTCGCTCACAAAGAGGTGCTTGCCGTCCGGCGTGATCGCGATGCCGCGCGGCTTGCCGCCGAGCGTCAGCGTTCGCGTTACGCGATCAGCCGCCGTGTCGATCACCGACACCGTCCCGGATCCTTCGTTGGGTACGTACGCGAAGGGTGCGGCAAAGACGGTACCGCTCATTGCCAGCGACGCGAGGAATGCTCGCAGGACCCGCATTGTTTGCTCTCCATTCATGCCGTCTTCGGTCAATTGCATCGAACTGGCCGCCGCAAGGGCAATCTCGTATGCTAACCGACTTGAACCGCGCTTTCCTCGCCTCGATCCCGCCGCCACCGCACGTGCCCATACACCGCCATCCAATGCGCGGCTGCGCGATTCGACGCGCGCTTTCCATCGGCATCGCCTGCGTCATTGCCGGCGCCGCGATGGGGCCGGAGCGCGTCGAGGCGCAGCGCGTCGCCGGCGATGTGGCCGTCATCGATCCGATCACCGTCACGGCGACGCGTCGCGCGGAGCGCACGTTCGACGTGCCGGCGTCGGTCGACACGATCGACGGGTCGACGCTGCGCGACGGCCAGCCGCAGATCAACCTGTCGGAAACGCTGCCGCGCATTCCCGGCGTGTTCGCCGCGAATCGCCAGAATTACGCGCAGGATCTGCAGATCAGTTCGCGAGGGTTCGGTGGGCGAGCCGCCTTCGGCGTGCGCGGCGTGCGGCTGTACCAGGACGGCATTCCCGTCACCATGCCCGATGGCCAGGGACAGACGGGGAGTTTCAGCCTGTTATCCGCGGAGCGGGTGGAAATCCTCCGCGGGCCGTTTTCCGCGCAGTACGGCAACGCGTCGGGCGGAGTCATCTCCGTGTTCACCGAAGAACCGCGGGAAGCGCCGCTGTTCACGGTCACCGGGGGCGGCGGCAGCTACGGTACGGGCACGTTCGGCGTCAAGATGAGCGGCGCGGGCGCGCACGTCGGCGCCGTCGTGGCCGCCAGCGAATTCGTGACCGAGGGATTCCGCGATCACTCGTGGGCGCGGCGCGACCTCACCAACGCAAAACTCGTGTTCGATCCGATGCCGGCGACGCGTGTGACGCTGATCGGCAGCACGCAATACCAACCCGAAACGGAAGATCCGCTGGGATTGACGCGTGCGCAATGGGCCGCGAATCCGCGCGGCGTCGATCCTGCGGCGCTCCAGTTCGACACGCGCAAGACGATCAACCAGATGCAGGGCGGCGCTGCGCTCGATCACCGGTTCAGCGACCGCTGGCAGCTGCACGTCGACGCGTATGGCGGACAACGCGCCGTGCGGCAATACCTGTCATTTTCCGGGGCGGCGTTGACGTCTTCGGGCGGCGTGACTGATCTCGATCGCGATTTCGGCGGTGTCGGCGCGCGCCTCGCCTGGCATGGCGATGCGCTGTCACGGCCGCTGGTCGTGACATTGGGTGCCGACTTCGATCGCCAGCACGAGCGGCGCAAGGGGTTCGTCAACAACGATGGTTCGCTCGGCGACGTGCGCCGCGATGAGGACGACACCGTTCGCGGAACCGACGTCTACGCGCAGGCGGAATGGCAGCTTTCAGGGCGGTGGTCTGCGACGGCGGGCATCCGCACGAGTACGGTGCGCTATGCGTCGGACGACCATTACGTCACCGCGCAGAACCCCGACGACAGCGGCAGCCGCCGCTTCCGCGACACGAGTCCGATGTTCGGCGTCGTGTTTCACGCCACCGACGACCTGAACGTTTATGCGAGTTATGGCGAAGGGTTCGAGACGCCGACTTTCGCCGAACTCGCGTATCGATCGGGCGGTACCGGACTCAATTTTGCGCTGCAGCCTGCGACGAGCCGCGCCGCCGAAATCGGTATCAAGCATCGCGTCGGCGATCGACATCGCCTGAACGCTGCGATCTTCCACATCGACACGTCGAACGAGATCGTCGTCGACGCCGCGACGGGTGGTCGTACGACGTTCAAGAACGCGGGCGCGACGCGGCGCGATGGAATCGAGGCCGTGTGGGACGGGCGCTATCGCCATGGCCTGCAGTCGCACGCGGCGCTCACGTGGCTCCGCGCCCAATTCGCCGACGACTTTTCCACCGGCGCACCGCCTGTCGTCGTGGCCGCGGGCTCGCGGCTTCCGGCCGTCCCGTCGAAGCAGGCGTATGCGGAACTCGCCTACGTGCCGGGCGGGTGGGCAGGGCTGAACGCTGCGCTGGAGGCGCTCTACGTCGATCGGCTCTACGTGAACGATCGCAACACCGACGCAGCGCCGTCGTACACCGTGGTGAATGCGCGTATCGGTTTCATGCAAACGACCGGCCGTGCGACGTGGCGCCAATACGTGCGCGCGAACAACCTGTTCGATCGCAACTACGCCGGCTCCGTGATCGTCGGCGATACCAACGGGCGCTTCTTCGAGCCCGCACCGGGGCGCAACTGGTTCGTCGGCGCGAGCGTCGAAGTGCGGTTGTGAAGCCTGCGGCGCGTACGCCCGGGCAGGCAGGCGCGCACCTCCGACGAAGAAGATGAACGGCGGGCAACCGATGCCGCGCTACACGCGCACGGCCGTGGTATTGCACTGGGCAATCGCTGTACTCGTCGTCGCCCAGGTCACGTGGGGCTGGCTGATGCAGGAGATTCCCAAGTCACCGCCAGGCGTGCGCGCGGACGCGTTCAACGTGCACAAGTCGATCGGCCTGTCCCTGCTCGCGCTGATGCTCCTGCGCCTCGGGTGGCGGCTCGCGCACCGCCCTCCGGCGCTTCCCGACCTGCCGCGCTGGCAGCAGCGACTTGCGTCTGTAACGCACATCGCGCTCTACGCGTGCCTGTTGATCATGCCGCTGGCGGGCTACCTGGGCTCGGTCTGGAGCGGATATCCGGTGAAGTTCTTCGGCGTGACGCTTCCGGCGTGGGGCGACAGGAACGACGATCTCAAGGACGCGATGCGCGGATTGCACCTGGTGACCAGCTTGGTGCTGGTGGCGCTGATCGCGCTGCACGTCGCCGGGGCGGTTTATCACGCTCTGCGCGGCGACCGGTTGTTGGGGCGCATGTGGCTTGCGCCCGGGGCCAAAAGCCGGGTCACACTCGACTTTCGCCCGCGTCGGCGTGAGATGTGACGTCGGCGTCGCGTTCGCCGCACGTGAAAAATCGCGTGCGACGGTCAAAAGTCGATGCCGATCCTGGCTACCTGCGACGCGCCTGCTCGAGCACGTCGACGGTCTGCGCGTGCTTGAATTCGCGCGCCATGTCGAGCGCGCTCTTGCCACGGTTGTCGACGGCGTCGACACGCGCACCGGCTTCGATCAACGCACGCGCCGTATCGGCGTGTCCGTAACCCGCGGCCCACATCAGCGCAGTCAGGTCGTTGCGGTAGACGGCGTTCGGATCGACGCCCTTCGCGAGCAGCAGGCGAACGATCTCGGTGTGACCTTCGCCCGCTGCATACGTCATCGCGTTCTTGCCGATGCGGTCGACCGCCGCCGGATCGGCACCGCGCTCGAGCAACGCGCGCGTCATGTCGACGTTGCCCGCGTGGGCAGCGGCCATCAGCGGTGTGATGCCGTTGACCGCCGCCTCGTTGACGTCGGCCCCGGCATCGAGGAATACGCGCGCGAGGTCGACGCGGTTCTTCTTGAGCGCGATCAGCAGACCCGATTCGCCGAGACGATTGCGCGAGTTGACGGCAGCGCCGTCGCGCAACGCGCGCATGACGCCTGGCGCATCTTCGTTGCGTACCGACGCCAGCAGCCGTGCATTCACGGCGAACGGGTCGTCGTCGGCGCTGGCGGGAAGCGGGAACGTCGAAACGAGCGCGACCAGGCAAGCCAGTGCAAGCCGGATCGGCAGCGGCACGGGTCGAACGGTACGGCGAGGCAACGTCCGCCGGGTCGAATGCGGCCGATGCAGGCGAATCGGTGTGGGTCGAGCGGACTGAGCGAAATCGGTGGCCATAGGTTTGCGCGAGGTAACACGGCGCAGAAGAGCGCGCCGATTTGCAAGTTGGTGGGAAAAGCACTATAACGGCGATCGCCGCACGCACCAACTGCAGATTCAATACCACTCAGGCGAGGAGACGCACATGAGCGATCGCAACACGATAATGCTGCGCATCGTCACGGCCGCTGCCGGCCTGGCGCTGTCGCTGTCCATCCACGCGCAGGAAACCGGTACCGGCGCTACGACGACCGCGAAGCCCGTACCCGACACGCTGCCGCAGATCACTGCGGCGATGCTCGACGGCGCCGGCGCCGATCCGAAGAACTGGATCCATCCGAACGGCAGTTACGCGCAGACGCGCTACTACCCCGGCAGCCAGATCAACGCGGGCAACGTGGGCAAGCTGCGGCCCGCGTTCATATTTCAGACGGCCGTGCTGGAGTCGATGGAAACCGCGCCGATCGTCGTGAACGGCGTGATGTTCCTGACGACGTCGTTCAACCACGTCTACGCAATCAACGCGGCCACCGGCGAAGAGTATTGGCACTACAAGCACAAGATGGGGCCGATCACGACCTTCTGCTGCGGCCCGAACAATCGCGGTGTCGCGATCGAGGGTGATCGCCTGTTCATGGGCACGCTCGACGCAAAGCTCGTCGCGCTCGACGCAAAGACCGGCAAGCTGTTGTGGGAGACGCAGATCGCCGATCCCGAGAAAGGCTATTCGGAAACGATGGCGCCCGCAGTCGTCGAAGGCAAGGTGCTGATCGGCACCAACGGCGGCGAATACGGCGTGCGCGGGTTCCTGAAGGCGTTCGACGCCAAGGACGGCAAGCTGCTGTGGACGTTCTATTCGATTCCGGAAAAAGGCCACGAGGGCGTGTGGGCGGAAAACGATGCGACCGGACGCAACATGCACCGCGACATCGCCGCGGAGAAAGCGGCGCTCGCGAAGGACAGCTCGTTCTACCAGACGCTCGGCGGCGGCGTGTGGATGACGCCTGCGATCGACAAGAAGACGCGGACGGTGTTCTTCGTCGCCGGCAATCCCTCGCCGGACCTTTATGGGGCGATCCGCCCGGGCGACAACCTGTACACGAACTCGATGGTCGCCATCGACCTCGACAAGGGGACGTACAAGTGGCACTCGCAGTACATCGCGCATGACGTGTGGGACCTCGACGCCGTCAGCCCGCCGATCCTGACGCAGGCGAAGGACGCGAGCGGCAAGGTGGTCGACGTCGTCATTCACGGCGGCAAGACCGGCCACGTGTACGTGCACGAGCGCGCCACCGGCAAGCTGATCCGCTTTTCGGAAGCGATGATCCCGCAGGAAAACATGTGGGTGCTGCCGACGAAGGAGGGCAAGCGGATGCTGCCGGGCGCCAATGGCGGCGTCGAATGGTCGCCGATGGCCGTGAATCCCAAGCTGCACATGGCGTACGCCGCGAACCTGCATCAGCCGATGACGTATCACGTCGAAGAGGCGCCGTATCCGGGCGGCAGCAAGCTGTGGCTCGGCGGTGCGTTCAAGACGATCCCCGGTGAGGAGCAATGGGGACGGCTCGTCGCCGTGAACCTCGATACCGGCAAGGTTGCATGGGGCGTCAAGACACCGCAGCCGCTGATCGGCGGCGTGCTCGCCACCGCCGGCGACCTCGTCTTCAACGGCGAAGCGAACGGCTGGTACAAAGCGTACGACGCGCGCACCGGCAAGGAACTGTGGAAGTTCAACTGCGGTGCCGGCGTCAACTCACCGGGTGTGTCGTACATGGTCAACGGCAAGCAGTACATCGCGGTCGCGGCCGGCGGCAACAATCAGATCGACGCGAAGCGCGGCAACAGCGTCTTCGTGTTCACGGTCCAGTAAGCCGCACCGCATTCATCCAACGGCCGCCCTCGAACGGGGTGGCCGTTTCTTTGTCTACACTGGCGCGGTGGGTGCCGATGCGCATTGCCGCCATCGAACCCGCCGACAACACCCGAACCGACACGACATGCATGCGTTCCAATTACCTATCGCATTGACGATGTTTCTCGCGGGCGTGGCTGCGTGGGCGCAGACACCGCCGGCTCCACCCGCGCCGGGCGCGTCGGTCGAGGCGAAGACGCAGGTATGCATGGCATGTCACGGACCGAACGGCAACTCGACGGATCCGCAGTACCCGGTGCTCGCGGGCCAGAACGCGCGATACATCTACCTGCAGCTCCGCGACTTCAAGGAAGGTCGCCGGCACGACCCGCAGATGGATCCGATGGCCGCGTCATTGACGCGTGACGACATGTTGGCGCTCGCCGACTTCTTTTCCAAGCAGAAGCAGGCGTCGACGTCCTTCAAGGCGGATCCGGCCAAGGTCGCCGCCGGGAAGAAGAAGACGGATGAAGTGTTGTGCCCGATGTGTCATCTCGGCGAATTCGCCGGCCAGAACGAGATACCCCGCGTGGCCGGCCAGCACTATGCTTACGTCAAGAAGCAGCTCGGCGACTTCAAGGCGAAGCGTCGCACCAACGACGCCGGAAACATGACGAGCGTGGCAGGCACGCTGTCGGACGACGACATCGAGAACCTCGCGCAGTACATCGCCAACCTCCACTGAGCGCGCATGCAATCGCCCGATCGACCGGAAGTCGATCGCCTCGTGGCAGAACTCGAGGAGGCGGAGGCGTACGAACAACGGCTGCGCCAGATCATCGTCGACGTGCGCGACCGGCTTGCCGCAGGCGAACATGCGGCTGCGCTGTCGATGCTGAACGCCGCACTGAACGACATCGACTGTGCGACGGATGTCGTGACGCCGCACGCACGCCGCTGACGCTTGCCGCGGTCCGCGCCGGCGCGCGGGTTCGGGGCCGGCGGCTACTTCCCGGTATCGCGACCGCGGCGTATCCTTGCCGTAGCGCGCGACGACGAGCGCGCGCTCCCGTTTCACCTTCCCAGGAGGACCCCGTGGCCGTTTCGCTTGCAATGACCGTCAATGGCAAGGCGGTGAGCGCCGAAGTCGACGCGCGTACGCTGCTCGTCGACTTTCTCCGCAATCAGCTTGCGCTCACCGGGACGCACGTCGGCTGCGACACGGCGCAATGCGGCGCGTGCACCGTGCATCTCGATGGACAGGCGGTCAAGTCGTGCAACGTGCTCGCCGTACAGGCGCAGGGTGCGTCCGTCGTGACGATCGAAGGATTGATCGCCGAGGATGGCACGATGCATCCGATGCAGGCGGCGTTTCGCGATTGCCACGGGCTGCAGTGCGGATTCTGCACGCCCGGGATGGTGATGAGCGCGATCGACCTCGTCAATCGCCACCCGCAAGCCGACGAGCCGACGATTCGCGCCGAGCTCGAAGGCAACCTGTGTCGCTGCACCGGTTACCACAACATCGTCAAGGCGGTGCGGCAGGCGGCGGCCGTCATGGGCAAATAGGAGAGGGCGATGGGCGCGAACGACAAGACCGGCCTTGCGAGCGTGATAGGGCAGTCGGTGCTGCGCAAGGAAGATGCGCGGTATCTCACCGGTACCGGGCAATTCACGGCGGACGTCGTGATGCCGCGGCAGACGTACGCGTATTTCCTGCGTTCGCCGCATGCGCATGCGACGATTCGCTCGATCGACGTGCAGAAGGCCAAGGGGTCGCCGGGCGTCGTCGGCGTGTTCACCGGCGCCGACCTGACGGGCGTCAACGGCCTGCCGTGCGGCTGGCTCATCACCGGCACCGACGGCAAGCCGATGAACGAGCCACCGCATCCCGTGCTGGCGCAGGGCAAGGTGCGCTACGTGGGCGACGGCGTGGTGCTGGTCATCGCGGAGACGCTCGACCAGGCGAAGGACGCCGCCGAACAGATCGTCGTCGATTACGACGTGCTGCCTGCCGTCGTGAATCCGGTCGACGCCCTGGCGCAGGGTGCGCCGCAACTGCACGAGCAGGCGCCGCGCAACAAGTGCTACACGTGGGCGCTCGGCGACAAGGCGGCGGTCGATGCGGCGTTCGCCAACGCCGCGCACGTGACGAAGCTCGACATCGTGAACAACCGGCTGGTTCCGAACGCGATCGAGCCGCGTGCGGCGCTTGCGTCGTACAACCGCGCCGAGGATGCGTACACGCTCTACGTCGCGAGCCAGAATCCGCACGTGGAGCGGCTGCTCATGACGGCCTTCGTCCTCGGCCTGCCCGAGCACAAGGTGCGCGTCATTGCGCCGGACGTCGGCGGCGGCTTCGGGTCGAAGATCTTCCTGTACCCCGAGGAAACCGCGATCGTATTCGCGTCGAAGCGCATCAACCGCCCGATCAAGTGGACGGCGGAGCGCAGCGAATCGTTTCTGTCCGACGCCCACGGTCGCGACCACGTGACGCACGCCGAACTCGCGCTCGATGCGAATGGCAAGTTCCTCGCGTTGCGCGTGCAGACGACGGCGAACATGGGCGCGTACCTGTCGACGTTCGCGTCGTGCATTCCGACGATCCTGTACGCGACGCTGCTCGCCGGCCAATACACGACGCCGGTGATCTGGTGCGAAGTGACGGCGTCTTTCACGAACACCGCGCCCGTCGATGCGTACCGCGGCGCGGGGCGGCCGGAAGCGACCTACGTGATCGAGCGCATCGTGCATCAGGCGGCGGCGGAGCTCGGCATTCCGCAGGACGAGCTGCGCCGGCGCAATTTCATCCGCGAGTTCCCGTACCAGACGCCGGTTGCGCTGCTCTACGACACCGGCAATTACGACCAGACGCTCGACGGTGCGATGGCGGCGGCCGACGTCGGCGGCTTCGCCGCGCGCAAAGCGGAGGCACAAAAGCGCGGCAAGCTGCGCGGACTCGGCTACGCGTCGTACATCGAGGCGTGCGGCATCGCGCCGTCGAACGTCGCCGGCTCGCTCGGAGCACGCGCCGGCCTGTTCGAGGCAGGCGAGGTGCGCGTGCATCCGACCGGCAGCGTGACCGTGTTCACGGGCTCGCACAGCCACGGCCAGGGTCACGAAACGACGTTCGCGCAGGTCGTGGCCGGGAGACTCGGCGTGCCGGTCGAGAACGTCGACGTCGTCCACGGCGACACGGGTCGCGTGCCGTTCGGCATGGGAACGTACGGCTCGCGCTCGCTGGCCGTCGGCGGCACGGCGATCATGAAGGCGCTCGACAAGATCGTCAG
>Ga0209974_10000868_pt1 | contig 10446 bp, 10 predicted proteins | sample InoplaM3SPM_FD_187592 | JGI IMG/M metagenome (GOLD analysis project Ga0209974, IMG submission 187592) | Arabidopsis thaliana rhizosphere microbial communities from the Joint Genome Institute, USA, that affect carbon cycling - Inoculated... | ecosystem: Host-associated > Plants > Roots >...
GCGCGCCGACCTGCACCGACATGCGGCCGGCCACCTCGCTCATCGGCTTGAGGAGGGGGAGAGCGCCCGTACGGGACGTGACCGTCTCATAGGCGATGCAGGTCGCGCCCGACTTCATCAGGCCCTCGGCCTGCGGCTTGTCAGCGGCAAGGTGGAGGTAGGTGAAAAGGATGTGGCGCGGCTCGAGCATCGCGATTTCCTGCGCCTGAGGTTCCTTCACCTTGACGATCATGTCGGCGGCCTTGAACACCGCCGCCGCGTCGGGAAGGATTTCGGCGCCCGCCTTGACGAAGGCCTTGTCGGGGCAGTCGATGCCGTTGCCCGCGCCCGTCTCGACGACGACCTGGTGCCCGGCTCCAGTCAGCTCGGCCACCGAAGCCGGGGTCAGCCCGACACGGTATTCATGCACCTTGATTTCCTTCGGCACTCCGACGCGCATGGTTCGTTCGCTCCAACGATGGGAATTTTGCGGGCCTATAGACAGGAGCGCGAATGATTGCAGCGCCTTTTTACCGGTGCTAGTGGCGCGCGCCGCAGCATGCTGAGCGGCGCAGGGCACGAATGAACGATAAAGCCAAGGACGCCGCGGTTACCGAGCCGGCGTCCGAATCCCAGGGACATCATAATCCCGAAGGCTCGCTGGCCAAGCTTGCCGTCGGCGCCATCGGCATTGTCTACGGCGACATCGGCACATCGCCGATCTACGCTTTCCGCGAAACATTCGCGGGCCACCACCAGCTTACGCCGGACGCGCTGCACATCTACGGCGTGCTCAGCCTGATCTTCTGGTCGATGATGATCATCGTCACGCTCAAATACCTGACGATCGTCATGCGCGCCGACAACAAGGGTGAGGGCGGCAGCCTGGCGCTTCTGGCTCTGATCAACCGCTCGATCAGCGTCGGCGGCAAAAAGTGGACGACGGGGATCGTTCTCCTCGGCGTTTTCGCCACCGCCTTGTTCTACGGCGACAGCATGATCACGCCGGCAATTTCGGTCCTGTCGGCGGTGGAGGGCCTGACGACCGTCAACGCGGGCCTGGAGCCCTACGTCATCCCGCTGGCAATCGGCATCCTCGTCGGCCTGTTTGCGATCCAGAGCCACGGCACAGCCAAGGTCGGCCTGATGTTCGCGCCGGTTATGCTCGTCTATTTCCTGACACTGGCGGTGCTCGGCATCAGCCACATCATGAGCCATCCCGCAGTGCTCTACGAGATGCTCAATCCGTGGAACGCCGTCGAATTCTACCTCTACCAGCCCTTGCCGGCTTTCATCGCCATGGGCTCGGTCGTCCTCGCCGTGACCGGCGCCGAAGCGCTTTATGCGGACATGGGCCATTTCGGCCGCAACCCGATCCGCGTGTCGTGGCTGTTCTTCGTCATGCCCGCCTTGCTGCTGAACTATATGGGGCAGGGGGCGATGGTCCTGTCACAGGGACCGGCGCAGGCGCTTGAGACGATCAAGAATCCCTTCTTCTATCTCGCGCCCGAAATGCTCCGACTTCCGCTCGTGCTGCTGGCGACGGCCGCGACCATCATTGCCAGCCAGGCCGTGATTTCAGGCGCCTTTTCGGTGACTCAGCAGGCTATCCAGCTCGGCTTCATGCCGAGGCTCCGCATCACCCACACCAGCGAAAAGGCGCGCGGACAGATTTATATCCCGACGGTCAATTGGGCGCTGATGGTCATGGTCATCCTGCTTGTCCTTACCTTCCAGTCCTCGTCGAACCTGGCGGCCGCGTACGGGATCGCGGTCACCGGCGCGATGGCCATCGACACGGTGCTTATCGCCGTCGTCCTGTTCGGCATGTGGAACTGGAACCGGCTGGTGACGATCGCCTTGCTCGCGGTCTTCTTCACGATCGACCTTCTCTATTTCTCGGCGAACCTCCTCAAGGTACCCGACGGCGGCTGGTTCCCGCTGCTGGTGGGCGCCTTTGCATTCACCTTGCTGACAACGTGGGCCAAGGGCCGCAAGCTGATGATCGAACGGATGAACGAGGCGGCATTGCCGATGGAAGTGTTCATCAAGTCGGCATCGGCGAGCGCCGCGCGGGTGCCCGGCACGGCAGTCTTCATGACCACCGCGATGAGCGGCGTTCCGCATGCGCTGCTCCACAACCTCAAGCACAACAAGGTGCTGCACGAGCGGGTCATGCTCCTGACCGTCAGGATCGAGGACGTACCCTTCGTGCCGGAGAGCAGGCGCTTCGAGACCAAGGACTATGGCTCCGGCTTCTTCCGGGTCATCATCCGCTACGGGTTCATGGACGAGATCAACGTCCCTTCGGCACTGGCGGACATCAAGGACGTCGGCGCCCAGTGCAAGATGATGGACACCAGCTTCTTCCTGGCCCGGCAGACACTGCTCCCCTCGGCGCGGCCGGGCATGGCGATCTGGCGCGAGCGGCTGTTCGCCTGGATGCTGCGCAACGCCGAAAGCGCGATGGAGTTCTTCAAGCTGCCGACCAACCGGGTGATCGAGCTCGGCAGCCAGGTCGAGATTTGAACCACTGCGCGGCCCGGTGGTTGGCGCGGCCATGAACGACATGATTTCCTGGTTCGCGACCGCCGCCACTGTCGGCGGCGTGTTGCTCACGGCGTCCAACCTCGGCACGCGCACCACCGGTTCCGGTTTCATCATCCTGCTGTTCGGCTCGCTCAGCTGGATCGTGGTCAGCCTTATATCGGACCAGCAGGCGCTGCTCTGGACCAACGTCGTCCTGACCTTTCTCAACATCTTCGGCATCTGGCGCTGGCTCGGACGGCAGGCAGCCGTGGAAGAGGGGGCCAAGGCGGCGGCAGCGGCAAGCGAGGATGCGGCGGACGAAACGCTATTTCCGGTATCGCTGCTGGGCCGGGCGAAGGTATCGAGCGCCGCGGGGCCCTTCGGGACGTGCGTGGACGCCATGGCCGGGACGAGCAGCGGCCGCCTGGCCTATGTCGTCGTTTCGGAAGGCGGCGTCGCCGGCCTTGGCGAACGGTTGTTCAAGGTGCCCTGGAGCGAGGCCCGGGTCGAAGGCGAGGAATTGATCGCCGCGCGCGCAGGCAATTTGCAGGAACTGGAAAAGGACGAGTGGCCGGCGCGCTGATCATCACCGCTGAGCTGGCGCCGCCGGACCTTGCCTGGCTCGATGCGCTCCGCCGCCGCCATTATCCCACCGATCGCAACCAGCTGCCGGCGCACCTGACGATGTTCCATACGTTGCCGCCGTCGCTGGAAGGCGAGGCACGACTTCGCCTGGCGCAAGCGGCCGCGTCGAAGGCGCCCCGCGCGACCGTCGCCGGACTCATGGACCTGGGCGGCGGGGTTGCCTTCCGTGTGACGTCGGCGGACCTCGACCGCATCAGGGACGCGCTGTCGGACGCGTTTCACGGCATGCTCGGGGCGCAGGATTCAGGTGGTTGGCGTCCGCACGTCACGATACAGAACAAGGTGTCCAACCGCGATGCGCGGCAGTTGCTTGAAGCGCTTGAGGCTGGTTTCCAGCCGCGGCCGCTCGGCATCCGCGGGCTCGGCCTGCATCGATATTTGAATGGCCCCTGGGAAACGCTCCAAGTCTGGCCGTTCCGCGGCTAGCTGAGATCGCCGATCCCGTCGCAGCTGAGATCGAAGGCAGCGAGGCCGGAATCGAGGACCGAGGCGAGCATAGGCTGCTCCATCAGCTCATCGATCGCCCCTTCGCCATTATCACTGACGAGTGACTGCGCTTCGTCGAACGCCTCGTCCCAATCAGAAGCCTCGTAACTGCCCTGGCCGATCCAGCAAAAAGCCATGACCTCGGCGAGCTGATCTTCGCCCAGGTCCTCAAACACGGAGCGCAGTTCTTCCTCGACGCTGTCGTTGATCGTGTCGTCGAGAACGGACAGGGTTTCCTCGTCGGTGTCGTCGACATTCTCGGCTGCCTCGCCGCCATCATAGTCGGTCGGCGTCTGGGCCTCATATTCGCGGGCGCGCAATATGATACGGCAAAGCGTGTCGAGGGGAGTGAGTGGGTCCATCCGAAGCTCTCCAATATGCTCCGCTCAACGAGGGTTAGGGGCGGCGGTTCCGCCCGACTCCCGCACCTTTTCGCTCGCGTTGACCCGCGCCAATTGCCTGCCTATATCGCGCGCCTCCGGAGCGTTCCCAATACGGACACCGGCCTCGGGGCGGAGTAGCTCAGCTGGTTAGAGCAGCGGAATCATAATCCGCGTGTCGGGGGTTCAAGTCCCTCCTCCGCTACCATCCCCCGTTTGCCGGTCCTTTCCTCGAAGCGTATAGAATCGTCGCCGGCCGCGATGAATGGCTTGACCTTCTGGATGCTCCTGGCCGCTTCGGCGGCCGCAGGCGAGCCCGGACCGCCCGTCACCCATTACGAGGCGGTTGTCGGCCGGCCCCAAGCCGCGGAGACCAACCAACCCGCCGACCTGGCAATGGTCAGCGATGGCCACGACCGCCTGACCGTGCCGGTCAGGTTGGGCGCGTCGCGGACCTACCAGTTCCTGGTCGACACCGGATCCGATCGGACCTCTGTCTCACGCCAGCTCGCGCGCGAGCTGGGCCTGCGCGAGCAGGCGAGGGCGGAACTGCACAGCGCCACGGGCCGCAGCGAAGTGCGCATGGCCCATTTGCCCGAGCTGAGCATGAGCCGCCGAGCGGTCCGCAACATCACCGCGCCGATGCTCGATGCCAACGACATGGGTGCGGACGGCATCCTGGGAATCGACTCGCTGCGCTCGCAGCGCGTGGTGTTCGACTTCGCCGGAGGCCGGCTCTCGGTCCTGTCTCGAGACGCTGCCGATGTCATCACCGACAAGGACGCGATCGTCGTCCGGGCGAAACGCCTTGAAGGCAGGCTGGTCATTACCGATGCAGAAATCGACGGCATCCCTGTTCGCGTCGTGCTCGATACCGGCTCGTCGCTGACTATCGGCAATGGCGCGTTGAGCCGCAAGCTTGGAAGGCAGCGCGCGCCGACGAGCGTGCGCGCCATCGATCTCATCTCCGTAACTGGAGCCGTGCTTCGCGGCGAGCTGGTGACGGTCGGGGGCCTGGAGATTGGCGGCGCGCGACTTGAAGGCCTGGGCGTCGTATTCGCCGACGCTCACACCTTCCGCCAGCTGAAGCTCGATCGGACACCAGCGCTCCTCCTGGGCATGAACGCGTTGCGTGGCTTCGACCAGGTTTCCATAGATTTCGCCGGCAAGACGCTATCGCTGGTGCTGCCAGGGGAACGAAAAAGGGCGCAGTTTCCTAAATGACGTGCGGGCCGATGTGCAGATAGGCCGGATCATATTGCGCGTCCCGTTTCAGGCCGTCGAGATCGTGCAGGTCGACGTTTCCATTGCGGAAGGTGACGAGCCCGGAATCACGGAGCTCCTTAAGGCAGCGATTGAGGTGGACGGTGGTCATGCCGGTAATGTCGGCAAGCTGCTCCTGGCTTAAGGGCAGCTGATAAGTTGGAGCGGCCGCCAGCCCGGCAAGGCTCAGGCGGCTGTGCATTTCACAGAAGAATTGCGCGATCCGGGACCGGCTCCGTTTCTTGCCCAGGACCAGCATCCATTCCCGATGGATGGATGCGTCGACGAGTGTCTGGAACCACAACACTCGGCTCAGGCGGGGGAGGGACTCCGTGACGCGGCGGAGTTCGTCATGGGGCGCCAGGGCGACACGGCATTGGCTCGCGGCGCTGATCTCATGGTCAAGCCGCTTGAGGATGAAACCGTGCAGGTCGATAAAGTCGCCGGTCATGTTGGTTTCGACGATTTGCCGGCTGCCGTCTCTGGCTAGTTTCGAGCGTAGGGCGAATCCGGAAAGCAGCAGCATGCTGTGCTCAAGCTCTTCGCCGCTGCGGACCATGACTTCGTTGCGGCCATAGTCGCGCTCGGACCAGCGCATGCCGCGCAGTGCCTGTTCCTCCTCGCCAGAGAGGTCGTGCCGAACGCGGAGCTTGCGGATGAATGCGTCGATCATGACCTGTGATGAATGGAACTTGGCCCGGTTCGTTCCCCGCTTGCCAGTCTGATTGGGCGGCGGTCAGTCGCGGCGGCGGCGGCCGAGCAGCCCGATCAAGCCGACGAGTCCAAGCAGCCCCCATGGAAAACCGCGTGATCCATCACCGTCAGCGGGCGACTCATCCACGACATCCATTGTCGTTGGCGGCGGCGCAGGCTCGAGGGCATTCATGTCCGGTACGGTCGACACGGCATTCATGTCGGTCGTGACGTTGGCGTCTGCCGGCATGGCCTCATTGGCGACCGGCGCAACGGCATTGTCCTGCGCCCTAGCCGGTGCGGCAGCCAGTGCGGTAGCCGCGGCGATCATGCAAAACATCTTCCGCATGGGACTTCCCCTGTCAGGTTTATTCGATGGGCGACGGGTGGTAACTGTCTTCCGGGTGCTGTCTGCGCAGCCCGAGCAACCCGACAAGTCCGACGAGGCCGATAAGATCGAGCCAGGGAATGTCAGGCGGACCGCTGCGCAGTCGTTGCTGGGTTTCGGTCGGGATGCCGGTATCGTTCTGCTGGGCCGGCGCGGGCGAGCTGGCTGCCAGCACTCCTGTCAGGACCAGTGGAAGGATGGTTCGCAAGTGCATTGCCTTGCCCTCCTATTGGCGCATTCGCATACGCGCTCACGCCAACGGCGGAGCAGGGGATCCTGTTCCACATTCGCAAAAATGCGCAACAATGGCAAAGCAAACGCCCGGACCGGCGTTCGCGCGATCCGGGCGTCCTGCGTGACGATTGCTCGTCAGCCCCCTTGGAGTCTTGAAGCGCCAGCCCCTCATCGAGACAGACATCCTCCCCGAACTTCCGGCAAGCCGGCGCTCGGCAAGGCTTTGGCTAGGCGCGTTCACCGGCCTTTGCCAAGATTAAACACTTCTGCAGCGGCTTTTGCGCCAGCCCTGTGACCCGGCGGCCACATGGACGCCAGATTGCCAGCGAGCCGGGCCTTCCCTAGAGCGCATCGCCATGCGCCTTACCAAAGCCTATCTTCCGGTGCTCAAGGAAAGCCCCGCCGACGCCCAAATCGTCAGCCACAAATTGATGCTGCGCGCCGGCCTGGTGCGCCAGACCGCCGCCGGGATCTACGCCTGGCTGCCCCTCGGCTTCCGGGTGCTGAAGAAGATCGAACAGATTGTTCGCGAGGAGCAGGACAAGGCCGGGGCCATCGAAATGCTGATGCCCACCATCCAGTCGGCCGAGCTCTGGCGCGAGAGCGGGCGATATGACGCCTACGGTCCGGAAATGCTGCGCATCCGGGACCGGCACGACCGCGAAATGCTCTATGGCCCGACCAACGAGGAGATGCTGACCGCGCTCGTCCGCGATGACATGAAGAGCTACCGCGACCTGCCGCGGACGCTTTACCATATCCAGTGGAAGTTCCGGGACGAGGTCCGACCGCGCTTCGGCGTCATGCGCGGCCGCGAATTCCTGATGAAAGATGCCTACAGCTTCGACCTCGACGAGGCGGGCGCGCGCAACAGCTACAACACACAGCTCCTTGCCTATCTGCGCACTTTCCAGCGCATGGGCATACAGGCGGTGCCGATGAAGGCCGCGACCGGTCCGATCGGCGGAGACCTCAGCCATGAGTTCATCGTCCTCGCGCCGACCGGCGAGAGCGAGGTCTTCTACGATTCCGCCTTCGAGGCGATGGACTGGAACCGGGAAGGCCTGGACTATGGGGACGCGGCCGGGCTCCAGGCGCTGTTCGACGAGGTCAGTTCGACCTACGCCGCCACCGATGAGACCCACGACGAAGGCCGCTGGGCCGAACTGGCCGAGGACCGGCGCCGCACGGGCCGCGGCATCGAGGTTGGGCACATCTTCTATTTCGGCGAGAAATACAGCTCGGCCATGGGTCTCAAGGTGTCGGGCGCGGACGGGGGCATGATCACCCCGCACATGGGCAGCTACGGTGTCGGCGTCTCGCGACTGGTCGGCGCCATCATCGAGGCAAGCCATGACGAAAGCGGCATCATCTGGCCCGAGGCGGTGGCGCCGTGGAAGGTCGGGGTCGTCACCATGCGCCAGGACGACGCGGCGAGCGCCGCTGCCGCCGAGGAAGCTTATGGGAGTCTCCAGCTTGCCGGTGTCGAGGCGTTGTACGACGACCGGGACGATCGGGGCGGGGCCAAGCTGGCGGCCATGGACCTGATTGGCCTGCCGTGGCAGCTGATCATCGGCCCCCGCGGCGTCGCCGCCGGCACAGTCGAGCTCAAGAAGCGCCGCACAGGTGAGCGCGAAGAACTTAGCATGGAATCTGCGCTTGCAAGGTTAAGCGCATGATCCTGAACGGTTATGAGCGGATGATCGCCAGGCGGTACCTGCTTCCGGGCAAGGGCGAGGGCTTCATCTTCCTGGTCGCCACGATCAGCCTCGGCGCGGTCGCTCTTGGCGTGGCGACCCTGATCATCGTCATGAGCGTCATGAACGGCTTCCGGGCCGAACTGTTCGACAAGACGGTCGGCCTCAACGGCCATGCCATCATCCAGGGCTATGAGGGCCGGCTCTCCAACTGGCAGGAAATTGCGGAGGCAGCGCGCAAGACACCTGGCGTCACCTCCGCGCTGCCGCTGATCGAACAGCCGCTGATGGCTTCGGCCAATGGCCGGGTGGAAGGCGTGCTGGTGCGCGGCGTCCGCCTCGAGGACCTTCGCGCCAACCGGGTGATGAACGACAACGTCAAGGCCGGCGACATGCGCTCGATCACGCCGGGCAGCAATAATGTCGCGCTCGGCTCGCGGCTGGCGGAAGCGCTGGGCGCCTATCCCGGAAGCGAGATTGCGCTGATCAGCCCGGAAGGGCGCTCGACGCCGATCGGCACGGTCCCGCGCATCGTCAGCTACCGCGTCGGCGCCATCTTCGAGGTCGGCATCTACGACTTCGACAACGCTTTCGTCGTCATGCCCATCGAGGACGCGCAAACGCTGCTGATGATGGGCAGTGACGTCGGCATGGTGGAAGTCCAGGTGACCGATCCAGACTCAGTCGCGAAAACGCTGGCTCCGCTGCAGCAGACCGTTCGCGGCCGCGGGGTCATCGTCGACTGGCGACAGATGAATTCGGCTTTGTTCGAGGCGCTGGAAATTGAGCGGGTGGCGATGTTCGTGGTGCTGTCGCTGATCGTGCTGGTCGCCGTCTTCAATATCCTGTCATCGCTGATCATGCTGGTGCGCGCCAAGACGCGCGACATCGCCATTTTGCGGACCATGGGCGCCAGCCGGCAGGGACTGATGAAGGTGTTCGTCACCGTCGGCGTCACCATCGGCTCGCTGGGGATCGTGCTGGGTTTGATTATCGGCGCCCTGTTCCTGTTCTTCCGCCAGGGAATCGTGACGGCCATCCAGTTCCTGACTGGCGCCAACCTGTGGGATCCCTCGGTGCGTTTCCTGACCGAGCTGCCGTCGAAGACCGATCCTTTCGAGGTGCTGGCGATCATCCTGATTGCATTCATCCTCTCCCTGCTCGCCACCATTTATCCGGCGTGGAAGGCGGCGAGCACCGACCCGGTCCAGGTGCTGCGCTATGAGTGAGGAGTCCTCTGCACGGCTCCGCGAGGCCGCGACACCGGTCCTGCAGACCGCGGGGCTGAAGCGCAGCTTCACCCAGGGAGACGTCACCATCGAGGTGCTGCGCGGCGTCGACCTTGCGGTCCGGCCTGGCGAGATCGTGGCGCTGCTTGGCCCGTCCGGATCCGGCAAATCGACCCTGCTCCAGGCGGTCGGCCTGCTGGAAGGCGGATTCGAGGGCTCGATCCGGCTCCTCGGACGCGAAGCCGCCAGCCTCGACGACGACGGCCGCACCGCGCTTCGCCGCGACGCGCTCGGCTTCGTCTACCAATTCCACCACCTGCTGCCCGACTTTGACGCGCGCGAGAATGTCATGCTGCCACAGGTCGTACGCGGGACCGAGATGGACGCAGCCCGGACCCGTGCCGAGGAGCTGCTAGGTCAGCTCGGCCTGGCGAACCGTCTCGACCATCGACCCTCCAAACTGTCCGGTGGCGAACAGCAGCGTGTCGCTGTCGCGCGGGCGCTCGCCAACCAGCCGCCCTTGGTCCTAGCCGACGAGCCGACCGGCAATCTCGACGAGCATACCGCCGACACGGTGCTCGCCGTCGGTGTCGACCGCTTCGACTACACCAAGGGCATCCTCGAGCGCCTCAACGCGGTCGAGCGACTGCTGGAGAAGCGTCCGGAATGGGTCGGCCGCTTCGTCTTCGTGCAGGTGGCGGCACCGACGCGCGCGCTGCTCGAGGAATACCGGCAGTTCCAGGAGCGCATCGCGCGGGTCGCCGACCGCATCAACCAGCGCTACGGGCGCAACGGCTATCGGCCGGTGCACCTGCTCGCGCAGCACCACGGGCACGACGCCGTGAACGAGCTGTTCCGCGCCGCCGACGTCGCGGTGGTCACCAGCCTGCACGACGGCATGAACCTCGTCAGCAAGGAATTCG
>Ga0209974_10000869_pt1 | contig 10446 bp, 6 predicted proteins | sample InoplaM3SPM_FD_187592 | JGI IMG/M metagenome (GOLD analysis project Ga0209974, IMG submission 187592) | Arabidopsis thaliana rhizosphere microbial communities from the Joint Genome Institute, USA, that affect carbon cycling - Inoculated... | ecosystem: Host-associated > Plants > Roots >...
GGGTGAGTCGCTACGGCATCGTCGCTTTCGCCTCATCCATGGATCAGGTAGGCCCTTTAACCAAAGACGTGCGCGACTCCGCGGTCTTGCTGGAAGCGATCGCCGGACACGATCCCGCCGATTCGACTTCTGCCGAGTGCGCCCTGACGCGCTATTCGAGCGCGCTGACTGGTGACATCAAAGGTCTGCGCGTGGGTATACCAAGGGAATATTTTATTGCCGGGATGCAGGCTGATGTGGAGCGCGCTGTCCGCCTCGCGGTCGGGGAATTAGAAAAAAATGGCGCCGTCATCGAGGAGGTTTCTTTGCCTCATACGGAATACGCAGTGGCCGTTTATTATATCGTCGCTACCGCCGAGGCGAGCTCGAACCTCGCGCGTTACGACGGCATGCGTTACGGCAATCGCGCCGACGCCAAAGATCTCACCGAAACCTACATGATCACCCGCGACCACGGTTTCGGCGCCGAGGTCAAGCGCCGCATCATGCTCGGCACCTACGTTCTCTCGGCCGGTTACTATGATGCCTATTATTTGAAGGCTCAGCGCGTGCGCACGCTCATCAAACACGACTTCGACCGCGCCTTTGAACGCTGCGACGTGATCGTCACGCCGACAGCGCCGACGACCGCATTCAAACTCGACGAAAAGGCGAACAATCCGCTACAAATGTATCTGTCGGACGTCTACACGATCTCGACCAATCTGGCGGGTGTGCCTGCGTTGTCGCTGCCCTGCGGTTTCGACCAGGACGGTATGCCGATCGGCATGCAAATCATCGGCAAGCACTTTGACGAAGCGATCATTCTTCGTCTCGCGCACCATTACGAGCAAGCTACCGAGTGGCATAAGAAAAACCCAAGGATAAAGGATCGATGATCGAGAACCGCGATCTGCGATTCTCCATCTTCCATCCTCAATTTGTCGTATGATGAAATACGAATCTGTCATCGGACTGGAAGTTCACGCCCAGCTGCTCACCGAATCAAAGATCTTCTGCGGCTGCTCGACCAAGTTTGGCTGCGGACCCAATGAGAACACTTGCCCGGTTTGCGCCGGCTTCCCCGGCGTGTTGCCGGTATTGAACAAACGGGTCCTCGAATTTGCCGTCAAAGCCGGGCTGGCAACCCACTGTACCATTGCGCGATCGAGTGTTCTCGCGCGCAAAAACTATTTTTATCCGGATTTGCCAAAGGGATATCAGATCAGCCAGTACGAACTGCCGATCTGCGTTGACGGTCACATCGATATCGAAGTCGACAGCGCCGTGAAACGCGTGCACTTGACACGCATCCACATCGAAGAGGACGCCGGCAAGAACATTCATGACGCGCATTCCGGCTCGAGCCTGGTGGATCTCAATCGCGCTGGCGTGCCGCTTTTGGAAATCGTCAGCGAGCCTGACCTGCGCTCGCACCAGGAAGCCGGCGCGTATCTAAGGACCCTCAGATCCATCCTTCAATATCTCGGTATTTGCGACGGCAACATGGAGGAAGGCAGCTTCCGCTGCGATGCCAATGTTTCGGTTCGCCCTCAGGGAAGCCAAACGTTGGGAACCAAGATCGAGATAAAAAATTTGAACTCGTTTCGCGCCGTCGAAAGAGCGCTCGAATTTGAAATCCAAAGGCAAATCAGAACGCTCTCCGACGGCGGCAGGCTCGTCCAAGAAACCCGCTTGTGGGACGAGCACCGCGAAGAAACCCGGTCCATGCGCTCTAAGGAATCGGCGCACGATTATCGGTACTTTCCCGATCCCGATCTTTTGCCGCTCACAATCAACGAGAGCTGGGTGGGCGAAGTGCGCGCGACTTTGCCGGAGCTTCCTACTTTGCGCAAAGCTCGTTTCGTCGCCGACTACGGCCTCCCGGGCTATGACGCGGATCTGCTCACCAGCCGAAAGGACATCGCCGATTATTTTGAGGATGCGGTGAAGGTCCACGAGAACCCCAAAGCGCTTAGCAACTGGATCCTCGGCGATCTATTCCGCGTACTTAAAGAACGCCGCCTCGACGAACGGTTGTACATCACGAATTGGCCGGTGGCGGCCGAGGGCATGGCGCAGCTCGTGCAAATGATCGATCAGGGAAAAATCAGCGGCAAAATCGCCAAGATTGTCTTCGAGTCGATGTTGGAGTCGGATCAAACACCACAACAAATCGTCAGCGAAAAGGGGCTGGAGCAAGTCTCGGATATGAATAGTATAGAGGCGTCGATCGACCAAATGCTCGCGGCGAATCAGAAACAGGTCGAGCAATATCTGTCAGGCAATGAAAAGGTCTTCGGTTTTCTCGTCGGTCAAATCATGAAAGCGACTCAGGGGAAGGCGAATCCGCAGAAGGTAAATGAACTTCTGCGCGAAAAGTTGAAGCGCGAGCCAAAGCCCGCGATGTGAATTGATTAAGCTGACAGGACGACTCAGCCCAAGTGCTTAACGATCCTGAACCAGGAGAATGACAACCTTATCGCAGATAAAAATTTGGGGACGAGGCACTCATACACCCGTTCACGGCACTGAGACCCGCGCTTCGGGCCGAAACGCTAACGGCAAATTGATGATGATTCCACTCATTCCTTCTTGTTTGAAATTGCGCAACTGCCGTTCGGCCTCATCGCGAACAGCAAAATTTCCCAATCGCACGCGTAAGGCCCCCTCAGCTCCCGCCTCGGTCACAGAGACGGCATAGCCGCGTTGCGCCATTTTTTCGGCCCAGCCCTGCGCCTTTTCTTTGTCATTGAAAGCGATCTGGATGATGAACCCCTCGAGGGATCTCGGCGCCTGTCGAGTAAGCGACTTTTTTTCGATCGCCGGTTCAGGCGGCTTTCGCAGTAAAGCGAGCTGTTCAGGGGCGTTCTTGCCTACAGCATTCTCCGGAAACGTCGCCGTTACCGGCGGCATGGATCCGGGCTTGGTCGTTTGCGGCTCGACTTTCGCGACCGCTGCGGGTGTGGGCGTTTCGACTTTGCGCGCCGGCACAACTTCACGCGTTTTCCCGGTAGTTAGCCGAGCCGCGGGAACGGCCTCTGATTTGACTTCAGATCGCGTCGCAATCTCGGACTTTAGCGGTTCGATCCTACGTAAAACAACGGGTTCCGGTGCAGTTGTATGCACTGCAGGTGCAGTAGGCACTTCAACTTGTGATGGCACCTTTGCCACTTCTGGAGCAGGCGGCTCGATTTTGGCCGCGGCTGCAGTATCGGGCAATTTCTCAGCGGCTGCCCGACCCGACGTTGCTTCGGTTCTTTTAACTTCGATAGGTTTGGCTCGCTCGGGAGTAATGACGGTCATCGCCGTTTTTGCAGCCGGCAATGGAGCGGCTGGAGAGTCCGCGTGTTTCGTTTCGCGTAGGGAGCCAACTTTCGCAGCTGCCGGCGCAACAAGATCAGCGCGCGGATGTGCAGCTTCCCGGGTATTTGATGGCTGCGGTTCCGAGGTAGTTGCAGACGCGTCAGTCTTGGTCTCGTTTTCGCTCTGCTGCAGCGGTGGCATCAGCGGCGCCGCCGCTCGATCTATAACCGGCTGACGGTTTTCCAATCCCGCCACTGCCGGAACAGGTGCGGTCGTTACTTCTTCTACGGTAGATCCAGACGCCGGCAATGGCGCAACAGGCGCCGGGGCTGGGACAGATTCTTGCTTCTTGATCTTCTCGATCGTCTTCGTCTTCACTTCCGGGGACGGATTCGACGCAAGAACTGGCTGGGCCACCTTCTCAGTCTCCTTCGTCGGTTCCGTCTTCGGCGCAACTTTCGTGGGTTGAACCACTGGCGCGTCGCTCGCTGCTTCTGCACTTGCTGCCGTTTTCACGGCAGGAGCCCGCTCCTTAACGGCTTCGTTGATCTGACCCTCGCTCTGTTGCACTTCCAGCGATGGTTCCACAGCCGGCGTGGACGTTAACTGCGGCGCTACAATCGGCTTGCTTTTCACTTCAGGCACAGTGGCAACCGGCGACATATTGGCCGGGCGTTCAGTGAGCGCAATCTGGTCCGCTGCGCTGTCCGCAGGCCGCGAAACCTGCACAGGATCTTTGTGCAGCGCTGCGGGCGGACCTTCGACTTCGGGCCTTTCCGCGATAGGAACTGGCGCATTTGCGGCACCGCGAGCCCTCGACTCTTGAGAGACGCTTTTAGCCGGCTCCTTTTTTGGTTCGTTTTGCTGTGGTGCCTTCGCGACCTGTCTAGATGGCAATGAAGAGGAGTTAACCTGCGACGTTCCAGCCGTTAAATTGTCCTCACGGATCGCGGGGCGAAAATCTGCAGTGCTCTCGCGCGGTTGGTAAGAGACCAGATTGAGTGGGCCGTCTTCTTCCATGGCAAAGATCACAGCGTCGCTTAGCAAATCCTGTTGGCTTAGCTGACGCTGCAAAAACTTAGAGACTCTGTCCTTCTGAAAATAAATAATTGCACGCGCCAAAGTGACTCGATCTGATGATGGCTCGGTGACCGCGTTGCGCCAGGTGAGGTTCAAGCCGTAGCCTGACAGTTCCTTGTCTTGATAAATCTGTGTATCGCCGGCGAGCATCCCCAGCAGTTCCTGCCCGTAACGAGAAAAGAGCCGATTCACCTTTTCGCTGTATTCGCCTTTGGTCTCGAAGGTTTCCGGCGTGGCGAGCACGACCTCAAGATAACGCTCATCTGCGGTTTTGGTTGCAGAGTGCGTAAAGAACCCTATGCCACCGACAGAAGAGATATTGTTGGCGAATTGCAACTCAGCGGTAGTTGAGTTGCGCGCGATTCGCGCGGCCAAACGGTCCAAGTTATCCTTGTACTTGGTCCCCAGATAACGTGCCTTGCCCGTGCTGTAGTATGAAGCCGGCGTCGCAATCAACCCTGTCGACGTTGGCTTATTCGCAGGACCGTTGTCCAAAAGTGCGCAGCCACTACAGTGACAGGCCAAAAGTATTAGTAACAGCTTAATTCGTTGGCAAATAATCATAGTCACCTTTACAAGCACCACTTAGCTCCGCAAGTTTTCTTGACACATTATAGCGATGACCTATAATGAAACGGTTTTTTGAGGATAATAACGCGAATATAGATGCTAAAGGTTGTAAATACAACCTTTTTTTATTGATCGGCCGAGTGTAAACAGCATGGCTATCGGCGAACTTCTGTTAGCAAAGGGCATTATTACCGCTGAACAACTCGGCAAAGTTGTCAGCCAACAAAAAATCGCTGGCGGACGTCTCGGCGATAACCTGGTGGCGCTAGGCTATATCAGCCGAGACAATCTCGAAGCTATTCTTCAAGAACCTCCACCGGTCGCGAAAACTCCGGCGGAGACAGGGCTCGATACCAATTTTCTGCTGAACTGTCTGCTGCGCACTATGTATATTTCGCAGCTGCAGACAATTCCGGAGCTTTCCGAGCAAATCAAACTTACCCGGCCGGTTGTGGAAGATTTGTTGAACTTTGCCAAGAAAGACGCGTTGGTGGAAATCCGCGGCCCTTCGGAGAAGAACTATAACATCATGCGCTATACGCTCACCAATGCCGGTAAGGAAAGGGCGAGCGAGGCGCTGCGCCGCTGCGAATACATCGGGCCGGTGCCGATACCTCTGGAAACGTATCAAACTCAGGTGCAAAAGCAGACGATCACTAACGAAGTGATTAGCATTGAAAAGCTCCAAAAAGCGATGGCTCACCTGGTCTTATCTGAGGATATCGTCCGGCGATTGGGCCCCGCGTCGAATTCCGGCAGAGCGATCTTGATTTATGGCGCGGCGGGGAACGGTAAAACCTCCATTGCTGAGGCCCTAGTCAGCGCCTTCGAGCAACCCGTATATATCCCCTATGCGATCGAAGCCGACGGCCAGGTCATCAAAATTTTCGATCCGTCGGTGCACGTCGCGTTTCCCGCCGGTAACGGCGCCAATGGCGATGGGAATCCGATTTTCTTGCCGCATCTGGTGCATGATCCGCGTTGGGTGCGCTGCAGGCGGCCCTATATCATTACGGGCGGCGAGTTGACTCTTGAGATGCTCGATTTGGATTTCGATCCCCACTCAAAATACTACGAGGCGCCGCTGCAGATGAAAGCCATTGGCGGCGTTTTCGTCATCGACGACTTCGGCCGCCAGCGGGTACGGCCCCACGAGCTATTAAACCGCTGGATTTTTCCCCTGGAGCGCAAAGTTGATTATCTTACGCTCCATACCGGAAAAAAGTTTGCGTTATTGTTCGATCAGCTGGTAATATTCGCAACGAACTTTCCGCCCGAGGAGTTGATGGACCCGGCACAGTTGCGCCGCGTCCACTACAAGATGAAAATCAATCCACCGACCGCGGAGGAATTCAAAGAGATTTTTCAGCGCATTTGCGACTCCTACGGCCTCGAATTTTCCGAAGAGATCATGGCCCACTTGCTCAACGCATTTTATCTCAAGTACAAAATTCCTTTCGCGGGTTTTCATCCGAAGTTTATCGCCGAACACGTAATCGCGGCATGCAATTATCTTGGCACAACACCGCAGATCTCGCGGCAGTTGCTGGCTGATTCGCTCGAAAACATGGTGATCTTACCGAACTCGCCGGCTCCAGAGTGAAGCCGATGGTCAGACCCCTCGCGCTCATCATCCATTCCAGCGACGCGCCTTTGAACGGCATCTCGAAGCTCGCCGAAGCGCGTGACTGTTCCGTGCACGTGAGCCGATCGGTTGAAGAAGCCGAACGTGTCCTTGCCGCCTTTCCTAACGACCAGCAGAAATTTATTTTCGCCGATCTGAATGTTTGTCATGGCGATGGATGGAATGGCTTCACCGACAGGCTGCGCGAGAAATCAGCCCATCTTGCGCTGATCTGCTACGATCCTATGCACCTGCAAGGTCTTTACGGACTGTTCGGACACGTAAACAGTACATCGGCTGACAGTAATGATCCTCACGCGATCAAGGCACCTGTCATGATCGGCGATACGCCGCAATTTTACGAGGTCGTGAATCTTGCCAATCGGTATGCAATGCATGACATCACCGTGCTTATCACAGGTGAGACCGGTACGGGGAAAGAAGTGATGGCGCAGTACATCCATGCCCGCGGCCCCCGTGCCGACAAACCCTTCATCGGCTGCAACATGACTGCAATTCCCGAGACTCTGGTTGAAAGTGAGCTTTTTGGCTATGTGAAAGGCGCGTTCACCGGCGCCGACAGAAACAAAAAGGGACTCATTGAGGCGGCCGAAGGCGGCACGCTCTTCTTGGACGAGATCGGCGACTTGGCGCCGGCGATTCAGTTGAAACTGCTGCGCTTCCTCGAGACCCGCCAATACTATCGAGTTGGCGAATCCACCGCCAAGACAAGCGACGTGCGCATCATCGCTGCGACCAATAAGGAGCTGGAAGAAGCCATCCAGGGCACGGGCTTTCGCAAGGACCTCTACTTCCGTTTGAATAGCGCGCGAATTATTCTGCCGGCTCTGCGCGATCGCAGAGAGGACATGATTCTACTGATCGCAAATTTCGTCTATCAGGCTTGCGGCCAATTTCAAAAGCAACTCAAAAAGCTTACCAGCTCCGCGAAGGCGCTTTTCCTCGACTACCCATGGCCCGGGAATATCCGCGAGCTTAAAAGCGTAATCGAAAGTGCTGTAATGGTTTCAGACGGCGATTACATTACAATCAGCGATCTGCCGATGAACTTGCAGCATTACGCCACCGGCAGGCGCGACGAAATCGGCTCAAGAGCTATCCGCAACATTGAAGAGGGCGAGCGTAGCGTCATCGAAGAAGCACTTCGACAGACTAATGGAAACAAAGCAAAAGCCGCGGAGGCGCTCGGCATCTCGACCCGCACACTTTACCGCAAGCTTGAGAAATTCTCGCTGGGGAACTGAAGGGCCCCAGGATAACCAGGTAAATACTCGCACGCCCCGAGTTGGTCGCGGGTAAACGGGTGAAGAACGGCCCCGACAGAGCCACACACGCGGCAACTCAAATCTACATTTCAACAGACAAAGGCATTCTCGGCGCAGTAGGCGCGTGCATTCATCATAGTCGCCGATGTGAAACCGCCGCTATGTGGGGATTTTTTAGTGACATTCCACGTTCCCTGCGAGGGGATTTTTGGCAGCATTTTCAACTATCCGTCAAACCAGCCAGACAGCTTTTAGTCGTTATCTCCAGCTACTTATCCTCTTTATTCCATAGAAAAACCAAAAACATAGGTGGCGTTTTACACGTACATTTTTGTTCGCGCTGAACAGAATTCGTGGAATTATCTTGCCATTGGGAGACAACGTTGCCTAATAACCGTGAAATAGTTGGCTTTTTGTGAAGGTACTTCTGGCAACCCTTTTGCTAAGTTGCTAACGAGTGTTCCAGCCCCGACACAAACGTTGAGAGTAGGGGCAACGAAGCACATGTTTTCCGCACAAAAACACGAAATGCCAAGCGACATACCCCCCGAGACTTCACGCCGGCCGACGGACACGGGGTTTGGCAAGGTGCTGAACTCAATCCAAGGCCTGCAGCAGCGACTCGATGACTTCTCCATCGATGAAGTAACCCGGGCACACTCTCAGGCACAGGAGCTGATCCGCGGGTTTGGTCTGCTGCAAGCGCAATTGAACGCTCTCACAAAGTTAAAAGATGCAGTTGTTAGCGCCCGGAACAAAATCGCGGCACTGCCGGAAGAGAATTTTGATCTTGTCGGCCCGGACAGTTTTGAAAGACATCCACAACTGCGCGCGATCGTCAAAGCCGCCAAGTTGATTCGCATGCACCGAATCTTACAGGCCGCGCGAGCGAGCGCCGATTGCATTTCATTGGAAAATTCAGCGGTTTCCGGCATTGACCTTCCCAAACAAATTTCAGCAACGAGTGAGCGCTCCCCAGTTGTGCCTCCCGCGGATAACGTCGTTGCGCCCACCGTCGATGGCGCGACGAAAAGCAACATCGCGTCCGATAAAGCCGAGGCAGACTTCACATCAGCGCACGAGGATCAATCTTTGCCTCCCGCAACGTTGTCGGCCGCGCAACAATCTGAATCACGGCCGCAATATGAATTCGCTGAATTGAAGCTCAATGAAGCACAAGACATCCCATTGGCCGGACAAAAAGATTCCTCGGAGGCGGCCATGGCCGACAAACATCTGCCTATTCCGCGAAACGACAAAAAACCTTCCGAGAAGTCGTGCTTCAACGAGCGCTTGCTGAGTGATGTAATCCAAACCTACGGTGAATTTGCACTGGTCCCCATCTCCTCGATCCCTCCCGAGTCGGCACAAAGTAGGCTTCCTGCGCCGCGAACAGCGACCGATCTGATACCGGTCCAATCCGCAGTCGAATCTGCGTTTGCGCAATCCAAGGGCGCCGCGTCTCTCGCCGCTCCGGCGATGGCGCCAGAAAAAAAACAAGCCATTGTCAACAAGGGAGCAAATCCGAGCGCCAAGTCTCGCGGCGAAATCGACCGGGAGCTAAAAAATATCATCAAGGACTACGGCGAGTACGATCTATACTCACATCAGAAATCGCTGAATATCAAAACCGCCGTGATTATCGCTCTCGCCGTATTGGCGTTGATAGTCGGCGGATTTTATTTTTTCAAAACAGCGCCGGCTCCGGCGCCGGTTGCCAGCGAGGACGTTCTTTCCTCCGGACGGGCGACCCAAGAAATTGAAACGCCGCGCGTCACGCAGAAACTAAACGAAACCAAATAGAAGGATTGGAGAAGGATATGAAAAACGATTTACAAAGCCTTACGGAAGATATTTCCCGGCTCTACGAGGATATTACGCAGAAGGCCGAATCACTCGGCCAAATTGACAGCATCACTCGCCTCTATGACGAACTACAGTCGCAGCTGCTCGGTATTTCCACTGAGGAGGTAGATTTGCTGCAGGGCCAAATCAAATCAACGCTTGAGCAGATGGTCGGAATCAGCAAGAGTCTTGCGGTGATCAAGACGCTGAAGGTCACGTTGAATGGTCACGATGAGTTTGCCGACCTGACAAAAAAGGCTCAGGGCGGCAAAGACGCGCGCCGCGCATTAGAGGATCGGTGATATCTTAGCGCAGACCTGAGTTATGCAAGGAAATCTATCCGAAATCGGGCTAATCGAACTTCTGGTGCTGGCCACGAACAGCAAAAAAACCGGGGGGTTGAAACTCGCCCACGGCAAAGAATCCGTCGAAATTTTTTTGAAGGAAGGCAGAATCGTTCATGCCACCTGCCCTATCGGTGAGGGAGAGAAAGCGATTCTATATCCTGTTACTTGGAGTGAAGGAAACTTCCAGCTTCATTCCAACGGCACAGCGCCAGCCGTAACGGTGCAAAAATCGGGCGACGAGATAATCGCGGAAGTTCGAGCGATGGCGCGCGAATGGGAGATTATTTTAGAAGTCGTTCCCACCGGCAAGGCCGTTTTCAAAATCGCCGATTTGTCCGAAGACCATACTGGCCCGGTGACCGTGCCCAACGTCGGCTGGCGGGTTCTTAGCAAACTGGACGGCGTTCGC
>Ga0209974_10000870_pt1 | contig 10438 bp, 7 predicted proteins | sample InoplaM3SPM_FD_187592 | JGI IMG/M metagenome (GOLD analysis project Ga0209974, IMG submission 187592) | Arabidopsis thaliana rhizosphere microbial communities from the Joint Genome Institute, USA, that affect carbon cycling - Inoculated... | ecosystem: Host-associated > Plants > Roots >...
CGCCGACCGACAGCACTTCGGACGGATGCTTGACGCGACGCCACGCGAGGTCGGTGATGTGCAGGAGACCGTCGATGCCGCCCAGATCGACGAACGCGCCGTAGTCGGTGATGTTCTTGACGATGCCCTTCACGACCGCACCTTCCGAGAGCGTCGCCAGCAGCTTTTCGCGTTCCTCGCCGAGGCTTTCCTCGAGTACCGCACGCCGCGAGACGACGACGTTGTTGCGCTTGCGATCGAGCTTGATGACCTTGAAGTCGAGTTGCTTGTTCTCGTACGGCGACGTGTCCTTGACCGGGCGGATGTCGACGAGCGAACCGGGCAGGAACGCGCGGATGCCGTTGATCATCACGGTGAGTCCGCCCTTGACCTTGCTCGTCACGAGTCCCTGCACGACGGAGCCCTGCTCCATCGACGCTTCGAGGTCGTGCCAGGCCTTGAGGCGCTTGGCCTTGTCGCGCGAAAGGCGCGTTTCGCCGTAGCCGTTCTCGAGGCTTTCGATCGCGACCGTCACGAAGTCGCCGGGCTTCACCTCGACTTCGCCCTTGTCGTCCTTGAATTCGTCGATCGGGATGAAGCTCTCCGACTTGAGGCCGGCGTTGACGACGACGATGTTGTAATCGACGCGGATCACTTCCGCGGTGATCAATTCGCCCTGGCGCATTTCCTGGCGCGCGAGCGATTCTTCGAACAGCGCGGCGAAATTCTCGGCGCCGCCGGTGGGGGTAGCAGTTTGCGTGGCAGTAGCCATGAGGGTTGGTTCCTTTTTCATGTGCCGCCGCGACGCGAGAACCCGTTATCTCGCACCGTGGCGGGCAGGTTGATGATTTCCGCAGCGCTCGCGCCGGCTAGGGTTAGCGCGGGCATGCGGCCCTTTGCGTGAAGCTACACGCGCACGACCCGCGGTCGCGGGCTCGTGCGCGCGCCATGCCGGCTGCGTCAGTGCGCACCCGTCCGCTCGCGGTAGCGCGCGAGGACGGCTGCGGTGACTTCGGCAATCGACAGATCGGTCGTATCGAGGATCACGGCGTCGGGCGCCGGCGCGAGCGGTGCTGCAGCCCGCGTCGAGTCCCGGGTGTCGCGTTCCCGGATATCGCGCAAAAGACCGTCAATGTTAACCGAGATTCCTTTTGCGATCAACTGCTTATGCCGGCGAACCGCCCGCTGTTCGGCGCTGGCCGTCAGGAACAGCTTGAGCGTTGCATCGGGAAACACGACGGTTCCCATGTCGCGCCCCTCGGCGACGAGCCCGGGCGCCCGGCGGAATGCGCGCTGGCGATCGATCAGCGCGCTGCGGACCTGCCGGTGGACAGCGATCTGCGACGCCGCTGTGGACACGTCCTCGGTGCGCAGCGCATCGGCGACGTCGTGACCGTCGAGCATCGCGCGGCCGCCACGAAACGACACGTCGAGATCGCTCGTCAGCCCGGCCAACGCCGCGCCGTCGTCGAAGGCGATCGCGCTGCCGATCGCGCGTAATGCAACGACGCGATACAGGGAACCGCTGTCGAGATAATGAAAGCCAAGCGCCTGCGCGACCTCGTAGGCTATCGTTCCCTTGCCGGACGCGGCGGGCCCGTCGATCGCGATCACCGGCACGTCACCCGCGCGGGTCGTCAGAAGCGCCATGCGCGATCGTTGCAAACGTATCGAAGAAGCGCGGAAACGTCTTGCGCACGCATCCGGGGTCGTTGATCGTCACGCCGGCACCGCCGAGCGCGGCGAGCGCGAAGCACATTGCGATCCGATGATCGTCGTACGTGTCGATCAGCGCATGGCGGAACCGCACGAGCGGTGCGATTTCGAGCCAGTCGTTGCCGGCTGCGAGCGTTGCACCGAGCTTTGCGAGTTCGGCCGCCATCGCCGAGATTCGGTCGGTTTCCTTGACGCGCCAGCTTCCAATACCGGTGAGCCGCGTCGGGGCGCTCGCGAACAGCGCGACGAGGGCAAGCGTCATCGCGGCGTCGGGAATTGCACCGCAGTCGATCGTGCCGCCCGCAAGCGATGCGCCGTGACGCGCTTCGATCCAGTCGGGGCCGAAGCGAACGTCGGCACCGAGCCGCGCGAGCACGTCGGCGAATGCGACATCGCCCTGGATCGAATCGCGACCGACGCCGGTGACTCGCACCGGTCCGCCACCGATCGCGCCGGCAGCGAGAAAATACGACGCTGCCGATGCGTCGCCTTCGACGTGCAATTCGCCGGGCGACCTATAACCGCGCGTGGGCGCGACAACGAACGTCGAGGCGTCGGGCGTCTGCACGGCAACGCCGAAGCGCTGCATCAGCCGCGTCGTGATCTCCACGTAGGGTCGGGAGACGAGCGGCGTCGTCAGTTCGATCGTCGTCGATACCGTCGTTGCGCCATGGGCAACCGGCAACGCCATCAGCAACGCGGAAAGGAACTGGCTCGACACGTCGCCGCGGATCGGAATGTGCCCGCCGGCATGGCCGCCCGACGCACCGATGACGAGCGGAGGATAACCTTCCTTGCCCGTGTAGCGGATCGTGCAGCCCTGGCGGCGAAGTGCATCGACGAGATCGCCGATCGGTCGTTCGTGCATGCGCCGGACACCGGCGATCGTGTAGCCGCCACCCTGCATTGCGAGCGCCGCCGTCAACGGACGCACGGCCGTGCCGGCGTTGCCGAGAAACAGCGACACGTCACGGTTGGGAAACGCGCCGCCCGCACCCACGACCGTACAGCGATCGCCGGAACGTTCGACGCCGACGCCGAGGGCGCGCAACGCATCCAGCATGTGGGCGGTGTCGTCGGCGTCGAGAATCCCGATCAGCGTCGTCGTGCCTGCCGCGAGCGCCGACAACAGCAGTGTGCGGTTGGAAATGCTCTTCGAACCGGGCAGCGCGACCGTACCTTCGGCGCGCGTCACCGGCCCGATCTCGAGCGCTGTCGCGTCTCGCGCGCTGGAAGGATCGCCCGCGGCACCCCCGGCGGCGCTCATCGCGCAGCTCTCAGTGCGCGTCGACGCTGGTGGCGATGCCGCCGGCCGTGTCGGCCCAGTGGCGGCGCGCTTCCGCCGCGCGCGTCAGCATCGTCTCGAGCGCCGCCGCATCGCCGTGTTCGATCGACAGTGCAAGCGCATCGATCGCCGTGCGATACGCCGACAACTCCATGAGCAGCGCATCGCGATTCGCGAGGGCGATGTCACGCCACATTTCGGGCGAACTCGCGGCGATGCGCGTGAAATCGCGAAAGCCGCTGCCTGCATTGCCGAGGTATTCGGCGCTGTCCTGGCGGGACGCCAGCTCGGCGACGAGCGCTGAGGCAAGAAGATGCGGCAGATGCGAAACCGCCGCGAGGATGTGGTCGTGCCGCGCCGGGTCGAGACGCGCGACGCGGGCGCCGCACGCCGTCCAGAAATCGGCGACGAGCGCGATTGCGGTCGGCGACGTTTCCGGCAGCGGCGTAAGGATGACCTGCCTGCCAACGTACAGCGATGCATCGCCCGCTTCCGCGCCCGAGCGCTCGTTGCCCGCGATCGGATGCCCGGGAACGAACTGGGGCAGCCGCTTCTTGAGCGTTTCGCGTGCCGCGAGCACGACGTCCTGCTTCGTGCTGCCGGCGTCGGTGATCACGGCGCGCTCGTCGAGCGTATCGGCCAGGGCGGCAAGAACATGACGATATTGCGCGACCGGTATCGCAATCAGGACCAGATTCGCATCGGCGATTGCGTGCGTCCAGTCGTCGTCGAGCATGACGCCGCGGTCGATGGCACCTCGTGCGCACGCGCGATCGAGGTTCGTCTGCGAACGTCCGACGCCGATCACCTGCGAAACCGCGCCGGCGGCGCGAAACGCAAGCGCGCAGGACGCGCCGATCAGGCCGACGCCGATGACCGCGAGCTTATCGACGTGCACGAGCGCTCGCCGGCTGCGCGCCGAGTGCAGTTTCCAGCGCCGCCAGAAACCTGGCGTTCTCCGCAGGCAGGCCGACGGTGACGCGCAACCATTCGGGCAGCTCGTAGTTCGCGACCGGCCGCACGATCACGCCCTGCTCGAGCAGCGATTGATTGACGCGCGCCGCATCGCTGACCTCGATCAGGATGAAGTTGCCATGCGACGGCAGGTAGCGAACCGACAGCGCGTCGAGCCCGCGTGCGAGCTGCTGCAGGCCCTCCCGGTTGAGGCGTCGGCTTTCGGCGACATAATCGTTGTCCGCGAGCGCCGCGATCGCCGCAGCCTGCGCGAGCGAATTCACGTTGAACGGTTGCCGCACGCGGTTCAGGAGGTCGGCCACCGCCGCGTTCATGACACCGTATCCGACGCGCAGCGCGGCAAGCCCATGCGCCTTGGAGAACGTGCGGGAAACGACGAGATTGGGATAGCGCGCGAGCCACGAAGTCGAATCGACTCGATCCGACGGTTCGAGGAATTCGTTGTACGCCTCATCGAGAACCACCAGGACGTCCTTCGGAACGCTCGCGACGAACGATTCGACAACGTCACCCGCAAGCCAGGTTCCCGTCGGATTGTTCGGATTCGCGACGAACACGATCCGCGTTCGCGGCGTGATCGCCGCCCGCATGGCATCGAGATCGTGTCCGTAGTCGCGCGCCGGCACCTCGATGCCGAGCGCGCCGCGCGCCTGCGTCGCGAGCGGATAGACGATGAACGCGTATTGCGAGTACACGGCATGATCGCCCTGGCGCAGGAAGGCCTGCGACACCAGTTCGAGCACGTCGTTGCTGCCGTTGCCAAGCACGATCTGGTCCGCGTTCACGTGCAGCGCTTCGGAAAGCGCCGCCTTCAGCGCAAACCCGTTGCCGTCGGGATAGCGCGTCAGATCGCGTGCGGCGACCGAGATCGCCCGCAGAACGCTGGGGCTCGGGCCGCGCGGATTCTCGTTCGACGCCAGCTTGATGATCGTCGACGCGTCGAGACCCAGTTCGCGCGCGACCTCCTCGATCGGCTTGCCACCGACATACGGCGCAATCGCGCGTACGTATTCCGGTGCGCGTTCGTGCGCGGTCGCCGGCGGGGGCGAAGGCTTGAACTTGATCATGGTCATGCGGGCGCCGCCTGGCCGGCCGGCAGGCTTCGCGCATGCTCGGGCAACAGCCGATCCGCTGGATACGAGCCGAGCAGTTTCAGGAACGCTGCCTTGGCGGCGAGTTCGCCGAGCGCCGCCGCAACGGTCGGGTCTTCGCGATGGCCCAGGATGTCGACGAAAAACAGGTATTCCCACAGTCCGGTGCGCGCGGGCCGCGACTCGATGCGCGTCATCGACACGCCGTGCCGCGCAAACGGCTCGAGCAGCGCGTGCATTGCTCCGGGTCGATTCACCGCCGACATGACGAGCGACGTTTCGTCGTGTCCCGACCGTGGCACGCTCTGGTGGCCGAGCACCCAGAAGCGCGTCGTGTTGTTCGGCTCGTCCTCGATGTGCGGTGCGAGCACCGTGACGCCATAAATGGACGCCGCGATCTCGCCGGCGATGGCGCCCGCGTCGTGCTCCTGCGACGCGAGGCGCGCCGCCTCTGCATTGCTGGAGACCGGTATCCGTGCCACATGCGGAAGATGGCGCGCGAGCCATTGCGCGCACTGCGCGAGCGATTGCGCATGCGAATAGACTTTCGCGATGCGATCGAGCCCGCCGGCGTTGGACAGCAGGTTCTGTTGCACGCGGAGCTTGATCTCGCCGCAGATCGAGAGCTCCGTCGAATACATGAGGTCGAGCGTGCGACCGACGGCGCCTTCGGTCGAATTCTCGACTGGAACGACGACGTAGTCGGCGCGGCCCGACTCGCCGGCGCGGAAGATTTCGTCGATGGTCGCGCACGGCAGCGCGTCGACGAACTGGCCGAAATGCCGGCCCACCGCGGCATGGCTGAACGTCCCGGCGGGGCCGAGATAGGCGACCCGCAGCTTCTGTTCGAGCGCGAGGCACGCCGACATCACCTGCCGGAACACGCCGACGATGGCCGCATCGGACAGCGGCCCGCCGTTCTGTTCGCACAGGCGCGCGAGCACGCTCGCCTCCCGGTCCGGCCGGTAAGCCGGGCTCGCGGCGCCTGCCTTCAGCCCGCCGATCGCCTGCGCGTGCACGGCGCGCTCGTTCAGGCGGGCGAGGATTTCGCGATCGAGCACGTCGATCGCGTCGCGATGCACGCGGAGCCGTCCATCCAGGTCGTCGTCGCGGTCGTCGCCCGCCGGCGCGTCAGCCATGCGTGCGCTCGAATTCGCGCATCCATTCGACGAGCGCGTGGACACCGGCGAGGGGCATGGCGTTGTACAACGACGCACGCATGCCGCCGACGGCGCGATGACCCTTGAGCTGCGTCAGTCCGCGCTGTTTCGCCCCGTCGAGGAAAGCATCGTTCAACGATTCGTCCCGCAAGAAGAACGGCACGCTCATGCGTGAGCGATCGGATTTTCGCACGGGATTGCGATAGAAGCCGCTGCGTTCGATCTCTGCATAGAGCGTTTCGGCCTTCGCGACGTTCGCGCGTTCGATCGCCGCGAGACCGCCCTGCGCGGCAAGCCATTCGAACGTCAGCCCGGCGAGGTAGATCGCAAACGTCGCCGGCGTGTTGAACATCGAGTCGGATTTCGCCTGCACGGCGTAATCGAACACGCTCGGGCATTCGCGGCGCGCGCGGCCGGTGAGGTCGTTGCGGACGATCACGACGGTCAGGCCCGCGGGACCGATGTTCTTCTGCGCACCCGCGTAGATGACGCCGAACCTGGCGACATCGAGCGGCCGCGACAGGATATGCGACGATGCATCGGCGACGAGCGGCGTGTCGCCGACGTCGGGGATATCGAAGTATTCGACGCCGCCGATCGTCTCGTTCGTCGTCACGTGGACGTAGCTCGCATCGCGGGATCGCTGCCACGACGACGCAGGCGGCACGTACGTGTAGTTCTGGTCGGCGCTGGACGCTGCGACGTTGACGCGACCGTATTTCCGCGCTTCGGCGATCGATTTCTGCGCCCAGTGGCCGGTGTCGACGTAATCGGCGACGCCGTCCGGTGGCAGCAGGTTGAGCGGAACCGCCGCATTCTGGCCGAGCGCACCGCCCTGCAGGAACAGGACCCGGTAGCCGTCGCCGATGCCGAGCAGCGTACGCAGATCCGCCTCGGCCTTCGCGAGGATCGCCATGAATACGCTGCCGCGGTGGCTCATTTCCAGCACCGACATGCCGCTGCCGCGGTAATCGAGCAGTTCGGCTTGCGCGCGCTGCAGCACGGGCTCCGGCATCGCCGCGGGACCGGCGCTGAAGTTGTAGACGCGGTGCGTCATTCGGTCACGCCTATGTCACGTGCTGCATCGATCAGAGTTCCTCCTCGTCGCGTTCGACGACGCGTTCCAGTCCTGCGAGCTTCTCGCCATCGTCGAGGTTGATCAGGGTGACGCCCTGCGTCGAGCGGCTCATCTCGCGGATCGACTTGACGCCCATCCTGATCAGCACGCCGCCGGTTGAGATCAGCACGACCTCGTCGTCCGGACGCACCAGCGCGGCACCGATCACCTGGCCGTTGCGACTCGACTGCTGGATCGCGATCATGCCTTTCGTACCCCGGCCGTGCCGCGTGTACTCGACGATCGGCGTGCGCTTGCCGTAGCCACGCTCGGTTGCCGTCAGCACCGATTGCTGCTCGTCCTCCGCGACGAGCATCGCTATGACCTTCTGTCCCTTGTCGAGCATCATGCCGCGCACACCGTGCGCATTGCGCCCCATCGGCCGCACGTCGTTCTCGTCGAAGCGCACGGCTTTGCCGCCGGAACTGAACAGCATCACGTCGTGCTTGCCGTCGGTGAGCGCAACGCCGATGAGCCGATCGCCGTCGGTAAGGTCGACGGCGATGATGCCGGACGGCCGCGGACGCGAAAAGTCGGCGAGCGACGTCTTCTTGACCGTGCCCATCGCCGTCGCCATGAATACGTAGCGGCCCTCGGAGAATTCCTTGATCGGCAGGATCGCCGTGACCTTCTCGTTGTCGACGAGCGGCACCAGGTTGACGATCGGCTTGCCGCGCGCATTGCGCTGCCCTTGCGGCACGCTGTAGACCTTGAGCCAGTAAACGCGTCCGCGATTGGAGAAGCACAGGATGTAGTCGTGCGTGTTCGCGATGAACATCCGGTCGACGAAATCGTCCTCCTTCGTCGACGTCGCCTGCTTGCCGCGACCGCCGCGGCGCTGCGCACGGTATTCGGCCACCGGCTGCGCCTTCATGTAGCCGCCGTGCGACAGCGTGACCACCATGTCTTCCGGCGCAATCAGATCCTCGAGGGACAGGTCGACACCCTGCGCGACGATCTCGCTGCGACGCGCATCGCCGAACTGATCGCGGATCGCGGTCAGTTCGTCGCGGATGATCTGCGTAACGCGCGCCGGCTTGGCGAGGATGTCGAGCAGGTCGGTGATGAGCGCCATCACCTCACGATAGTCGCCGGTGATCTTGTCCTGCTCGAGGCCGGTCAACCGCTGCAACCGCAGGTCGAGGATCGCCTGCGCCTGGACGTCCGAGAGCCGATAACCCTTGCCGTGCCAACCGTATTCGGGCGCGAGTCCTTCCGGCCGCGCGACGTCGGCCGCCGCACGCTTCAGCATTTCCTCGACGATCGAGGAACGCCACGTGCGCCCCATCAGCGCTGCCTTCGCATCGGCGGGCGTCGCCGAGGCCTTGATCAGCGCGATGATCGTGTCGACATTCGACAGCGCGACGGCGAGCCCTTCCAGCACGTGCCCGCGTTCGCGCGCCTTCCGCAAGTCGTAACGCGTCCGGCGCACGACCACTTCGCGGCGATGCGTGATGAAATGCTCGAGGAATTGCTTGAGGTTGAGGAGCCGCGGCTGGCCGTCGACCAGCGCGACCATGTTCATTCCGAAGCTGTCCTGCAGCTGCGTCAGCTTGAACAGGTTGTTCTGGATGATCTCGGGAACTTCGCCCCGCTTCAGCTCGATGACGACGCGCATTCCGGACTTGTCGGACTCGTCGCGAAGGTCCGAGATGCCGTCGAGCTTCTTCTCACGCACGAGCTCGCCGATGCGCACGAGCAGGTTCGCCTTGTTCACCTGGTAGGGGATCTCGTCGACGATGATCGCCTGGCGATTGCCCTTGTCGAGGTCTTCGAAGTGCGTGCGCGCCCGCATGACGACGCGGCCGCGCCCGGTGCGGTAGCCTTCGCGCACGCCCTCGAGGCCGTAGATGATTCCCGCAGTCGGAAAGTCGGGCGCCGGGATGATGTCCATCAGCTCGTCGACCGACAGCTCGGGACTGGCGAGCAGCGCGAGGCAGCCGCTGATCGTCTCGGTGAGGTTGTGCGGCGGGATGTTGGTCGCCATGCCGACGGCGATGCCCGACGAGCCGTTGACGAGCAGGTTCGGCAGCCGCGACGGCAGCACCGCGGGCTCCTGCTCCTTGCCGTCGTAGTTCGGGACGAAATCGACCGTTTCCTTGTCGATGTCGGCCGTGAGCTCATTTGCGATGCGTTCGAGGCGGCACTCCGTGTACCGCATCGCCGCCGGGTTGTCGCCGTCGACCGAGCCGAAATTGCCCTGCCCGTCGATCAGCGGATAGCGCAACGAGAAGTCCTGCGCCATCCGCACCAGCGCGTCGTAGATCGCCGTGTCGCCATGGGGGTGGTACTTGCCCATGACGTCGCCGACGACGCGGGCGCACTTCACGTACGGTCGGTTGAACACGATGTTCGCCTCGTGCATCGCAAACAGCACGCGGCGATGGACGGGTTTGAGGCCGTCGCGGGCGTCCGGCAGCGCCCGCCCGACGATCACGCTCATCGCGTAATCGAGGTACGAATGCCGCATTTCGGCTTCGAGGCTTACCGGAATGGTTTCTTTGGCGAACTGCTCCATGGATCGGGACGAATCCTTGTGCCGCAGGGCGGATCAGTTGAAAAAATGACAAAAATGCGGCTGTCGACGCAATTTTCCCGGATCCGGGACATGCGCGCCGCGCAAGCGCGCCGCGAACAATTGCGGTGCCGTTGTGGAAAGCTTTGAAAACATGTCATTTTAACATGGCGTTGTATCGCCGCGACAGTCGTTTCGCGATCCGAATCGGGGCCCGGCGTTTCATTGCGAGCGCCAAAAACCGCGTGCTATAGTCGGCGGGAACACAAAGGATTCGGCGCGTCAGACAGTTAGTTGCGTCCCGCTTGCCTGCCGCGCGAAGTCGCTTCGTTCGCACAAACCTGTTCAAAACCAAAGTCAAAGGGGTGGAACAATGACTCGACGTCTCGTCTCCGGTCTTTCGGTCGGATTGCTCGCGGCGGGGCTCGCCGGCTGCATGTCGCAACCGATGATGTCGCAGCCGATGAAAGCCGATCCGCGCGGTTATGTCGCCGGCACGGCGGGCTGCGACCCGAAGAACTGCGCGTACGTCATCGACAGCTGGGGCGTCCCGAACAACAACGTCGTGAGAAGCGGCTCGTACAACGGGGCGCTCGGCCT
>Ga0209974_10000871_pt1 | contig 10436 bp, 8 predicted proteins | sample InoplaM3SPM_FD_187592 | JGI IMG/M metagenome (GOLD analysis project Ga0209974, IMG submission 187592) | Arabidopsis thaliana rhizosphere microbial communities from the Joint Genome Institute, USA, that affect carbon cycling - Inoculated... | ecosystem: Host-associated > Plants > Roots >...
GACATCGCCGACGATGCGCTGAACGGTTACCTCTGCGCCGCTGACGCGACTCTTATGAATGATCGCAACAGACAAATTGAGAAGCTTGGCGTAGCGCTCGGCCATCTTGACGGCACCGAGGTCCGGGGAGACGACGACGGCATCCTTACGGACTGAGGGCCGCACCGCGTCAGCCAATATCGAAATAGCGCTTACATGTTCTACCGGAATCGCGAATGCGCTTTCCACGGCGTGGCTGTGAAAATCCACCACCACGACGCGCTGCAGCCCGCTGGCGTTGATCAGGTCCGCGACCAGCCGGGTGCTGACCGGCTCACGGCCGTGAGCGCGGCGGTCCTGCCGTGCGTAACCGAAATAGGGAATGACGGCTGTCAGATGAGTGGCTCCCGCGCGGCGGCAAGCATCAGCCAAAAGAAATAGCTCAAAAAAATGCTCGTCCACCGGGGGACAAGTCGGCTGAATTAAATAAACGTCACAGCCGCGCACGCTTCGTTGGATTTCAATGTTCAACTCACCATCGGGAAAACGCTGCAAAATCCGCGGCGCAAGCTCCACCCCGAGCGTTTTTGCAACCTCTTCCGCAAGCGCATAGTTTGAGGAGCCTGTTAAAATCTCAAGACTCATGGTTCCCCCCTGCGGACCCGCTTACGGTCGAATGCCCCGCAGATTCCGCAAACCGTAAACTTCTGTCTGCCCATTTCCAATCCGTTCGCGAATCGACTCGTCATCTAGGTCTCTGCGGTTGTCAATAAACTGATTAGCTCGCTAGCCTTTCAGTTGAGTGCGAATCGCCCGCAGCATCAGGTTCCAAAGCAAGCGCCAAGGCTTCGTCTACCGTTTTCAAAAACTCAAAACGAATTCCCTGACGGGCCGGAATTGGAATTTCCTCCAGGTCTTTGCGATTGAAGTCGGGGAGGAGAACGCAGGAGACGCCTGCTCTTTTGGCCGCCAGCACTTTTTCTTTGATACCGCCCACCGGCAGGATTAGGCCACGCAGGCTGATTTCACCCGTCATCGCAACGTCTTTGCTGATTCGGCGGTGGGTTAGCAATGATACGAGGGCGACGAATAGTGTGACGCCGGCGCTGGGTCCGTCTTTAGGGATTGCGCCGGCGGGGAGATGAATGTGCAAATCGTTCTTGTTGAAGATGTCCGGCTCGATCCCGAGCGTCTCCGCGCGCGACTTGACGAGGCTCAACGCCGCCTGGGCGCTTTCTTTCATCACATCACCGAGCTGCCCGGTCAACAATAGTTTTCCATCGCCCACCATCCTGGTCGCTTCGACGAATAGGATATCGCCGCCGAAAGGGGTCCACGCCAACCCGGTCGCGACCCCGGGCAGGCTCGTGCGCAGTGCAATCTCACTCAGAAACTTCGGCGGCCCAAGACAACTGCGAACAAATTCGGGATTGATGATCGCCGTTTGTTTCACTCCCTCGGCGACCCGTGTAGCCACGGCCCGGCAGATAGCGCCCAATTCGCGCTCCAGCTGGCGCACCCCGGCTTCACGCGTATAGGAACGGATGATTTCGCGGAGCGCATCGTCCGTAAAGATAATTTCTGCCGGTGTGAGCCCATTTTCGGCGGTTTGGCGACGAACGAGGTAGCCTTTGGCGATAGCTAACTTATCTTCCTCGATGTAGCCCGGCAGCTCCAAGATCTCCATGCGGTCTTGGAGAGGTGGCGGAATGGTGTCGAGCACGTTGGCTGTAGCGATGAACAAGACCTGACTCAGGTCAAAAGGAACTCCAAGGTAATGGTCCTGAAAAGTCGAGTTTTGCGAGGGGTCGAGAACCTCGAGCAAGGCTGCGGAGGGATCGCCGTGAAAACTGGCGCTCAACTTGTCGATCTCATCCAACATGAAGATAGGATTTCTACTGCCGGCCTTGCGAATCCCTTGGATTATGTTTCCGGGAAGGGCGCCGATATAGGTACGCCGATGGCCGCGAATCTCCGCCTCATCATGAACGCCGCCGAGGCTCTGCCGGACGAACTTGCGGTTCATGGCGCGTGCGATGCTTTGGCCCAGCGACGTCTTTCCTACCCCGGGCGGGCCGACGAAGCAGAGGATCGGGCTTTTCCCCAGCGGATTGAGCTTACGAACTGCCAGAAATTCAATAATGCGTTTTTTTACTTTTTCCAGATCATGATGGTCGATATCGAGAATTTCGCGCGCCATCGGCAAGTCGATGCGCTCCTCACTCAACACGCTCCACGGAAGCTCGATGATCCAGTCGAGAAAGGTCCGGATCACCGAGTGCTCAGCGGACATTTCGGATGTGCGCTCAAGCCGCGATAATTCCCGTAGCGCCTCTTTTTCGACTTCGGGGGGCGCCTTTAGCGCGGATATTTTCTTTCGCAACTCCTCAATCTCGACATTTTTGCCCTCTTCTTCACCTAACTCTTTCTTTATGGCCTTGAGCTGTTCGCGCAGAAAATATTCCCGCTGTGCCTTATCCAAGGATTCTTTTGTTTCTGCTTTGATTTTTTTGGTGAGTTCCAGCAGCTCAACCTGTCGCGTCAGTTGGTGCGAGACCATTTGCAGTCGATCCTCGACATCGAGGGTTTCCAAGATTTCCTGTTTATCCAGGGCCGGCAAGTCAAGCGTGGACGCGATAATGTCGATGAGGGCTATCGGATCGTCGATGCTTTCGATCGTCGATCTGATCTCAGCCGTCGGTTGGGGTAGGAGGGAGAGTGCTTTGGATGCATCCTCCCTTAGGTTCATGATTCTCGCTTTGAACTCCTCCGTGCGCGGCGCGCTTTCCTCTATCAACAACGTGCGCGCAACCAAAAAAGGTTCAGACTGGAGCAATTCAACGATTCTAAAGCGCTGTCGCCCTTGCACGATGACCTGACGCTGGTGGTCGCGTGGGGGTGACATTCGCAAAATCTCTGCGGTGGTGCCAATCTCGTAAAGATCTTTAAGTTGCGGAGCTTCCAGGGCCGGATCTTTTTGCACGACAATGCCGAGTGGCGCTTGCCGGCGCACGGATTCTTCCACAGCTTGAAGACTGGACGGGCGACCGATGGTCAGTGGCATGACTGTAAAAGGAAACAGCACGGAATTGCGCAGCGGTAGGATCACTAAGGAGCCGGGAGGATTTTGCTCGCTCAGTTTGATTTCGCTTCCGGGTGCGCTTTCGATAGAGTATTGCTCCATAATCATGCGCTCTTTCGTAGCTCGGTGATCAAAAGTCCATTCTCGAAACACGTCTCCGCGATGGTAAATTGTAGCGCCGGATTTAAACTCAACCGGCGCTCAAAATGGCCTAGCGGAATCTCCCAGATTGCGAGTTCGCCTTCAGCGCAACATGCTGGCAGCGGCCGTGTGCCGGCGATAATCAACTCGTCGCCCTCTAGGCGGATATCGATCTGGTTCGGCTTCGCACCCGGCAGCGCGGTGATCACCCACCAAGCCTTGTTGGTCTTAACGACATTGATCGACGGTGCCCAGGCGCCCGCCCGGCGGTTTGGAGCTACGTAGTGATTACTGGTCGCGACCTGCAAGAAATTTCTGTGAATCCGCTCTGCTTGGTCCATCAGATCACTGAGTTGCTGCCGGCTAAAAAGATCCCGATCGCCTGGTTTCATGGGTTACGAACCTCCTCTATCGGGTGCTGTCCGTTCACACGCTGCAAATGCATAAAAGCTCTGACTCGTTAGCTGTCCGCTCCCCTTAATGCAGACTGTTCGAGTCGCGCGACGGTGCGCGCCAGCCGGCGTGATCTGCCGCTTCATAGCTTCGCGACATCTTTTTGTGAGCTTGTATTGCTGATCATCAAAAAATAAATTTCGCCGCGGGATTATAGTAGCTCCGCCTTGCTATCACGCTGCGTCTTCTAGACGTCTGGCTCCAAGAATCGCTTGCAATTGTGCCCGTTCGATGACTTCTTTTTCCAGGAGCAGTTTTGCTACATCCTCCAGCGCTTGCCGGCGAGCAAGGAGAATCTCCGTCACTTTTTCATGGGTCTCGGAGAGAATCTTTTTTACCTCCATGTCGACCAAGTGCGCCGTTTCCTCGCTATATTCCTTCGGAACATGGGTCGGTATCGGCAGAAATAAGGGGGTCCGCTGGCCCTCCAATGAAACCAAGCCAATTTTTTCACTCATGCCGAACTGAGTCACCATGGTGCGGGCGATCTCGGTGGCTTTCTGAAGGTCGTTTTGGGCGCCCGTCGAAATATCGCCCAAAATCATCTCCTCAGCGACGCGTCCCCCCAGAAGGACGTGGATTCGCGCCAAGAGTTCCGAGCGCGTCATCAGATAGCGGTCTTCAGTTGGAAGTTGCTGCGTATAGCCGAGCGCCGCGATGCCGCGAGGAATAATCGAGATCTTCTCCACCGGGTCTGCGCCGGGAACCAGCTCAGCGACAATGGCATGGCCGGATTCGTGATAAGCCACGGTTTGTTTTTCCTTCGGGCTGATCACGCGGCTTTTCTTTTGTAAGCCTGCGATTACGCGCGCAATCGCTTCGTCGAAGTCCGACATCTCGACTGCCTCTTTTCCCTGACGGGCGGCTAACAGGGCCGCTTCATTTACGATGTTGGCGAGATCGGCTCCGACGAATCCGGGCGTTTTGGCTGCTATCACGCTTAGATCGACCGCGGGGGAGAGTTTGACTTTTTTTGCATGCAACCGAAGGATACTCTCCCGGCCTTTGAGGTCGGGCCGATCGACTAGCACCTGGCGGTCAAACCGCCCAGGTCTTAAAAGGGCAGGATCTAAAATTTCCGGCCGATTGGTGGCGGCCATAATGATGACCCCCTGGTTGGGATCGAACCCGTCCATTTCCGCGAGCAGTTGGTTGAGCGTTTGTTCGCGCTCGTCATGACTACTGAGGACATTCATCCCCCTGGCTTTTCCGAGCGCGTCCAGCTCATCGATGAAAATGATGCTGGGCGCGTGTTTGACCGCCTGCGCAAAGAGATCCCTCACGCGCGCAGCGCCAACACCGACGAACATTTCGACAAAGTCAGAGCCGGAGATGCTGAAAAAAGGGACTCCGGCTTCACCAGCGACGGCCCTAGCCAATAAAGTTTTGCCTGTACCTGGAAGCCCGAGCAGCAAAACTCCCTTGGGGATATGGCCGCCAAGCCTCTGATATTTGCCCGGGTTTTTCAGAAACTCGACGACTTCGACGAGTTCTTCCTTGGCTTCATCGATGCCTTCAACGTCTGCGAAAGTGACGCCCGTTTTCTGTTCAATGAAAACTTTGGCTTTGCTTTTGCCGATTTGCATCAGGCCGCTCCCGCCGGCCCCACCCATTTTGTTAATGAGGAAACTCCACACCAGAAAAAACAGCACGACCGGGACTACCCACGATAAAATAGTAGGCAGCCAAGTGCTGGTCACTTCACCGCGATACGAAATACCGACCGCTTCGAGATCTTGGGTTAACGTAGGATCTTCGACTCTGACTGTCATAAACGGCACGGCGCTCTTGCCTTCGTGTTTGATCTGCTTCAGCTTTTCTTCCGAAAAAGCTTGCTTGACACCCTCGGCCTTGATGTTGCCATGGATCGTTTCATTCCCTACAGCGACGTCGGTAACCAAATTCTGCTTCACTAAACTTTTAAACTGGCTGTAATTGATCACCTCGGGTCGCGGCGCGAGAAGATAGGTCTGCATCAGCAGAATAATCATTAGGCTTATGAAAAAATACCAGATAGAAAATTGTTGTTGTTTGTTGCCCATAACTTACACTCCCCGACGGAATCGGTCGCTGTGAAACGGGCCTACGTCAAGCGGCACGAACCAGAGCAAGGCGGTGAGTGATTTCGTATAGTTCTTTTGCTCTAGAGCGCCGAGACTTGCTTGACCCACCTGCTTGAATTGATCTGAGCCTCGAGCGCTCGGATCTTCCATAGCTCCCCCCAAGAACAAACTTGCGCAAACGAGATGCCAAGCACAGAAGAATCTGAATACGGAGAAAGGAACCCGCATCGACTATTGCTTCTCATCGATGCGAAGTATGTCTTGAAATCTTTGCAGATTTGGAACGGAGGAGCGTTTGAGTTCAGATCGCGTAGAAGCCAAGGCCATTTTACCGATGAGCAAGCAAATCTGTGCGGACCCACGGTCTCTGGCCCCGGTTATCCGAAGCTTTTTCAGCCTGGAGACTCGAAACGCGAGTGTGGCAAACGTGTCTTCGTCAACCGTCGCGGGTGGCCCGTATGGATCAGTCTTACGGTCGGAAAAGATTCCTCACTTTGCTCGGAATGACAACTACGAAAGATCTCTCAGTTCATTGGAGATAAACAAATGGTGGCTGACCGGCATTAGTTCTTTTTTGCAAAATTGAAAACTCTCGCTCTTTATTTTGTTAGGAATAAAAAATTTTGTCCCTCTTCATTAGTGTTTTACACAATGACCAACATTCGGCTTGCGGCACGCATCTTGCCAAGTATTCATACATTACCCTGAAAGGAAAAGAACGCATGAAGGCACGTGACATTATGAATACTCGTGTAACGGCGGCAACCCCGAGGGCCGTGGCTCGTGATCTCGCTCTGCAGTTACTTTCCGGCATGTACAGCGGTTTGCCTGTAGTGGATTCCAAGTCCAAGGTCGTCGGTGTGGTGACGGAGTTTGATTTGCTGAACGCCATCCGCCAGGGCAGGGATATGCAAACCACAAAGGCGGACGAGATCATGACCAAGCCGGCGATCTGCGTGCGTGAAGACGAAGATATCGATGGGGTCATAAGCAAAATGACCGAGAAAAATATCATTCGCCTTCCAGTAGTAGCAGAAGATGGAAAGCTCGTCGGGGTGATCGCTCGCGCCGATGTTTTGAGTCGTATGATAGAGCCGGAATTTGTTACGATTTTTGGCGATTAAGTCACAGCTCACGTCCGCGGGTCGAGCGGCTGTTCTTGCCGGCAGATGGTTGATTTGCGCTAAGGCTCAGAAAGGAGAATTCGCGCATGGGAACTTATGTCATGTTGACTAAACTTTCGCCCGAGGCGTTAAAGAATCCAGAGTCGGTAACCCGACTGAACAAGCAGGTGGAAGATCGCATAAAGAAGGATTGCCCTGGAGTGAAATGGGTCGCCAATTATGCGGTCCTGGGGCCCTGCGATTATCTCGATATCTTCGAGGCGCCGGAGACCGATACGGCAACCAAGGTTGCATTATTGGTTCGCTCCTTCGGTCACGGAACGACCGAGACGTGGGTGGCGACGCCGTGGGATCGTTTTACCGAGCTAGCCACGGCGCTCAAGGGTTAACAACTTCAGCGTGCTTGAGATCGACGGGTCTCGCTATTCAGGCAGCGGCACCATCGTGCGACAGGCGGTAGCTTTCGCGGCGCTGACCGGAACGGCGATCCATATCTATAACGTCCGCGTGAAAAGGCCCAAACCGGGGCTGCGCCGCCAACATGTTCAGGCTGTCGAAGCTATTCGACAACTGGTGAATGGAACGACGGAAGGCGCCGTTGCGGGAGCGAGGGAATTTGTTTTCCGTCCAGGCAGGCCAGCAGCAAGCGAGAAATTTTCTTGGGATATAGGCTCCGCCGGATCTACCACGGCCTTAGCGCTGGCGGTGCTACCGGTGTTGGCATTTAGCGCGTTTCCGATATCGATCGAATTACGCGGGGGTGTCTTTCAAGATTTTGCGCCGTCGTTCTATCACCTTGAACATGTTTTGCTGCGGCTGCTCTATCGGATGGGTCTCGAAGCGAGCGCGCGCATGGAGCGTCCCGGTTATGTTCCTACCGGCGGCGGGATTTGGCATCTGAGAACAACGCCAGTGCGGCACGTTCTCCAGCCTTTAAGCCTGGATGCGCCGGGCGCCGTTAAAAAAATTTGGGGCATCGCGCTCTCGTCGCGACTCAAACAACAATTGGTCAGTGACCGCATGGCGGAATCGACCAAGCGCGCCTTGGAAGCGGATGGCTATCACGCCAATATTGAGGTGATCTACGACGACAGTGCGCTACAGGCCGGAGCCGGGCTGGCGATCTTTGCCGACCTGAGCAGCGGCGCGCGAATCGGCTCCGATCGAGCAGGCGCGCCGGGCCGCCGCTCGGAAACAATAGGTAAATACGTCGCGCGCCGCCTGCTGGAAGATCTAAAGACCGGCGCGACGCTCGATCGCTTCGCCAGTGACCAGATCATTCTATGGGCGGCGCTAGCCGCCGGTGAAAGTCGGTTCCGTATCCCGCGAGTATCCGAGCATATCGAGAGCAGCGCGTGGTTGAGCCGTGAATTTCTCGGCGCCGAGATTACGGTCGAAGCACACGAGGTCACAGTGAAAGGGATCGGCTTTCGCGTGAGAACGGGGTTGGCCAAGGACAGTTATGGAGGATGAGCCACCGTCCAAAATTGTGATGGGTGAGTCTCGTATACCTTGTGGTGATTAAGCCGCGCACGAACTTTTACTCGGGAGTGTTCTCGATCGCCACCCGCGGGACGCGGTGCGAAATCCCGGTGACAATTTCATAGTTGATCGTACCGAGCTTCGCCGCCAACTCGTCGGCGCTGATTTCCTCGTTGCTCTGACGGCCGATGATGACGACCTCATCGCCCAATTCAACTTGGCCGCGGAGCGCCGTTACATCGACCAGGCTCAAGTCCATAGTAATGCGGCCAACTTGAGTACAGCGCACTCCCCGCACCAAGACGTCGATTCGTCCCGAGAGATTTCGGCTGAGGCCGTCGCCGTAGCCGATGGGCAGCGTGGCGATCAACGATGGCCTTTGCGTGTGAAACGCGTGGCCATAGCTCAGCCCGACGCCGGCGGCAACTTCCTTGAGAAAGATGACTTGAGTCTTCAGCTCTAAAACCGGCTTGAGCTCGCGGGCGGCGGCGTGCGCGATGGTCGCCGCCGGCTGAAGACCGTAGAGCGCGATTCCCGGACGCACGGCATTGAAGTGCGAATCGGGTAGGGCGAAAATCGCCGCGCTGTTCGCCATGTGATAGGTTTTGATACCGGAGTTTTTCGTCATTTCAACGACTCGGCGAAAGCGCGAAAGTTGCGCGGTCGAGTAACTCTTGTCTGCTTCGTCGGCGCGTGGAAAGTGGCTCATCAGGCCGCGAACTTCTATCGATGAGAAATTTCGACAGCGATCGAGAAATGCGCCTAAGGCCTCCGATTGAATGCCCAGCCGCCCCATACCGGTATCGACTTTGACGTGCACCGGAACACGCTTGCCGGATTTTTTTCCGACCGCCGCCAATGTCTCGACCATTTCGAATGTACAGACGACCGGTTGGCAATCGTAGGCGACCAGCGCCTCGCTGTGCTGCGGCAGCGTTGCCGAAAGAATGATAAAGGTCGCGCGGACCCCGCCGTCCATCAAAGCGATCGCTTCTTCGACGTCGGCCACGCAGAGAGTGTGGCAGCCCAACCGGACCAAATGCGCCGCGACCATCGCCGCGTCGTGCCCATAAGCATTGGCCTTGAGCACAGGCCATACAGCGGCAGGGGCTGCCTGTCTTTGCAGGAGCCACAAGTTGTGCGTCACATGATCGAGGTGGATGAAGGCTTGGGTCAAGCGGCGAGCAGTACGGTCAACGATCGGCATATCGGATCTTGGCTTCAGAGATCGATTGCGGCGTGCGCGCTTCGCGCGCGGGTCTTTTCTTTACATACTCCGAAGTCATGGCGGTTAAAAGCGCGCTGTAATTTACCGCAAAAGACAATTCATCTCCGACCTTGAGCGCGCCTGCCGTGGCGCTGGTATCGACGATCAAGTAACTGCTCGAAGCGCCGAGAATCTTGAGCCGTGCATCGTGCGGCGTGAGCCCTTCGATATTGATTTCCTCGCGGCCGATGTTGACCAGCGCGCGCTCGATCTCGCCGCGGTTTTCGAAGGTGGTGAGATGGCCGAAGGCATCTTCGCTCCGTTCGCCGAGCGGCGCCGATGGTTTGCGCTTGAGCTCGAGGATCTCGGCATGGAGGCTGAAGGCATCTTGAAAAGTATCGGGCCACGGGCGGCGATGGGTAGTCTCGCGGCCGAGAAGGATCGCTTCGCCGATGCGCGCTTGATTGATGCGCGCCGGCATCCGCCCCGCGGCGATCAAATTTAAACCGCTTGAGTTGGCGCCCGAGAGCCAGTCGAGTTTCCAGCCGAGATTCCCTTCAACTTCGTCGGCAAGATCGCTCAGTCTTCGCATGTTTTCTTCGCTTGGCATGACGCCGCCGAAGCAAGCGAGGTTGGTGCCCAAGCCCGAAACCCGAATCCCCGGCAGCCGCAGGGTTTCGCACATGAAGCGGGTGAGATCCCGCGGCCACAGTCCTTCGCGCAAATCGCCCAGATCGACCATAACGATCACGTCGTGGCGCCGGTCGTTTTTTTGGGCGGCGCGGGAGAGCGCGGCGAGGGTCGAAATCTCCGAGTTAAGACTGACATTGACTGAAGCAACGACTTCTTCAGCCTCGGAGGGCGACGGCAAACGCAAGAGCATGGCGGGCGCATCGACGCCGGCG
>Ga0209974_10000872_pt1 | contig 10433 bp, 10 predicted proteins | sample InoplaM3SPM_FD_187592 | JGI IMG/M metagenome (GOLD analysis project Ga0209974, IMG submission 187592) | Arabidopsis thaliana rhizosphere microbial communities from the Joint Genome Institute, USA, that affect carbon cycling - Inoculated... | ecosystem: Host-associated > Plants > Roots >...
TGGAGGATTTACGCGCGCAGGGTATTGTAAAATAGATGAACGGAGAATTTAGGCAAACATCTGGCGTGAGCTAGGAGAGCTATTCTATGACAGTGATAGATTGCGACGCGCACGTCGAAGAGTGCATCGAGACTTGGCAATATCTCGACCCGGAATTTTACCTGTTGAGGCCGATTCCGGTGACTTTTCCCGAAGACACTTGTTTCGGTACGCACAACGCAGCCTGGGTGATCGATTACAAATTGCGCTTTTTCGCCGCGAATCCGACCACCATGAAGCGAGCACAAGAGAAAAGTGTACCGATCCCGGTACAGGAAATGCGCGATGTCAAAAAACGACTTTCTTATATGGATGAGCTCGGCATCGACAAGCAAGTGGTATTTCCGTCCATCTGGCTCGGTTGTCTCGCCGAAAACGTGGAGCTCGAAGCCGCGCTCGCGCGAAGTTACAATCAGTTCATGGCAACTCAATGCGCTCAGTCCATGGGTCGCATCTGGTACGTCGCGATCATTCCATGGCGCAGGCCCGACTTGGCCGTACTGGAAATTAAACGCGTAAAAGGACTCGGCTCGGCAGCGGGTATCTATGCGCGGGGCATCGAGTGGGACCGTCCGCTCACGCATCCGGAACATTGGCCGATCTACGAAGAGGTGGAACATCAGGACCTGCCGATTGCCGTGCACGTCGGCAATGGGTCGAGTCCCATGATACGTGAAATGTTTCAAGGCGTACCGCGCCCAGCCTACGACGACTCGCGCCCGCACGTCCATCCGTTGGGTAAGGGATTGGTGAGCGGGCCCTACGTCCTTTATGCCTTCCAACAAATTCTCGGCTCGACACTGCTCGAGGACTTTCCCAAACTTCGCGTCGGGTTTCTGGAGGCTGGTGCGGACTGGACGGTCAGGCTCGTCAAGGGTCTCCGCGGCAAGAGCGCGAAGATCGACCAATGGCTCGCCCAGAGAGTTTTTGTCTCCTGCGCGATCGACGATGATATACCGTATATCAAGAGCAAAATCGGCGATGATTTCTTGGTGACCGCGACGGATTTCCCGCACGGCGATGCATTTCGTCAGGACCAACTTGCCAAGGGATTACAAGCGCGCGCCGACTTGACCGACCAAACAATAACCAAAATCGTTTCTGAAAATCCGCGGCGATTCTATCATTTTTAGAACCTTAGAATCGCGCGTCTTCAACGACTCTGACCAACCACAAATCAAGCCTCACGGCTTTCGCCCATTATCGGTGCGTGTGAATGGAACTGCCGTCAATTCCGCTTACTCGAACACAGCAAGTTCAAAAGCCAACTAATTTCTGAGTTGCATCATGGGTTCAAGAGGGTTCGGTGCCAAACGCCGAGCCCTCTTTGTTTCTCATGATCGAATTGAGAGAATGTGGTGTCGCGTCAATCTGTTTTTTTCGAGACGATCTATTTACTCTGATATTCTCCCTTCGCCGGCTGCCCGGCCCGCTTTAGATATCTTCTGGCTATTGGGAAAGAGGCGCTAGTATAACGTATCGGAACGCTCACGCCCAAAAGGCGCTCATGGGCGATGGACATTTTGCTTTCGCTGTCGTATGGGAGTTTAAACTGCAGTGAAGCGAAACGCCTCATGGATCTCAATAACCTCAAACAGGACATTGTCACCGCAAGTCACATTCTCCACCGGCAGGGTATCGCGGCGGCATTCGGACATGTGAGCGCGCGCGTTCCAGGAACAGACACATTTATTTTCCCACCGCGCATGAGTCCGGCGCTCGTTCGAAAAGACAACTTGCTTGTTCTCGACGTCGAAGGTCATCAACTGTCCGGCGACGGTCGGCCGAATACTGAATTCTGGATACACGCGAGAATCTACAAGGCGCGGCCCGACGTTCAATCCGTCTGCCATGTCCATCCGCCAAATTGTGTGGTTTTAGGATCGCTGGGAGAAACTATCCGCCCGCTGCACGCTTCCGGTGCAATCTTTCGAAACAACGTGCAGGTCTTCGAGCCGGTAACCCTGATCCGGACACGCGAATTGGGAGATCAGGTGGCGATGACGCTTGGGCAGCATAGCGCCATGCTCTTGCGCGGTCACGGCGTCAATGTCGCCGATCACGACGTTCGGCGCGTGTGCGTGATGACACTCTGGATGGAAGAAGCGGCAAATTATCAGCTGCGCGCCATGGCATCGGGCAAACCCCGTTATTTCACGGCGGAAGAGCTGGCGATTATTTACCCGCAGGTAAGCGGCGAAGAAGTGTCAAACCGCGCGTGGGAGTATTTTAGCAGCCGCGCCGAAGAAGGATGACAGGCATCAATATCTCACAGGAGGTCCTATGGCAATGAAATACTCGGAGCTTCGTCAGGCGGTGATCGACAGCGCAAACTTTCTCGTGCGCATCGGCGCCGTCTCGATGAGCCACCACGGCAACTTTAGTGTGCGCGTGCCGGGAACGGATACGATCTTGCTCACGGCGACGAGTTCCTTCGACAACCTGAAGCCGGAGAATCTCGCGCTCCTCGACTTGGATGGCAAGCTCGTCGAAGGCGAGATCAATCCGAGCAATGCTGAGATCGTCCACATGCACGCGATCGTCTATAAAGAGCGGCCCGAGACCGGGGCGGTGGTCCATACTCATTCGACCTACGCCACGAGCTTTGCGCTGGCAAGCCGCTCGCTCGGTTGCTCTTACGAAGCTTTGGTGCGGCAAGATATGACCGACGGTATCCCGCTGGCAAAATACGGGCCGCGCGGCTCGGGCGAATCGGTGACGAATATTGCCAGCGCGCTCGCAGGGGCGAAGAACACCAAAGCCGTGTTGTTGGAAAATCACGGCGTGCTGGCGTTCGGCAGCGATCCTGCCGCCGCGGCGCGCGCCAATCTGATCGTCGAAGAGGCCGCGCAGATGGCCATCTATGCCGAGGTGCTCGGCGGCGCAAAAATCATTCCGCCCGAATTGCTGAAAGCGACCGTGGGTCGGCGAGATGAATTCGCCCGTGTCGGCAGGCAACGCGCCTAATTATTCATACGCAAACGTAGGGGCAACCGGCGGTCGCCGCATCCAACAAAATAAATCGATCAACACGCCGAAAGGAAGAAAAGAGATGGAACCAACCGCTGCAGAAAAACGCCAAGCGCTGAAAACGATGCTCGCCGAGCCGTTGTGCCACATCGCACCCAGCTGCAACGATGGCATCCAAGCTCGCCTGGTTGAATGGCTGGGCTTTCCCGTCGTGCATATTTCCGGCAGCGGGCAACACCGTACCCTCGGTTTCGCCGACGCCGGTTTGTTGACGCTGACGGAGATGGTCGACAAAGCGCGCGAGATCGTCGACGCTGTTAATATCCCGATCGTCAGCGACTGCGAAACTGGCTACGGCAACGCAGTAAACGTGACGCGCAGCGTCCGGGAGTTCGAGAAGGCCGGCGTAGCTGCGCTCCACATTGAAGATCAAATGACCCCAAAGCGCGCGGGGCACGAAGGCTTCGCCGTTGGGCTCGTTTCGCGCGAAGAATTCGTTAATAAGATCAAAGCTGCTCTCGATACGCGGCGCGATCAGAATCTGGTCATCATCGCCCGCTCCGAAGCCAAAGATTCCTTGCAAGAACGCATCGATCGGGTTTCGGCGTGCTGTGAAGCGGGCGCCGACGCCGTCTGGTTGAGTGCCCGCACCGAGGACGAGATCAAAGCTTTTGCCAAGCTCGGCAAGCCGATGGTCGGCGTGCCGCCGCGCCAGATCATGACGATCGAGCGCTATGGCGAGCTCGGCGGCCGTGTCGGCTGCATTCCTACCGTGTTGCAAGTCGCGGCATTACACGGCATGCGCCAATGCTTGGAGGAGTTAAAAAGAAGCGGCACGGAAGCACGCTACTTCAAGGAGACGGCCGGCATCGAGGACACGCGCAAATGGTACACTGGGTTGGGCAACAAAGAACTCAAAGAAGTCGAAGCGAAGTACGGTTATTAAAATACGGATGTCAGGCGCGATAGATCGGCGATTCCGGTAAAATCTCCATTAGCTCGATGCTGTTGCCGTCGGGATCGGAGATAAACGCAATGCGCTGCGCCGCGCGGCCGATGAATTTTCGCTCCGGCCGTACATTCAACTTGCCCAGATGCTCGAGCGCTTGTTCCAGGTCATCGACGATCAAACAGAAGTGGATGTAACCAATCGGGTCTGGAGGCGAAGGCAACTGGTTTTTGCCTCCCGTGAAAAGCTCGACGCATTGTCCCCTGGCAAATTCCAAAAAGATGAGCTCTGGCCGGTCACCCTGTGCTTCCGCGTGATAGATCTTTTTCGCACCGAACGCATCGGAGTACCAGCGCACGCTGCGTTCGGTATCGGCGACTTTAAACGCAACATGGCCAAAACGAAGACCTGAAATCGACATAATCAATGTCCTTTTTTTCGCATAGGCGTCTGCCTATGCGCTGCAAAACTCTAAATTAACAACAGCGGGCTGACGTCTTAATCCTTGCGGAGTCTGTCTCGGCTGCTCAATCGAGTAGTTTTTTCGTGTCGAGATGTATGAACCTCGCGCCGCGATTTTTCGCACGCTCTACCATGTCTTCGGTCCCACCGGGACCGTCGCCGGTCGCACCGTTCCAAAGCGCGATCAAGGTGAGTCGGTCCTGTGAAATGGATAACGCATTGTGCAGCATCCACAAATTCGATCGCTGCCAAATATCATAATTTTTCTTTGCTCGAAGCCAACGCGGCAGTCGATCCGAATCGGTAAGAGTTTTGGCCTTCAGTTTGTCGTAAAGCCGGTTGAACCGGTCGATCCATTCCGGTCCGCCGTCCGCAACGGATGCTTTAATATACTCGTTCTTCGGCAAGACCAAGTACATCTGACTGGGAATATTTAATTCCTCGCAGACTTCATGAAAAAGGATATCGCCGCCGGACGCTCCGCCCGAGAGACCGATCACGTTGCCGTTCGCGATCTCTTTTTCTTTCCTCACCGCGGCTAAGATTATGGCGCGAGCCTGCTTTTCTTTTGCCGCGGGAAAGCGGGAACTTGGCCGGTTCGACGCATCTATGCGATGTCCCGTGAATAAAATCACGTGCGGTGGACGTTCTTGCGCTTGAACTTGGCCTACGGCTGGGGCGATGTTATCCAGAGCCGCTTGGATGTTTTCCTGCAAAATCCCGAGACGTTGATACAGGGACATCTGTCTTCGGACGGCGTCACGTGCCTGTTCCGACGCATCGGCAAGCGCCTTCTTGAACGCTTGACCGACGCGGCTCGGTCTACCTGATGTCAAGCAAATCAAATCAGCGCTGCTAATCTCAACCCAAATGTCTCTTTGATTTGAGCGTTGAAGCACGGATTGCTTCGACTCGATCGCCAACCTGACGCCCACGGCGAGATCGCCGCGCAAATCTTTGAGCTTCTGGAGTTGCTGGGCCGCCTCCTCTTTGGCGTCGAAACTATCCTCCCAAATTGCCGGTTGAGCCTGCGCCAGCCCGACCAACATTGTCACCATTGCCAGAGCATTCAGGCCGGAGTAAAAATGATTGCGATCTTCAATGAAACCCTGGCGGTAAAGTTCCAGGGATTTCTCCAGATGGGGAGAAGTCAGCGCCGATTTCTGGGCAGTATCGATCGTTGCGGCGGACCGCCAGGCCTGTTCCCATTGATATTTCGCATTGCGTCCCATCAAAGCGCGGATTTCCGCGCGGCCGGCTGCTGAAATGTCTTTGTTCTGAAGCGCCCGCTCGACTGCTTGATCGGAGCTGATCAGATCACCCAATCGTTGAAAGATTGTCCCGAGCAGTGTATTCGCTTCAACATCCATATCGTCGAAGTCTCGCACGGCCTGCCACGTCACCTTGGCGCCGGACCAGTCCTTCAAGCGAAATTGCGCATTGCCGACGAGACGCAACCCGGTGATTCGCCATGCGAACCCGTCGACTTCCGCAGCCAACAGTTGTAAATCGCCGCATTTTTTCTCCGCCTCAATCCGCTTTAACTCTTCGCGGAAATCCAGTGGCACGATCAGCACCTTGGCCGGATCCGCGGGTTCCAGTCCCGGCAGCAACTGATAAATCGGGCTGTCGGGGTTCTGCGAATCCAAAGTCAATTTGAGAGCAGCGGAAAGAACATCTACGGCTTGGCTCGGATGGGCGGCATCATACACCAAGTATCGGTCGGTCTTGAGATCGAATGGCACATCGACTTCATCAGCGTCGGTTTGTTTTGATTTGATGAGAAACGTGCGCTTATCGCGCAGTGCATGGCGAATGCCGAGCTCGTAGAAAACATTCGCGTTGTGAATGGAAATATCCGCAATAACGACATCGGCGATCAGCAGTTGTTCGAACATATCCGTGCGAATGTTTCCCTGCTGAAGAAACTCGCCTGTGGTACCGCCCGATAGCCCCGCCACCTCCATGGCAGGGCGAACGAGATCTCTCTCCACTTTATCAAAATCGATGCCGTTTTTGCTTCCGAACGGTCGGACAATAAACACGTTCAACATAACCTTGCCTTTTACGCTCAGGAATTATCCTGCAGTAGGAAACGCAACAGCGCACCTAAGTGTACCTCGCTCCGGCCTGGCTCGACTACAACGACCTTAGAATACGGCACTACGCTGTAGTTTGGCCGTACGCAACGACAATATTCGCGACCAACCATGAAAGATGGACCCGGCCAAACTTTGACGGAACTTTACTGGGCGAAATGGAACACATTGTAAAAGCAATCAAGAAGGTCATCGTCTTGGATATTAACCGCATGGCTTACTTTCCGGAGAAACTTAGATATTCTACAAGTGCCCGACCAAAACGAGCGGCGTGAATGCCGCCTGAAGAGAAATCGCCCTCGAACGCATCCAGCGCCCAACGCGCAGACTCTCGGTATTTGGTCTCATCCGCCGCCCGGGCGAGCCTCAGAAAAAACGATGCCGCTGCGCCGTTTTGATCGACGTCGGTCAATTGGAATCTTCTAAGTCCAATCTCGTCAGAAACGAGATCGAAATAACCGCCGGCGGGATTTGTCAATCGGCTGGTAATCAACTCCGCTAATTCCAGCGCGCGACCAAGATATTTGGGTTCATCGCTCACGAGATACGCCTGAATCAGCGCAATTCCCGCTTGTACTTGATCGTTCAGCAGTCCAGGCACTCTAGGTTCGCCATCGTGGTAGTGAAATATTCCCTGCTCCCGGTTACGACAGTGACTCCAAAGAAAATCGAGTATATTCAGCGCCCGTTCTTTACACTCGGGTCGATCCAGGAGCGTCGCGGCTTCGAGATAGGCGCTCGACGCTAGAGCATTGGCGTCAGTGTAGATGCATTGATCGGTGACGGAAAACAATTCGTCCGCTGAGGAACCCTCTCCAGTTTCACGGCGCAAGAAGTCTTGGCAACCGAGAAATGCTCCCCGTTCGGTATCGAAAAGTTTTGCGTCGAGATAGCCGATGATTTCGTCGGCCATGCGGCCATACTCGCCGGCACCGGTCAAGCGCAGCGCGTTGAGACAATTCCACAACAGACCCGCCTGTTCGCTCAGGAGCTTTTCCCGATGCGGTTCGCTCCAGTCCGCGCCGCTGGTCGTGCGGAAATATCCGCCTTCTTTGTCATCGTGAATTTGACCTCCGCGCATCCGGTCAAGGGTGCGGCAAACGTGCTCGATGTATGCGAGCTCTTGCGTTGCCTCGTACCGGCTAAGCAGAAAATCATTCGCCTCCGGGTGGATGAATTTCTGACCGCGCCCATAGCCGCCATGAACTCGATCGGCCTGTGTCATGATCGAAGCCGTAAGTTCGTCGAGAATCTCGGCATGGGAATGTTTGGGCCGCGCCGGCTTAGAAGCCATCTCGCTTCGGCCACCCGCCGGACTCACTCGATGTCTCTGCTGATAGCCCATGTACACGTTCAGCAGGAGGTCTTTGAATTTATCCGAAGTAAGATAATTGCCGGCCGCGAGCAGCTCGCCTCCGGGAGTGAAGAACGCGATTGTGGGCCAACCGTTCAGGTTATAGCGCGCGTCGATGTCGGGACGCATCGCGTTCTCGACTCTGAGCGCAACAAAGTAGGCGTTGAGCAGTGCCATATTTTCGCGCTCCGAAAACGCCTCTTCGTCCATGCGTTGACAGTAGCGGCACCAAAACGCCGACAAAAAAAGCATCACCGGCTTATCTTGCTGGTTTGCTTTACGAAAGGCATCCTCTTCCCATTCGAACCAATGGATGAGGTGGGCGAGATTTGCATTGGGCGAAAAGCGCAGCATCAGAGGGTCAATATCACCGATTTATATGGCGAAGAAATGGCTCCGCTTGAATGATGTTCAGCCCAATAGTTCATCGTTCCTCTTTTACTGCCGAAAAATGACGCATCGGGATGGCTGCCAGACCAACGGTCCTCTCCTATGCGAGCTTATAGCTTTGACAAGGTCTTACCGACTTTGGCGACTGCGACGATTTCGCCCATCGAGCACCAATAGACATTGATCGACGCGATCTTGGAAACGCTGAACACCGGCGGCTTTCGGCCTTGAGCATGAACTGACGACAACAAATTTACCCGGCCGCTGGCGCCGTCTGCCACCCTAACGCACAGCTTCGAAAACCATCGACTCCCAGTTACTGACGACCCAGCGATCGGATCCCTTATAGCGTGTCCGGCTTTCCACTTCCTGAAAAACTGGGTCGGTTTTATCGTCAATGCGGTATTCGCTGATCTGTTTAAATCCTGCCAGTTCGAGGCTCTTCCTGAGAGTTGCTGGATCGTAAAGGAACCGATGCCCCCATTGCGCGGTCGGTAATTGGTCCGCGATGGCTAGCAAAGCAATAACTGCAATCGTCATCATCAAAAGCAGCCTGAACGCGTTCGTTTTCGTGAGCAGCATTTCTTGAGGTTACGAGCTTAACAAAGACCTTGCAATGTATAAATATCTTTCTGAGATGCCTTGCTGAGCTGTCGCTGCACAATAGTACTCGGACATTGAGCACCGAACTTTTCATCCTGCAGGGCAATACGAAGACGCGGTGATTTTTGCACTTGTGCCATCCCCCTATCTCTACACAAATGATAAATTTCCCGTTAGAATCCTTCTGCTTTATTTTTTCGCATGGATCCTTCGAAGAGTAAGTTCCTGCTGCTCGGGTTTGCCGTTGTCGGCATCGGTGTTGTTCTTGGCACAGCGCTTTGGCTGAGGCTCGGTCCGCACGCACAATCCGGCCCCGGCATGGTTGAATCCACGGAGGGCGTAAATCCGTATGGTTCTGTGCCGGATTTTTCCTTGACGGAAAGAAGCGGCAGGGCCGTATCACTGGCCGAGCTGCGCGGTAAAATTTGGATCGCCGACTTCATCTATACGAGTTGCACCGATACCTGCCCTCTACAGACGGCACTGATGGCCGACCTGGTCGATCACTACGTGAGCAAACCTGGCGTGCAGTTGGTTTCTATCAGCGTCGACCCGGAGCGCGATACGCCGAAGGTGCTGGCGCAATATGCCGATAAATATCAAGCCGACCCGAGCCGCTGGTATTTTCTAACCGGACCGCGCGACCAAATCATGCATTTGATCCAACAGGGTTTTCATCTTGCGGTAATGTCCGCGCCTTTCGATACCGATGCGAGCGGCACAATTCCCCACAGCCCGCGCTTTGTGCTTGTCGACAAGGAAGCGCGCATCCGCGGTTACTATGATAGTCGCGAACCCGAGAGCCTTGCCCGGCTCAAAAATGATGTCGATGCTTTGCTGAAAGGGTAAGAGGAATGGCAAACGAGAGAAACAAAAAAACCAAGCAACCCATCGCCAGCGCCGCTGTGCGCACGGGTCCGAATTGGCCCCTCTTCGTCCTGGCGGTTCTAGGTATGGCACTGTCGGGTTATCTCACTTTGACGGCGTTGCAAGGAAAGCTCGTCGCGTTTTGTACTGAAGGCGCAGGTTGCGATGTGGTGCTCAATAGTCGTTGGTCAACGCTATTTGGCATGCCAACATCGTTTTGGGGCTTCTTGACCTATGCACTGCTCGCCGCAGTCGCCTGGAATCGTGATGCCGTGAATCAGTGGCGGTGGGCGTGGGTCATTTCCGTCTTTGGCCTGCTCTACAGTCTGTACTTAACGGCGATTTCCTTTTTCGAGTTGAAAGCCGCCTGCCCGTACTGTCTGACCTCGCTGGGGTTGATGGCTACGATTTTCATATTGACCACGCTGCAGAAGCCGGCGAATCTGATCAAATTCTCCTGGAGTGGTTTTGCCACTAAGACCGTGGGCGCCGCCGCTGTGGCAATCGTCGCTCTTCACCTCTACTACGCGGGATACATCGGCAATGCGCCGGGGCCGGAGGACCCGTGGATTCGCGGTTTGGCCGAACATTTGTCGAAGACCGACGCTAAATTCTACGGCGCCTCCTGGTGTCCTCATTGCGCCGAGCAAAAACAAATTTTCGGTAGCTCTGAAAAGCGTCTACCTTACGTCGAATGCAG
>Ga0209974_10000873_pt1 | contig 10432 bp, 5 predicted proteins | sample InoplaM3SPM_FD_187592 | JGI IMG/M metagenome (GOLD analysis project Ga0209974, IMG submission 187592) | Arabidopsis thaliana rhizosphere microbial communities from the Joint Genome Institute, USA, that affect carbon cycling - Inoculated... | ecosystem: Host-associated > Plants > Roots >...
GAGCGTGCTCCCCGCCCCCGGATAGACGTCACCCAGGGGCGACGCGGCGGTGTTGCCGACCGCGTAGAGGCCCTCGATCACGCCACCGTCGGCGTGGCGCACCCGTGCCGATGCGTCGGTCTGCAGGCCGCCGTTCGTGCCGATCGTGCCGGGATGGAGCGCGAGCGCGAAGACACCAGGGCAATGGAGCAGCGGATCTCCGATCGGCTGCAGGCGCTCGCGAACGGACCGTTCGCGCAGCACCGCAACGGCAACGGTGCCAGCGACGCCGCGCTCCTGGCCGCAGCGGGCGGATCGCCAGTTCCCGCGCGCTCGGAAGCCATGGTCCACATCGCGGCGTGCCGCTCGCAGACGCTGGCATACGGCAATGATCCCGTCGGCTGCGATGCCGCGAATGCTAACCGCGCCGCGTTGTGCGCCAGTGTCCCCTCACAGGCGGACGTGCTCGACGTTCAACTCTTTGCGCGCGCGGACGGTGCGTCGCGCGAGTGGGGACAAAGCCGCGTTTCGATCGATCAGGAAATCGGCGGCGCGCGCTTTGTAGGCTCTACGTTCGAGGTCGAGCAGGGCGCCGATCGGAAAGCCGTCTGCGCCAACTTCCTGCAATGGAACAACGAGCGCGGGCACGAAGCCCGGATCGTCGTGGTGTACACCATCTCACCGGCGATCGCCGTTGCGAAGGAGCCGGCTCCGGCAAACCCGGAGGACAGAAATTTCCCAGCGTACGCGCCCGACACCGACGCCGCCGCGAGCGGAAAATCGGTCGAGTCCGACATCGCCTCACCGGACCTGGCAAGTGGCGCAGCCCAAGCCACGATTGATCCGGCGCTTGGCGTGGCGCAGGCCGTGATCGCAACCCAACCGTAATCCGCGTGCTAACGGCTCCGGTGCATCGGCCATCTAGACCACAAAGCCCGCCTTGAGCTTCCGCCGCACGGGCGCGTTGCGGAGCCGTACGTACTGTGGCAGACCGTCCTTGTATGGGGGATAGTCCTCGCCCTTGATCAGGGGCGCGAGGTAGCGGCGGCCCTTGGCCGTGATGTGAAATCCGTCCGGGGTGATGTAGTCCCGAGGCAGCATTTTCTCCCGGTTGGCGACGTCCTCGAGCTTTGCAATGCCGATCTTCCAGCGATACGGCCGATTCGAGGTTCGCACGATGGTCGGCATCACGGAGTTCTGGCCCTTGAGTGCGAGCTCGACGGCGGCACGGCCCACGGCGTAGGCCTGCTCGACATCGACTTTCGACGCAATGTGTCGCGCGGCGCGCTGCAGATAGTCCGCCACCGCCCAGTGATACTTGTAGCCGAGCTTATCCTTGACGAGCTGGGCGATCACCGGCGCTACGCCGCCGAGCTGCGCGTGGCCGAACGCATCACGCAGCCCTGCATCCGAGAGAAACTTGCCCTCGGTATTCTTCACGCCCTCGGAAACGACCACCGCGCAGTAGCTGTACTTCTCGACACACTCGCGCACACGCGCGCAGAACCGCTCTTCGTCGAAGCGGATCTCGGGGAAGAGGATCACGTGCGGCGCGTCGCCAGCCTTCTCGGCGGCGAGGCCTCCGGCCGCAGCGATCCAGCCGGCATGACGGCCCATAACTTCCATTATGAAGACCTTGGTCGAGGTCTTGGCCATCGACGCGACGTCGTAACCCGCCTCGCGGATCGACACCGCGACGTACTTCGCGACCGAACCGAAGCCCGGGCAGCAATCGGTGATCGGCAGATCGTTGTCGACGGTCTTCGGCACGTGGATCGCCTGGATCGGAAATCCCAGCTTCGCACCCAGCATCGAGACCTTGAGACAGGTGTCCGCGGAGTCGCCACCGCCGTTGTAGAAGAAGTAGCCGATGTCATGCGCCTTGAAGACCTCGATCAGTCGCTCGTACTGCGCCGGGTTGTCCTCGTACTTCTTGAGCTTGTAACGGGCGGAGCCAAAGGCGCCGGACGGCGTGTGGCGGAGCGCGCGGATCGTCGCCGCGCTCTCCCGGCTCGTGTCGATCAGGTCCTCGGTGAGCGCGCCCACGATCCCGTGGCGGCCCGCATAGACGCGACCGATGCGCGTCTTGTGCCGCCGCGCGGTCTCGATGACGCCGCAGGCGGAGGCATTGATGACGGCGGTCACGCCGCCGGACTGTGCATAGAAGGCGTTCCGGGGTTTCGTTTTCATGCACGAAATCATAACTGGGGACGCCGGGAATGGGGGTGCCCCCGTCCGATGGAGAATGTCCGCGTTTTGGGGTAGGGTGCCCGACTTTCGACAGCCTCTGGGCCCTTCAAGAATGCGACTCGTACTGCTCGGCGCACCCGGTTCCGGCAAGGGCACCCAGGCCCAGCGGCTGCGCGACGAAAAGGGCATCCCGCAGGTGTCGTCCGGCGATCTGCTGCGTGACGCCGTCAAGCGCGGCACAGAGCTCGGCAAGCGTGCCAAGGCCGCAATGGACGCGGGCGAGCTCGTGTCCGACGAGATCGTCCTCGGTCTGATCCGCGAGCGTCTCGGCCGGCCGGATGCGGCGGCGGGATTCATACTCGACGGGTACCCACGCAACGTTGCGCAGGCCGAGGCTCTCGATGCGCTCCTGGCCGAGCTCGGCCAGCCGATCGATGCGGTCGTGCTGATGGACATCGACCCGGCGGTGTTGTTCAAGCGGCTGACCGGCCGGCGCAGCTGTCCCAGTTGCGGCAAGGTCTTCAACATCTACTCAGCGCCGTCGGAAAAGGGTGACCGCTGCGACGCCGAGGTCCATGCCGGGATCGAGGCGCCCATGCTCGTCCAGCGCAAGGACGATCGCGAAGATGTGATCGAGAACCGTCTGCGCGTGTATGAGCGGGAGACGCGTCCGCTGGTCGATCACTATCGCGATCGCGGCCTGCTCAGGGTCGTCAAGGCCGACGGGCCCGTCGAGCGGGTTTCCGCGGAGTTCCTGCGCGCCGCCGGCGGCGGCTGATTCAACTGTTGCCGCGCCGCGCGGGCCTTACCACACCTTCACGCGTTTTTCGGGCACAAGGTAGAGCGCTTCGCCGGGCTGTACCTTGAACGCCGCATACCAGGCATCGAGATTGCGCACGGTCAGCGCGCGATACTGCCCTGGCGCATGGCCGTCGCTGATCAGGCGCTGCCGCAGGGCCTCGGGCCGTCGATAACTGCACCAGCTCTGAGCGTAAGCCAGGAAAAATTGCTGGTCGTCCGTCAACTCTCCGGACGCCGGAGACGGAGCGTTGCTGACCACGCGATACGCGTCATAAGACGCCGCCAGACCGGCGAGGTCGGCGATGTTTTCGCTCAACGTCTGGTGGCCATTCACCCCGAGGTCGGGGAAAGGTCTGTAGCCGTCATACTGCAGGGCCAGCGCTTCGCCTGCCGCCTGAAAACGCTCCAGGTCCGCGTCGGTCCACCAGTTGCGCAGGTGGCCACCAGCGTCGAACTGCGCGCCAAGGTCGTCGAAACTGTGGCTGATCTCGTGGCCGATGGTCGCGCCGATCGCACCGTAGTTGACCGCCGCCGCCGCCTTAGGGTCGAAATACGGCGACTGCAGAATTGCGGCGGGAAAATTCATGGCGTTCAGGATGGGCAGGTTCACCGCGTTGACGGTTTGCGGCGTCATCACCCATTCGCCGCGATTGACAGGTTTGCCCAGCCTCGCGCGGTGGTAGAGATACTCGAACGTTTCGTAGCGCTGCAGATTGCCGACGGTATCGCCATGCACTACCTGAAGCGTCGAATAATCACGCCAATCGTCGGGATATCCGATGCCGACCTTCAGCGTCGATAGCTTGCGCAGCGCTTCGGCCTTGGTCGCAGGCGCCATCCACGCGAGCGCCTCGATCCGCTTCTTGAAGGCTGCGGTTATGTTGCCGACCATCGCCTGTACCTGTGCCTTCGATTGCGGCGGGAAGTATTCGGCGACATAGAGTTTGCCCACCGCCTCGCCCAGCGCATTGTTGGTGGCGTCGACCGCGCGCTTCCAGCGCGCGCGGATCTCGGGCGTGCCCTCGAGCGCCGTGCCGTAAAACGCAAAGCGCTGATCGACAAATGCCCTCGGCAGATAATCTGCGTAATGGTCGATGACGCGAAATGCCAGGTAGTCCTTCCAGACATTCAGCGGCTCGCTTGCCACCAGTTGCGAGATGCCGACGATCGCAGTCGGATGCCAGGCGATGAAGCGCGATTGCGTCTCGAGGCCGGCGGCTGAGAGATACACATTCCAATCGAGCCCCGGCGCGCGCGCGCCAAGCTCGGCACGCGTCCACGGATTGTTGCCCTTGTTCACGTCATCGGCATCGGCGCGCGGCGCATGCGTCTGCGCGATCTTGATTTCGAGCGCCAGGATGCGCGCCACCTTTGTCTGGGCATCCGCGATGCCCGCGAGCTCCAGCATCGCTGCCGCGTAGGCCTGATATTTCGTGCGCGCCTCTTTCATCGCCTCCGCATCGGACAGGTAATACTCGCGGTCGGGCATGCCCAGACCGCCTTGCATCAGATAGGGCGCATAGCGACTGGGGTCGTCGGCCGCAGGCGATACCCAGAGGCCGAAGATGTTGTCGGTATCGAGATCGGTGGAGTTCAGCGCGTCGACATCGGCGCGGAGATTTTCGCCCAGGTAGCGCCCGAGCGAGGTGCGGTCCGTGATGGCGGCGACTCTAGCCAGCATGGGCTTGATGGGCGCGATGCCCCTGGCTTCGATTCCCGCCTCGTCCATGAAACTTGCATAGTAGTCGCCGACCTTTTGCGCATCGGAGCCGGGCCTGGCGCTCGCGGCGGCGCCTTGAATCAGATCGACGGTGCGCTTGTTCGTGTCGTCGACCAGGATCCTTCCGACGCCATAGTCGCTGCGGTCGGCTGGAATGGGATGGGCCTTGATCCAGGAGCCGTTAGCGTAAGTCCAGAAGTCGTCGCCCGGCCCGACGGAAGTGTCCATTGCCGCTCGATCGATGCCGCCGGCATCTGCGGCAAGCGCGCTCGCGGAAGCGAGGGCGCAAAGGGCGACGTGGATGAGTAGACGGTTCGCAAGCACGAGCGTCGTTCCCGGCCGTACCCGGGGATACTATCTAGTGGCCCGTTGCAGGGAAACCGAGCGCGTCACCGAGGCCTCGACGGCGTCCAACCGTGCAGCAAGCCGCGCGCGGTATTCGTCGAGCGGCCACAGTTCGACCTCGGCCCTTCCGCTCTGCCTGCCGTCCGGGGAATATTCGAACGGATTATCGATGTCCCGGATGAGCCGGAGCATGTAGACGTTGACGAGCGTGACGAAGGGCACGATGACGCACTCGACGAGCAGGCTGCTGAACTCGGCGATAAGCATCAGGCCGATCACCATGACCACCAGCACCTCCAGCAACGCGTAAGCGGGCGGGAGGAAGCCGGTTCGGGCGATGACGTCTATGCGCGCGACGTTCCTGCGTACCGCCATCAGCTGCGGAACCGCACGCGAGGCGTACGGCCCCGCGCCCTCCAGCTCAAGGCAGCCGATTACCTCGCCCATGCGCGACAGCGCTCCGTACACGCCATCGGTATCGCGACGGTGCATGAGCCAGTGCTTGATCTCGTCGGTCAGCTCCAGGACGCTTCGACGCAGCGCCGGCAGCTTGAGCCCCGGGCGATTGATCGCCGCGAGCGCGAAAATCTCCTCGATGGTTTCGAGCGTCGCGGCGATCTCCGCGGGGAGCCGCTCGCTCTCCTTGTAGTCGGCCATGGTCCCGGCCAGCAGAAAGCCAATCAGGAATACGCACGCGGTGAGGATCACGCCGACGTCCGCGAACGGGACCAGGCCGGGGAACTCGAAGTACAGGTCCAGCACCAGCTTCACACCTGCCATCACCAACACGATGGGCAGGGTCGAGATCATCAATTTCCACTTGAGCAACCGGGCAACCTCCTTTGGTCGGCGCCTATGTTAGCGGGGTCGTCTGGGAATGCGGTGAATCTTGATCACTCTTTGACGGATCACGGGGCCCGAGGTAAACGACTCGAGGTCGCGGGCAGGCTACACTCGCAGCGACAGTTGACTGTCTGGGGGTTGGTTGGCAGAGCTGAAGGCCTGGTGGAAGGCGGTCGCATCCGGCGTCGCGGTCGGCGCAGTCTGCGCCTCTCTGCTTTGGATCCCGACGGTCCGCGACCTGGAGCAGGACGTCGGGTTGCCGTGGCTTTTCAAGCTGCGCGGTCCGATAAAGCCTCCCGACGACGTCGTGATGGTGGTCATGAGTCAGCGGGCCGCCTCCAACATCTCCCTTCCCCGAGACCCGGAAAGGTTTCATCGCTGCCTGGACCTGGTCGTCGGGCCTGCGCCTCCGACCCACGTCACCTTGCCAACGATGCCGTCGCGCTGGCCAAGGTGTCTGCATGCCCGGCTGGTGCACAGGCTCGCGGAGGCGGGCGCCGCAGCGATTGCGTTTGACGTGCTGTTTCGCGAACGACCGCCGCTCCCCAGCGCTTCCGGGGACCTGTATGCGTGGCAGGACGAAGACCTGGCATCGGCTCTTGGTGGAGTTGATCGCGTGCTCGTTGCGCGGAAGCTGGAGTCCATCGACGGTCGCGAGGAACTCAACGCGCTCAGCCCGCCCATCGCGAACGCAGCGCTTGGAGCGGCTCCATTTCCACTCGTTGCCGGTAGAGGCAGACGAGTAGACCAGTTCCTCGCATTCAAGGAGTCGGGGCAGGTGACGCCGACACTTCCGGCGATCACCCTCCAGGCTTACACGCTAAACGAGTATCCGCAGCTTGCAAGTCTGCTGGCCCGGCATGCCGGCGATATCGCCGCATTCCTGCCGACAACCGCCGACGAATTGCGCTCGAGCGGGGAACTCCAGGCAACCTGCCTGTTGATCCGTCGACTGTTCCGTGAGGACCCGGCGCTCGCTGGCCGGGTGCTGGACGACCTGGCTGGACCGAGCTCACGCTCAACCGACCCGCAGGCCACCGAACGGGTGCGCACGCTCGTAGCGATGTACGGCGGGGATGACGCGCGGCTGCTGAACTTCTACGGCCCGGCCGGAACGATCCCGGCACTTGCCTTCGATCAGGTACTGGCCTCTGGTTCGGATGCACTGTCTCTCCGCTTCAAGGGCCGCGCAGTGTTTGTCGGGTTTGCCGAGACCGAGCAGCCGGAGCAGATCGAGCATTACGCGACCGCCGTTTCGTCCGGGAATGGGCTCGATCTCAGCGGCGTCGAGATCGCGGCCACCGCATTCGCAAATCTCCTGCAGGACAAGACGATCCGCGCGTTGCCGTTCGCGTACTGGCTGGTCATCGTCTTCCTGAGCGGGTTGCTGACGACAGTCATTTGCGAGCGCCTGGATTACAGAGTGGCGCTCGCCTTCGCGGCTCTGGCGGTCGTCGCATATCTCGCGACGGCGTCATACCTGTTTGCAAACCGTGAATTGTGGATGCCGCTCGTCATTCCGATCTTGATCGCCGTTCCGGCGGGCATGCTCTACAGCTTTAGCTGGAAGTACTGGACGGCTCGCCGCGAGCGGGGGCAGCTACGCCGCGCGTTCAGCTACTTCGTTCCCCGCGAAGTCGTGGACAGGTTCGAACACAACAGGGGACGGATCGGAGATACGAAGGAATTGATCGAGTGTGCCTGTGTGGCGACCGATGCCGCGAACTTCACGCCGCTCGCGGAGTCGATGACGCCGGAACAACTCTCGGATTTTCTGAACCATTACTTCGAGACATTGTTCGGGCGGGTAGCGGATCATGGTGGCTTCGTTTCCGATGTACTGGGTGATGCGATGCTGGCGATCTGGCCGCATCGCTCGGCCGATACGCACACGCGACTGCTGCACGCCCTGCTGGAGATGCGAAATGCGGCTCAGCAGTTCAATGAGCGACTGGCAGGGAACCGCCTGATGACCCGATTTGGTGTGGACTGGGGGCGGGTGGCGCTGACCACCGTCGGAGCACACGCGCACTACGAGTACCGCGCCGTCGGCGACGCGGTGAACACCGCGACGCGCATACAGGAGCTCAACAAGAAGCTCGGTACGCGCGTGCTCCTGTCCCGTCCGGCGATCGGCGAAGCAGGTAACGAGTTCCTGGTTCGCGATCTGGGCCATTTCCTGCTGCGTGGCAAGAGTCACACCGTGCATGTTTATGAGTTGCTGGACCGCAAGGCCATTGCCACGCCGGAGCAAGCTGACCTGTGCGCGCGATTCGCGGAGTGCATGGAGGCGATCAGCAACGGAGACAACTCAGCGGCGCTGTCGCGGCTTCGGAACGTCCAGGCCGATTTTCCGTCGGATGGCCCGACGGCGTTTTATCTACGGACGCTGGAGTCGGGTCTGACCCTGCAGGAGGGGGCTCTAAGAGTCGACTAGCGGGCCCAGTCTGGACCCAGTCTGGTTCCATCAGGCAGTACTTTCTCGTGAGTTTTCTTGCACTTCCGGTTACAAACGACTAGGTTCGGATAGCAGTCGATCGCAACAATAACCAGGCGCCTCTAAATCTGGGGGTGTGTGGACACGAGAATTCCGGGGATCGCACGGATCGCGCTGCAGGGGAATCGCTGCGGATGGTCGTTCCCCGCGGTGTGCGGACTCCTTATTTTCACAGCCGCACGCGCCACGCCTGCTCTCGCCCAGGAAGCTGCAGCGTGCACACCGGCCGTTGCGCGCGTAGTTTCCATTCAGGGCGCCCTCGAAGTCCAACGCGCTGGAACCAACGCCTGGCTGCAGATCAAGCGCCTTGATACGTCCGTATGCCCTGGGGACCGGTTGCGGACCGGCCCGCTCGCTCGGGCCGCGTTGTTTGTCGAGCCCGAAACCCTGGTGCGGGTGGATCGGAACACGACCATCGCGCTGAGCGTCACGACAGCGGAGATCGTCGTCGAGTTCTTCCAGGACGACGTCGCACGAGCCAGCCTCGATACGCATTCCTGCGGTGCGGGGTACTTCATCACCCGCTTCCCGAAAAAATTCAGGGTGAGTGCGCCGCACCTGAATGCTGCGGTCGAGGGCACCGAGTTCCAGGTGGCGTTGCGCTGCGACGCGACTGAACTGGCGGTGTTGGAGGGCGCAGTACGGTCCGAAACACTGCCAGCCCGCGAGGAGAGGGTGGTCAGCGGTGGCCAGATGCTCGTCGCCAGCCCCACCGCCCCAGCCGCCTTCAGTACGGTCGTCAAACCGACTGACGCCGTGCAGTGGGTTCTGTATTACCCGCCGCTCAGCGATGCCAAGGCGGAGGCTGAACTTCCAACCGCAGAGCAATGCCGCGGGCTGCCCAGTCCGTCGAACCAGACATGCCTGACCCAGCGCGCCGAAGTGCTGCTTCGCCTCGGGCGAGGCGAAGCAGCCTTGCAGGACATCAACGAGGCTCTCGCACTCTATCCTGCGAACGGGGATGCCAACGCCTTGCGCGCGATCATCCATATCGCGAGGAACGACAAGGCCGCAGCGCTGGAGTCCGCAGCGGCAGCCACCTCGTCCTCGCCGAACAACTATCGTGCGTGGCTCGCACAGTCCTACGCGCAGCAGGCGTCGTTCGAGCTCGAACAGGCGCTGGAGAGCGCAATGAAGGCGCAGGCGCTGGAGGCGAACAGCTCGCTGGTCAGCGCTCGAATCGCCGAATTACTGATGTCGCTCGGACGGATTGATGAAGCTGAGGCAGCGGCCCGCGCGGGCGTGAGCGCCAACCCAGCGGAGAGCCGCGCCCACACGATGCTGGGGTTCGTTCACTTGGCGCAGATTGACACGAAGCAGGCACGTGCGAATTTCGAAGCTGCGACCGAGCGTGACTCATTTAACCCGCTGGCGAGATTGGGGCTCGGACTCGCAATGATCCGGGAAGGCAAACTCGTTGAGGGCCGCGAACAGCTGGAGATCGCGGTTGCCCTCGACCCGACCAACTCGCTACTTCGCAGCTACGTAGGCAAGGCGTACTACGAGGAGAACAGCAGGGAACGCAACGAGCTTGCGGCAATGCAGTTCAGGCTTGCCCAGGAATACGATCCTAATGACCCAACGCCGTGGCTGTATGAGGCAATCAGGCTACAGACGACCAACCGGCCGATCGACGCGATCGACGCCCATCAGAAAGCCATCGAGCTCAATGACAATCGCGCGGTGTACCGTTCCAGGCAATTCCTCGCAGAAGACAACGCCACACGCGGCATCAGCCTTGCGCGTGCATATCGCGAAGTGGGTTTTGACCAGCTGGCCGTTAGAGAGAGTGCGGTTTCGGTAAACGCGGATCCGGATAACTCATCAGCACACCGATTTCTCGCTGACTCATATTTGAGCTTACCTCGGCACGAAATTGCGAGGCAGAGCGAACTGCTCCAGTCTCAACTACTACAGCCCCTGAGCGCCACGCCGATCCAACCGCAGCTCACCGAGGATAATCTCTTCATTCTCAAAGGGGCCGGTCCAACAGCGGCAGGGTTCAACGAATACACGCCGTTGTTCACGCAGAACGGTTTTACACTCCAGGCCGATAT
>Ga0209974_10000874_pt1 | contig 10431 bp, 12 predicted proteins | sample InoplaM3SPM_FD_187592 | JGI IMG/M metagenome (GOLD analysis project Ga0209974, IMG submission 187592) | Arabidopsis thaliana rhizosphere microbial communities from the Joint Genome Institute, USA, that affect carbon cycling - Inoculated... | ecosystem: Host-associated > Plants > Roots >...
CAACGACGCGCAAAAGACCATCGGCATCATTTGGATGCTGCTGATTGCGACCGGCTACTCCGCTGCCGGCGACAAGCTGCCTCCTGCCTGGACCATCTGGAGCTGCTACCTGGCCATCGGCCTGGGAACCATGTTCGGCGGCTGGCGCATCGTCAAGACCATGGGTCAGAGGATCACCAAGCTCAAACCGGTGGGCGGCTTCTGCGCCGAAACGGGTGGGGCGATGACGCTCTTCCTGGCCACTGCGCTGGGTGTGCCGGTATCCACCACCCACACCATCACGGGCGCCATCGTCGGTGTGGGTTCGGTGCGGCGGGCGTCCGCCGTGCGCTGGGGCGTGGCGGGCAATATCGTGTGGGCCTGGATTTTCACCATCCCGGCCTCGGCCTTCGTGGCCGGTATCTTCTACTGGATCAGTTTCTCTGTCTTCGCCTGATCACTGGCTGATCTTGCGGCCTTCTTCGATCTGGTACTCGAAGAAACGCTGGCCGCTGAAGGCAATGGTCGACATCAGCACCGTGGCGCCCACAAGCAACGACAGCACCAGGGCAAAGACGACGCTCCAGCCCGCCTGGTGGGTGCGGCCCTCGTGGTTGAAGCGCGCATTCCATTGTTCGTCGGGTGTGAGTCCGTAGACGATGGCGGCCAGCATGGCCGATGCGAGCGACAGGCCCAGCAGTGGCACCAGCAGCCAAGCGAGCTGGTCGTCTTGCCCCAGCGTCAGCACCCGTTCCACGCCGTAAGCCCCTGCCAGCGTTGGCAAAGGCCACAGCCATGCCCAGATGTCTTTGCGCCCGTAGAGGTAGAAACGGTGCAGCCCCAGGCTGCCGCCGAGCAGGGCGATCCAGGCGGCCAGCGTCTTCGATCTATAGGTGCTCATGTGCTGCTCTCGGGTGCGCTTGTGTCGCCGGCAGCCTTGCCGGCTTGGATCAGGGGGGTTCATGGTCGCCCGTTGGACAGGCGCTTGAGTTTATAATGCGCGGTTTCGATGACGGCTGGTCGCAAGACCGGCGTATCTACGACATCGAGCCCTTTGGCAGGGGCCTTTAGGCTCTTGTCCTTTTGATCTGCTCGCCCTGAGTGTCTCCTGGTGCGGTGGATGTTTTCAAAGTTCAAGGAAACAACATGGTCGTGATCCGACTCGCACGTGGTGGCGCCAAGAAGCGTCCGTTCTACAACATCGTTGTTGCCGATTCGCGCAACCGCCGCGACGGCCGATTTATCGAGCGCGTCGGGTTCTACAACCCGGTCGCGTCCGGTGCCGAGCAGCCTCTGCGCGTGGCCTTCGACCGCGTCGACTTCTGGGCCGGCAACGGTGCTCAGTTGTCACCCACGGTGGCTCGCCTGGTGGCCCAAGCCAAGGCTGCGGCCTGACAGCGATCGTGGCCGCGACGCCCTCGGTTGCCAGTGCGCTTGACCCGGCCTGGCCCGAGGATGCGATCGAAGTCGGTCGCGTTGTTGACGCCTGGGGCATAAAAGGCTGGATCAAGGTCCAGCCTTTTGCTTCCGATCCCCAGGCCTTGTTTTCTTCCCGCCGCTGGTTCGTCAAGCCGCCTGAAGAAACAACTCTCAAGCGGCTCGGCATCAAACTGGCTGCATCTTTCCCCTCCCTGCTCAAGGTCACCCAGGTCAAGGAGCATGGCGACGTGGTCGTGGCCCAGGTGCAAGAGGTCGAAGACCGCAGCGGAGCCGAGGCCCTGCGGGGCGCCCGTCTCTTCGTCGGCCGTTCCAGCTTTCCCACTGCCGACGCCGACGAGTATTACTGGGTCGATCTGATCGGCATGACTGTTGTCAACCGCCAGGGGGAAGCCCTGGGCACCGTCGTCGGTCTGATCGATACGGGGCCACACAGCGTATTGCGCATCCAGGCCGATGACCCGAAGACTGATGAGCGCCTGGTGCCGTTCGTCGGTGCCTATGTGGACGATGTGAACACTGCTGACAAGCGCATCACCGTCGATTGGGGTCTGGACTACTGATCCAATGCGGGCCATGCGTTTCGATGTCATCACGCTGTTTCCCGAGTTGTTCTCGCCGCACCTGACGCAGGGGGTGACGCGGCGGGCCTTCGAGTCGGGCCAGGTGGATGTGAAATTGTGGCCACTGCGCGACTTCGCCGACAACAACTACCGCCGAGTGGACGATCGCCCCTACGGCGGCGGCCCGGGCATGGTGATGCTGGTTGAGCCGTTGGAACGGGCACTGCAGGCCATTCGCACCGCTCGCAGCGATGCGGCCCCGCTGGTGCATTTCACGCCGACCGGGCGGCGCATGGATCAGTCGTTGGTGACCGAATTCGCCCATGGCCACGGTGCCGTGCTGTTGTGCGGTCGTTACGAGGGCATCGATCAGCGCTTCATTGAGCGCAGCGTCGACATGGAAGTGAGTCTGGGCGATTTTGTGCTCTCCGGCGGTGAATTGCCGGCACTGGCGCTGCTGGATGCTGTTGCCCGCCTGCAAGAAGGAGTGCTGGGCGACGCGCAGTCTCACCAGCAGGACAGCTTCTCCGACGGCCTGCTGGATTGCCCGCATTACAGCCGCCCCGAAGTGCTGACCACGCCCGAAGGCTCATCTCCGGTGCCCCCGGTGCTGTTGTCCGGCCACCACGCCGACATTGCCCGCTGGCGGCGCGAGCAGTCGCTCGCACTGACCGCGAGGCGCCGCCCAGACCTGATCGAGGCGTTGCGCGCCCGCGGCGGCCTGAGCAAGGCCGATGAGATGTACTTATTGGCTCTCGGGCTATAATCACAGGCTTTTCGATCCTCTGCCCCGGAGCGGTCGTGTCCCACGGACCGGCCCACAAAATCAGCACCTGCGTCAACACCCGCGCTGGCACGATCACAAGGAGAAAGCCTGTGGACCTGATCCAAACCCTCGAGCAAGAAGAAATTGCTCGCCTCAAAAAGACCATTCCTGCGTTCGCCCCCGGCGACACGGTGATCGTCAGCGTCAACGTGGTCGAAGGCACGCGCAAGCGCGTGCAGGCCTACGAAGGCGTGGTCATCGCCAAGCGCAACCGTGGTTTCAATTCCAGCTTCATCGTTCGCAAGATTTCCAGCGGCGAAGGTGTGGAGCGTACGTTCCAGCTGTACAGCCCGCTGATCTCGAACATCGAAGTCAAGCGTCGCGGCGATGTGCGCCGTGCCAAGCTGTACTACCTGCGTGACCGCTCGGGCAAGTCGGCCCGGATCAAAGAGAAGCTGGCCTGACGTTTCGTCGGCGACTGACTCAAGAAAGCCGCCTTTTCGGGCGGCTTTTTCGTTTCCAATGTTGTCATGGCACTGAGTTTCGACCCCCAAGAGTTGCCCATTTCTGCGGTGGATGACCACCTCCCGGCCGTCGGCCCGGCCGAGTTGCAGGTCGAGGCCATGCGCCGACGTTTCGGGCTGCCACCGGTGTGGTCGCCCGAGATCGAGGTCGAACGCCAGTTTTCTCAGCGCAAACTCACCCATGCGTCGGTGTTGGTGCCGCTGGTGCAGCGCAGCGAAGGGCTGACCGTGCTGCTGACCCAGCGCACCGACCATTTGACGGACCATCCGGGCCAAGTGAGTTTTCCCGGCGGGCGAGTCGAACCCGAAGACGCTGACGCCGTGGCCACCGCACTGCGCGAAGCCGAAGAAGAGATCGGGTTGTCGTCCGCCCACGTCGATGTGATCGGCCAGCTGCCGACCTACACCACCGGCACCGGTTTCATCGTGACGCCGGTTGTCGGCTCGGTGCTCCCGGAGTTCAGCCTGCGCATCGACCCGTTCGAAGTGGCTGAGGTGTTCGAGGTGCCCTTGGCCTTTCTGATGAATCCGGCGAACCACCGTTGGCATGCCATCGAGATGGCCGGCGTCAAGCGCGAATTCCTGTCCATGCCGTGGATGGGCGTCGATGCGCAAGGGCAGCCGCGGCGCTATTTTGTATGGGGCGCCACGGCGGCCATGCTGCGCAACCTGTACCGCTTTCTGGTTGCGTAGTCTCGTTGCGAAATAGCCCGCCGGTATCATCGCGGCACATGAGCTTTTTCGCCGTCTTGTTTGCGCTGCTGATCGAGCAGCTGAAGCCCCTGCCGCGCCGCAACTTCGTCCACGATGCCTTGACGGGCTGGATGCGCTGGACCGGCCGCAACTTTGATGCGGGTCGGGACCACCACGCCTGGGTGGTGTGGGGGGTTACCGCGCTGGTGCCTGCCTTGTTGGCGTGGGGGATCTACCTCGTCATCGGGCACTTCAACCTGTTGCTGGCGCTGGCGTGGAACGTGGCCGTGCTCTACGTGACCATGGGCTTTCGCCAGTTCAGCCACTACTTCACCGACATTCGCGACGCGCTTCAACGTGGTGACGAGCCCACGGCGCGCACGCTGCTCGCCGAATGGCGGCACCTCGACGCGAGCGAGTTGCCGCGCACCGAACTCCTGCGCCACGTGATCGAGCATTCGCTGCTGGCTGCGCATCGCCATGTCTTCGGCGTGTTTTTCTGGTTTGTGGTGTTGTCGACGCTCGGCTTTGGCCCGGCCGGTGCGGTGCTGTATCGCATGGCCGAGTTTGCGAGCCGCTACTGGGCGTTCAAGAGCCGCGTCGTCGGCGTGCCGAGCAACGAGCGTTTGCTGGCGCTGTCGCAGCGCCTGTTCAGCCTGATCGATCATTTGCCCGCGCGGCTCACGGCTTTTGGGTTTGCGGTGGTGGGCAACTTCGAAGAGGCCGTGACCTGTTGGCGGCGTGACGCGGGACTCTGGAAGCACGCCAATGAGGGCATCATCCTTGCGGCCGCGGCGGGCGCCGTCGGTGTTCAGCTGGGGGGGAGTGCGGCGCCGGGCGTGACGCCCGACCGCTCCAAGACCTTTGACAGCGGCATTGCCGACGAAACCGTCGGGGCAGAAGGTTCGACCCCCGGCACGCTGCCCCAACTCGACCACCTGCGCAGCATCGTGGGGTTGGTGTGGCGCTCGGTGGTGCTGTGGATGCTGCTGCTGGCCTTGTTGTCGCTGGCCAACTTGATCGGCTGATGGCCCTAATACCTGCCGGACTGGGACAGTTCGGCAAACAGCTCGGTGTAAATGCGGTAGCGCGGCTCGGTGATTTCGCCTCGTTCAAACGCCGCGCGCACCCCACAGCCCGGTTCATGCAGATGCGTGCAGTTATAGAACTTGCAAAGCTTGGACGCATCGTCCAGGTCGGGCATCAGGCGCGGCAACTCCTGCGCGCTGATCTGCCGAAGGCCGAATTCCTGGAACCCGGGTGAGTCGATCAGTGCGGTGCTGCGCTCGGCGTCCAGCCAATACCACTGCGTGGTGGTGGTGGTGTGTTTGCCCGAATTCAAGGCCTGGGAAATCTCGCCTACCTGCGCCCTGGCATCGGGTGCCAGCAGGTTGATCAAGGTGCTCTTGCCCGTGCCGCTGGGTCCGAGCACGAGCGTGGCCCGTCCCTTGAGCAAAGAATTCAGCTGCTGGCGTGCTTCGTCCGGCCGCGCTTTGAGCGCCACCTCTTGTACGTCGTAGCCCATCGCCGTGTACGGCGTGAGACGAGCGCGAGCGGCGGTGATCTGCGGCAGGTCGGCCTTGTTGAGCAGGATGCGTGCGGCGATGCCGGCGCTCTCTGCCGCCATCAGTGCACGGGCCAGCTGCGATTCGCTGAACACCGGCTCGCTGGCCACCATCACCAGAATCTGATCGAGGTTGGCGGCGAAGGACTTGGTCTTCCACTCGTCCTGGCGAAACAGCAGGTTGCGCCGTGGCTCCACGTGCTCGATCACGCCTTCGTCACCCGTGGACTGCCAGCGCACACGATCACCGACCACACAGTCGCTCTTCTTGCCGCGAGGATGGCAGATGATGCGCATGCCTTCGGGTGTTTCGACGATGTAGTGGCGGCCGAAACCGGCGACCACCAACCCCAGGTCGAGCGACGTGAATTTACTCAACGCGCGATCACAGAGAGATCAGCCGACAAAGGCCACCAAGGCATCGGCCTTGGCCGCGCAGATGAAGTCGTTGATCGAGATGCCGCCCACCGAGTGTGTGTTGAAGCGCACCACGCAGCGGTCGTAGCTCACGGCCAGATCGGGGTGATGGTCTTCGGTGTGGGCAATCCAGGCCAATGCGTTCACGAAGGCCAAGGTCTCGTGGTAATTCTTGAACGAGAAGGTCTTCTCGATGGCGCCGCTGCTCAGGTGCCAGCCGCTGATCTGGGCCAAGTGGTCTCGGACCACGGCTTCGCTCATGGGGGCGCCGGTGAGCGCCTGGCATTTCAGGTGCAGCAAATTGCTCATGCCTGGCTTGCCTGGAGTTGGATGGCGCTCAGGCGCTCCAGAGCCGCCGGGTGCGAATAGTAGAAACGCACGTAGAGCGGGTCGGGCGTCAACGTTGAGGCGTTGTCTTCGTGCAGCTTGAGCAGCGCAGCGGCCAGGTCGTGGCCATTGGATTGTGCGCACGCGTAAGCATCGGCCTGGAATTCGTGCCGGCGTGACAACTGCGCAAACAGCGGCGAGATGAAGAAGCCGAACACCGGCACCACCATCAGGAACAAGAGCAGGGCCAGCGCATCGTTGGGTGCGGCCAGCGATGGCTGCACGCCCAGGGCGGTGTAGAACCAGGCCTGCCCCGACAGCCAACCCAGCAACGCGAACCCGGCCAGGCTCATCGCGAACATCGAGGCGATGCGCTTGGTCACGTGCTTGTGCTTGAAGTGCCCCAGTTCATGGGCCAGCACCGCTTCCACCTCGCCCGGCGTGAGCTTGGAGAGCAGGGTGTCGAAGAAGACCACGCGCTTGGCCGCGCCCATGCCGGTGAAGTAGGCGTTGGCGTGGGCGGAGCGTTTGCTGCCGTCCATCACGAACAAACCCTTGGCCTGGAAGCCGCAGCGCGTCATCAGTGACTGCACACGTGCTTTCAGCGACTCGTCGGCCAGCGGCTGGAACTTGTTGAACATCGGTGCGATGACCGTCGGATAGAGCACCAGAATCGCCAGGTTGAACATCATCCAGGCGCCCCAGGCCCACAGCCACCACAGTTGGCCGGTGGCGCCCATGATCCACAGGATCAGGGCCGCGATGGGAAGGCCGATCAGCGCCCCAACGAAAGCGCCCTTGAGCATGTCGGCCAGATACAACCGCCAGGTCATGCGGTTGAAGCCGAACTGTTGCTCGATGCGAAACGTGCTGTACAGCTCGAAAGGAAGATCGAGCAGGCTTCCGATCACGGTGAAGGCGGCCAGCAGAACCAACTGGTAAGCCATGATGCCGAAGCGCGGTTCGATGGCATCGCGCACCAGCACGTTCAGCGCGTCAAGCCCGCCGAGCAGCGTCCAGCCCAGCAGCACAGCCGCCCCGAAGGCCGTGGTCAGCAGGCCGAAGCGACCCTTGGTGAGGGTGTAGTCGGCAGCTTTCTGGTGTGCAGCCAGCGTGATGGTCTGGGCGAACGCGGCCGGCACGAAATCTCGGTGGGCCGCGACGTGGCGCATCTGGCGTGTGGCGAGCCAGAACTTGACGAGCAGCGAAGCCATCAGGGCCGCCGCGAACAGCAGGGTCAGGGCAGAACTTTGCATAGGCTGCAAGTGTAGGCTGCGAGAATGCCCTCAAGGAGATCCCAGATGACCGATGCCCCCAGCACCACCACCCTTGTCAGCAGCGACCAGAACCTCGTCTGGATCGACCTGGAAATGACTGGCCTTTACCCTGACACCGACCGCATCATCGAGATCGCCGTCGTGGTGACCGATGCCAACCTGAACCAGCGGGTCGAAGGGCCGGTGTTCGCGGTGCATCAGAGCGATGCCACGCTGGACGCGATGGACGCCTGGAACAAAGGCACGCACGGCAAAAGCGGTCTGATCGATCGCGTGAAGGCATCAACCATCGACGAGGCGAGTGCCGAGGCGCAGATGATCGAGTTTCTGAAGCGCTACGTGCCCAAGAGCACCTCGCCGATGTGCGGCAACAGCATCTGCCAGGACCGGCGCTTTCTCGCCAACTACATGCCCAAGCTGGAAGCCTTCTTCCACTACCGCAACCTCGATGTGAGCACGCTGAAGGAACTGGCCAAACGCTGGAAGCCCGGGATTCTGGCGGGCTTCAAGAAGGCGCAGGCCCACACCGCGCTGGCCGACATCCATGAGTCCATCGATGAACTCGTGTACTACCGCGAGCACTTCCTGGTGAGGTAAAGAAACCCCGGGGAAAACCCCGATCTGGGTCGGAACTCGGCTACAATCCGACGCTTCGCTGCGGTGGCTCGTGTACCGCAGCGTTTCGTTCATCCCCTCTGACCTCATCGAGTCTTCCCGCAACCCCGGTTGCGTGGCCTGTTCGAACCCCATGGCTTATTGCCAGGGAATGGTTGGCGGCGATGCCGTCGCTTTGACTGTTCCTTTGCAACCCGTCCTCCGGCGCCATGTCGCCGGTGTGGGTCCGGACCTTCTCCCCAGCGACTGATCTGCAAGCGAATGCTTGCGGGTGTTTTCTGCGCGCATTTCGGCGTGCGGGCACCGTGTTATGTGAAGAAAGAAGACCATGAGTTTCGATACCCTGGGCCTGCCTGAAGCCCTCATCCGCGCTGTCACCGATTCTGGTTACACCGCCCCCACTGAAGTTCAGATGCAGGCCATTCCGCCTGCGCTCGAAGGCAAGGACCTGATGGTCTCGGCCAGCACCGGCAGCGGCAAGACCGCGTCGTTCGTGTTGCCCGGCCTGCAACGCATCTTGCTGGCCCGTGGCGACAACACCAAGCGCCGCGAAAAAGGCATGGTCTACGGTCCGCGCATCCTGGTGCTGACGCCCACGCGTGAACTGGCGATGCAAGTCGACAAGGCTGCCACCGTCTACGGCCGCCATGTGCAAGGCCTGCGCGTGACAACGGTCGTCGGCGGCGTGCCTTATGGCGCCCAACTGAAGGCGCTGCGTGGCCCGCTCGACATCCTGATTGCCACCCCCGGCCGCCTGATGGATCACATGCAGTCCGGCAAGGCGATTCTCGAGAACGTCGAGATGCTGGTGCTCGACGAAGCCGATCGCATGCTCGACATGGGTTTCATCGACGACATCCGCCACATCGTCGACCAGCTGCCGCAAACCCGTCAGACGGTGATGTACAGCGCCACCTTCGGCGGCCACGTGGGCCGTCTGGCGCAAGACCTGCTGCGCGATCCGATGCGCATCGACGTGGCCTCGCACACCGACACCCACGAAAACATCGAACAACGCCTGCACTGGGCCGACAACAAGTCGCACAAGGATGCACTGCTCGACCACATCCTGACCGAGCGCGAGATGGAGCAAGCCGTGGTGTTCACCAGCACCCAGCGTGATGCCGACTGGCTGGCCGATCGCCTGGCCGACATGGGCCATGCCGTGGCTTCTCTGCACGGGGGCATGCCGCAAGGTCGCCGCACCCGTGTGCTGCAAGGCTTGCGCAACAAGCAGCTGAAGGTGCTCGTCGCCACCGACGTGGCCGCACGCGGCATTGACGTGCCGACCATCAGCCACGTGATCAACTACGGCCTGCCGATGAAGGCCGAAGACTATGTGCACCGCATCGGCCGCACAGGCCGCGCCGGTCGCAACGGGTTGGCGGTGACGCTGGCCGAGCGCATGGACAGCGGCATGATCCGCCGCATCCAGCAGTTCACCACGCAAAACATCCCGGTGGCGACCATCGTCGGCCTGGAGCCCAAGAGCCCCGAGCCGCGCATGTTTGCCCCGCGTGGGGACAACAAGTTCGGTGGCGGTGGCAAGTCGTTCGGCCAAGGCCGCCCGGGCGGCCCCGGCAAGAGCTACGGCAACAAGCCCTTCGGCAAGCCGGCCCACCAGCGCGCCGGCGAAGGCTTCGCACCGCGTGACCGCGCACCGTTCGACCGTGACAGCGCGCAGCACAACCGTTTCAGCCCCGACCGCCCGAACGATCGCCACAACAGCGTGTTCATTCCGAATGGCCAGCCTGCACAGCGCGGTGCCTTTGACCGTGCGCCGGTCGATCGCAATGCAAACGGGTTCGCTCCGCGCAAGCCTGCTGGTGCACCGGCAGGCAAGGGGGGCTTCAACAAGCCCCAGCGTCCGCGCCAAGGCGGCTTCAGCCGCTGACCGGCCGGCTCACCGCCGTCCACCCAAAAGGGCCCGCACTGCGGGCCCTTTCTTCATTGGGGGTCAGATGCGTTTGACGCGCACGTCGACCCGCATGCCGAGGTAGGCATCGGGGTCGCCGTACCAGCTGCCCGAGATCGGGGCCGCCTGCTTGGGGTCGCGTGACACGCCCACACGCACCAGGTGGTAGCCGCCGAGCAGGTTATTGGTGGGGTCGAACGGCACCCAGCCGGCACCGGGCAGGTAGGCCTGCAGCCAGGCATGGGTGGAGCCGGCGCCCACCACATCGGGAGCGCAATCTTCCGCATCCTCGTCCAGCGAGGGGTCGTACAGGTAGCCCGAAACGAAGCGTGTGGCCACACCCAGGCGGCGCGC
>Ga0209974_10000876_pt1 | contig 10428 bp, 11 predicted proteins | sample InoplaM3SPM_FD_187592 | JGI IMG/M metagenome (GOLD analysis project Ga0209974, IMG submission 187592) | Arabidopsis thaliana rhizosphere microbial communities from the Joint Genome Institute, USA, that affect carbon cycling - Inoculated... | ecosystem: Host-associated > Plants > Roots >...
CCAGTAGGCCTGCCACTTCGCTTCGATAGCGTGATGATCGTAGGTCTTGCTCATGCGGTCGGGGGTCGGAGAGGAAGAACTCTAACACAGACTTCTCGAAGGCAACAACAATCGCCGGGCTTCATCAGCGGGGCTTTGCTATACTGCATCCTCCATGGGGTTATATCGCGATCACGTGTTCCCCCGCCTCATGGACTGGGTCATGAGCAGCCAGGTGTGTCAGCGCCTGCGTAGCGATCTGCTACAGGATGCTCACGGCGATGTCTTGGAAATCGGATTTGGCACCGGGCTGAACCTGCCTCACTACCCGGCGACGGTTTCGCAACTGTGGATGGTGGATCCTGCCCGCTTCCTGTTGAGGAGGGTACAGGCGCGAATCGCGCAAGCGGCCTTTCCTGTTCACATGGAACAGCTCGCTGCGGAATCACTTCCGTTTCCGGAAAAACGCTTCGATTCTATTGTCAGTACGTGGACGCTCTGCAGCATTCCGGATCCATTGAAAGCCCTTCGCGAGATCAGACGGGTGCTCAAACCAGACGGCGTTTTTCTCTTTCTTGAGCATGGACGGAGCCGGGAGGCCCGCATCGCCGCCTGGCAGGATCGTCTCAATCCGATCCAAAACCTCATGGCATGCGGCTGTAACCTGAACCGCCCGATCGATCTGCTCATCGAGCGAAGCGGATTCCACCTCACGGACCTCAGCCGCTTTCAGATGCCGCATGTGCCTCGCATCGCTGCAGAGATGTATCAGGGCCACGCGCGCAGCTCCAAGTGCTGAGCCCGCTTACCATGTCCCGTTCAGAAGCGTCGAGAGGCGCTCGACGGATGCAAAATCGCTAGAGTAAACGGCGGGTAATTGCGAACTCGATTTTGCGCTGTGGATGATCGACCCAATGCCATAGTGTCTGGCTGCATGAAGGCAACTCTCGTCATCATCAATATAGAGAGACCGCCGTGGATCAAAGTTCAGCAACCGGCGGCACGCCGGCCAGTATTCTGATCGCATCTTCAGGTACCCCACTTCGAACGCATCCACGATCCGATCCACATACCGGCTCAGACCGGTTTTGGCCGATTTGACCGCCACACCAGCCTGATGGGCATTCGTCACCACAATAATCCTTTTGCCCCTTGTGCGGAGCTCCTCTAAGAAGCCTTCGGCTCCCGGCAAGAAACCGATCATGTGGTCAAGTTCCTTGTGCATCGCCACGACATCGATGCCGACCCGGTCGCTCCAGTAATGCAAATCAGTCCAGGCAAGTTCACCTTCGACCGACCGATACATTGCCATCAAGCAAGCGCGAGAAGCTTCGAAAGAGAGGCCCTGCGCCGCCGCATAGCGGCGGGGGAGCTCTTCCTCGAAAAAGAAATTGTCGAAATGGCGATCGAGCAACGTGCCGTCCATGTCCAAAAGCACGTCGTCAATCCGGTCCCAATTCAGCCGTGTGGGAGGACCGGATTTCTGCGGCTGAACCATGAGCAGAGTATATCGAAGCCTCTCACTGAAGACGAGACGGGTTGTCTTTGAGAAAAATGCTGTGCTACGGTCGATCACCGTGTCCACCGCTAATCCAACACCCACGCCCTCAGTTCTCAGCCCTCAGCCGACTGTCGTGGCTCCGACCGTCGCCATCATCGGCCGGCCGAACGTGGGCAAATCCACGTTGTTCAACCGGATTCTTGGGACAAAAACAGCGATCGTCGACGATGTGCCGGGGGTGACGCGGGACCGCAACTATGCCGATGCGCACTACCGAAACCGCCCCTTTCGGCTTGTCGATACGGGAGGGCTTGAACCGTCGGCATCGGAAGGCATGCTGGCGCTCATTAAACGTCAGTCCGAGCTGGCCATTGAGGAAGCGGAGATTCTGATCCTGCTCATGGACGGGCGGACCGGATTGATGCCTCAGGACCGTGAGGTGATCCATCTTCTGCGTGGGACGACAAAGCCGCTGTTCGTCGCCGTCAACAAAATCGATACCCCGAAGGTGGAGCCGTTAGTCGCCGATTTTTATCAATTGGGAATCGAGCAGCTCTTCCCCGTCTCAGCGGAGCATGGCATCGGAGTGTCCGAAATGCTCGATGCCATTTACCCGCTGCTTCCGGCCCCGGAAGAGCAAGCAGGACTGCTTGGGATGCCTCGCATTGCCGTGGTCGGACGGCCGAACGTCGGCAAATCCACCCTGGTCAATGCCGTTCTCGGCGAGGAGCGCGTGGTCGTCAGCGACATACCGGGAACGACGAGGGATGCCATTGATTCGCTGGCGGTCTATGATGGCCGTCGTTATTTGTTCACCGACACGGCCGGTATCAGGCGTCGGGGGAAAGTCGACCGTGGGATCGAAGGCTATAGCGTCGCGCGTTCGCTCCGGGCCATCGGGCGGTCAGACGTCGCCGTCCTCTTGCTCGATGCCCAAGAAGGCGTGACGGAACAAGACACCAAGATCGCCGGCGTAGTAATACGGCAGGGGCGTGCCTGCCTGTTGTTGGTCAACAAATGGGACCTGCACGAGGCCGACCCGTTGGCCAGGCAGAAATTTGAAAAGGACTTAAAGCGGCGATTTCCGTTCCTATCGTGGGCGCCGGTGCTGTTCGGAGCCGCGGTAAAACCTGATTCTCTCCGCCGACTTTTTCCGCTCATCGATGAGGTCTTTCAATCATTTTCCAAACGCATCCCCACCGGCCAGCTCAATCAGTTCCTTCAACATCTCTTGGCCGTTCATCCGCTACCGGTGCGGAAAGGAAAACCGGCGGCAATCACGAAATCGGCATTCATGACTCAAGTGGCGGTCCGACCTCCCGTCTTTGCGCTCTTCGTCGGCCATCCGGACAATATCACGCCGGCCTATCTCCGGTTCCTTGAGAACCAAATCCGCGAGACGTACGGATTCGTAGGCACACCCCTCCGCCTGCTCGTCAGAAAAAAATAGCAAGACCTAGTACATCACTGATCATGCACAGGCCCGACCAACGACAGAAAGCGCTCCAAGGGCTTTCAGCTTGACTCTACGACATCGTCGTGGTTAATTCGCGCGGTCACTATCATCAATGAAGACTTCACGGCTGATCATTACCGGTTTCTGCAATCGCCGGCGGCTGCTGCCGCTTCGGCTGCTGCTGGTCATCTGCACCCTGGCGGCCGGCTCTTCGCCTGGTCCACTTTGGGCAGCCGAGGGAGGTCAAGCCAATGACAGTGACGCACCTCCCCAGATGACTGCACCCGACTCTCAACCGGGCGCTGCGCCTGCAGAGGTGGACCCTTCGATCACGTTGAAGGGTGCGGTGTGGCGGACAAAGGCCGGAATCGTCTTTTTAAAAACACCGGTGGGACTGCTGACGCTCAGCTCTAAGACGACATTGAAAGACTTGAAAGCCTCGCATGAGGTCTCGTTCTGGGTGCATGACCGCCACGTCGCCGTCGAGATTCGCAAACGAAGCGACGGATCGCTCGTTCACCGGTACCTCAGCGGGCCGATGACGCTCGGCCCGGACTCATCCAAGACCCTGCGCTGCTGGACCGCCGACGGCGAACAGACAGTCCATTATGGCACCCAGGAAACCAAGCTCGCGGCATATCATGAAGGCGATCAATTGACCGTCGAAGTGGACGAGTCGCAGACAATCACTGGCGTCCATGATCTGCAATTCGATTTACAGATCAGCCAGACTCCTCCCGCCGGGTCTCCCGCCCATGTCCTCTTGACCGGTTCAGTCTCAAAACTGAAATCGAACTTCGTATTCTTCAGGACGCCGGTCGGCGTGGTCATGATCAACGCCAAGATCGGGATACCGCCTGTGAAGGTCGGGCACACGCTGACTTTGCATATTGACGACGGGCGTGTGAACGTGGAGGTGACAAAGTCAGCCAAGCCTGCGGCGCAAAGCAACGCAGGGTCCGCGACAGTGCCGACGACCGCGCCGTTCTGAGTCCTGTTTGACAGCCTCCAGTCCGACTCCCTAGACTCCCTGACCATGCCGGTCACTCCATTTGCCAAAACGCCTGAGGCGTTTGATAAGCTGTATCGAGAGCATGTGGATCTCGTTTATCGCTACGCCTATCGGCTTTGCGGAGACATGGAGTCGGCCAACGACCTCGTCCAAGAGACCTTTCTGAATGCCTTTCGCGGCATGAACGCCTTTCGCGGGGAGGCTCAAGTTTCCACATGGCTGTATACCATTGCGTCTCGGGCAGCCATGCGCCTGCGTCGCAAGCGGAAAGGCGCGCCTGAGCGGGAGCTTTCTCTGGAAGAATTCATCCCCACATCTGACGGTGAATTCCGCTTGCAGATTCCGATCGAGGGTCTTACGCCGGAGCAGGCGCTCGAAAACAAAGAGTTGCGCGAAGCGCTCGATCAAGCCATCAACAAGCTGCCCAAGAAGTACCGGATCGCGCTGGTCCTGCGTGATATGGAGGGGCTGAGCGCGAAAGAATCCGCGGGGATTATGGGGTTGAGCGAACGGGCGGTCAAATCCCGCCTGCATCGAGCACGGCTGTTTGTGAGGCGGGAGCTGAGTGGTACGGGAGTGACCCAAGAGCATTCAAGGTCGGACGCAAAAGGGTGGCGGCCACGAAGGAGCGGCTCATGACTAAAAAGAAACCGCCTCGTCGACAGATCGCTTCGCCCCCCTCTCACCCCCATCAACCGGGAGAGGGCCGGTGCCTCGACATTCTACGACAATTGTCCGCTTACATCGACGACGAATTAGCTGAGGATATTTGCGCCGAGCTGCGGCGGCATGTCGGAGCCTGCCCGAATTGTGAGGAGTTCATTGCCTCGCTGCGCGACACCGTGACATTGTGCCGACATCATCACCCGCCGCCGCTCTCCTCACAGGACCGAGCCAGGCTCCGCCGCAATATCCTCCAAGCCTGGAAGCCCGAGGGACCCAGATGAGACCGCACGTTGCGATCACGGCCTTGCTCGGCGGGATGCTCGGCGTCATCGGCTCGTCTCCAGCATCCCCTGTTCAGCCGGGCGATCGCGGCGAAGGGCGCACGGTCTACGATCGCCATTGCGCCGAGTGCCATGGCCCGGAAGGCCGAGGCGACGGTCCCAAGGCGACATCGCTCTCGCCACGCCCCGGCAATTTGGTTTCTGCACAGACCTCCGCGAAGTCCGACCAAGATTTGCTCAAGATCATCGCCAATGGCCGCCCTCGCACCGCCATGACCGGATGGAATGAACGGTTGTCTCGCGAAGAGCAGCTGGCCGTGCTTACCTACATCCGATCGCTCATTAAATTTACCGGCTCGGCCACGCCCCCTCCGCCGTCGAACCCATAACCGGTTGCGTGGATGGTGCTGAGCGGTTGACCCCTTTCAGATGCGAAAATCCGCATGGTACAGTATCGGCTTTCGCCTCTCTGCTTTCGTAAGGAGTAAAATCTGGCATGAAGCTGACTGCGAGAGAAATATCCACGGTCGTGCTCGTCTTGTTTGTCGGATTGTCTATCGCCCTCCCCGCTACGACTGAGGCCGCAAAAAAATCGAAAGCGATGGCACCCGGTGCAGCGACGGCCCTTCAGTACGCCGACGCGATCTCGAAAGGCGACATCGTGAAAACGGCGAACCTAGATTTTGCTTGCCAATATCGGCTCGCCGCCGCCAAGAGGTCCGGGCTGACCTCTTCGCCGGACAAGTCTGGTGCTTCAGCTGATAACTGCTGGGAGGGCATCAAGACTGCTCACAACCCTGCCCTCGAACGAGTGGACATCGGCATGGACGTCCTCTGGCCCACCAACGGCGCGCTGCCGTTTTTTCGCGATGATCTGACGCATTACCCGGCCTCCGCCTTTGTCATGGATCTAGTTGGCCTGTCCCCTCCAGGGAGCGGTCTGCATCTTGAGGCAGTATCCACGACACCTTTGCCAAATGCGTCGTTTCATTTACGCCCGCAGGCACCGCTCATCTCGGTGCCGGCGACACTCGTCACGCTTACGGTGACCTATCAGGATCCGCTGACCGCTCCCATCACGAAGGCGCCGGGAAGCTACAAGTGGACAAACACTGTCAAGCCTGCCCGGCGAGCCATCAAGAAGCTCAACACTCAATGGGTGGTGCTCTCAGGATTGAAGAGACACGGGTTCCCCGGTGATTCGGCGGTCGTGAATCTCCTGGTGCAGGATGGCGGGCCTGCCGAAGGCATCCAGCAAGAGATCATTCCGTTCGTGACGGAAAAGAGCAGAGCGATTCCGGGGTCACTCGTCTGGTGGGAACCTGAGGATGCACCCGGCCTCCTGGTCGCCTCTGCGGCACGCGCTGCCGCGTTTCCGAATTTGCGCGACCGCGTCGCACTCTTAAACCGGGTTCTCATCGTCGACCCCAATCAAGCCGACGCGCTGACGGTCCTCACTCGTGATCTCTACGCCGTCATACTGCGGGAAGCGATCGCAGCACACAAACTCACCGTGAAAGATCCGTCTTTGGCCATGGCGGTCAATGAGCAATATTGGAATGTCTATGCCCAGGGCGAGCGGCTCGACCTCTCGCTGGATATGGAAATGGGGGGACTGGACAAGCCAACGACCGCGGATTATCTCTATCGCTTGCTTCCTGCGCTCAGGACTTTGGCGCAAGTCCGGCCGGAGCAACTGGACAATCGATTCAGATGGGGCGCAGCCCTCCGGTGGAACCTCGATCAGGATCTCTCCATCGAGGTTCACGAGCAGTTGGTCAAGGACGTGCCGGCGGAGCGGAAGACCGCGAAGGCGGAGGCGCTGCTGCAGCTGGCCTGGTCACGCATCAATAAGGTGGCCTGGAACCGCAACCTTGATGACAAGGATGTCCAGGCGGCCTATCGGGATGCCGAGCAGGCTGCGGCATTGGCCGAGATTCCGCTGGATAAGTTCATCGCCGAGTACACGAAGGCTTATAGCCTGCTGTTTTCGCCGAACCGAGACAATCGTGCCATCCTTGGCCACCTCACGGAAGCGAAGCGATGGTTCGATGAGATCCCGGGCAACAACCAGCAGGTCTGGGATTTTTTCATTGGAGCAGACTCGTTGAAATCCGTCCTCGACGCTGACCCGATCTTTCAACCCCTCCTGGCCTCAGGAGCATCTCACAAAGGATAACCGGACCTGCTCAGCCATGGTGAGGTTGAGCCGAAATCCTAACGACCTTTCCTTTCCGTCCGTTGAGCAGGCCTCGCCAGAGGGCTTGCTCGCCATCGGGGGCGATCTCCGATTCGAGCGGCTCCTCGAAGCCTACCGTCGAGGCATCTTTCCCTGGTACAGCGAAGACCAGCCGATTCTTTGGTGGTCTCCCGACCCAAGAACCGTTCTGTATCCGGAGAAGCTTCACATTTCCCGAAGCTTGAAGCGCAGCCTTCGCCCCGGACACTTCATCGTGACACTCGATACCTGCTTTGAAGAGATCGTCGGGCATTGTGCCGGTCCGCGACTGCAGTATCCCCAAGGCGGAACGTGGATCACTCCGGCGATGAGGGAGGCTTACGCGGGGCTTCATCAGGAAGGCTACGCCCACTCGGTCGAAACCTGGGAAGAAGGTCGACTGGTCGGGGGCTTGTATGGAGTGGCAATCGGAGGGGCATTCTTTGCAGAATCCATGTTCACCCTGGTCGACGATGCATCGAAAGTTGCGTTGGTATTCCTGGTCCGTCAGCTGCATACCTGGGGCTTTCGCCTTGTCGATTGCCAACAATCCTCCCCGCATGTGCTGCGTCTAGGGGCAGAAGACATTTCTCGCCGACTGTACATCGAGCAACTCGCCGGCGCCGTGCGGCAACGCGACCGGCGCGGCCGTTGGCAGTTCGATGCTGCACCATGATTCATCTCTTTCCCATCTTGGCAAGCTCCATAAAATAATGTGCAAAGGCTTTCATCCCGCCGGAAGCCTGGCCCCAGTCAAAATATTCGTTTGGCGCATGATAGCCGTGTTCCGGCAGGCTGAGCCCAAGAAAGAGAATAGGCACTTTCCAGGTTTTCTGCATCGTGACAACGGCGCCGATGGATCCACCTTCACGGATGAACGCCGGTTCGTTGCCGAACCCCGCCTTGGCGGCACGCTTCACACACTCGACGTACGGCCCTTCGAAGCTGCCCTTGAAGGGATGCAGCATGCCTTCCGGTTCAACTTTCACACTGGGGTTAAGCTTCGCCACATACTGCTTGAGCAGAGAGAAGACCTTTTCAGGCGTCTGGTCTGGTACAAGACGCATGCTGACCTTGAGCTCACCATGTCCGGGGACGACGGTTTTGACGCCAGGGCCATGATAGCCACCCGTCAGCCCGTGGATCTCAAATGTGGGCGCCGCCCAAATCCGACGGGTCACTTCGGCGGGATCGTCTGTCCGGAGCGAGTGCAATCCATAGGCCTCCTTGAATCGCTTGACCTGAAAACCCGACTTGAGAAAGCTCTTAATCTCCTCCCTGGTCGGCTTGACAACATCAGTGTAGAACCCCGGAATTTTCACCTCGCCGGTTTTGGCGTTCACGCAGGCTTGTGCGACCTCTATGAGTTCCGCCAGCGGATTCCTCGCGGCGCCGCCCGTGACACCGGAATGGGCATCCTTACTGCCGGTGCGTAGGGTCAGCCTGGCGCCGAGCAAACCACGCAGTCCATAGGGCATGGCCGGCCTTCCCTTGGCGATCCAGATCGTGTCCGAGACGATGACCGAATCGGGTCGAGGAATTGCAGCCCGGTGTCTCAGACCCGCAGCAAAATGCGGGCTACCGATCTCCTCTTCGAGCTCCCAAACGAACCGGATATTGATCGGCACGCCCTGTTCGATTGCTACACGGGCGCCGAACAACGCGGCGAGTGCCGGTCCTTTGTCGTCCGTCGCTCCGCGTCCGCGGTAAATCCCGCCGTCGTTGCGAAAGGCAAACGGTGCGTGTCGCCATTCCGGTTCCTGGGCAGGTTGCACATCCATGTGGTTGTACACCGTTACGGTCGGATGCTCGCTGCCGGTTGTCCACCCCCCCGACACGATGGGGTAGCCGCCGGTCTCGACGATCTCGGCTTGCGCTCCGGCTTGAGTCAGCACCTGCTCCGAGAGTCCGGCCATGCGCCGCATGTCCTTCGCGTGTGATGGGTCCATGCTGATGGAGGGGGTCTCGACCATCTGAGCCAGCAGATCTTCGAACCGGGCGCGGCTCTCATTGATGTAGGCGTCCAATTGCTGAGGCATGATCATCTGTCATTCTCCATTGTTGAACCGCGGATTATAACGGCTGATCCGGCGCTGTCAAAGAGACCGTCAGCGTTGGAAAGCCGTCAGGAAATGCTAGAATGCCCATCGATGCGCAAAGGTCTCTTCCGCCTTTTCCCGCTCTTGCTGTGCTCGATCGGCCTCAGTCTCGCCGTCGTCTCGCCGGCTTTAACGGCTGACGCCACCCCGATCCGCGACATTCTCGATGAACCGAGCATTTACCACCTCAAACAAGTAGTGCTGCAGGGGAGAGTTCGCAACGTTCAACCCCTTGACCCCTACAAGCTGCCGGCCGGCACGACCTGTTACGGCGCCTATCTTTTCTATTTGGAGGACGAAACGGCGTCAATCAGCGTCGCCGTCTTCGGGCTCTGTGGCGTCCCGACCGTCAAGGATCCAGACGTGGAAGAAGGAATTCAGGTCCAACTTCAGGCGACCATTCAAGCTCCCAGCCACGGCGGCTATTACTTGAGTTTCCAGGGGCTCAAGGTCGCTGGAGAACGGGAAGGCGTGATTCAAGCCGTAGCCGACCGCATCACGCCGCTGGTGGAATGAGCGCTCCCCCGGCATTGTCCCATACTGTATTCCGGCGCCAGGAGACGAGTGATCTTCACATGATTCAGTTTTGCGGTCTTCTCGCGATAGCGATGTGCCTGCTCACCGGCTGCGCCAGCAGCCAAGGTCTTTCCCGTGACTTTCTCCAAGACGTGATCGTGCAGGAAGAAACCGCTTTTCTGGACACACCGCCGGCAGCCGCTGCTCCCACGCTGCCCAGTGCACCCACGCTCGGTTTCTATTTCAAGCCGACAGGATTCATGCATCGGGAATTTGAATGGGCGAGCCGCGACCGCGATGCGGTGCTGGCCTGGGCTCAGGGACTATCGCTTGGCGCGGGAGGTCGGAGCACCGGGTTTCTGACGCCCTCCTCATTGAAAGGTCAGACCTTGCGGGAGCTCCGGGCCACCGCGGCGCGCTATGGCGTCGACTGGGTTGTAGTTTTTGACGGGGCCGCTGCCGTCGACCGCTATAACAATTACAAAGCACCCCTGCTCTATTGGACCATCCTCGGGACCTATCTGGCCGACGGCACGCACAGCGATGCGCTGTGTCTCATGAAGGCGACGGTGTGGGACGTGAAGACGGGAGCCCGTCTGTTCGATGATCAAGCCGAGGCGATCACCCGCACCGTCGGCCCAGCGGCATTAGTCGACGATGGCCGGGAGATCGAACGAGCGAAGACTCGAGCCATGGAAAC
>Ga0209974_10000877_pt1 | contig 10427 bp, 11 predicted proteins | sample InoplaM3SPM_FD_187592 | JGI IMG/M metagenome (GOLD analysis project Ga0209974, IMG submission 187592) | Arabidopsis thaliana rhizosphere microbial communities from the Joint Genome Institute, USA, that affect carbon cycling - Inoculated... | ecosystem: Host-associated > Plants > Roots >...
GGCGGAGCTGAAGTACGGCCGCGCCAACGAGCTGCAGCAGCAGCTCGCCGAGCAGGAGCAGCGCCTGCGCGAGCTCAAGGCGGCCGGATCGCTGCTCCTCAAGGAGGAGGTCGACACCGACGACATCGCCGATGTGGTCAGCCGCTGGACCGGCATCCCGGTCAGCCGCCTGATGGAGGGCGAGACCGAGAAGCTGCTGCACATGGAGGAGCGGCTGCACGAGCGGCTCATCGGCCAGGACGAGGCGGTCATCGCCATCTCGGACGCCATTCGAAGAGCACGGGCCGGGCTGAAGGACCCGAAGCGCCCCATCGGCTCGTTCATCTTCCTGGGCCCCACGGGAGTCGGGAAGACGGAGCTGGCCCGCGCTCTGGCCGAGTTCCTCTTCGACGACGAGGGGGCAATGGTGCGGATCGACATGAGCGAGTACATGGAGAAGTTCGCCGTCTCGCGCCTCGTGGGCGCCCCGCCCGGCTACGTCGGATACGACGAGGGCGGGCAGCTGACCGAGGCGGTGCGGCGCAGGCCCTACCAGGTGGTGCTCTTCGACGAGATCGAGAAGGCCCATCCGGACGTCTTCAACATCCTCCTCCAGCTCCTTGACGACGGGCGCCTCACCGATTCGCAGGGCCGCACGGTCAGCTTCCGCAACACGGTCGTGATCATGACCAGCAACATCGGATCGACGGTCCTGATCGAGGCTGGCGAGGCCGGAACCGATGCCTTCGCCGCGGCCGCCGACCGCGTGCGGACGAGCCTGCGCGACCACTTCCGCCCGGAGTTCCTGAACCGCATCGACGAGGTCATCGTCTTCCAGCCGCTCGGCGAGGAGCAGCTGAAGGAGATCGTCGGATTGCTCTTGGCGGCGGTCGAGCGGCGACTCGGCGAATCGCGCATCGGCCTCGACGTGACCGATGCCGCCCGCGCCCTCGTGGCGCGCGAGGGCTACGACCCCCAGTACGGCGCCCGTCCGCTGCGGCGGGCCATCCAGCGCTCGATCGAGAACCCCTTGGCCAGGCAGCTGCTCGCCGGCGAGTTCTCGTCGGGCGACACGGTGCGGATCGATGAGAAGGACGGGTCGTTGGTCTTCGAGAAGCTCGCCGTGTCGCCGAACGCCGAGAGGGTCAGCGCCTAGTCGGAGTCCTCGAGCGCGTCGCGCTGGAGGCTGCGCCCCAGCCAGATGCACCCGGCGGCGAGGGCCGCCAGCCAGGCGGCCACGAGGGCCGACAGGAGGGCGAGCAGCCGAGTGATGGAGATGAGGCCGTCCAGGTCCCGGAACGCACTTGTCTCCTTGGCCAGCGCGCTGACCGATGCCTGGACCGAGCGCAGGTCGTCCGCCACCGTCGCGATGCTCGGCTGGAGGGTCTCGACTTCGTGCGCCACGCTCGCCGCGTCGTCAGCGGTGATGGCGAGCTGATCGCCGATCTCTTCGAAGGAGGTGGCGACGCCGGCGAAGGGCCGTTGTCCAAGGATGCTGATCTGGAGCGCGGAGGCCAGCTCCCGGGTGCTGTCCTCCACCTGGCCCAGCAGCGTCGCGGTGTCCTCCAGCGTGGCACGCACGCTGTCGAGCGATGCGGTGGTGGAATCCATGGTGCCGGCCGTCCCGGCCAGCAGCCGGTCGCCGTCCCGCAGCGCGCTCGCCATCGCCAGCCGGTTCGATTCGACCCGGCCCCCAAGGTCACCCAGTGCTGCGAGGCCAGCCAGCAGGGCGATCGCCAGGGCCGCGCTCAGGGCGAGCCCGACTGCCCCGAAGCCGACCATGGCGTTCGCGAGCCGGCGCGATCGCAGCAGGGTCACTAGGCGCGCTCCAGCTGACGGCGCAACAACAGAGACCCGCCAACGAGCAGGATCACCGCCATTGCCGCCAGCGCCGCGAAGTGCCAGGGAGCCTTCGTCCAGCCATACAGCATCACATCCTGGGTCAACGCGATCCCGTGCGTGGCCGGAAGCAGGTAGGTGAAGGGACGGGCGAGGGGGCGGAAGAGATCGGCCTTCAGGAAGAGTCCTGAGAAGAAGGCCGATGCAAGGAGCACGAGCAGCGCCAGCTGGACGACCTGCCGCTCCGTGTCCGAGAAGACGGCGATCACGACGCCAAGGCCCAGCGCCGCAGCGAGGACGAGCGCCACGGTGAGGACGAGCAGCAACGGGCTGCCGAGGACGGGTACCCCCAGCACGCGCGTCAGGAGCAGCGTGGTCGCCGCCGCGACCAGCGTGCTGATCAGCGCGCAGGCGAGGACCTTGCCGATAACCACCTCGGCGGCGCTGACCGGAGAGAAGCGGAAGAGCTCGAACGAGCCACGGGTGCGTTCGCGAACGAGGGAGAGCGCGATGAGGCTGACCGCCACGTGCTGGAGGATGAAGGCCAGAACCGCCGCGCCGTAGAAGGCGAGCACCGAGGGCTCGACCGGCGCGACGTTTGCGAGCTTCGTCTTCGTGGGAGCGGCTATGACCTCCGGCGGGATGTCCGCCACGTCCGGATAGGCCGCCTTGACCGCCTCGATGCCACGGCGAGCGACGTCCTCCAGCAGCCGTCGGTTCAGCTCGGCCGACAGCGCCCGGGTGACAACGATGGCATTGGCGTTGCCGATGGGGTCGCTGACATTGATGAGCACGTCGATCACCGACTGCTTGCCGGTGGCGAAGTTCTCCTGGAGCGACGCGGGAGCCACCACGACCGCGTCGATCGTGCGGGCTTCCAGGAGCGCCTTGGCCGGCGCCAGCTGCTCCACGACGTCGATCACCTCCACACCGGGCGCCGCATCGGCGTAGTCGCCGACCGTCGTCGGCAGCCCAGAGTCCGGTGGGATGACGATGACCGTCCGAAGGTCCGGCGCGTACCCGCTGAAGCCGAGCGCGAAGAGCACCATGATCAGGACCGGGCCGAGCGTCAGGCTGAGGATCGCCGCCGGGCTGCGGACGACTTCCAGGATCTCCTTCGAGACGAAGGCGACGACGCTTGCGACGCTCCGTACGGGTCTCAAGCTGCTGCTTCCCCCTGGCCGCGCTCCTCGGCACCGGCATGGCGCTCGAGGAGGGTGGCGAACACGTCGTCAAACGACGGCACGTACTCGCGGGCGGAGGTGACATCCACGCCGCGGGCGGCGAGCCCCTCGAGCACCACGGGCGTGGCCGTCCCGGCATCGTCCACCACGACCTGGAAGCTGTTCGGAGCGGTCTGGCTGGTCCGGATGATCCCCGGCTGTCCGGTCAGCTGCCTCGCGTCGAACGGAGCCTCGGTCTCGACCTCGACGGCGTGCCCGCCGAGGGCGTCTCGCCGGAGCTCCTCCGGCGGGGCGAACGCGACGAGACGTCCACCCGAGATGAGCGCGACCAGATCGCACTCCTCCGCCTCGTTGAGGTACTGGGTCGTGACGACCAGCGTGCGCCCCGCGGACTTGAGCCGATGAAGCTCCTCCCAGATGTTCGACCGCAAGACCGGGTCGATCCCGGCGGTCGGCTCGTCGAGGAACAGGACCTCCGGGTCGTGCACCAGCGCCGAAGCCAGCTCGACGCGGCGCTGCATCCCGCCCGACATGTTGGCCGCCAGTCGGTTGCGAACTTCCCACAGCTCGACCAGCTCAAGCACCTGCCGCACGCGCCGCCCGTGTCGGAACCACAGCAGCCCGTAGATGCTGGCGATGAAACCGACGTTCTCGCGAGCGGTGAGATACGGGTACAGCGTGAACTGCTGTGGGAGGTAGCCGATTCGCTCTCGCGTGCGGCGCAGGAAGCGCCGTGGATCTTCGCCCAGGACCGTGACGGTGCCTTCACTGGGGACGAGGCCGCCCGTCATCATTCGCATCGTGGTCGTCTTGCCGGCCCCCGAAGGGCCGATGACGCCCAGGACCGAGCCCGCCGGCACGCTGAGGGTGACGTCCCGGACGGCATGGACTTCGCCGAAGGAACGACTGGCGCCCTCCATCACCACCGCCGCTGGGTCGCTCTGCACCGTCTCCTCCTCGGCAATTGGGCACGCACCTCGTCACGCGAGGAGTCCGGCGGTCAGCGCGCATGCCATTCGGGTTGAACGCTGCCAACCATCGGTGGCGGGTGGCACCGCGCCCGCTGCGATTTCGCGGCGGGGCATAACAACCGGCTCACAGTCGTGATTCACAAGGGCGTGCAAGCCACCTGCAAGACAACGGGCCGATGGCACGGCCGTGGTTGGCACGGTTAAACCCCGATCGTCCCCACGTGGGAATCCGTGCGCGCCTCTACAACGCACAGGGCGAGGACCTCGACATCGAGCTGAGCCCGAGCGCCGTCGAGAAGCTGACCGACGAGAAGCTCCTGTGGGTCGACACCGATGCGCCCGGCGCCGACGAGCTCGACCGCATCCGGGACGCGTTCGGCTTCTCCGAGCCGATCATGGACGCGCTCGCCTCGCCGGATGACGAGGCGCGGCTCGTTCGCTCGCCCCATGCAATCCTCCTGACGGTCCTCTCCGTTGAGGAACGCGAGAATCGCCAGATCCCGGTCGCCGTCGACGTCGTCGCGCGGCGTAATGCGGTGGTGACGGTCCACGCCCAGCCGGTCTCGGCGCTCCGCGAGTTCGAGGCGCACATCAGCCACGAGGGGGCGCTGGGCCGGCTCGACGCCGGATCGTTCATGGGCGGCCTCGTCGACACGATGCTCGGCTCGTTCCGGCGCCAGGTCGAAGACATCGAGGAGCAGGTCGACCGCCTCGACGAGGTCGCGCTGCGGGGCAATGACCCGGCGCACTTCCTGGAGCGCGTCGTAGCGCTGCGGCGCTGGGCGGCCACCCTGCGCCGGATCCTCGTTCCCCAACGTGAGACGTTCGGTCCGCTCGCGCGGCCTGACTTCGAGCTCCACGAGGACCTCGGACGGCCCTGGCCCGGCCTGGTCGACCAGCTCGAGAAGGCGATCAGCGGCGTCGAACGCGCCCGGGAGCTGCTGGTCGGCTCATCCGATATCTACCTCGGCCGGCTGGGCCAGCGAGCGAACGACGTCATGAAGGCGCTCACCATCCTCTCGGCAGTGCTGCTGCCCGCGGTCGTCCTCGCCGGGGTGATGGGCATGAACTTCAAGCTCGGCTTCTTCGACGAGCCCGGCAACTTCTGGTTCGTGGTGCTCGCGATGCTCGGGTTGGCGGCTTCGATCCTCGGTTTCGCTCGCTTCCGGCGGTGGATCTGAGATGGCGATCCTGGCGACCCTCTTCGGGCTGATCGGCCGCTTCACCGGCAAGCTGCTGACGATGAGCCTCGGCTGGGCGAGCCTCCTCCTGTTCGGCCGCGTGCCCAAGGACAAGGAGGTCTTCCTGGCGGCCATCACGTTCGGATCGGTGATCTGGGTGGTCCTCATCGTCGGGGTCGCAGTGCCGGCCGCCGGCGTCTGGCTCCTCTCCTTCGCGCCGATCCCCGACTGGGTCGACGAGGGGCTGGTGCGACTGGCCATGCTCGCCGCGGTCCTCGTCCTTCCACCGATCCTGAGCCTCGCGACGCTCAAGCTGCTGCGCGCGCAGGATCGTCCGAACGGCATTGGGCCGATGCTCCTGCACCTCGCCCGCGGGTATCCGCTCGCGGCCGGTCTCGCGCTGCTGCTCGTCTTCCTGGGGATCATCGGCCTCGTGCGGAAAGTGGCCTCGCTGGCCAGACGCTGGACCGACACCCACATCCCGATCGTGGTGAAGCCCGGCGGCTACGAGCAGCTCGCGACCGATCTGGACAGGGCGATCAGCGACGCCGGCATCGAGATCGAGCCACGCGACGCTCCCGCCGTGATGGTGGTGCCCGGAAAGGTCCTCGCCACGGTGGCGGGGACATCGGTGCGGGGACTCCTGCCCGATCGGCTCGTGCGGCTGGTCGGCAAGGATGTCGAGGTGCTCATCTATCCCTCGGACGTGGCGATCTCCGGAAAGCAGCAGGTCACCGCGCGCGTGCAGGCGGCCCTCGCCAGCCGGCTCACCACCGCAAAGGCCTGGCTCACGATGTCGGCCGATGCCCAGGCGATCGAGGACCGCCTCGGTCGTGTAGCCAAGGATCGCCCCGATGGCGTCCAGCGAGCCGAAGCGCTCAACGAGATCGACCACCACCTGGCCACCAAGGAGCTCCCGTACGACGAATGGGAGGTCCTCTACCGCCAACGGCTGCAGGTCGAGCGGGACCTCCTGCTGGGCAGGCAACCCGGCGAGGAGATGCCGGCGAAATCCGGTTCGGGCTCGGCCACGAGCACGACCTCCGGGCCAGTGGGATGGCTGCGTCGCGATCCGCTCGGGACAGCATTCGCGGCCGGTGGACTGGCGCTCGTCGCGCTCAATGCGGCGCTCCTCCTGCTCGAACGCCGAGGCGACGCGCGGCGGCTGTAGCGCTGGACCTCGGGAGTACCCTCGTGGAGCGACGCACAGGTTGCGGAATGGAGGGAGAAGCATGGTCTGGCTGATCCTGCTGGCGGTCCTCGTGGGGTTGGGGCTGACGTACCTGCTGGCCATCAACCTCGGTTTCATGGGCGCCTTCTTCGGGATCCTGCTCATTCCGGTCCTGATCGCGGTCGTGGTCGCGATCGAGGAGCGGGGTCGGCGGCGCGCGGGACTCGACGACCGTTCGTCCCACTTCGACGCCAACAAGCCCCAGATGGCCAACTACAACGCTGTCCAGGGCCAGGACCCGGTCACCGCGTACGGCGACAAGCCCACCCGCGCCTCCACCCCCGGCGGCGTCAAGGTCGACGAGGGCGACAGAGCACCCTAGCCGGTGCATATATTGACAACGGTCTATATACTGCCCATGTGAAGTCAACCGATCCTGACGTCGAGCTCCTCCAGGCCATCGCCGACCCCGTGCGGCTGTCGATCCTGCGCCAGCTCGCTGCCTCACCCGGCTCGGTGTGCGCCTGCGACTTCACCGAGTGCTGCACCGTCAGCCAGCCGACCGTCAGCCACCACCTCAAGGTGCTGCGCGAGGCCGGCGTGGTCACCACCGAGCGCCGCGGCACCTACATCTACTACGAGCTCGCCCCGGACTTCGCCCGCCGCTGGAGCGGCATCGGCGCCAGCCTGGCCGGGCTCGTCGCGCTTGCATAGCCGACCCGAAGGAGACCCCGATGACCAACGAGATTCACGAGACCGTGCGCGAGCGGTACGCCCACTCCGCCATGCAGGTCCTCAGCGCTGGGCACGCCGCCAGCTGCGGTGACGCCTGCTGCACCGATGGCGGCGTCAGCCCCGAGCTCTACTCAGCGCTCGAGCGCAGCGAGCTGCCGGACGCAGCCGTCATGGCATCCCTCGGCTGTGGCAATCCCATCGCCGTCGCGGACCTCCACGAGGGCGAGCGCGTGCTCGACCTGGGCTCCGGCGGCGGGATCGATGTCCTCCTCTCCGCCAGGCGGGTGGGCCCGACCGGCCGTGCCTTCGGCCTGGACATGACCGATGAGATGCTGACCCTCGCCCAGCGCAACGCCGCGGAGGCGGGCGCGAGCAACGTCGAGTTTCTCAAGGGCCACATCGAGGCGATCCCGCTCCCGGCCGGGAGCATCGACGTCGTGATCAGCAACTGCGTCGTGAACCTGGCGGCCGACAAGCCGTCGGTCTTCCGCGAGATCGCACGCGTGCTGCGGCCGGGCGGGCGCATCGGCATCAGCGACATCGTGGCCGAGGACTCGCTCACGCCCGAGCAGCGTGCCGAGCGCGGCTCCTACGTGGGCTGCATCGCGGGCGCGCTCTCGTTCGGCGAGTTCGAGGAGGGACTGCGGGCCGTCGGACTGACCGATGTCTCCGTCACCCCGACCCACCCGGTGGCGGACGGGATGCACTCGGCGATCATCCGCGCCACCAAGCCGGAGGGCATTTCGGCGCCGTTGCCGGAGCTGCGGGTGAGTCAGCTCGCGATGGCGTCAACCGGCTGCGGCTGTGGGGACGGCTGCTGCTGAAATGCGGATATCCGTGCGGGTCGGACTGCCCGTGTGACAGCGATTGCTGCTAGCAGCCTGAGGGCCGGGTCGATTCCCGGCCCTCGCCGCTACCCCGGCGTGAACCATTCCGCTTACTCATTTGTCATGTCATCGTGAGGGACACCACCGAGGTCGAATCGATGACTCCTGCGGGCCTCGCCGAGGTCGAGCGACCGCTCGCGAGGGCGGAGGCATTCCGGCGGCTTGCGGATAATCACCTCAACGCAAGCTACCGACTCGCCCGCGCAATCCTCGGCGATCCGGCGGAGGCACAGGACGCGACCCACGACGCGTTCGTCACCGCGTGGCGAAAGTGGGCGACGCTTCGCGATCCGGCCCTCTTCGAACACTGGTTCGATCGGATTCTGGTGCACACCTGTCGGAACCGCCTGCGGCGCACCCAGCGATGGCGGGGACGCGATCTAGCCCCGGAGCTTCTTCTCGCTCCTGACGCTTTCGGCAGGGTCCATGACCGCGACGCGCTCGACCCCGCTATCGCGCGTCTCTCGCCCGACCACCAGGTCGTGGTTGTGCTGCGATTCCATCGCGACCTGACACTCAATGAGATCGCGGCACGGCTTGGCGTGCGACCAGGGACCGTGAAGTCCCGATTGCATTACGCGCTGAAGCGCCTTCACTCAGAGCTCGACGAGTCGGACGCCAGAGGGCAACTCACATGACCGAACGCGAATTGGAGCAGCGGCTGACCGCTCGGTATCGACCCAATGTCGACGAGGCGGCTCCAGCTGAGCTTCGAACCAGCGTAGCTGGCATCCCGGAAGCTGTGGGTGCACCCGGATTGACAATCCGCGGGCTCCAGCCGACGCAACGCCCGCTGGCATTCGCGGCTGCCATCCTCCTGCTTGCGGCAGCCTTGGCGGGAGGAATCGCCGTCGGGTCGGGGCTGCTCCGACTTCCCTGGCAATCCAGCACTCCAATCGACCCGGCCAGCATCGCGCCCTGCGAACTCGTATCCGGCGGGTCGGCACGAGAGATCGCGGTGAGCGACGACGGGGTGCCCGCGATCGGGGCGCCCAACGTCGTCGACTACGAGGAATGGATCAATCGCGAGGGCGAGCTTGAGGTGTTTTCGGCCGTGGGTGGGAGGACCTGCTTCTTCCTCCTCTCGCCGGACCCGAACAACTCCCGTGGAATGGACAGCGTCCTTCACCTTCGCGGGCAGGCCACGACAGGCGCCGAGGCGAGTGACCTGGCCGCGAACATCTTCGATGTCGGTCAGGCGCCCTTCGATCAAGGCCCCATCATCGAGCAGGTCGGCGCAAATCGGGCGTGGGTGGGCCTCCTGGGCGAACGGCCGTCAGTTTCGCAGCCAGTTGGCGGCCAGCGCATGGGCGAGTTCTTCACCCCGGGCATGGCGGTCGCCGTTTCCGCGGAGCCCTACTTCCTCGTGCTGACGTTCGACATGGACGCGTCCATCCTCGAACTGTCGGACGCTGCCCGGGGGCGCTGGTGGGAGAGGTACTGGGACACGAGCTTGTGGCCGGGCATCCGCACCCCGCTCGAGGACATCCTCACAAGGCTCACCCAGATGGAGAGCGCCAAGGGCCAGTGAGGGGCCGGCCGTGGCCTCCGCCTGCCCCGCCTACCGGTGCCGGCGGCGGCGTCCCGCGGGAGTGGGCTTTGGCCGATCACGGATGTCGCGGCGCGGCGGCGGGACGAATCGGCGGCGGCGGATCTCGACGTTCGCGGCCTCGATGATCGGCGGGAACTTGATGAAGGCCGCGTAGATGGCGACCGCGATCCCGGGCACGACGAGCAGCAGCAGCAGCGCCAGCGGAACGTGGATCACCACGAGCAGCGGCACCACCAGCCACGGCGCGAAGATCGACCAGAAGATCCACTCGTGGAGCGCCAGGATCGCCGGGTAGCGGCGGTACGCGCGCCCCGCGGCGTTGTAGACGAGGATCGCGCCGACCAGGATCACGAACGCCCCGACCCACATCAGCGTGAAGAGGTCCTGGAAGTTGAGCGGCGTGAATGGCTCGAACAGCTTTCCCATCGGTCGGGGAGTCTATCAGCCGGCCAGACGTCGCACGGCGAGCACGGTGGCGACCGTGACATCGGCGAGGGTGTCGTAATCGAGGGTCGCCGGCTTGTCGCTGGCGCGGTGGTAGTGCGGGTTCCGGAAGTTGGCGGTGTTCGTCACCTGGATCGCCGGCAGCCGCTTGTCCCAGAAGCGGCGGTGGTCGCTCCGGGAGAAGTTGCGCGCCAACGGCACCAGGTTCAGGAATGGACCGATGATCGGCAGGTCGCACGGGTCCCGCAGCATCACCACCCGCTCGCGCCCCACGGCGGCGGCCGCGCACTCAGCCCAGACCCTGACGAGGGCGTTCGACCGGCGCCGATGGATTGCCACCAACCCATCGCCCGCGTTGTCGCGGGCCGCGAGTCGCCTCATCTGACCGGGGTAGAGCATCCCCACCCCGGGCGGCACCTTCTGGGCATCCGGGGCGGGGTTCATGTAGCCGATGGGGTCGAAGACGATCGCCCCTCGCACCCCG
>Ga0209974_10000878_pt1 | contig 10426 bp, 11 predicted proteins | sample InoplaM3SPM_FD_187592 | JGI IMG/M metagenome (GOLD analysis project Ga0209974, IMG submission 187592) | Arabidopsis thaliana rhizosphere microbial communities from the Joint Genome Institute, USA, that affect carbon cycling - Inoculated... | ecosystem: Host-associated > Plants > Roots >...
TACGGCGCTTTTTCAAAGATTTATTCCCCGATAGCTCAGTCGGTAGAGCGACGGACTGTTAATCCGCAGGTCCCTGGTTCGAGCCCAGGTCGGGGAGCCACTCTTTAGCAGCGCTTTTTCCCCTGCCCAGCAGAGCGTTTCCTCGATTTGCTTTTAAGCAGCTCCGCCAACTCTTTGAGCAGATTGCGCAAAACCATGCGACGGACGATAATGGTTCCGATGAGCCGGGCATGACGGCTTGTTTAGGGGGAGTGGAGCATGTCAGCTGACGAAGCGGGCGAAAACAAGACCAAGGTCACCATACTCACCGAGACCTACCGCATCAAGGGTCACATCAACCTGGTGCCGGGCGCACGCGTGACGGATTACATGGTTGACGCCAAGGATTTCATCGCCGTGACCGAGGTCGAGGTGTGGGAACTCGGCGGCCGGCTTGTGCTCACCGCAGCGTTCATCAACGTCAGCCGCGACTCGATCCAGATCGTAACGCCGGGTCACTGAACCGCCGCAGCGCATGAAAATAGGTTTGGCCGGTATCGGCCGTATGGGCGCCGCCATCGCCACCCGGCTGATGCAGCTCGGCCACGAAATTTCGGTTTGGAATCGCACTCCGGGAAAAATCGAGACGCTCGTCCAGTCAGGCGCACACCGGGGCACGTCTCCGGCCGAGCTGGCCGCCGACGCCGAGGTATTGATCACGATACTGACCGATGCGCCAGCGATCGATGCGGTTTACCGCTCCGGTAACGGGCTGCTCTCCGGCATGCGCCCCGGGCAGCTCATCATCGAGATGAGCACGGTGCGCCCAGAGGTCAAGCGCGTGCTTGCCGAGGCGGTCCACCGCGCAGGCGCGGCGCTCGTGGATTGTCCCGTGGGCGGAAGTACGGGCGCCGCCCTGGAGGGCAAGCTCCTCGGATTTGCCGGCGGCGCGCAGTCGGACTTCGAGCGCGCAAAGCCAGTCCTGGAACAGTTGTGCCGCCGTCTGGAATACCTCGGACCCGTCGGGGCCGGCGCCAGCATGAAGCTGGCCATCAATCTGCCGCTGCTGGTGTACTGGCAGGCGCTCGGCGAAGCACTGGTGCTGTGTCGACAGCTCGGAATCGACCCTCACCGGTTGATGGACATTTTCGCCGATACATCCGGCGGTCCGAATGTGCTCAAGGTGCGCGGCGGAAAAATAGCCGCCGCGCTGCAGAGTCAGGACACGGGCCCGGTTACGTTTGACGTCGATTCCATACGCAAGGACCTGCGGACCATGATCGAGGAAGCGCGAGCCTCGGGCATTCCATTGCCGGTCGCTGCAAGTGCACTTGCGTGTTTCGATGAGGCCTCGCGCGCCGGCCTCGGGGGCGCCGACGGTGTGGTGCTGCCGGCGCGCTGGGCGCGGAAGTCGGGCCTGTGAGCCTGGCGCCGCCCTACTGGATGCGGATACCGCTCTCCTTCACCACCCGCGCCCATTTTGCGTATTCGCTTTTCAGAAACGCCGCGAATTCGGGCGGCGTGCTGGTCTGCGCTTCGGCGCCCTGGCGCGCGAGCGCGTCCTGCACGTCTTTAAGCTCGACGATCTTCGCGATTTCGCCATTGAGGCGGTTCACGATCGGGCCCGGCGTGCCCGTCGGCGCGAGCAACCCGGTCCACAGCGCCGCTTCATAACCTTTCACGCCCGCCTCGTTCAGCGTCGGTACCTCAGGCAGGTTTGACGCGCGTTTGGCGGTGGTCACGCCCAACACTTTCACGCGCCCGGTCTTGATGAACGGCAATGCGGCCGGCATGGTCGGTATGCCGAGCTGCACATTTCCCGCAACGAGATCGGTCACTGCCTGCGGGCTGCCTTTGTAGGGGACGTGCGTGAGCTTGATGTTGGCGAGAAGAATGAACAGCTCCACCGCAAGATGCGTCGTGGCGCCCTGCCCTGCCGAGCCGAAATTGATTTCGCCCGGGCGCGCTTTGGCGAGCGCGACCAGCTCTTTTACGTTTCGGATCGGCAGCGACGGATGCACGACCAGCACCATCGGAATGGTGCCGATCAATCCAATGGGCGCGAAATCCCGCAGCGGGTCATACGAAACTTTGGGATTGACGTTCGGATATTGCACCAGCTCGGATGTCGAGCCGAGGAGAATCATGTAGCCGTCCGCAGGGGCGCGCGCGGCGATCTCCGCGCCTATGCTGCCGGCCGCGCCGGGCCGGTTCTCGACCACGAACTGCTGCCCCAGGCGTTCGCTCAGCTTGCCGCCGATGATGCGGCCCATCGTGTCGGACCCGCCGCCGGCGGGAAACGGCACCATCATGCGCACCGGTCGCGTCGGGTAGTTCTGCGCCGCGACGGTAGCGGTTGCACACAGGAGCACGAACGTCGAGGCGAAGTACCGGAATGCGTATCGCATGTTTCCCCCTCCTTCACTTATGCAGCAGGTGCGCCAGCCCCCCGTCCTGCAGTAACTGCCAAGGCACCCACAGCGCTGAATAACTGCGCCACCGTCTCGCGCGTGATGCCGCGCGTGATGAAAACCAGCCTCGTGCCGCGATCGTCACCCGGCCAGGCAGCCAGTTCGAGCGGCGGGTGGAACAGGTGCTGCACGCCCTGCACTACCATGGGGCCCGGTTTGCCTTCGACGTTCACCAATCCCTTGACCCGCAGCAGGTCGGGCCCCCGCAGCGCCGTCAACAGCTCCATGCACTGCACGAACGCGGCCCAGGGCATGGGCTGCTCGAAGCGCAGCACAAACGTTTTCACGTGTTCATCGTGGCGATGCGCGTGGCCCTCGCGGTCATGGTCGGCGTCGTCGTCCCCCAGCCAGCGCTCGATCTCCTCCAGGCGCGCGCTCGTGCGCCGCAGCCCGACATCCACCAGGAATGCGAGGTCGATCTCACCGTTCAAGGCGACCCGCACCGGCGCACGCGGATTGAGTTCGTCGAGCCGCGCGGTGAGGTCCTGCAACTGCGACTCGGATACCAGATCGCTCTTGGTCACGACCAGCCGGTCGGCAAGGGCGATCTGTTTCACCGGCTCGGTGAACTGCTTGAGTTGCCCGGGCGCATTCACGGCGTCCACCAGCGTCACCACGCAATCCAGCCGATACTGCTCCAGCAGCAGCGTATCGGTGATCAGCGTCTGCATGACGGGCGCCGGATCCGCGAGTCCGGTTGTTTCGATGACCACCCGGTCGAAATCGATGATCTCGCCATTACGGCGCTTGAGGAACAGATCCCGCAGCGTCTCCTGCAAGTCACCGCGCAGCACGCAGCAGAGACAGCCGTTGTTGAGCAGCATCATCTGCTCGGAAGACACCTCCACCAGGTCGTTATCGACCCCGATCTCGCCCAGTTCGTTGACCACCACGGCGACGCGGTTCATCTCCGGGCGCTTGAGCAGCTTGTTGACGAGCGTGGTCTTGCCGCTGCCAAGGAACCCGGTAATGATCGAAACCGGAATCAGGCCGGCCAGCGCGTCGCGTACCGTCGCCGGGCTCGATTGAACAAGACTCATGCGCTTGCTGCTCCTATTTCCTTTCTCGTTTACTGCTGCTGGCACGCGAGCGGCGGGCGCGCCCCAGCCTGGCGCGCTGCCTGAGGACCGCGTGGATGGAAGCGGTATCCTCCTGCCCCAACCCCTGACGTAGCGCCGCGGTATAGAGCGGAATGCTGGAATCGAACAGCGGAGTCGGGCATTTCATCCTGCGCACGAAAGCGCGAATGATGTCGATGTCCTTCTGATAGATCTCGGATTTCATGTGCGGGGGCAGGTAGTGCCGCGCAACCATCATCATTCCGCGCACCTCGAACATGCGCGAGGTGCCCGCTCCGTCCGCAATCACGCGGTAGAGCAGATCGAGATCGATGCCCGCCTTCTCTCCGACCACCATCGCTTCCGCCGTGGACAGATTATGGATGGTTACGAGGAGGTTCGCCACGAACTTCAGTTTCGATCCCGTCCCGAAAGTTCCGCAGTAGTAGTTCGACCGGGCAAAACCCTCGAACACTGCGCGGCAGCGGTTATACGCCCGGCGGTTGCCGCTGGCGTACACCGCGATGTCCTTCGCCGCCGCCTGGGCGCCGGTGCCGCTGATGGGACAATCGAGGACTTCGACGCCTCTGCGGGCCAGCGCGCGCCGTATCCGCTCTTTCAGCTCGAGCGTCATGGTGCTCGCTTCGATGACGATGGTGCCTCGGCGCGCGTGCTTAACAAGACCGTCCGCCCCCAGGAAGACCGCCTCCATGGCGGCAGGGGAAGGCAAGGATGTGATGATGATCCGTGCGCGCGACGCAACTTCACCGATCGAGCCAGCGCGCTCGCCGCCGCCCCGGGTGAGCCGCTTCAACGCACCCGGATCCACGTCGTAGCCGACCACATCGAAACCGGCGGCCAGCAGGTGTTTTGCAAATGCGCCACCCATGATACCGAGGCCAATCTGCCCGACGAGGCCGGCTTTCGCGCTTTTTTCCGCTGCCATGGCGTGCTCCCTCGCTACTTGGCCAGGCCGAGGAAGGTCATCACTTCCTTCAGCTCGCCATACTGAGATTCCATGAATTTACGCGTCTCCGCCGCCGTCTTGAAGTTGGCGTCCCACTGATTCTTTTCCGCGAGTTTCCGGAATTCGCCGCTCTCCACGATCCTGCGGAATACGTTCTCCCAGAAACCGGTCTGATCGGCGGTCATGCCCTTGGTTCCAATGACACCGCGCCAGTTCTCGAAGACGCCCTTGTATCCCAGTTCCGGCCACGTTGGCCCGATCGCAAGCGGCCCGGGCAGCCGCTTCGAGGAGGTGACGGCAAGGACGCGCATCTTGCCGCTTTCGACGTGCGGCGCGATCTGGACCGTGCCCCCGCTCATCACATCTACGTGGCCACCCAGCAAGGCGGTCACTGCTTCGCCCGTGGAATTGAATGCAACCAGTTTCGCCTGAGTCATGTCCACCCTGGCTGACTGGAGCGGCAGCCCCAGCGAGATGTGGTGCGTGCCGCCGAGCGCGCTGCTCAACGCGATGCTGAGCGAGCCGGGATTCTTGCGCATCGCCTCGATCAGCTCCTTGCCGGTTTTCAGCGGCGAGTCGGCGCGTACCGCAAACGCGATGTATTCGGTGAGCAGCACCGTGAGGGGCGTGAAATCCCGATAGGAAAGCGGCGTGCGGCCGTTGATATTGCTGGTATGCAGCGTGGACGAGGTGATGCTCATGTAGTGAGGATCACCCGCCCGCTGATTGAGAAAGTTGTAGGCCACGGCGTGACCGCCGCCGGAGCGGTTGGCGACGGTGCTCGACACTGGCAGCAGCTTGAGTTCATCCCAGAGGCGCTGAACGGTACGTCCGGTGGTGTCGAGCGACCCGCCGGCCGATGCGGGCACGATCAACTCGACGTTACGCTCGGGTTTCCATCCCTGTGCGCTCGCGGCCGCGGCAAACAGGATCGTAACGGCGGCTCCAAATAGGACTGCTGTTCTGGTTGTCAAGAACTCCTCCCGGCATGAATCAGCATTGCTCAATTGGCTTTCATGTTGACGCGCGCCTGCTCCGCTTCTTCGGGCGTCATGTTATCGATACGCTCTTCAAGATAGGGCGTCGAGCAGACCATGACGTAGCGCGCAAAGGGCGAGATCACCTGCAGCCGGTAAGACGCCTCGCGCGGGATATGCACGATGTCGCCTGCGCCCATGGTTTTCCGTTCCCCGTTCGCCTCCGCTTCGATGTCTCCGCTCAGGACGTACGCGAACATTTCGCGCGCTGCCTTCGTCTCGGGTTCGGCATAGCCTGCGGGAATCTCGAAGAATGCAAAGGCCAAGCGTTCGCCTTCTATCCAGTTCACGTGCCGCGCAGACGCGCGCGGCGCATCGAGCCGATCCACGATCGGGTAGTAGCATTGGTGCAGACCCTCGATAATCGCCTGTGATTTTCCTGCGGCTTTCTGGTGGCGATCGCGGTCTCCCACCTTGTATTTGCGATTGACCTCCTCCACCGTCATCGCCTTGTCCGGCACCGCTTCATCTTCGGCCAGACCGACCACCGTCCAGGTCTTGTCCTTGATGTAGAGATACTGGCACGGCGCATCCTCGGTCGCGCGCATGGAATGACGGGCGTAGGCCGGAGCATGTACGAACGTGCCCGGGCTGACGACCCGCCGGTCCTTGCCGACGATGGCATTGATCTTCCCGCGCAGCGGAAAAATGAGCAGCTCGTTCGGGTGATAGTGCAATTCGGAGCCGGTTCCGGCGTCCTTGTGCAGCAGGCAAAAGTACATGTACTTGCCTTCGATGACGGGCGCCTTGCCGGTGGACAGGTGCGGCGTCAGGTAATTGCTCTCGAGATCTTCGAAACGGTAGAACGGCATTCCCTCTCCCGGGTTGAACGCAGAGTGCCTGCATAACGGATATTGGACGGCTGCGCCGCAGCGGGCGCGCAAGACTCGCTTGTTTTCAGGCAATGCTAACATGCGCCCGCACCCCGGACAATTTGCTACCATTGCGGCACACGGCAAGCCGGCTGCGCTCTTCATTCCCACGCAAGGAACCCTGTCAGTGAAACAGCTCAACATCGGAATCGTCGGCACCGGCTGGTGCGGCGGCATACGCGCCGAGACTTGCGCCGCGCATCCGCGCGTCAACCATCTCCATATCGCGGAAACCCGGCCGGAGCGGCTGGCCGAAGTCGCGAAAGCAACCGGTGCCGTCACCGCCACGGCCGACTATCGCGAGCTGCTCAAGATCGATGAGATCGACGCCTATTACATTTCGGCGACCCCGGAAACGCTGCATTATCCGATGGCGCGCGAGTGCCTGCTTGCCGGCAAGCACGTTTTTCTCGAGAAACCGATCGCCGTGGAACTGCACGAGGCCGACGACCTCATCGAGATCGCGCGCAGGAACCGGGTCAAATTCACCATCGGCTACTCGCAGCGTTTCAATCCGAAGTTCGCTTATGTGAGGAAGTCCCTGCTCGACGGCACCATCGGGAAGCCCGTCAGCGCGCTGGTAAGCCGGCACATCACCCGCGGCCTCGGAAAAAAGATCACCGGCCGCACCAAGCTGTCTCCTGCAGCGATGGAGTCCACACACGATCTCGACTTCGTGCTGTGGTGTCTGGAGCCTGCGCGCCCGGTCCGCGTGTATTCCCAGGTGAACTACGGCGCGATGAAAGAAACCACGGGCGCGGATATTCCCGACAACCAGTGGATTACCGTCACCATGGACAGCGGCCTGTCGTTCGTGGTCGGCGGGGGCTGGAGCCTGCCGCCGGGCTATCCGAATTTCTCGATGACATGGATCGAGATGATCGGCACCGAAGGCGCGGTGCTCGTGGATGACAGCCACCGCGACGTCGTCCTGTCCACTATGAAGGACGGCATGCGTCTGCCGATGTCGTCCATGCCCGGCGAATTCGTGGATCACACGTATGCCGGCCCGATGGAGCGCGAGACCATACACTTCCTGGAGGCGGTGGCACAGGACAAGCCGGTGCTCGTTACGCCGGAGCAGGCGCGGCAGGTGATGGAGGTGTACATCGCCGCCGACCTCTCCGCCGAACGCGGTGAGCCGGTTTCTCTACCCCTGCCCGAGTCGCGGAGCCCTGTTGCCATGGCAGGCGCCGCGCGCTGATTTCCTGCATACGAGAGTGAGATGAAGAAACAGGCAAAGAGCATCGGTCTCGCGATCGTTGGCGCGGGCCGCGTCGGCTTGATCCGCGGCGAGCTGGCCGCGCGGCATCCCGTTGTGGGCTGGATCGGCATCGCGGAGATCAATCCGGATCGGGCCAAGATGGCCGGCGACAAGGTCGGCGCCGATTTCGTTACCTCGGATTTCAAGGAATTGCTGGCACGCCCGGAAGTAAACGCAGTGGTCGTTTCCACCGACGAGCACCTGCACGTCGATCCCGTGCTCGCCGCGGCGCAACGGAAACTGCCGATGCTGATCGAGAAACCGCTGGCGACCGATCTCGCCGAATCGGCAAGCGTGCTGGCGGCAATCCAGAAATCCGGCGCCGATGCGGTGATCGGGTACACGCAGCGCTTCCGGCGTCGCTGGCTGGTGGCGAAAGAGAAAGTGCGCACCGGCGCGCTCGGTGAAGTAACGATGGTCACCTCACGGGCATTCATGAACCGGCTGGTCGCAATCGACAATTACCGCCGCAGCGACAATCCCGCCGAGATCTCGCCAATGGTGATTTCAGGCACGCACGCGCTCGACATGGTGATGTGGCTGATGGAAGCGAAAAAGCCGATCGAGGTGGTGGCGCATTCGGTCAACAAGGCGCTCGGTCCTGCGTGGAAAGGCATAGACGGCACCGCGTACATGATTGTTTTCGACGACGGCGCGGTCTATCACGGCGTCATTTCGTGGGCGCTGCCCGAAGTCTGGCCCGGTGCGGTGTACAGCCTCGAAATCGGCGCCGTGGGTACCGAAGGCGTGCTCACCATCGACGATACGCATCGCGACATCGTCCTCGCGACCAATCTCGTCCAGGGCGAGGGCTATGCGCCGGACAAGCGCCGCCACGTCGATTTCCTGACGAGTTATCCCGTGGGCGACATGGCTCTCGGCGAGCTGCGCGGACCGATGCGCGAGGAAACCAATTCCTGGTTGAACCGGGTCGCGCTCGGCGTGCCGACGCAGCATGCGAGCGCCGCGGAAGGCCATAACCGGCTGATGCTCACGAAAGCGATCGATCTGTCGGCACGCATCAGGCGCCCAGTGAAACTGCCGATATCGCCGGCGGATGAAAAAACCAAAGCGTAAACCGCCCGATACGTCGGAAATCGTCTGATGATTTTGCGAATCCCAAGGAGGATACCGTGAACCGAATCACCCGTGTGGCGCTGCTGGCCTGTGCAAGCGCCGTATTCAACGTCGCGCCCGCGCTGGCACAGACGGACAAATTTCCCTCGCGGCCGGTGCGCCTGATCGTGCCGTACGCCCCGGGTGGCGCCACCGACATCACCGCCCGCCAGCTGCAGACGAAAATCAGCGACTTGTGGGGACAGCCTGTCATCGTGGACAACCGCGCTGGCGCATCCGGCAACATCGCGCTCGAGCTCGCTGCGCGATCGGCGCCCGACGGCTACACGCTGTTTGTAGGGAACGTCTCGACCAACGCCATCAACGAGACGACGTTCCGTTCGCTCAAGATCAAGCCTTCGCGCGATCTCACCGGTGTCACCAACCTGATTCAGTTGCCGCATCTGTGGGTGGTGAATCCGTCGATCCCCGCTTCGACGCTCAAGGAGTTCGTGGCCTACGTCAAGAAGAGCGGCAAGAAACTGAACTACGGGTCGGCCGGCGTGGGCGCCTATCCGCACCTCGACGCGGTGAAGTTCCTCAAGCTTGCAGGCATCGACATGACGCACGTTCCGTACAAGGGCGGTGCCGGACAAATGATTCCCGCCATCATCGGCAACGAGGTGCAGTTCATGTTCATCAACATGGCCTCGTCCCTGCCGCATATCAAGACCGGACGCATCAAGCCGCTTGCCATCACCACCGACAAGCGCCGTCCGGAGTTGCCCAACGTGCCGACCACCGCCGAATCCGGATTCCCGGGTGTGGGCACCAACGCGTGGAACGGGTTGTTCGCGCCGGCCGGCATACCGAAGCCGTTGCTCCAGAAGATACACGCCGACGTGGTGAAGGTCATGGAAAGCCCCGACATGAAAGCGTCGCTTGAGAAGGTATTCATGTCCGTCGTCGTGAACAAATCCCCCGGCGAATTCCAGCAATTCGTGCTCCAGGAAATCAAGGACTGGGGCAAGATCGTCATCGAGAACGACATCAAGGTCGAATGAACAGGCAGTCACGCCGTCTGTCGCAGCCACGTCACGACATCGCGGTCGAGAAAGACGTCGAGATACCATTGCGTGACGGCGTGCGCCTGCGCGCCGACATATTCCGCCCCAAGGGCAGCGGCCGTTTTCCCGCTCTCATCAACATCGGCGCATACCAGAAAGACAAGTTGTGGGTCCCGCCGCCGGACCTGGAGGAAAAACCGAATCAGTTCATGAACTGGGAAACGGTCAACCCGCTATGGTGGGTGCCGCGCGGCTACGCGACCGTGCGGGTCGATACGCGCGGATCGGGAAAATCGCCCGGTCAAACGGACCCTTTCTCGCTGCAGGAAGCGCTCGATTTTCACGACGCCATCGAATGGTCGGCACGGCAAGGCTGGTGCAACGGCCGGGTTGGCACGAGCGGGATCTCGTACTTCCCCTTCGGCAGGTTGAGGGCGTCCTCCTGCGCATCGCGCAGCGTGTAGAGGCCGGCGAGACCGGCGTGCACGTTGAGGCGGGTGATGCCGATCGCGTGATCGTGGTACCAGAGCTGCGCGGCCGGCTGATCGTTGGGATAGAAGTAGGTCTTGAACGCGGGATCGAACACGGGGCCGACTTCACCGAAGCCGGGGGTGAACCACGCTTCCGGACGGCCATCGCTGGTCGGCAGCACCTT
>Ga0209974_10000880_pt1 | contig 10422 bp, 9 predicted proteins | sample InoplaM3SPM_FD_187592 | JGI IMG/M metagenome (GOLD analysis project Ga0209974, IMG submission 187592) | Arabidopsis thaliana rhizosphere microbial communities from the Joint Genome Institute, USA, that affect carbon cycling - Inoculated... | ecosystem: Host-associated > Plants > Roots >...
CCACGCCTTGCAGGATCGATCCGAGCAGCAGCGTGCGCAAACCACCGATGCGGTCGCAGATCGTTCCGAAGACCAGCCGGCTGACGATGCCGCACGCGAGCATCAGCGAAAGCATTTGCGCGCCGCGCGCGGGACCGTAGCCCAGGTCGCTGCAATAGGCGACGAGATGCACTTGCGGCATCGACATCGCGACGCAGCAGGCGACCCCCGCGATGACGAGCAACGTTTGCAGCGCGTTCGTCGACAAACCCAGTGCCTGTGCCGTTTGACGCTGCACCGGCACCCCGGTAGCGATCCCGTCGCTCGCGGGCGGGCGTTTGCGCAGCAGCAGCGCCAGCGGGATCATGGTGGCGGCACAAAACAGCGCGATCCCCACGTACGTCGGCCGCCAGCCCGCGGTGCGAATGAAATACTCGACGACCGGCGGCCACAGCGTGCCGGCGAGGTAGTTGCCGCTGGCGAAGATCGCCACCGCGATCCCGCGCCGGCGCACGAACCACAGCGACGTGTGCGCGAGCAGGGGCGCGAACGTCGCCGAGCTTCCGGCGCCGATCAGCAGTCCCTGCGCGAGCGTGTAATAACCGAGCGACGGCGCCGACGCCGCCGCGATGTAGCCGAGTGCGAGCAGCAACGTGCCGAGCATCACCGGCAGCATCACGCCGTGGCGGTCGGACAGCCGCCCCATGACGATGCCGGCGACACCGAAACTGATCATCGTCAGCGTGTACGGCAGCGATGCATCGGCGCGCGCGACGCCGAATTCGGTCTGCACCGCCGGCAGCGCGACGACGACCGACCACATGCCGACGCCACCGAGCGTCGACAGCGTCAACGTGACGACCAGGCGCATCCACGCCGACGCCGATTCGACTTCGCCGGCAGACATGGACGTGCATGTTACACGGCACGACACACCCGCCGACGCGTAGCCGGGGGGCCCGCCCGGGCTCTAAGCAGCGCCGGCAGCCTGCGAGGAATCAGCGACGGTAACGGGCGCGCGCGTCTGCCATGCAACGGTCCTCGTCCGCGCCGCGCAGGGGCTCACAGCGTTCGCGCGCGGCGTCGTACGCGTCCTCCATCCGGTCTTCCTCCGACTCGGTTCGCATGCTGCTCCGCGGATGCATGCGCCTCGCCTCGCTCATTTGCGCGCGATGATGCGCATGTGCGCGATCCATGCAGGCGTCACGGTCCGCGCCGGCGAGTCCGCTGCAGGTGCGGCGGGAAGCTTCGTACTCGCGATCGTTGCGGTCGCGCGCCTCTCGCCACTCCTGCCGCACCTTCTGCGATGCGTCCTGGATCTTCTGTCCGCCGCGCGCGACGTCGGTGCCGATCCCTTCCATCGTGTAGCAACCGCCGAGAGCGAGTGCGCAGCCGGCGGCAACGAGTGCATAGCGAAGCTTCATGTTTGTCGCTCCAGTCATCAAATCGCGAATGGCTGCCCGTCCGCAACGAGCGATGGCAATGCGACCCGTACAGCCGTAGTTTGGAGGACATGCATGGCGCTAAGTTCGAAAGGCGTCAAACCCGCCGCTGCGGGTCCCCCGCGGCGCTGACGGCAACCCCAAGGATGTACACGAGCTTTCCGCCGAGCCAGCCCGATACGACGAGAAGGGCAATCGCCACCAGCGACAGCCACACGTAGCCGCCCGGATGGTCGGGCGTGTCGCGGCGGAACCAGAAATTCACGAGATACAGGACGACGACGATCAGGTTGATCGTCATGTGGACGAGCGCGGTGCGCCGCGGCTCGGGAGGCAGCGACAGGAGGTCGATGAACCCGAATATTGCGGCGGCGAGCGCGCCGACGATGCCGCCCGCCATCGTGTAAAGCGCGACGGTGCTCCATGCCGGGGCGCCGCTGCCGAAGACGAACACAAGATCGCAGACGAACGAGAAAATCCAGAGCCCGATCGGGATCGGGACGAGCATCGGATGAATCGGATGGCCGGCAATATTGGCGGGGGTACGCACGTCTTCGCTCCTCGGTTGGTCACCTGTTCATTGGATGGGCGGTGGGGGGCGGACGTTCCGGTGGATCGAGCCACCCCCGAAGCGCGCGAGCAACAGGAGGTCGTAGACGATCTTGAGGGCGCCTGCCGCGATCAGCGGCCAGCCGAACGTCGAGAGCCCGAGCAGGTAGCCGGCGAGGAGCGGACTTGACGCGGCGGCAAGGCTGCGCGGTACGGACGTGACGCTCGCCGCAGCCGCGCGCTCGTGAGGCGGTACGACCGACATGACGAACGCGCTGCGCGTCGGTACGTCCATTTGCGACAGGGCGCTCCGCATGAGCAGCAAGCCGATGCATGCGGCGAGATTCGGGGCGAACGGAACGAGGATCAGCAGCACGCTCGACGGCAGGTGCGTGAACACCATCGTGTAGACGAGCCCGATCCGACTCGCGATGCGCACCGCCACGAGATACGAGAATGCGGACAGCACGCCGGTCCAGAAGAAAATGACGCCCGCCGTCGCCGGTGACAGCGCGAAACGCTGGAACAGCCACAGCGCGAGCATCGACTGCACGATCAGTCCGCCCGCGAACGCGTCGACGCTGAACAGCGCGGCGAGCGTGACGACGACCCGCCGGCTCTCGCGGAGCGGGGCGCTGCGGGTGACGGACGAGTCGGCGGGGCGCACCGGCAAGCGGCGATAACACGCCGCGCATGCGACACCGATCAGCGCGTACAGCACGAACATCGCCTGATAGGCGGCGTGCATAGGGACCCCCTGCAGCGCAAGCCATTGCGGCATACCGGCGCACAAGGCGCCCGCCGCGGCGAGCAGCGCGCCGACCAGGCTGTAGCGCGCGAACCATGCCGTACGCATGCGTTCAGTGGCCGCTTGCGCGAGCATCGAATGCTCGAGCGGTAGGAACACGCTGACGTCGCCGCTCGATGGGTTCAGCGTGCCGACGATTGCAATGATCAGCAGCGGCCAGAAATCAGTGATCGACGCAAACGAAACGCCCGTCGCCGTCATCAACGCCGCCGCCGCGATCAGCAGCGTCCGGCCCCGGAAGTGATGCGCCTGCAATCCGACGACGAGCGTGAACATGCCGGAACCGAGCAGCGTGGCGGTGGCGAGCATGCCGACATCGAGCGGCGCGTAGCCGAGCGAGAGCAGGTAGATCGGAAGCAGCAGGCTTACGTAACCGTCGCCGAACGCGCGCAAGCCGCGCGCCGCGAGAAGCCAGCGCAACTCGCGCGCATCCAGCGCCGACGCGCGCGCGTCGGGCGCTGCCGGATCACGAGCCGTGGAATGCCGTGCATTGGACGCCAAGTCGCACCTCCGTCGCAGGTATACCTGCAGGAAGCAGAGCTTGGGCGCGCCGCACGCCTTAGATGCGGGGAGTCTGCGCAATCCCCGTGCGGGTTAGCATAGCAACGACTTCGGGGTCAGAGCAATAAGTCGACTTGTTGCTCTGACCCCGAAGTCAAAGCCACGATGATCGACGCCAAGGACGCCCGCACGCTGCTGCGCCGCATGTTCGACGCGGCGGTGCTTGCGGCGCAACCGGCACGAGCGATTCACGCCCATTTGCCGGAGCCGTCGCCCGGCCGCACGGTCGTAATCGGAGCCGGCAAGGCGTCCGCCGCCATGGCGCATGCATTCGAAGCGGCGTGGCGCGGGCAAGTAAGCGGTGTCGTCGTTACGCGCTATGGACACGCGGTTGCGTGCCGCTCGATCGAAGTCATCGAAGCCGCTCACCCGGTGCCTGACGCGGCGGGCGTCGCAGCGGCGCATCGCGTACTCGAAACCGTATCTAACCTCACGCCGGACGATCTCGTCGTTGCGCTGATATCGGGCGGTGGATCGTCGCTGTTGCCGTTGCCGCTCGCCGGCATCACGCTCGCGGACAAGCAGAACCTCGGACGTGCGTTGCTTGCGTCCGGCGCCACGATCGGCGAAATCAATTGCGTCCGTCGACATCTGTCGGCGATCAAAGGCGGGCGCCTCGCCGCCGCGTGTCACCCGGCGAAGGTTGTGACGCTCGCGATCTCGGACGTCCCGGGCGACGATCCCGTCGACATCGCGTCGGGTCCGACGATCGCCGATCCCACGACCTGCGACGATGCGCGCGCCGTCCTTGCGCGCTATCGCATCGACGTTCCCGCAACGATTCGCGACGTGCTCGCGCGGCCGGACGCCGAGAGCGTGAAACCCGGCGATCCGCGTCTGGCGCGAGCTTCGTACCGTCTGATCGCGACGCCGCAAATGGCGCTCGAAGCGGCGGCGAGCGTTGCACGCGATGCGCAGATCACGCCGATGATCCTCGGCGACAGCATCGAGGGCGAAGCGCGCGAAGTGGGCAGGGTGATGGCGGCGATCGCCCGCCAGGTCGTGTTGCACGGCCAGCCGCTCGAACCGCCTTGCGTGCTGCTGTCCGGCGGAGAAACGACGGTCACCGTTCGGGGCGCTGGGCGGGGCGGCCGCAATGTCGAATATCTGCTGTCGCTCGCCGTTGCGCTGCAAGGCGATGCGCGCGTGCATGCGCTCGCCGCCGACACCGATGGCGTCGATGGGCAGGAAGACGTCGCGGGCGCGATCATCGGACCCGACACGCTGGCTCGTTCGCGCGCACTTGGCTTCGTACCCACCCTGATGCTCGACGATAACGACGCGCATACGCTGTTTGCGGCACTGGGGGATGGCATCGTCACGGGGCCCACGCGTACGAACGTCAACGATTTCCGCGCGGTGCTGGTCGGCTGATCGGCGACCCTTTTTCTGCGCGGGCACAGGCCGTTTTTCGCTGACGGCTGTAATATGCTCGGCGGCACCTGCGAGTTGCCGGCGACGACGCGCCGATTCGCACGTATCGTTTCGATCCAGCGGCCGTGACGTCGGCTTCGACGTCACCGTACGGAGGAGTGCGGTGATCGGCAACATTGTCGGCGTCGTGTTCGACGGACTTGCCTACGGCAGCTTGCTGTTCATCATCGCGGTCGGCTTGTCGGTGACGCTCGGCTTGATGAATTTCATCAACCTCGCGCACGGCGCCTTCGCAATGGTCGGCGGTTACGTCAGCGTGCTGATGATGACGCGGCTCGGCGCGCCGTTCCTTCTGACGCTGCCGGTGGCGTTCATCGTTGCGGCGCTCGTAGGCGTCGCGCTGGAGCGAACGCTGTATCAGCGCCTCTACCGCTCGAGCCACCTCGACCAGGTGCTGTTCTCGATCGGCCTCGTATTCATGTCGATCGCAATCGCCACGTATTTCTTCGGCGCATCGCAGCAGCCGGTAACGCTGCCGGGATACCTGCGCGGACAGGTGCACGTTCTCGGTATCGATTTCGGCGTCTATCGGATGTTCCTGATCTTCGTGGTCGCTGCACTGACGTTCGCGCTTCAGTACGTGATCGAGCGGACGCGCTTCGGCAGCCAGGTACGCGCGAGCGTCGACAACGCGACGGCGGCCGCAGGACTTGGCATCAACGTCAATCGCGTCTTCGCACTGACCTTTGCGCTGGGTTCGGGACTCGCCGGACTCGGCGGCGGTCTCGGCATCGACGTGCTCGGCCTCGACCCGACGTTTCCGCTCAAGTACATCGTGTACTTCCTGCTGGTCGTCAGCGTCGGTGGAACCGGCACGATCAAGGGTCCGCTGATCGCCGCGCTAATCCTCGGCGTGTTCGACGTCGCGGGCAAGTATTACCTGCCCGAGATCGGCGGTTTCGTGATCTACGCGCTGATGGTCGTGCTGCTGATTGTCTTTCCCGCCGGCCTGTACGGGCGGCGCACCTGACCGGTCGCCTGATGCCTACCCTCGCAACGCCTGGGGACGTGCCTGTGCCGGCCGTAACCACGCGCCTGCCGGACGGGCGCTGGAACGCTCTGGAGATCGCGTTCTGGCTGATCCCGGTCGCGTGTTTCTTCCTGCTTCCCAACTACCGCGTCCTTGGCAGTCAGATCCTGATCACGGCGCTCTTCGCGGTCTCGCTCGACCTGATCCTCGGCTATGCGGGCATCGTGTCGCTCGGTCACGCAGCGTTCTTCGGCATCGGCGCTTACACCGCCGGTTTGCTTGCCGTGCACGGCTGGCACGAGCCGATCTCGGGACTCGTGGCCGCGGCGCTCGTTGCGACGGTGGCGGGCTACCTGGTGAGCTTCCTCGTCGTGCGCGGCGGCGATCTGACGCGACTCATGGTTACGCTCGGCATCGGCCTGATGCTGTGGGAGGCGGCGAACAAGGCGTCGTCGATCACCGGTGGAGTCGACGGCCTGAGCGGCGTCACGATCAGTCCGATCCTGGGATGGTGGAAATTCGATATCGGCGGCCAGACCGCTTATCTCTATGCGCTCGTCGTCGTGTTCATCGTGTTCCTGCTGATCCGACGGCTCGTCGACTCCCCGTTCGGCTTGAGCCTGCGCGGCATTCGCGAAGGCGGCAAGCGCATGCCGGCGATCGGCGCGCCGGTGGCGCGGCGCTTGCGAACGATTTTCACGCTGGCAGCCGGGGTCGCGGGCATCGCGGGCGCGCTGCTCGCGCAGACGACGCAGTTCGTCGGCATCGACACGCTTGGCTTTCCGCGTTCGGCCGAACTGATGATCATGCTGGTGCTGGGAGGAACTGGCCGGCTCTACGGCGGCCTCGTCGGGGCGGCGATTTTCATGATCGCGCAGGACTATCTTTCCGGCATCAACCCGGTCTACTGGCAGTTCTGGATCGGACTGTTCCTGGTCGTGATCGTGCTTTTCGCGCATGGTGGCCTGCTTGGCGGGCTCGATGCACTGCGCGCGCGCTTGCGCAAGCGCGAGGCATGACTGCGTCCTTGCGCACGCAAGGCCTGTCGAAGCGCTTCGGCGCCTTCGACGCCGTCAGCGACGTTTCACTGACGTTCTCGCCCGGCGCGCGGCACGCGCTGATCGGTCCGAACGGCGCGGGCAAGACGACGTTCATCAACCTGCTGACCGGCGTGTTGCCCCCAACGGCGGGCGACGTTTTCCTCGGCGACGAGAACATCACGGCGCTTGCGCAACACGTTCGCGTCAAGCGCGGCATGACGCGGACGTTCCAGATCAACACGCTGTTCCCCGGGCTGACCGTCCTCGAATCGGTGGTGCTCGCGGTCTGCGAACGGCAGGGTCGCGCGGGCGTCGTGCATCGAACGGTCGTGAGGGAGCGCGAAGCCACCGACGAAGGGCTCCGGTTGCTCGAATCGCTGCAGCTGACGCGCGAACGGAACGACGCGACGCGCAACCTGGCCTACGGCAAGCAGCGGCTGCTCGAGATTGCACTCGCGCTCGCGACCCGGCCGAAGATCCTGCTGCTCGACGAGCCGGCAGCCGGCATACCGGCCGGCGAGAGCGCCGAGTTGTTCGACGTGATTTCGCAACTTCCCCGCGACGTCACCGTGTTGTTCATCGAGCACGACATGGATCTCGTGTTTCGCTTCGCGGAGCGCATCACGGTGATGGTGGCGGGCAAGCTGCTGACCGAAGGGACGCCGAACGAGATCGCGCGCGATCCGCGCGTCAAAGAGGTTTATCTCGGTGAGGCGCAGCATGGCTGAACTTGTCGGGCTCGACGGCGTCACCGCCGGTTACGGTGGATCGGTCGTGCTCGACGATGTTTCGTTGGCGCTCGACGAAGGCGACAGCCTCGCGCTCCTTGGTCGCAACGGCGTCGGCAAGACGACGCTGCTCGTGACGCTGATGGGCTTGACGCGTGTGCACGGCGGCGCTTTGCGCTGGCGCGGCGGGGACCTTGCAGCGTTGTCGACGTTCCAGCGCGCGCAGGCGGGCATCGGGTGGGTGCCGCAGGAACGCTACATGTGGGCCTCGCTCACCATCGAGGAGCACCTGACGGCGGTCGCACGGCCCGGGCGCTGGACCGTCGAGCGCATCTACGAGCTCTTTCCTCGATTGCAGGAGCGGCGCACGAATTTCGGCAATCAGCTTTCCGGTGGAGAGCAGCAGATGCTCGCCATCGCGCGCGCGCTCGTCGTCAATCCGGCGTTGCTGCTGCTCGACGAGCCGATGGAAGGACTCGCGCCCATCATCGTCCAGGACCTGATGAAGGTGATCCGCAGTCTCGTCACGGAAGGCGGCATGGCCGTCGTGATCGTGGAGCAGCACGCAAAGCTCGCGCTGTCGCTGACGCGGCAGACGGTCGTTCTCGATCGCGGCCGCATCGTCCACCGCGGTGCAAGCAACGAACTGCTGAACGATCCGGACACGTTGCACCGGCTGGTCGCAGTGTCTTAGCCATGGCCTTCCGGGCGGCGGCTGGCGCCGCGCGGACGCGTTGATCGACGCGCCGCTCGTGCGTGACGCCTGACGCGTCGAAGGCCAATTGCTTCAGTCAGCGGTGGGTTGCAGGGCTTGCGCGCGTATGGCATCCAGCGTCGCGTTCATCGTGATCGCCTGGGGATCCACTTTCACGTGAAGGAGGGAAGGGCTGTCGGAAGCGAGCGCGCGTTCGAACGCCGGCGCAAACTGGTTCGTCGCCTCAACGGTCTCCCCCAGTGCGCCATGAGCCCGCGCGAGTGCCGCGAAATCCGGATTGACGAGATCGGTCCCCGATACGCGCCCCGGATATTCGCGCTCCTGATGCATGCGGATCGTCCCGTACATGCCGTTGTCGATCACGACGAACACGACCGCCAAGCCATACTGCATCGCGGTCGCGAGCTCCTGCCCGTTCATCAGGTAGCAGCCGTCGCCGTTCCACGAGATGACGACGCGGTCCGGATGAAGCAGTTTCGCAGCCACCGCGGAAGGTACGCCGTAACCCATCGAACCCGAGTACGGCGCGAGCTGACGCCGTCCGCCGCCGTAACGGAACACCCGATGCACCCACGTCGCATAGTTCCCAGCGCCATTCGTTAACACCGCATCTGCCGGCAGCCGCTCGTCGAGCCACTGCACGATGCGCCATAGGTCGACCGCGCCTGGCACCGAGCGGGGTGCGCGCCACGCATCGTAATCGCCGTGCGCAGCCTTCGCCAGCGAAGCGGCCGGTGAGCGCGCCGCAGATCCATCGAACCGCGACAGAAACGCCCCTGGCGTCGATGCAATCGCGAGCGGCGGCTGGTAGACGCGACCAAGTTCCTCGGCACCGGGGTGAACGTGGATGAGCGTTTGCCGCGGGACAGGCACGTCGAGCAGCGAGTAGCCCGACGTCGTCATCTCGCCGAGGCGCTCGCCGATCACCAGCAGCACGTCAGCATCGCGCACGCGCGCGGCGAGCCTGGGATTGATGCCGATGCCGACATCACCTGCGTAATTGGGATGCCGGTTGTCGAACAGGTCTTGATGCCGAAATGCGCACGCCACCGGCAATCCCGACGCGTCTGCGAACGTCCGCAATGCGTCGCGTGCCTCATCGTCCCAACGGCTGCCGCCGACGATGACGAGCGGCTGTCTCGCTTCGCGTAAATACCGTTCGACCGCCCGCACGTCGTCGTCCGCGGGTACGGCGGGCACTGCGTCCACGTACGGAACGTCAGCGACGTCCGCAGTGGCGGTCAGCATGTCCTCCGGGAGCGCGATCACTACGGGACCGGGACGTCCGGACATCGCGATCCGATAGGCATGCGCCACGTATTCGGGAACGCGGTCCGCGCGATCGATCTGCGCGGCCCATTTGACGACGCTGCCATACATGCGCCGGTAATCGATTTCCTGGAATGCTTCGCGGTCGACCGTGTCCGAGCCGACCTGGCCGATGAAGACAATCAACGGCGTCGAATCCTGCATCGCGGTGTGAATTCCGACGGCTGCGTTCGACGCACCGGGTCCGCGCGTGACGAACGCGATTCCGGGCCGACCGGTCAGCTTGCCGCAGGCCTCGGCCATATAGGCCGCGCCGCCTTCCTGCCGGCAGACGATGAAGGGAAGGCGATCGCGTACGTCGTGCAGTGCGTCGAGGACGGCAAGAAAGCTTTCGCCCGGCACGCCGAAGGCGTGCGTCGCGCGCTGTGCGAGGAGGTTGGCAACGAGAATCTGGCCGCCGGTCCGTGATGCCATCGGATTTCCGCAAGGAGTTCGCGCCGATTCTACGTCACCGTTCGTGCACGGCGATCGTGCTTCACCGGTCGTCTGTCGCCTTCACCGGGCTATCTGCCCCTATAATCGCGGCGTTTCGCGCGACCGGGATCGAGTGTCATGCCGTTCGATTCGCATCTGAACGACGCGTTGCTGTTCGCCAGCGTCTGCCTGGCGCTGGTGTTGATCGCGCTCCTCTTCCGCTCACCGGCGCGGCATGCGATGCTCGCGATGCTCACCGTCGTCGCGATCGGTACCGTCGGCCTGTGGCTCTATGCGCGCTATGGCGGCATGATCGGCTCGACGACGGGTTCGCTGCTCGCGCGCGAGCGTTCCGAGGAAGACCGGCGTGGCGCCTACGCCGTGCTCACCGCGGCCGGTCAAGCCATGCGCAAACAGATGTGGCCGGTGTATCAGGCGGCCATCCGGGAACTG
>Ga0209974_10000882_pt1 | contig 10419 bp, 10 predicted proteins | sample InoplaM3SPM_FD_187592 | JGI IMG/M metagenome (GOLD analysis project Ga0209974, IMG submission 187592) | Arabidopsis thaliana rhizosphere microbial communities from the Joint Genome Institute, USA, that affect carbon cycling - Inoculated... | ecosystem: Host-associated > Plants > Roots >...
GGTGCTCTACAGCGGCCCCGACGGTCTCGTCGCCCACGAGTGCATCCTCGACCTGCGGCCGCTGAAGGCGCTCGCCGGCATCGACGTGGAGGACGTCGCGAAGCGCCTGATCGACTTCGGCTTTCACGCGCCGACGATGAGCTTTCCGGTCGCCGGCACGCTGATGGTCGAGCCGACCGAAAGCGAGTCGAAGGGCGAGCTCGACCGGTTCATCGACGCGATGATCGCGATTCGCGACGAAGTGCGCGCGATCGAAACCGGCGCGCTCGATCGTACGGATAATCCGCTGAAGCATGCGCCGCACACGGCGGCCACCGTGTCTACCGACGACTGGCCGCATCGCTATACGCGTCGCCAGGCGGCGTATCCCGTCGCATCGCTCGCCGACGGCAAGTACTGGTCGCCGGTTGCCCGCGTCGACAACGTCTACGGCGATCGCCATCTGTTCTGCACGTGCGCGCCGGTCGAAGCGACGGACGATGCGTCACCGGCGCCGATCGCCACGCCCGCGTGACGTTGCACCTGATTCGATCGCACCCCGGTCCTATCCGTTGGTGAGCCGTCGCTGATGCGAGTGCTCGTGCTCGGCGGCGGTGTCGTCGGCGTCACGTCCGCGTGGTATCTCGCGCACGATGGTCACGACGTCACCGTCGTGGACCGCCAGCCGGGGCCGGCGCTCGAAACCTCGTTTGCGAATGGCGGCCAGATTTCGGTTTCGTATGCGGAGCCGTGGGCGAATCCGGGCGCGCCGCTCAAGATCCTGAAGTGGCTCGCGCGCGACGATGCGCCGTTGCTGTTCAGGCCTCGCCTCGACTGGCGCCAGTGGCGCTGGGGCGTGCAGTTTCTCGTCGAATGCCTGCCGTCGCGCACGCGCCTCAACACGATCCAGTGCCTGAATCTCGCGCTCTATTCGCGCGACTGCCTGCAGGGTTTGCGCGCCGAGACCGGCATCGAGTACGACCAGCTCGAACGCGGCATCCTGCAGTTCTACACGGAGTCCGACGAATTCCAGCGGGGTGTCGAGGCGGCCGGACTGATGCGCGATTTCGGCTGCGACCGCGACGTCAAGACGCCGGACGAGTGCGTCGCGATCGAACCGGCGCTCGCGCAGTGCCGCGACCGTCTCGCTGGCGGCATATTCACCGCAACGGACGAATCGGGCGACGCACAGCGATTCACGACCGCCCTTGCGCGGATGGCCGCGGAACGTGGCGTCGCATTCAAGTGGGACACGGAGATCCAGTCGCTCGCGCCGGTGGGCGATCGGATCGATCACGTGCGCGTCGTGCGCGACGGACGCTTCGAGCGGCTCGCTGCCGACGCCTACGTGATGGCGCTCGGCAGCTACAGTCCGTTCCTGCTCGCACCGATTCACGTGCCGGCGAACGTGTATCCGGCCAAAGGCTACTCGGCGACGATCGACATCGGCGACCATGGCGGCGCACCGACCGTGTCGCTGACCGACTTCGCGTGGAAGATCGTGCTGACGCGTCTGGGTCGACGGCTGCGCGTCGCCGGTACGGCCGAGCTGACGGGCTGGGACACGTCACTCAATCCGACGCGTTGCGAAGCGCTGACTGCGCGCACGTTCGACCTGCTCCCCGACGCGGGCGATCGCAGCAGCGTGCGCTATTGGACGGGATTGCGACCCGCGACGCCTTCGAATGCGCCGCTGATCGGCACGACGCGTTACCGCAACCTGTACATCAACACCGGCCACGGCACGCTGGGGTGGACGATGGCGTGCGGATCGGCTCGCGGTCTCGCCGACGTGGTCGCGCGTCGCAAGCCGGAAGTCGACTTCCGCTTCCTGCGTTGAGTCAGGGCGGGCAGCCTTCGCCGTACGGTCCCATCGAGCACGTTCCCGGCATCGTCGATCCGGCCATCGTGTCGACGCAGCCGGGCGGAACGCGGCCGATGCGCGTCAGTGCGATCGTGCCCGATCTTCCGGCGTTGCTGCCTGCGGTGAAATTGAACTGCAACGAGGCGCTGCTGCAGCCTGCGAAAGTGACCGTGGCCGAGCCGACGGCCAGCGACGCAGGCGCCGGGTTCGTCGGCTGGTCGAATAAGCCACCCGTGGTTTCGTGGAGGGTCAGTGGCACCGTGCGCATGCCGGGGCTGAAGTTGCCGAGCGCCGTGAACCAGCGCTGGCCGGCGACGCCCGCCGCCTGCCCGCCCGGCGCGTACGTGTACCAGGTGAGAAACAACGCCCGCGACTGCGGGTTCACTTCGAACACGAAGCCTTGTCCCGACGTCGCAGCGTCATACCAGTTGCCCGACAGCGCAAAGTCCGCGTTCGTCGGCGGCGTTCCGCCGGAAACGCACGTGACGTTCATCGTCAGGCGCGTGAGGGGTATCGAGCCCGCGCGTCCGCTGCCGTCGGTGAACGCGTAGTCCAGCGTTGCGTGGTCGCAATCGGTGAACGCGAGCGTTCCCGTCCCGACGGGCGTGCCGTTGGTGATCGGTGGTGCGTTGAAGTTGCCTCCGACGTTGCGATAGATCGTCACCGGAACGCTGGCCGCCCCGCTTTGCGCGTTGCCCGAGAAGGTCAGCCAGCGCTGCCGATCGACGCCTCCGGCCGGTGCGCCTTCGAACGTGAACCACGCGCCCTGGGCGAGCGCCGTGCCAGGCGCGACCGAGTTCGGAAACAATTCGAGCTCGATGCCCTGCCCGTCCGTTGCCGGCTCGAACCACGATCCCGTCAATCCGTGCTGATCGAGATCGGGCCGCGACGCCGCGGTGAGCGTTGCCGTGACGCCCGCGAAATTGCGGGGCGTTGCGGCGACGGGGGTGCCGTTGCGGTCGACCGCGTGAACGCCATCGGTCGGCAGTGCCGGAAGCGTGATCTGGTCGGTACCGCTCGCGTAATTCAGCGTTCCGCCGCCGATGGGAATGAATTGCGCGGGAATCGTGTAATCGGGCGTCACGAGACCCAACGCGGCAAATCCGGTGGTCGCGATCAGCACGCTGCGACTCGCGGTGCTCACCGAGGGCAGGTTGGTCAGGAACACCAAGGTTTGCGTGTTCCCCCCGGCCGTCGAGCGCAGCGTGTTCCCTGCCCAGAAGTTTTCACCGTCGGTGCCCGTCGCTTCGCGCATCACGACGTACTGAACCGAACCGTCGGCGTTCGAATAAACCTGGTCGATGCGAAACAGATGAAACGCCGCGTGGGCCGAAGCGGCGCCGAGCGCGAGCGCGATCGCGGCGAGCGTGTTGAGCATGCGTTTCATCGTTGCCTCCATCGGCGGCTCATGGCGGGCAAACAACGACGAACGCAGCGCTATTCCGTGGCGGCCGCAGACCCCGCCTCCATCGTGGCGCGAACCGCGACGTCAGGGCGACTCGGGTACGGCGATGTCGTAGGCGAGCCGCCACGCACCCCGGACATCGCGCAGCCACAGGTGCGCGTAATAGCCGTCCTGCGTCTGCTGCGCGTGATCGATCTGGCGGTACCGGCCCCACGTGACCGCCAAGTCGGCGGCATTCGAGACGCGCGCATCGAGCGGCGTCCACGACACGGTCGACATGCGGCGCGCCATTTCGAGAGCGACTTCGCCACGCGGCGCGATCGGCGCGGACCCATTGCGATGCAGGCGGGCGGCGGCTGCGAGCAACTGTGCGTAGTCATTCGGCGTCCGCGCGCGCGCGTTCGCCGCCAACGGTGATCCTTCGAGTGCGAGCAGTCGACGGCGCTCGACGCCAGGCGTGGCGCGGCCCGTGAATTGCGGCCGCGGTGCAGCACCGAGCGCGACGAAATCGACCGGTGCGGGCGTTGCGATGCCGAGGTCGAGCAGGACTTGCCAGGGCTTCCCGCGTTCGCGCTTCCAGACGGAAAAGAACACACCGTGCCGGATCGCGCCGGGGTGTGCGGCGCTCGTCAACGTGAAGGGACCTGTGGTGTAGCCGAGGTCGAAGCTGCGCGCGACGCCTGCCTGCGCGGGCGACCATGCGAGTTTTACCGCGAGAGGGTCGGCAGGCGCAGGGCGCGCGCGCCACGTTTCGCGCAGGCGCACCGGCGCAGGCTCGAAGACGACGCCGTCATCGGCAAAGTTCGCGAGAAACGCCTCGCGCACCCCGCGCGAGCTGCCCATTCGCGCGAATGCGAGTTCGGCGTCGACGAGCGAGCCGAGCGCAACTTCCTGCGCGTCGGCATCGTGAGCGTGCGCGCGCGACAAGTTCGTGCAGGTGATGCCCACTGCAACTGCGCACAAGAGCACTGACGCGGCTGACCGATGTCGAGCGGTTTGCGCGAACGCGATTCGAGTCGCATGCATCGACATGCGTTCAGTATAATTCGGCGTTTCCGATCGCTGTCCATGCGCCCGTTCACGCTTGCCTGCGCGCTCGTAACCGCCGCTGTCCTCGCAGTTCCCGCGACCGCCCAAAATTCCGTCGTCATCGCGGCGAAAGCGCCGTCTCCGAGCGCGCCTGCGCCGGCACCGGCGACGCCACCGGTCGTCCTGCAGGCGCCCGGTGCCCCGGTTGCGCCGACGATTGCCGCTGCGTCGTGGGTGCTCGTCGATACGCTGTCGGGACAGACGCTCGGCGCTGCAAATCACGACGAGCGCCGCGACCCGGCGTCGCTCACCAAGCTGATGACGGCGTACGTCGCCTTCGGCGCATTGCGTGCGAAGACGATCACGCCGTCGCAGATGGTGCAGGTATCGCAGCAGGCGTGGAAGGCCGAAGGCTCGCGGATGTTCATCGAGCCGCGCAAGGCGGTCAGCATCGACGAGCTGCTTCATGGCGTGATCATCCAGTCGGGCAACGATGCATCGGTCGCCGTTGCCGAAGCGGTCGCGGGCACCGAGGAGGCTTTTGTCGCGAAAATGAACGAGGAGGCGACGCGCCTCAAGCTCGCATCGACGCACTTCACGAATGCGACGGGCCTGTCGCATCCGCAGCACTATTCGACGGCGGGCGACATCGCGCGGCTCGCGGCGGCGTTGATCCGCGACTATCCGGAGTTCTATCCGATCTATTCGCAGAAGGAGTTTCGCTACAACAACATCACGCAGTCGAATCGCAACCGGCTGCTGTGGACCGATCCTTATGTCGATGGCGTCAAGACCGGCCACACCGACGCGGCCGGGTGGTGCCTCGTCGCATCGGCCAAGCGCGGCGATCGGCGGCTCGTGTCGGTCGTGCTCGGCGCGGCGTCGGATTCATCGCGCGCCGCCGAAAGCCAGAAGCTCCTGAACTGGGGATTCCAGGCGTTCGACACGGTGTCGCTGTACCAGTCGGGCAAGCCGGTCACGACGCTGCGCGTCTGGAAGGGCGCGAAGCGCGACGTGAACGCGGGCTTCGTCGCCGATCGCTACCTGACGCTGCCGAAAGGCAAGGCCGACAAGCTCGCGCTCACGCTCGAATCGCGCGAGCCGCTGATCGCCCCGGTGTTGAGCGGGCAGCCGGTCGGCGTGGTAAAAGTCGCGCTCGAAGGTCAGGCGGTCGCCGAGTTTCCGATGATCGCGCTCGAAGAGGTGCCGCTTGCGAACCTGTTCGGGCGTGCCGTCGACACGGTGAAGCTCTGGTTCACGAGCCGTTGACGGACGCGGCATTGCCCTTCGACCACGACCACGCGGCACGCGTAATCCGGGACGAGCGATGGCGGACGAGCAGACGGTTTACCTGAACGGACAGTTCCTGCCGATCACCGAAGCGAAGATCTCGGTGCTCGACCGCGGGTTCATCTACGGCGACGGCGTCTACGAAGTGGTGCCCGTCTACGGGCGGCGGCCGTTTCGCATGCCACAACACCTGAAGCGGCTGCAGTACAGCCTCGACGGAATCCGGCTCGCCAACCCCCACGCGGACGCGCAATGGCAGGAGCTCGTCAGCAGACTGATCGAATGCCAGCCGTTCGCCGATCAGGCCGTGTACCTGCAGGTCACGCGGGGTGTCGCCAAGCGCGACCACGCGTTTCCGAAGGGCGTCGCGCCGACGGTGTTCATGATGAGCAATCCGCTCGTGTTGCCAACGCGCGAGCAGGTCGAACGCGGCGTCGCCGTCGTGACCGCGCAGGACAATCGCTGGCTGCGCTGCGATCTCAAGACGACGTCGCTGCTAGGCAACGTGCTGATGCGACAGCTCGCCGTCGACCGGGACGCCATCGAAACCGTCATGTTCCGCGACGGGCACCTCACCGAGGCATCCGCATCCAACGTGCTGATCGTGCACGATGGCGTCGTCGTCGCGCCGCCGAAGGACAACCTGATCCTGCCCGGAATCACCTACGACGCGACACTCGAGATCGCAGCACGCGCCGGCGTGCCGCTCGACGTGCGCGCCGTGACGCACGCGGAGGCGATGGGCGCGGACGAAATGTGGCTGTCGTCATCGACGAAGGAAGTGATCGCCGTCACCACCGTCGACGGGCGCACCTTTGCCGGGGGTCGCCCGGGTCCGGTCTTCCGGCGTGTCCACGCAGCGTTCCAGCAGGCGAAGGCGACTTTAGGGTCGGAGCAATAAGCCGCACGCTGGTTGCCCGGAAGAGTCGTGATCCATACGGCGCGACTCATTGCTCTGATCCCCAAGTTTGCGTCAATCGTCGAGCAGGCGGCCCGTCGTCCCGTAATGCCCGTGATGAAACACGAGGCCGCGACCGTGCGAGCGCTCGACGCGCATCACCTCGCCGATGAACAGCATGTGGTCGCCGGTGCGATGGCGCGCGTGGTGGCGGCACTCGAACCACGCGACGCAGCCGTCGATCAGCGGTGCGTCCGCCCAGCCGAGCCGAAACGATACGTTCGCGAAGCGATCGGCATGCGGGCGTGAAAAGCGGCGCGCGAGTTCCACCTGCGCCGTCGACAGCACGTTCACGACGTAGCGGTCCGCCGCCTCGAACGACGCGAGGCTCGCCGAACGGTACGACAGGCTCCAGAGCACGAGCGGTGGCGCGAGCGATACCGAGTTGAACGAGTTGGCGGTGAAGCCGACGTAGCGTGCTTCGGCGGCGCGCGCACAGACGATCGTCACGCCCGTCGCGAACTGCGCGAGCGCGTCGCGGAGTTGCCGCTCGTCGAATGCCGGTGCATCGCTTTCGGGCGTGCGTCCGTGACCTGGCATCCGGGGACTGTAACAGCGCCGCGGCCTTGCTAAACTTTCGACCCCCGCATGCGAAGCCCCGAGGGACGATGCCGGAAGCGCTGCAGAAGCTGATCGCGAATCGCTACGCCGGCCGCGGCCTGCCGGTTGCCGTCGTCCTTCCGGACGGCGCGCGCGTGCCGCTGTCGCCGCAACCCGAAGTCGACATCATCGCGCGGACCTGGGCCGGCATGAAGGCGCTGGCCTCCCCCGCGATGGGCCGGCTGGCGCGCGCGTACGTCCACGACGACGTCGACTTCACCGGCAGCGCGCGTCGAGCGCTGGCGATCGCGGAATCGATGGTCGGCGACATCGCGCAGACGGGTGCGAGCGCGCGCAACCGCCTCGTCTCGTTCAAGCACCGGCTGCGCAGCAACCGGGCGAACATCGCGCATCACTACGACGTGTCGAACGCGTTCTACCGGATGTGGCTCGATTCGCGGCTCGTCTATTCCTGCGCCTATTTCCGCACACCCGACGATTCACTCGACGATGCGCAGGCGCAGAAGCTCGATCACATCTGCCGCAAGCTGCGCCTCGCCGAAGGCGAGCGGTTCCTCGACATCGGATGCGGGTGGGGCGCGCTGATTTTCTGGGCCGCGCAGCATTACGGCGTGCAGGCGACGGGCATCACGCTGTCGCGCAACCAGTTCGAGCACGTGCGTACGCAGATCGCCGCGCTCGGATTGACGGGGCGCGTGCGCGTCGAACTCCGCGATTACGAAGACCTGCCCGACGACGAGTCGTTCGACAAGATCGCGAGCGTCGGCATGTTCGAGCACGTCGGGCCGCGCAACTACGATCGCTACTTCGGCAAGATCCGCCGGGTCCTCGCGCCGGGCGGCTTTGTGCTGAACCACGGCATCACGCACAACGCGCTGTCGCGGCGCAGCCTCGGAAGCGGCATCGGCGAGTTCGTCGAGGAGTACGTGTTCCCGGGTGGCGAGCTCGCGCACGTCGCCCGCGTCATCGAGGGCCTCGCCGCGCAGGGGCTCGAAGTCGTCGACGGCGAGGCGTTGCGCGAGCATTACGCGAAGACGCTGTGGCACTGGGTCGACCGGCTCGAAGCGAACGCCGAGGCGGCGCGCCGCGAGGTCGGCGAGGAGAAGTTCCGCGTCTGGCGCATCTACATGGCCGGTTCGGCGCATGCCTTCGACCGCGGCTGGCTGTCGTTGTGGCAACTCCTCGCCGGCAAGCCGCTCGCCGATGGCCGGCTGCCGCACCCGTTGACGCGCGAGTACATGTACGAGTGACCGGGGCGGGTTGCATCAACGGGCGTCCGACCGCATATTGAACGGATTGCCGCCGGACCTTCCCCCGGCCCCCGGAGTGCACGATGAACATGTCCGCCCCCGCGCCCGTCGCGGCGCAAGTGAGCCTGCTCGAATTTCCCTGCGCGTTCCCGCTCAAGATCATGGGCCGCACGCGGGAAGGCTTTGCGCAGGCGGTCGCCGAAGTCGTCATCCGGCACGCGCCCGATTTCGACGCGGCCACGCTCGAGATGCGCTCGTCGAGCGCAGGCAATTACCTGTCGCTGACGGCGACGATCAATGCGACGTCGCGCGAGCAGCTCGACGACCTCTATCGCGAGCTGGTCGCGCACCCGATGGTCGCGATGGTGCTGTAGGCGGATGACGTCGATCCCGCGGCTTCGATGAGCATCGCGCCGGCGCAGCACGCGGTCATCGACCGCGACGAGGCGCCGGCGGTCCCCGTCGTCCGCGCGCTCGGCCGCACGGATTACGAGGCCACGTGGCGCGCGATGCAGGCGTTCACCGACGCGCGCACGCCGGGCACCGCCGACGAGATCTGGCTGACCGAGCATCCGCCGGTCTACACGCTGGGTCTGGCCGGCCGGCGCGCGCATCTGCTGCGCGACAATGGCATCGCCGTCGTCAAGGTGGACCGCGGCGGACAGGTGACGTACCACGGCCCGGGCCAGCTCGTCGCTTACCTGTTGTTCGACCTGAAACGCGCGCGCCGCGGCATCCGCGAGATGGTCCGGCGCATCGAGACGGCAGTGGTAGCATGGCTTGCAGCCGCGGGCGTCGATGCGCATGGCAAGCCCTCGGCGCCCGGCGTCTACGTCACGCGCGACGGCGTCGAAGCGAAGATCGCTGCGCTCGGTCTCAAGGTGCGCAACGGCTGCACGTATCACGGCGTCGCCGTCAACATCGACATGGATCTTTCGCCCTTCGACGACATCGACCCCTGCGGCTATCCGGGGCTGCGCGTTGTGCAACTCGCCGATTTCGGCGTTCGACGCAGCGTCACCGAGGCCGGGCGCGAACTCGCGCCGGAGCTCGCGCGTCATCTCGCATGAGCAACGACGCGTCGCGCAGCGCCGGCGAACAGGCGCCCGTCAACACCGCCGGCGTCAAGCACAAGGGCGATGCGAAAACCGCCCGGATCCCGATCAAGGTCGTCGCCGCGGAACCGTTGCGCAAGCCCGCGTGGATTCGCGTGCGCGCGCCGTCGTCACCGCGCTTTCACGCGATCAAGCGCATCTTGCGCGAGCATCGGCTGCACACGGTATGCGAGGAAGCGTCGTGCCCGAACATCGGCGAGTGCTTCGGCAAAGGCACGGCGACGTTCATGATCATGGGCGACATCTGCACGCGGCGCTGTCCGTTCTGCGACGTTGGCCACGGTCGGCCGCTGCCGCTCGATGCCGACGAACCGCGCAACCTCGCAACGACGATCGCTGCGCTGGGCCTTCGCTATGTCGTCATCACGAGCGTCGATCGCGACGACCTGCGCGACGGCGGCGCGGCACACTTCGTCGCGTGCATTCGTGCGGTGCGCGAAGCGTCGCCGCGCACGCAGGTCGAGGTGCTCGTCCCTGATTTCCGCGGTCGGCTCGACCGCGCGCTCGACGTGCTGGCGGAAGCTCCGCCGGACGTGATGAACCACAACGTGGAAACGGTGCCGCGGCTTTACCGTCAGGTGCGGCCCGGTTCCGATTACCCGCATTCGCTCTCGCTCCTGCAGGCGTTCAAGCGGCGCTTCCCGGACGTGCCGACGAAGTCCGGCCTGATGGTCGGCCTGGGCGAGACCGACGCCGAGATCCTCGCGACGCTGCGCGACATGCGCGCCCACGCGATCGACATGCTGACGCTCGGCCAGTACCTGCAGCCGTCGGCCGCGCACCTGCCGGTCCAGCGCTACGTGCACCCCGACACGTTCGCGTGGTTCGAGCGCGAAGCGTATGCGCTGGGTTTTCGTCACGCGGCGGTCGGTGCGCTGGTCCGCTCGTCGTATCACGCGGATCGGCAGGCCGAGGAAATTCTCGCCGCCGATTGAACGGCGGGTTACGGCGCAAGAGCCGGCGCTTGA
>Ga0209974_10000885_pt1 | contig 10405 bp, 6 predicted proteins | sample InoplaM3SPM_FD_187592 | JGI IMG/M metagenome (GOLD analysis project Ga0209974, IMG submission 187592) | Arabidopsis thaliana rhizosphere microbial communities from the Joint Genome Institute, USA, that affect carbon cycling - Inoculated... | ecosystem: Host-associated > Plants > Roots >...
ACTCGGATGGACGCCTTGACGCTGCGCCCCGCATCCGGGTAGATCGAACTGGCCGCACCGGCCGAGCAACTGAAAGCCTGCGTAAAGTACTTCCTGTCGGTGAGGTTGCCCACACCGAGCGCCAGTTCGATGCCGCCTGCTTGGTACGCATAGCGCGCATCGGCGGTGGTGTAGGACGGCATTGTGCAGTCGTTGGCGAACGTGGGGTGTTGCGAAGACACCATGTTGACGAGCCCGTTGAGCTTGTGGCCGCCGCCGAGTTGCCAATCGGCCCCGAGCGATACGGTGCGCTTGGCAGCCAGAGCAACATCGTGGCCATCGTTTGGGCCGTCAGTGAACTTGGCCTGGCGCAGTGCCGCGTTCAGGCGGATCTGCAAGGCGGCAGTCAAGTTGTGCAGGGCTTCCAGCTCGATGCCTTGCCGAAGTGTGGAGTCCAGGTTCACATTGGCTCCCGGGAAAAAGAAATTGGGCGCATCGGGGTCGTAGCCAATCTCGTCACGCAAGGCATTGCGGTACACGCGCAACTCGGCTCGGCCCGTAGCGTGTGTCCAGCGCGCACCGAGGTCAAGATCGCGCGAGGTCTGCGACTTGAGGGGCTCATCCATCGAGGTGAAGCCGATCTCGTCAACGTTGGGAAAACGGAAACTGCGGCCGACTCGTGCATACAACGACGTGCCGGCACTGATGGGCTGCACCGCCCCCAGCTCCCACGCGTTGTAGCGCTCGTCGACAGGCGCGGCCGGCGCGGCGGTGTTCGTCTTGGTGGCGCGCTCGCTGCGCACGCCGGCGCTCAAGCGCGTGCCGCCTGGAAGCTTCAAATCGTTTCTCGCATAGACCGCTCTGGACACCTGCTCCGAAGTAGCCACTGGAGCCGGCACGGAGCCGAAGCTGCTACGCACGACGCGCGTCCATGCATTGCGATCCACGCCCACCACCACTGTGTTGTCGAAGCCGGAGAAAGCCGCGCTGTGGCGCACGCGCACGCCGCGGTTCTGCGCTTCGATGTCGTAGTCGAAGGTAGAAGACGGAGACAGGCTCATCGATGTCTTGCTACGCTTACCTGCATCGATGCCAATCTGCCAGTTGCCAAACGTAGCTTCCGAGAACAAACCACCACGCTGGTTGTCCAGGTCGCCGTGGTCCGTGGGGTGCGTTGTCTGCCGCGGGTTGGCTGCATACTCATCCGCCGTCAGCGACCCCGGCAAGCCGGTGTGCAACTCGTCTTGGGAATGCCGCGCGCCGATGCGCAACCAGTCATTGCGCCACTGGCCAGTCAACGACAAGCCTTCCACATCCGAACGGAAGTTGTCGCGGTGGCCGTCGGTCGTGCGTTTGTTGCCCGCCACGTCAAGCGAGAAACCTTCATTGACCAGCGTTGCACCCACGCGCGCATCGAACAGTGCCTGGCTGCCCATGGCGATGTAGGCCTGCCCCGTGCTCTGGCGCGCCTTGCCGCTCGCCACCTTGGTGGTGATCACGATGGCCCCGCCCGTGGCTCCCTCGCCATAGAGCACGGCACTGCTGCCGCGAATCACCTCGATGCGATCGACTGAGTCGATGGGAATGCCCGCGAGACGCGTGCCGCCTAAATCGGCTTCGCTCAGGCGAACGCCGTCAACGATGATCACCTGGTTGCTGTCAGCCGTGACACCGAAGCCGCGCAGGTCAAGCCCGTAGTCGCCGCCGCCAAAAAAATCGAGTCGGCCCGGCACGCCCAGCAGCTTCATCAACGCTTCGTTGACGGTGGAGGCACCGGCGTTGCGGATGTCATCGGCCGTCACCACGCTGACGCCAAAAGGCAGCGTGTCGGCATCTTCAGGAAAGCGCGTCGCCGTGACCATCACCGGTGGCAGGCTCATCGAAGCCATCGAGGTTTGAGCGGCGGCTCCGCCACAAGCGGACGAAAGCGCAGACAGGGCGAACACGGCAACCGGCGTGCGCCCAGAGAACAGAGAAGTCATTGAATACCCGCGGAACAAGTCGCGCGCGCCGGCTTCCCCGCCAGAGCGCACCTCATGGCATGCGGCACGCCGCACACCCCCTGTTGGCCGGTATCCGGGCTGGCGGACGACCCATGCGAACCTTCCCAGCGCCAAGACGCCAGTGGTGTATGCACATGAGCGAGAACCGATGGCTCTCGTCCGCTTACCGTTGCGGGGGCAGCGCAGGTGGGTTTTCAGCCGTGGCGACTGATCGACCTCTGCTTCCCGTTTAACCGTGCCGATGTGAAAACCGGCACGTGCACCAACACGCAGGATTGTAAGCAGCGCCGAACGCAACCCTACAATGACGCATTCGCAACCCCCCAGGGCGCCATGTCGAAGACCCAAGAACTCGCGGATCGCGTAGAGCGCTTGCTGCTGAGGCATGAAGAACTCAAGCGCACCAATGAATTGCTGGAGCAGCAGTTGGCCGCATTGACGCTCGAGCGCGACAACCTGCGTTCGCGCCTGAATGCAGCCCGCGGCCGCATCGACGCACTGCTTGACCGCCTGCCGGTCGACGCGCCCGCGGACAGCCGAACCGAAGGGGAAGCCCCATGAAGCAGATGGAAGTGACGATCATGGGGCAGAGCTACATCCTCGGCTGCCCCGAGGGCGGCGAGACCTCGCTGCTCGAAGCAGTGAGCAGCGTCGATCGCGAAATGATCGCCATCCGCGATGCCGGGCGTGTCAAGGCACGTGAGCGCATTGCGGTTCTGGCGGCTCTGAATCTGGCGTATGCGCTGGCCGAGCGGCCGCCCGCAAAATCGGCCTCCGTGGGCGGCAACGAGGTCGACATCGACGCCTTGATCCAGCGCCTGGATCAAGCCCTCGGCGCAGATGGGCAATTGCTCTGAAACATGGTGTCGGGGCGAGGCCCACGCGTAGAATCAAAACGTCCGTTGCGTTCGCGTGAGTCTTATATTTCCTTGAACCGATGCTCGCAAGAGCAAGGGCTTGGAACATCGCCCGGCAGGTGTGATCGTCTCGCGTCAGATGAACCCGAAGCCCCGCTGACCTCGCCCACCTGAACTGCCTGGGTTCAGGAATGCGGCTCACGGTTCGTAACGGACACCTTCTTTGCTGATCAGTTCGCCAGGCGAGCCCGACCGTCCGGTAGATCAGCCGACGCACTCGACGAACGAGGGTTCACATGTACTGGCTCATGAAGAGCGAGCCCAGCGAGTGCTCGATCGACGACCTCGCCGCAGCGCCTCGCAAAACCGTGCCGTGGTTCGGCGTGCGCAATTACCAGGCGCGCAACTTCATGCGCGACCAGATGCGCGTGGGCGATGGCGTTCTGTTCTATCACTCGTCGTGCCCGGAGCCCGGCATTGCCGGCCTGGCCAAGGTGGCGAGCACACCCTACCCCGATGCGAGCCAGTTCGATGAATCCAGCCCGTACTACGACGCGAAATCGGCGCGCGACAACCCACGCTGGAGCCTTGTGGACGTAACGCTGGAGCGCAAGACTCGCTTGCTTTCGCTGGCGGAGATGCGTCAGGCGCCAGCGCTTGCCGGCATGGTGGTGCTGCGCCCCGGCAACCGGCTGTCGATCACACCTGTCTCGCCCGCCGAGTGGCAGGCCGTCATCAAACTGCTTTCACAGCCTGGGCCCTGAGAGCCTGTGAACAAATCCGACACACCCGCTCGTGCGCCCCAAACGGCGCCGCTCGTCGTTGCAAATGCTCCCCGTAGCCCGAGCTAAGGGTGCGCTTTGCGCCTAGATCGACACCGCTTGGGGCACCCGCTCGGGCGCGCCGGATTCATTCACAGGCCCTGATCACTCCGACTCGAAGCGGATGCTGGCCAGCGTGACGTGGTTGCCACCGCGACGTTGGGCTTGCGCCAGCGCGGTGTCGGCGGCTTGCAGAAGATCTTCTTGCGTGTGAGCTGTGTGGGGAAAGCTGGCCACGCCCATCGACACCGTGAAGCCCAGGTCCTGGCCCTTGAGCATGACGATCTGGGTGGCGCATTGGCGGCGCAGGCCCTCCATGCGTGCATGCGCTGTCGCCAGACCCACACCCGACAGGAGCACCGCAAAGCGGTCTTCGCTCAGGCGGCACGAGGCATCCATCGCCCGCGTGCCGCTGCGCAGCAAGCGGCCGAGGGCTTCGAGTATGCGGATCCGCGCATCGGGACCGGCGGCACGCGCGGCTTCGCTGAGCGGATCCAACGCCACCGAGACCAGCGCGAATTCGCGGTGTTCGCGTGAAGACAAGTCGACTTCGCGCCGCAGCTGGTCGTCGAAGTGGCCGCGCTGGTACAGGCCGGTCACGCTGTCACGCAATCCCTGATCCTGAATATCGCGGCGCAGGGCTTCATTGGCCTGCTGCTGCTCTTCGAGCTGGCGCAGGGCCTGCTGAAGCTGGGCTTCGGTCTGGCGCTGCGCCGTGGCGTCGAGCCATACGCAGCACAGGTAGCGCGGCGCGCTACCGTCGGCGCTGGCCAGAGGGAAGCGCGTGACGGTGAATTCGCGGCGTACGCCGGCCTGCTCGATGCGGTGTTCGCTAACCTGCGGAACCGTCTGCACCATCGCCGAATGATCGGCGACGCGCAATGCGGAGCTCGCTTCGGGCCCCGCCCAGTCATCATCAGTCAGCCCCTCGGCAGGGCGGCCAAGCAGCGCAGCCATGCGAGCGTTGACATGCACATAGCGCCCCGTGGCTGCCTCCTTGATGGCAAGCAAGGCATCAACGCGGTCAATCAGGGTCAGCGCAACCGCCCCCCACGCCTGCGGCGCCAGGCCAAGCGCATGCGCCAGCGCGAGCGACTGGTCGACGCGCGCAGACAGTACCTGCTGGTTGGATTCCGTCATTCCGTGTCTCGTCTGTACCGGCAGGCTGCCATTGACGACAGGAGCCCGTCGCCTGTGTGCCATGTGATTAGTGCATCGGGGCCGTCACCTGAAAACCCCTAGGTTGATCATAGCGGTCGGGTTTTGCACTGCAGACTGCACACCTGATCTACGGGAGTGCAGATTTCGCACAAATACCGAGCCGCACAACTATCGAGCCTGTGCACGCCCCATCTCCAAACACGCCCCAGTGGCGTGCGAAACCCCAAATCAGCACGCACCGACATTTGGCACGATATTCGCTTAGAAGGTGCAGAGCAAAAAACACACGCCCGCAAGTGGGGCAATTCTTACCCTGAGGATCATCGTGTCTGGTTTCAAGAGCTTCCTTAAGACGGGGCATGCCCCGACTCTTTTCGCATCGTTTCTCTACTTCGACTTCTGCTTCGCCATCTGGGTGCTGAATGGCGCCATGGCGCCGTTCATCAGCGAGAGTTTCAACCTCAGCGCAGCCCAAAAGGGCTTCATGGTGTCGGTGCCCATCCTGGCGGGTGCCTTGATGCGGTTTCCGCTGGGCGTGCTGTCCCAATACATCGGGCGCAAGAACGCTGCCATGGTCGAGATGGGGCTGATCGTGCTCGCATTGGCGTTCGGCTATTTCTTCGTCAACAGCTATGACGGCGTGCTCGCCATGGGCGTGCTTCTGGGCATCGCGGGGGCGAGCTTCGGTGTGGCGTTGTCGCTCGGTTCGGGCTGGTTCCCACCCAAGTACAAGGGCCTGGCCATGGGCATCGCGGGCGCGGGCAACTCGGGCACCGTGCTGGCGGTGCTGTTTGCCCCTCCCTTGGCTGCAAAGTTCGGCTGGTCGACGGTGTACGGGCTGGCAGCTTGCACCATGCTGCTTCCCATGGCGGTCATGTGGTTCGCCGCCAAGGAGCCGCCCGATCGCGAGCACCAGACCTTTCGCGAACACATTGCCTGCCTGTTCGAGAAAGACGGCTGGGCCTTCAGCCTGATCTACATCATCACCTTCGGTGGCTTCATCGGCTTGGCGAGCTTCTTGCCGACCTACTTCTATGACCAGTTCAAGGTCACCAAGGTCGAGGCCGGGCAACTCACCATGCTCGCCACCTTGATGGGCTCGGCCGTGCGGGTGGTCGGCGGCTACATCTCCGACCGCATCGGCGGCATCAACACCCTGACGGGTGTGCTCATCCTGACGGCGGTCACGCTGGTGTTATGCGGCCTTGCCGGTAACTCGGTGGCGCTGACCACCCTGCTCTTCATGCTCTGCTTCGCGGCCCTGGGGGCCGGCAATGGCGCGCTCTTTCAACTGGTCCCGCTGCGCTGGCCGCTGACGACCGCCGTCGCGGGCTCGATGATCGGAGAGATCGGGGCCCTGGGCGGCGGCTTCCTGCCCAACGCCATGGGACAGTCGAAACAGCTGACCGGCACTTACCTCTGGGGCTTTGTGTCGTTTGCGGTGCTGGCGCTGGTCATGCTCGGCATGCTGCGCCTGGTGCAGATCCGCTGGACACGCACCTGGGCCGAGAAAGGTGGGCGCGCACGGCCCATGCCTGCAGCCCCCGCTAGCGCGGCAGGAACAGCAGCCAGTACACCAGCAGCGCGTTGAACAACAACGACACCGCAAGCGCGATCTTCCACAACGCCGTGGGGTCGCGCGCGATCAGCGGTGTCGCCCCATGCGCCGACAGGGGCCGTGAAGCGCCACGCTGCAAGGCGAGTTCCAACTCTTCGGCGGTCTCGAAGCGCTGCCGCTTCTCGAAGGCAAGCCCCTTGAGCACGATGTGGTCAAGCCAGATCGGCACGTCAGGCCGCAGCCGCGACGGCGGCTTCGGGGCACGCCGGTAGCGAGCCTTCTGGTAGGGCTCGATGTCGCCGAACGGCAGGTGACCGGTGAGCAACTGGTACAGGGTGACACCGAGTGCGAACAGGTCGGTCTGCGCATCCACCGGCTCGTCGTCCCACAGCTCTGGGTTCATGTAGCTGGGTGTGCCGGCGTGCAAGCTGCGTTGCTCCACGGGCTCGTTGCCCGACAAGGCCACACCCAGGTCGAGCAGTCGCAATTGCCCGTCGTCGCCCAGATGCAGGTTGGCGGGTTTGATGTCGCGGTGAACAACACCCAGCCGGTGCAGCTGCGCGATGGATTTGGCCGCGGCCAGGCACCATGCCACCACCTCGCCTACCGGCAAGCCCTGCGCCCCGCGCTGCGCAGCCATCTGCTCCAGTGTCTGGCCGGTGTGCCAGTCGAACAGCAGGTAGAACGCGCTCGCATCCTGCACCTCGTGCAGCCTCACGAACCCCGTATCGGCGCGCTCGCTGACGCGCGCGCCCAGCCAAGCCTCGTGCGCCAGCATGGCCCGCTCCTGCGGGTCGTTCGCACGTGCGGGGTGCAGCGTCTTCAACGCCCGCAAGGCCCGTGTCTCGATGTGGCGCACCTGGTAGAGCAGGTGCACCCCGGTGTCGGCCACCGGCGCCGTGACCACATGGCCATCGATCTCATCACCCACCTTGAACCGCGGCGGCACGGGCAGCTGCCGGCTGCGCACCAGAGCGTCTTCAAGCCGCGAGCGGGCCAGGCCGCGCACCCGCACGACCAGCGCTGTGGCATTGTCTTGCGAGCCGGCCGCCAACGCGGCCTGCACGATGGCGGCACTGGCCTCCTGCGCCGAGGCGTCGCCCAGCAGCCTGAGCATGTGCTGCTGCGACAAGCGCCCGTGCACGCCGTCGGAGACGAGCACGAAGATGTCGCCCAGGTGCAACTCGTCTTGCAGGTAGTCGACGCGAACGGCATCGTCTTGCCCCATGGCGCGGGTGAGCTGGCTGCGCAAATCGGGGTGATCGATGCAGTGGTCTTGCGTGAGGCGACGGCACTCGGTGCCGCGCACCAGATAGGCCCGCGTATCGCCCACGTGGGCCACCGTCCAGGTCTGGCCACGCAAGGCCAGCGCCGTCAAGGTGCTCATCGCAGCACCGGAATGGCGCCGGTTGTGCGCCGCCAGCCAGCTGTTCTGAGCACTGATGATGCGGTCGAGCACCACGCTGGTGTCCCAGGTGGGAGGTGCGGCGAAGTAGTCCTCGACCACCGCGCGAACGCTCGTTTGGGCGGCCATGCGCCCCTGTCCGCCAGCCGACACGCCATCGGCAATGGCGGCGATGAACCCCAACGCCTCTTCATGCGCCGCCGGCCGCATGGCGGCGGCGAAGTCTTCGTTGCCTGCTCTTGGGCCACGGTCGCTCGTGTACCCCATCTCGATGTCAAAGCTCATGGTGGGTCGCTGCGCACCCACATGGGGCGATTGATGAATCCATGCAAAACCAAGCAAGACTCTTGCCCGCAAACAGTGCGCAAGGCACCAGTTTGCAGCCATTCAGGGGTGCACTGCTGGCACCTACCTTGCTACCTCTTAGGGCACTGAAGACAGCGACTGAGGTAACAGCCGAATGAAGAAGATGAAGTTGGTGATGGTCGGCAACGGCATGGCCGGGGTTCGCACCCTGGAAGAGCTGCTGAAGATATCGCCCGACCTGTATGACATCACGGTGTTTGGCGCCGAGCCCCACCCCAACTACAACCGCATTCTCCTGTCGCCCGTGCTGGCCGGCGAACAGACGCTCGATGAAATCGTGCTCAACCCCTTGAGCTGGTACGAAGAGCACAACATCAAGCTTCACCTGGGCAAGAAGGTGATTGATGTCGACCGCAACAAGCGCATCGTCAAGGCAAGCGACGGCACTGAAGAAGCGTACGACCGCCTGCTGATCGCCACCGGCTCCAACCCCTTCATCCTGCCGGTGCCGGGCAAGGAACTCGAAGGTGTGATCGCCTACCGCGACATCGCCGACACCAACACGATGATCGACGCCGCTGCCAAGTACAAGCACGCGGTGGTCATCGGCGGCGGCCTGCTGGGCCTGGAAGCCGCCAACGGCCTCATGCTGCGTGGCATGCAAGTGACCGTGGTGCACATCATGCCGTGGCTGATGGAGCGCCAGCTCGACGACACCGCGGGCAAGCTGCTGCAGAAGTCGCTCGAAGACCGTGGCCTCAGGTTCATGATCGGCGCGCAAACGCAGGCGCTCATCGGCGACCAAGACGGCGGCAAGGGCGGCCGCGTGATGGCCGTGCAATTCAAGGACGGCACCGAAGTCCCGGCCGATCTGGTGGTCATGGCCGCCGGCATCCGCCCCAACACCGAGCTGGCCGAAAAGATCGGCTTGCACTGCAACCGCGGCATCGTCGTCAACGACACGATGCAAACCATTACCGACCCGCGCATGTATTCGGTCGGCGAATGCGCCGCCCACCGCGGCATCGCCTACGGCTTGGTGGCCCCGCTGTTCGAACAAGGCAAAGTGTGCGCGACGCACCTGGCCGAGTTCGGCATCGGCCGCTATCAAGGCTCGCAGACATCGACCAAGCTCAAGGTCACCGGCATCGACCTTTTCTCTGCCGGCGATTTCATGGGCGGCGATGGCTGCGAAGAAATCGTGATGAGCGACCCCTACGGCGGGGTCTACAAGAAGCTCGTCATCAAGGATGACAAGCTGATCGGTGCCTGCATGTACGGCGACACCGTCGACGGCAGCTGGTACTTCAAGCTGCTGCGCGAAGGCCGCAAGATTTCCGACATCCGCGACAAGCTGATGTTCGGCGAATCCAACATTGGCGACACCGGCCACGAAGGCCACAACAAGGCCGCGGCCATGGCCGACAGCGACGAGGTCTGCGGCTGCAACGGTGTCACCAAAGGCAGCATCTGCAAGGCCATCAAAGAGAAAGGCCTGTTCACGCTGGAAGAAGTGCGCAAGCACACCAAGGCCAGTGCCTCCTGCGGTTCGTGCACCGGCCTGGTCGAGCAGTTGTTGATGTTCACCGCCGGAGGTGACTACTCGGCCACGCCGAAGAAGAAAGCCCTCTGCGGCTGCACCGACCACAGCCACCAGGAAGTGCGCGACGCCATCAGGGAGCAGAAGCTGCTCACCATCGACGGCGTCTACAAGGCGCTGGACTGGCGCACGCCCAACGGCTGCTCCAGCTGCCGCCCGGCCGTCAACTACTACCTCATCAGCACCTGGCCGAAAGAAGCGAAGGACGATCCGCAATCACGCTTCATCAACGAGCGCAGCCACGCCAACATCCAGAAGGACGGTACCTATTCGGTCATTCCGCGCATGTGGGGCGGCGAGACCACGGCCGATGAGCTGCGCCGCATTGCCGACGCGGTGGACAAGTACAAGATTCCCACCGTCAAGGTCACCGGGGGCCAGCGCATCGACCTGCTGGGCGTGAAGAAAGAAGACCTGGTCAATGTCTGGAAAGACATCGGCATGCCCAGCGGCCACGCCTACGCCAAGGCCTTGCGCACGGTGAAAACCTGCGTGGGCAGCGAGTGGTGCCGCATGGGCACGCAAGACAGCACCCAAATGGGCAAGGACCTGGAGCGCGCCATGTGGCGCATGTACGCGCCGCACAAGGTGAAGTTTGCGGTGAGCGGCTGCCCGCGCAACTGCGCCGAGGCTGGCATCAAGGACGTGGGCATCATCGGCGTCGACTCCGGCTGGGAGATGTACATCGCCGGCAACGGTGGCATCAAGACAGAGG
>Ga0209974_10000886_pt1 | contig 10393 bp, 11 predicted proteins | sample InoplaM3SPM_FD_187592 | JGI IMG/M metagenome (GOLD analysis project Ga0209974, IMG submission 187592) | Arabidopsis thaliana rhizosphere microbial communities from the Joint Genome Institute, USA, that affect carbon cycling - Inoculated... | ecosystem: Host-associated > Plants > Roots >...
GGCGCCTTGCGTAGTGCTGAGCGGTAGCATGCCGGACGGGAAGACGATCGAGAGCGGAAGTTTATCCCATCCGGTTGCTGTAAGCACAGAAGCCGCCTGCCGGCGGCTTCTGTTCCGTTACGCCTTCCGCCTTATTCCCACAGCTTTTCGGGCAGCGGCAGGCCCGCGAGATGCTCCTGCGTGAGCGGTCCATCGGGCTTGACGTGGTAGCGCTCCAGCACCGCCATCAACTGCCGTGCGTGCTGGGCCGAATGCCAGGTCGAGCGCTCCAGCAGCTGGTGCAACGGTTGCGGCCCGTAGTACGTCTTCATCTTCTGCTGGCAGGTCTTGTCAGGCAGGGCGTCCCACCAGCGCTGCAGCCGCTCGATGACCTGGTCGCCGTAACGCGCCAGTTCATCCCCCGTGAGAAACGTGCCGTCTTTCGGCGGCACGTTCGCATGCTGGACGGCGTACTCCACGCCGTCGATCACGCTCTCCAGGTACGCTTCGCCGATGCGGAAGACGTGATGGCTCATGAGGCGGATGGACCGGTCGCGGTTGTCGATCACGCGCTCGTTCAATTTGTCAGCGGGCATCTGACGCACGTAGCGCTGCGTCGCACGCAGCACGCCGACCCACTTGCGGATCAGTTCTTCCGGCGGCAGCGGGGTGTGACCGGTACCCTGCAAGCCGACGAATTCTGCGACGTCCTCGAGATTTTGCCCGAACACGTACTGCTCGCCCCGCGCGACCACCGGGACGTTGCGCACGCCGAGCGCCAGCAGCCGCTCGCGGCCGCCGGGATCGTTCAGCACGTCCACGGCTTCGAAATCGACGCCTTTGCGCGAAAGAAACTCTTTCGCCCGAAGACAGGAGCTTCAGCCCGGCTGAGTGAAGAGCACGAACTTGTCGGCGACGGTATTCATGATGAGCGGTCCGGTAGGGAGGTGGAGCGAGGCTAACTCGCGCGTCGTACGGGCGTCAAGGCGTTCACTGTCTGAAACTCACGGTGTCGGGCGGGCACTGCGTCGATGCCGCGTTTCGTCCCTGGATCCGTTCGCTCGACTCGATGATGCCGCCGCCAAGGCACACCTGGCTTTCGTAGATCACCACAGACTGTCCCGGAGTTACCGCCCACTGTGGCTCGGCGAATTCCACCGTGCAGCGCTCGGCGCCGACGCGGGATATCGTGCACGGGGCGTCCTTCTGCCGGTAACGCGTTTTCGCACCGTAGACCCAGTCGCAATGCGGCGCCTCGCCGCTCACCCAGCTCAGACGGGTGGCGACGAGCCGCTCGGAGAGCAGCGCCGGATGGTCGTGTCCCTGCACCACGATCAGGCGGTTACGCGCGAGGTCTTTTTCAGCGACGTACCAGGCATCACCGTCACCGTCGCGGCGGCCACCGATACCCAGTCCCTGCCGCTGACCGAGCGTGTAATACATGAGGCCAAGATGGCGGCCGATCGTTTCGCCCGCGGGCGTGCAGATGTCGCCGGGATTGGATGGCAGATAACGGTTCAGAAACTCGCGAAACGGCCGCTCGCCGATAAAGCAGATGCCGGTCGAATCCTTCTTGTCGTGGTTCGGCAGCCCGGCCTTGCGAGCGATTTCCCGCACCTCGCGCTTGTAGAGGTTGCCCAGCGGAAAGAGCGTGCGGGCGAGCTGCGCCTGATTAAGGCGATAGAGGAAGTAACTCTGATCCTTGGTGCCGTCCTCGGCCTTGAGTAACTGGTGCACTCCGGCCACCTCACGCGTGCGCGCATAGTGCCCGGTGGCGATGACATCGGCGCCCAGCGCGAGCGCGTGATCCAGGAATGCGCGGAACTTGATTTCGGCGTTGCACAGTACATCCGGGTTGGGCGTGCGCCCGGCCCGGTATTCGCGCAAGAAATCGCTGAACACCCGTTCTTTATATTCAGCAGAGAAGTTGACCGTGTCGATCTCGATGCCGATGCGGTCCGCGACCGATACGGCATCCACGAGATCCTCGCGCGAGGAGCAGTACTCGTCGGTGTCGTCGTCCGCCCAGTTCTTCATGAAGAGGCCGGTGACTTCGTAACCCTGCTCCTTGAGGAGCAGCGCCGCCACCGAGGAATCGACGCCGCCCGACATGCCGACTATTACGCGCTGCTTGCCCATCGGCGCAATTTTAGCGCAGCGCCTTAAACGGGGCCCATGCCGGCCGCGCGAGCGGCGCAGCAACGAAAAAGGGCAGGGATGGCCCCTGCCCCGATCGGTAAAGCCGTTATTATTATTTCTTGTCTTTCTTGTCTTTCTTATCCTTCTTCTCTTCTTTTTTCTTTTCGCTCTTCTTCTCGTCTTTCTTCTCCGCGGCGATGACTGCGGACGCCGAGGTCACCGCAAACGCACCCGCGACAAGCGCGGCCAGCAACTTCTTCATGGTACTTCCTCCCTGGAAGTGGGTTGTCGACACTGCGGCCGTTTTTTTGTGCCGCAAGCTCAGTTTGAGCCGGCGTAGGCTAGCCGAAAATCATGACATTGGCAATTTGAGCGCATAAAAAAGGCAGGGACGGATCCCTGCCTCTTGCGAAAAAACGACTGATTACTTCTCTTTTTTCTTGTCTTCGCCTTTTTTCGCTTCTTTCTTGCCTTCGGTTTTCTTGCCTTCGCCTTTCTTCATTTCCTTCTTGGCTTCGTCTTTCTTGTCGGCCGCGAAAGCAACCGGGGTGATCGTCACCGCGGCGAACACGGCGGCGAGCAGGGTGGACAACAGTTTGCTCATGACTTTTCCTCTTGAGGTTAGTTGAACATCATGACCGCGTTTAGTCGGTCATCGCCAATAACGGAACAACGGCGCGCCGGTTGACAGCGCCGGGCTGCGACTCACGAAGGCCGCGCCACGGCGGGGTCTCCGGATTTGGAAAATTAGCCGCTGCGACAGCCATTTACGGGAGCGGACGGACAGCGGCTGGCGGAAGCCGGCGGATCAGCCGCCAGAGGTGGGAAGACGTCAAAGTCCACATACTGATCCGGGCGCCGCGCACTCAGCCCCAAACGACCGGGTTTCTGCGGTCGCGGCACGGTCCCTTGCGCGGCGCGAATCCGACCAGCGCTCTGTTATAATTTTTGCCTTTCGCGACTGCGCGCGCAGTCGTGCACGCAGCTATAGCCGCAGGATCACGCCGCCCCGGGCGACCACGTAGCCGTGGTTGCCGCTAGACCATCATCTTGACCCGTTACAGCCATCTTCATAGGGAGTCAGTGCAGCCATGACCGAACGTATCGATCTGCTGAAGATCGCCCAGGCAGAACAGAACGGCACCGTGTTCGAGGTGCTCGACGGCATCTACAAGCGCTCGAAGGTACAGCCCCGCGGGTTCACCGACGCCGTCATCTGGGAAGGCGGCAGCACGCACGGCGGCGTGAAGCCCGTGGCCCATGCCTTCACCGACATGTTCGCTCTCAACGGCACGCTGATGGCGCTCGACGTGCTCGGGTTGCCCTTCCTTGGCGTCCCGATGATGGCCCAATACCGCCACGACACGAAGCTGAAATCGCTGGAGTGGTTCGGCAAGCTGGATGCGACCTGCATCAAGTGGTCCACCGCCGGGGACGCCCTGGTGAACGACAACGGCAGGAAAGTGGTGGTGATGGGCAAGTCGGCCAACGCGCCGCTGCGCACGGCAGCCGGCGTCTACTGCAACGTGCGTCCCTACGGCACCATCACCAACGTGAGATTCATGCCCGGCCTGCCATATTCGCAGGACGGCAAGAAATTCCGCGTGGACCGGGACACCGGCAACATTCACTCCGAGATGAACACCCCCGGTGTGCGGATGGCCTACGCGGTGCGGCTTTTTCTCAGGATGGTGCACGAGACCCGCTACATCGGCCGTGTCGCCACCAAGCCCACACAGGCCCAGGAAGACGCCGTCAATGCGGGCATTCTGCGCTGGCTGCTGCAGGGCACGAAATTCGAACTGAAGCGGCGCTATGCGGTGGACGCCTATGCCGAGCACAAGGACAACGTCGACGCGATCACCGCGCTGCTACCCAAGGATTTCAAGGCCGGAATGGAAAGCTGGGGTGGCGAGATACACGAGCACATTTCGGACACCAACTTCGGCATCCTGCTGCACGACATGTATCAGCAGCGCAACGCCGTCGTCTACTCGACCGACCTCGATGGTGACCGGCTGACAGACCTGATGGCGGATGCGCCGGACGTGTTACGCGGCTGGGGACAGAAGATCCTGAGCCACGTGAAGGCCGGCACCGACATTCAAAAGGTTTGGAAGGAGATGGGCTTCACCATGACCAACGGCAAGGACATGACGAGCGTCATGTACCGCATGCAGGGCGAGCCGATTTTCGAGCAGACGCTCGGGTCAGCCGACGCCATGCTGCTGCGCCTGCTGGCCGGCGACGAGACCGTTGGCGGCGAGAAGCAACCCTACGATCCGCGGATTCATTTCGTGCTGATCAACGAGGCCTACAAGGCGGCGAACCCGGGGCACAAGGAACTGCACCGCTGGCTCGATCAACAGCTCGAGACGTTCGACGGGATATACGGCGGCAAGAGGCCGCGTTATCTCGAGGGTTACAACAAGCTGAAGACGGCGATCAAGCCGTGGGGGAAATGAGCCCGCGCTCTCGTTAAGGGCAAAAAACCCAACGGCGCCGCGCGTGAAGCCGCGCCGCGCAACAGCTCTCCCAAAGAAAAAGCCCATCGCCCGCTACGGGCGCATGGGCTTGCTATTTTTGGGGGGTCGCGCTCACCGGGTTACCCGGCATGCGCTCAGGAAACGGCCTGGATGTTCGACGCCTGTTTGCCTTTGGGGCCCTGCGTCACTTCGAACGAGACTTTCTGACCTTCCTTGAGCGTCTTGAAGCCGCCCATCTGGATCGCCGAGAAATGCGCGAAGAGATCTTCGCTTCCGTCGTCCGGGGTGATGAAGCCGTAGCCTTTTGCGTCATTGAACCATTTCACCGTACCAGTTGCCATATTTCCTACCTTCGTCGAAAAAGCGGGTCGTGGATCCCGCAACTTTGTTTGAGTTTCAAGGATCGCAAACGGCCTGACAGTCTCGTGCGAAAAACTTGAAGCCAAACACCCGCTTGCTTTCTAGGCTATTCCGGGGTGGAAGTCAAGTATACTCCTGAAATGGTGCGAAAAAGCTACTTGATCTTTCCGCATTTATGGCGAAAATAACAACAGATGTGCGGGACTAGGCGCGCGCTTTCGGCATGGCAACAAGGCATCGTGAAGACACGGTTCTGGAGGCAAAAAAAAGCAAGGTCAAGCCGCCGCCCATGTTCAAGGTGTTGCTCCTGAACGACGACTACACTCCGATGGATTTCGTCGTTGCCGTCCTGCAGAAATTTTTTGCCTTGAGCCGCGAGAAGGCGACCCAGATCATGCTCAAGGTGCATCGCGAGGGAATCGGGGTGTGCGGCATCTACCCGAGAGACGTGGCCGCAACCAAGGTCGAGCAGGTGAAGTCGTACGCGAAACAGCATCAACATCCGTTACAGTGCGTAATGGAAGAGAATTGAGAAGCAGACAGAAATGATTGCACAGGAACTGGAAGTCAGCCTGCACATGGCGTTCATGGAAGCGCGCCAGAAGCGCCACGAGTTCATCACCGTGGAGCACCTGCTGCTGGCTTTGCTCGACAATCCCTCGGCGTCGGAAGTGCTGCGCGCGTGCGCGGCGGACATCGACGAGCTGCGCAAGCTGCTCACCGATTTCGTGACCGAACACACCCCGATCCTCACCGGCGAAGAAGTCGACACGCAGCCGACCCTCGGCTTTCAGCGGGTGATCCAGCGCGCGATTCTCCACGTGCAGTCGTCCGGAAAGAAGGAAGTGACCGGCGCGAACGTGCTGGTGGCGATTTTCGGCGAGAAGGATTCGCATGCCGTGTACTTCCTGCACCAGAAGGGCGTGACCCGGCTCGACGTGGTCAATTACATCTCGCACGGCATCAGCAAGGTGCCGCAGGCGGCGCCGTCGAAGAACGACGCGGAAGGCGATGGCGAGCACGAGGCCCAGCCCGCCGGCGCGCTCGAGAACTACACGCTCAACCTGAACGCCATGGCGCTCGCGGGCAAGATCGATCCCCTGATCGGCCGCGACAAGGAGCTCGAGCGGGTGGTGCAGACGCTCTGCCGCAGGCGCAAGAACAATCCGCTGCTCGTCGGCGAAGCCGGGGTGGGCAAGACCGCGATCGCGGAAGGCCTCGCCCGGCGCATCGTGGAGAACAGCGTTCCGGATATTCTCAAGCGCTGCCAGGTGTACGCGCTCGACATGGGCGCACTGCTCGCCGGCACCAAGTATCGCGGGGACTTCGAGCAGCGCCTGAAGGCGGTGCTGAAGCAGCTCGTCGACAACCCGAACGCGATTCTGTTCATCGACGAGATTCACACCTTGATCGGCGCTGGCGCCGCGTCGGGCGGTACGCTCGATGCGTCGAACCTGCTCAAGCCCGCGTTGCAGACCGGCCAGCTGAAGTGCATCGGCGCGACGACCTATCAGGAATACCGCGGTGTGTTCGAGAAAGATCACGCGCTCTCGCGCCGCTTCCAGAAGATCGACGTGGTGGAGCCGTCGGTGCCGGAGACCATCCTGATCCTGCGCGGTCTCAAGTCGCGTTTCGAGGCGCATCACGGGGTCAAGTACATGGCCTCCGCCCTGACGGCGGCGGCCGAGCTTTCGGCGCGCTTCATCAACGACCGGCACCTGCCCGACAAGGCGATCGACGTGATCGACGAGGCGGGCGCGGCGCAGAAAATCCTGCCCAAGTCGAAGCAGAAGCGCATCATCGGCAAGCACGAGATCGAGGACATCATCGCCAAGATCACGCGCATTCCGGCGCAGACCGTCTCGACCGACGATCGCAATGCGCTCAGGAACCTGGATCGCGATCTGAAGGCCGTGGTGTTCGGCCAGGACCGTGCCATCGATGCGCTGTCGGCCGCCATCAAGATGGCGCGCAGCGGCCTCGGCAATCCGCAGAAGCCGATCGGCTCGTTCCTTTTCAGCGGGCCCACCGGCGTCGGCAAGACCGAGGTGGCGCGGCAGCTCGCTTACGTGATGGGCGTGGAGCTGATCCGCTTCGACATGTCGGAGTACATGGAACGGCACGCCGTGTCGCGCCTGATCGGCGCGCCGCCGGGCTACATCGGCTTTGACCAGGGCGGGCTGCTCACGGAGGCGATCACCAAGCAGCCTTATTCGGTGCTGCTGCTCGACGAGATCGAGAAGGCGCATCCGGACATCTTCAACATCCTGCTCCAGGTCATGGACCATGGGACGCTCACCGACAACAACGGCCGGAAGGCGGATTTCCGCAACGTCGTGATCGTCATGACGACCAACGCGGGCGCGGCCGAGCTCTCCAAGGTCTCGATCGGTTTCACCCAGAACCGGCAGGCGGGTGACGAGATGGCGGAGATCAAGCGGTTGTTCACGCCGGAATTCCGCAACCGGCTCGACGCGATCATCTCGTTCGCGGCGCTGGATCACGACATCATCCTGCGGGTGGTTGACAAGTTCCTGATGCAGCTCGAAGCGCAGCTCGAGGAAAAGAAGGTGGAAATCACCTTCACCGCGGCGCTCAAGGCCTACCTCGCGAAGAAAGGCTTCGATCCGCTGATGGGCGCGCGGCCGATGGCGCGGCTGATCCAGGATACGATCCGCGCAGCGCTCGCCGACGAGCTGCTGTTCGGCCGGCTTGCCAATGGCGGCAAGGTCACCGTCGATATCGACGCGAACGAAAAGGTGGAATTGCATTTCGACGAAGAGGTCGCCGGCGTCGCATAGACGGTCTTCGTGGTTTCTCCGGCCCGGTCGCTGACCGGGCTTTTTTTTCTTTGCGCCGGCGGCATGCCGGCTCTTGACGGGGCAGGTAGGCCGTCACACACTAATACGCCAGCATAGCGAGTGTCTGATCGGTCGGCGCCCGTCATGCGCCGTGATTTCACACTTCAAGGGGGAGCCATGATTTCCGCACGTAAAGTGCTGTGGGTGCTCGCGCCGGTGCTCGCGGCGGCCTTCAGCGTTCCCGCGTGGTCCCAGGACCGGGCGGCGGTACGCAGCCTGGTGGCCGCCTGTTTCACCTGCCATGGCACCGACGGCCGCAGCGTCGGTGGCGTCCCGCCCGCCATCGCCGGGCTCGATCGCCAGTATCTGCTCCAGACGCTGAAGGACTTCAAGGCCGGCAAGCGCCCCGCGACCATCATGCACCAGCAGGCGAAGGGCTATACCGACCAGGAGCTGGAGATCATGGCCGGCTACTTTGCCAGCGTGAAGCCCGCGGCGGCGCCGGCGACGCCTCCGGCGCGCTACTAGGAGACGCTGATGACACACAGCAGACGCGATTTCATCAAGTGGCTCTCGGCGGGCGCGGGGCTTGCCGCGTTAGGAGGTTGCACCACGACGGGCGAGGGCAGTGGCGGTCGCGTCGTCGTCATCGGTGGCGGATACGCCGGCGGGACGACCGCCCGCTATCTGCGGCTGTGGGCGCCCGATGTGGCGGTCACGCTGGTGGAAAGGAACGCCAACTTCGTCTCGTGTCCGATGAGCAATCTGGTGCTCGGCGGCAACACCGGGATTCAGAATCTCACTGTGAGTTATGAGGGATTGCGCAAGCACGGCGTCAACGTGGTGCGCGACGAGGCGGTCGCCATCGACCCGGCGAAGCGCCAGGTGCGGCTCGCGGGCGGCTCGACGCTGCAGTACGACCGGCTGGTGGTCGCGCCGGGGATCGATTTTCTCGATACGATCCCTGGGCTGCGCAGTGCCGAGGCACAGAGCCGCGTGCTGCACGCGTGGAAGGCGGGTCCGCAGACCGTCGCGCTCAGAAAGCAGCTCGAGGCAATGCGCGACGGCGGCGTCTTCGTGTTCCATATCCCGATGGCGCCGTACCGCTGCCCGCCGGGACCGTACGAGCGGGTATGCCAGGTTGCCGATTATTTCAAGCGCGCGAAGCCGCGCTCGAAGATCATCGTACTCGATTCAAATCCGGACATCACTTCGAAGAAAGGACTTTTTCTCCAGTCGTGGGACGGCCCGTACAAGGGATTGATCGATTACCAGCCGAACAGCGAGCTGGAGGACGTCGACGCCAAAGGCATGACGCTCAAGTTGACCTTCGGCAGCGTCAAGGGCGACGTGCTGAACGTCGTGCCGCCGCACCGGGCGGGCGACATCGCGCAGAAAGCCGGGCTCATCAACGCCAACCAGCGCTGGTGCACCATCGACTGGCTGACATGCGAGTCCACCGCGGTGAAAGGCATACACGTGCTCGGGGACGCCACGCTGTCCGCGCCCGCGATGCCGAAGTCGGGCAGCATGGCGAACCAGCACGGCAAGGTCGCCGCTGCGGCGATCGCGGCACTGCTGAAGGGCGAGTCCGTGTCCCGGAATCCGGTCATCATGAACACCTGCTACAGCATGGTGGACGGGCGCAGCGCCATGCACGTGACGTCGATCCACAAATACGATGCGGGACAGAAAACGCTGGTACCGGTCAAGGGCGCGGGCGGCGTATCGCCCAAGGCGACGGAGCTCGAAGGCACGTACGCGTGGGGGTGGGCGCGAAATATCTGGGCCGACAGCCTCGGCAGCGTCTGAGAACGAAATCGCTGCGCTAGCGCGCTCCGCGGCGTATCGGCGGCGCGAGCCAGAACGTCACGGCGACAGCGAGTGCGAAGAGGACGTACGCCGTCGCGAACACCCATTCGGGAAGATCGTAGTACATCAGCCTGTGGATCCACTGCGCGACGAAACTTTTCTCCGCCGGTGCGCCGCGGAGTTGCGCTTCCCATAGCGTGAGCGGACACCATACGCCGGCGAGCGCCTCACCGGCCACGAACACGATGGCCGCCAGATGCGCGGCGCGGAACCGGAAGTTACGCACCCATCGCCATCCCGCGGCAGCGCCGGCCCAGATCAGCAGCAAACCGCCGGTCACAAACAGCACGAACGCGAAGTGGATGACGAGAACGACGTCGGCGAAAAACGTATTCATCGGACGAGGCGGAGATGCGGCCGGCGCCGGAAGCAAAAACGCTCAGGCGGCTCCAGTCGCGACGGGGCGGGCGGGATCCGCGCACCATTCGCTCCACGATCCCGGATAAAGGATGGACCCGGACAAGCCGGCCACTTCCATCGCGAGCACGTTGTGGCAGGCGGTCACCCCCGAGCCGCACTGGTGTACGACCCGCGCCGGTGAGCGCGACCCTATCAGCTGGGCGAAATCTCTTTTGAGTTCGGCGGTGTCCCGGAAGCGCCCGTCCCCGCCGAGATTGAGCTTGTAGAAGCGGTTCACGGCGCCGGGGATGTGCCCCGCGACGGGATCGAGCGTTTCGTTCTCGCCGCGGAAACGGTCGGGGCTGCGCGCATCGACCACCAGCAGTTCCTTCAGATGCGCGGTGAGATACCGGACAT
>Ga0209974_10000888_pt1 | contig 10390 bp, 11 predicted proteins | sample InoplaM3SPM_FD_187592 | JGI IMG/M metagenome (GOLD analysis project Ga0209974, IMG submission 187592) | Arabidopsis thaliana rhizosphere microbial communities from the Joint Genome Institute, USA, that affect carbon cycling - Inoculated... | ecosystem: Host-associated > Plants > Roots >...
CCTTGCCCTGATTGCGCTCGAAGGCACGAAGTATGGACCGATCGGCGAGATGCTGACCGGCCCGACCGCTCTGGCCACCTCGACCGATCCCGTCGCGGCTGCAAAAGTCGCGGTGGAGTTCGCCAAGTCCAACGATCGTCTCGAGATCGTCGGCGGCGCAATGGGCGACACGCTGCTCGATGTGAACGGGATCAAGGCGCTTGCCGCGCTTCCGTCGCTCGACCAGCTGCGCGGCACGTTGGTGGGCCTCATCCAGGCGCCCGCCACCAAGATCGCGCGCATCGCCATCGAGCCCGCGAGCCTGCTGGCCCGCGTGACGGGGGCGTACGCCGCCAAGGCAGCCTGATTTTTCGCTTAAGTTATCGCACGACAATTGGGGCACCGTCCCCGCAAGGAGTTTGAAATGGCAGACCTGAACAAGATCGTTGATCAGCTTTCCGAGCTGACCGTCCTCGAAGCCGCCGAGCTGGCCAAGCTGCTCGAAGAGAAGTGGGGCGTTTCGGCCGCCGCTGCCGTCGCCGTCGCCGGCCCGGCCGCTGCAGCCGCTGGCCCCGCCGCCGAAGAGCAGTCCGAGTTCGACGTGATCCTCACCGGCGACGGTGGCAAGAAGATCAACGTCATCAAGGAAGTCCGCGCCATCACCGGCCTGGGCCTGGGCGAAGCCAAGGCGCTCGTCGAAGGCGCTCCGAAGGCCGTCAAGGAAGGCGTCAACAAGGACGAAGCCGAGAAGATCAAGAAGCAGATCGAGGAAGCCGGCGGCACCGTCGAGCTCAAGTAAGCTTCGCGACATGCAAGGGGAAGGGCGGTCCGGCGACGGGCCGCCCTTCTTCGTTCCTGTCCCGCCAACACCCTTTCTTTACCCTGCTCCGATAGTCCCGGGTGGGTGCTGCGCTATTATTTCGTCTTTCTCCTGGTCGTCGGCATTGGTGCGTCCATGCTTTCCAGCGGTGGCAAGATAGCGACGCCGGGCACGCGCGAGACCGACAGCGCTCGCCCTTTGATGGTGGCCGAGGCCGCCCCGGCCGCTGAGATGCAGTACGCGCAGGCTGGCGAAGTCGTCCTTACTCGCCAGCCTGACGGCCATTTTTATGCCGTTACCCAAATCAATGGATCCACCGTGCGCATGCTGGTCGACACCGGCGCGTCCGGCATCGCGCTGACGCGCGACGACGCGCGCAGGGCCGGGATCGGCATTTCGATCGGCATGCCTACTGTCGTCGGCGAGGGTGCCGGCGGCGCCGTCAAGGGCGAGTACGTCATGCTCGACAGGATCGCGCTGGGCGCCGAGAGCGCGACCGGCGTGCCAGCGGTGGTCCTGGATGGTGGCGGCCAGTCGCTGCTCGGCCAGAGCTTTCTCCAGCTATTCGCCAGCGTCGAGATCAAGGGCGATACCATGGTCCTTCGTTAGGGGCTGGACGCGCGGTATCTGGGCCTTAACATCGTCCCGATGACACGACGGGGCATTGAGCGAACATTGGCGGGCCTGGCCGCCATCATCGGCTGGGCCGGGCTGGCCCTGCAGTTTTGGCTGATCCTGCAGGCGATGGGCTTCGGCGAGGGGCTGTGGCGCTTCATCGCCTTCTTCACCATCCTCGCCAATATCGGCGCGGCGACCGTCGCCACCGCCGTTGCCGTCGACAGCAAGGGGATCCTGGCAAGTCCGAAAGCGAAGTACGTCGCTGCCACATCGATCGCATTGGTCGGTCTCGTCTATTCGCTCTGGCTCAGGAACAGCTGGGATCCGCAGGGGCTGCAAAAGCTGGCCGACCATGCGCTGCACGACGCGGTCCCGGTGCTGTTCCTTGGCGCCTGGTGCGCCGGCCTGCATGAGCAGCTCAAATGGCGCGACATATTCTGGGCGCTGGTGCCGCCAGTCCTGTACAGTCTCTATGCGCTGGCCCGCGGCGCCGTTGACGGCTTCTATGCTTATTGGTTCCTCAATCCGGCGACACAGACGCCCGCGCAGATCGCCTTGAGCCTGGCCGTGCTGGTGGCGGCAGTGGCGGTCATCGCGGCCGTCCTCAACACCATCGATCACTGGATCGACGACGTTAAGGACGAGCCTGTAGACAATGGCGTCGTTGGGGAGGCCGGACGCGAAAGCTTCCCGGCCAGCGATCCGCCGAGCTGGACGCTCGGCAAGGAGAGCGACGCTTAGGGTCCAGGCCCCCAAATCCTGCTTGACGCGAGCGAAATCCCTTGTCGACGCCGAGAGGCGAAAGATTGCTGCGTGTCAAACGCGCAACAGCCTAGAATCGCTTGCTTTTCGGTGAAATTGTCACCGACGGACCGCTCCGCTCCATGGTATAAGCGACGCTGGCGGGAGACCGCCGTCCATGGAGGGGAAGACACATGGAGTTCGAAGTCGAGCGTAATCGCACAACCCAATTGATCGCCCTGATGATTACAATCGTTGTCGTCGGCGGCGGCATCATGTGGGCGATGTCCGCGGCATAATTCCCGCGGGATTAGTAAGCGTGAATGGCGGGGCGGAGCGATCCGCGCCGGCCGGGAGTTCATGAGTTGTTAGCCCTTGCGTGCGCAAGTGGGCCGGACATTGCTCGGACGCACGCATGGCTGACGCACCTTCAGTCACCACCTTCGTCATGGAAAACCGGCTTCCGTGGCCGGATGAAGGCTCCGTCAGGGACCTGCAGGGACCGTTCGACGCCGGCGTCATTCATGATGCCGGCCTGAAGTGGAATTGCTCGATCCGGAGGATTTCCCCGCTTGGCGCGACGCTGCGCGGTGACGTCGCGATCGCGCCGGGCGAACAGGTCGCCATCGAGCTCGCCAATGGCCAGCGCCCGCAAGGCACGATCGATTGGGTCAGCGGTGGCGAGGCGGGCATCGTCTTCAAGCAACCGGTCGACCTGATCGCGCTGATCAACCGCAACCTGGTAAGCCAGCCGGCTGAGCGGCGGGCAATGCCGCGGGTCGAGCTGCGCTGCCGGCTTCACCTGAAATGGAGCGCCAAGCTGGCGCCCGCAATGCTGCGCAACATTTCCGCCAGAGGCCTCCAGGTTGAGGGCGACGAGCTGCCGCCGCGCGGAACCTTCACGTCGGTCTTTGTCGAGGGGCTCAATATCCCGCCCGGGGAAGTCGTCTGGACCAAGGGGAATCTGGCCGGCATCGAGCTGCTCGAGGATCTGAGCTGGACCTCGATCATCCCCTGGATTCGCGACCTTGGCCGGACTGCCGGCGGCTAGCCAGCGCTGACAAAGCTGTCGAGCACGCGCTTGCGGCCGGCGTGCTCGAAGTCGATCTCCAGCTTGTTGCCTTCGATGGCGGCGATGGTGCCGTACCCGAACTTGCTGTGAAACACGCGCTGACCGAGCGCAAGGTCGTCGCGGCCCTTGTTGCCAAGACTGACCGCCGAAGCCTTGGCCTCGATGATTCGTTGCGGCTGGGCGTTGAAGCGCCCACCCGATGACGCCCGCTGCCAGCCGGGCCCACGCGTCGATGCTCGCATTGATTGCGCGGGGCCGAGATGCGCGAACGGGTCGGTGCGCTCCGACCATTGCGCGCGCCACAGGCTCTCGCCGCCGGTCATTGTCGTCTCTTCCTCGATATGTTCACGCGGCAGCTCCGCGACGAAGCGGCTGGGGATCGAGCTGGTCCACTGGCCGAAGATGCGGCGGTTGGCGGCGTGCATGATCGTGGCGTTGCGGCGGGCGCGGGTAATGGCGACATAGGCGAGGCGCCGCTCCTCCTCGAGTGATGCCAGTCCACCCTCGTCGAGCGAGCGCTGGGATGGAAAGACGCCTTCCTCCCAGCCGGCCAGCCAAACGTGTTGGAACTCCAGGCCCTTGGCGGCGTGGATGGTCATGATCGTGACCTTGTGGCCGGCATTGACGCTGTCATTGTCCATCACCAGCGATACGTGCTCGAGGAAAGCCGAGAGGCTCTCATATTCCTCCATCGCCCGGGCCAGCTCGGCCAAATTCTCGAGGCGCCCGGCGGCCTCGGCACTGCGCTCGGCCTGGAGCATGGCGGTGTAGCCGCTCTCGTCGAGCATGATCCGGGCCAGTTCGGGATGCGGGATCTCCGTCGCCATCTGCCGCCAGCGGGCGAGGTCGCCGACGAAGCGGCCCAGCGACCGCCGGGCCTGTGGCGTCAGCTCATCGCTGTCGAGCATCTGCGCCGCGGCAAGCAGAAGGGGCTGCTGGCTGGCGCGCGCGAAGCGATGAATGGTGGCGACGGCCTTGTCGCCCAGACCCCGCTTTGGCTGGTTGACGATGCGCTCGAAGGCGAGATCGTCCGCCGGCGACTGGATGAGGCGGAGATAGGCCAGTGCGTCGCGGATCTCGGCGCGCTCATAGAAGCGAAAGCCGCCGACAATCTGATAGGCAAGTCCGATGGCGATGAACCGTTCCTCGAACTCGCGGGTCTGGAACTGGGCGCGGACGAGAATGGCGGTGTCGTCAAGCGAGGTGCCTCGCGCCTCAAGACGCTCGATCTCTTCTCCGACGCGGCGAGCCTCCTCGGGCCCGTCCCAGACTCCGATGACGCGGACCTTGTCGCCCTGGTCTTGCTCGGTCCACAAGGTCTTGCCGAGCCGGCCGGCGTTGTGAGCAATGAGGCCGGTCGCTGCCGCCAGGATGTGCGGTGTAGAGCGATAATTCTGCTCCAGCCGTATGATAGTGGCGCCGGGAAAATCCTTTTCAAAGCGCAGGATGTTGGCGACCTCGGCTCCGCGCCAGCTGTAGATCGACTGGTCGTCGTCGCCGACGCAGCAGAGGTTGCGCCTCGGTTCGGCGAGCAGCTTCAGCCAGTCATACTGGGCCGCATTGGTGTCCTGATATTCGTCGACGAGAATGTAGCGGAAGCGCTGGCGATATTGTTCGAGCACGTCCGGGTGCTTGCGGAAGACAACCAGCATGTGGAGCAAAAGGTCACCAAAGTCGCAGGCGTTTAGCGTCCTCAGCCGCTCCTGATATTGTGCATAGAGCTGCTGGCCGCGGCCGTTGGCGAAGGCCTCGCTTTCCGCAGCGTCGATGTCGGTCGGCGTCCAGCCACGATTCTTCCAGCGGTCGACAAGGCCGGCGAACTGGCGCGCCGGCCAGCGCTTCTCGTCGAGGTCGGCGGCCGTGATCAGCTGCTTGATGAGGCGGACCTGATCGTCCGTGTCGATGATCGTGAAGTTGCTCTGGAGGCCGACCAGCTCGGCGTGTGAGCGCAGCATTTTCGCGCCGGTGGAGTGGAAAGTACCCAGCCAGGGCATGCCTTCGATGGCGCCGCCGGAAATGGCCGAAACCCGCTCCTTCATCTCGCGCGCGGCCTTGTTGGTAAAAGTGACGGCGAGGATCTGGCTGGGCCAGGCCCTTCGCGTCGCGATCAAATGGGCGAGCCGCGCGGTCAGCGCCGCAGTCTTGCCGGTGCCGGCGCCGGCGAGAACCAGCACCGGCCCTTCGGTTGTCAGCACGGCCTCGCGCTGAGGCGCGTTGAGGCCTGCCAGGTAGACAGGTTCAGGCGATGGAGGCGCGGATTCGGGCACAGAGGGCGAGGTAGGCGGCAGGGAACGAAACGGCAACCACGCGAAGTCTTCACACAGCCTTGCCGCCCGTCGCGCATCGGCTATCCGGGGCCCGACTCGACAGGATGGGCGAAATCCCGGCGCGCGAATCGAGACTTATGCGCGATATCCCCGTTATCCACAGGCTCGAGACCTCATTTTTCCCTTTGCGCGACTCGGAATCGTTGTGCAGGTTCAATTCGTGATCGGGACGGAAGTCCCCGCCTCATCGGAAGGTCGGAAACGGCAAGAAGGTGCGGCAGTGACGGAAGGACCGATCTCCGCCGGCAGGCGATGGAATGAGGTTTGAGGCTGAACTGTCCTTCGGGACGATGACGCAGCGAACGGATTTCCGGACCAGTCGGCAAGAGGCGCCGGAAGTGCTGGTGCTCGCTTTTACGAAGGCGGTTTCCCCCCCAGGGAGACAGGCCGCGTGAAAGGGACCCAGTCCAAGAAGGGCCGTGGAACATCAAGGTCGCTGACGCCTTCGGGCCAAGCGGAGGGGAATTGGGGGCGAAGCTCTTTCGGGAGCTGAACCAAACAAGGAACCGGGTCTTCGGACCGCCATGATGGAAAGCGACGCCTGAGCTGGTGCGCCAGGATCGAGGACGGGTTGTTGGGCCTTCGGGTCTGATTAATCAGGTCACGAACACCGGCAGATCCTTCGCTCGGCGCAGTGGGGCCTGGCAGCAATGCCGGGCCCCATTTCTATTTGGGCCAGCCCACCCGGAACGGCGCACTGGGAAAACGGACTGGCGCTCGCGGTTTGGGCCGCACTGAGATTCATTGAAACAAGTCGCAGGTCGCGCGTTGAGGCCTCCAGGCGGCGTTCCGGTCGCCAGAGCGGGCACGAAGGAGAGGCATATCGTGCTTGCGTTCCTCGCCGCAGTCCTGGCAGCGACCACCCAGGTTTCCTCCGAGACGCCCGTCCTCGAACCCGCACTGCCGTGGTGGGAGCGAATCACGGTAACGTTTGACGACAAGGGCGCGCAGCAGTCCTGCAAGTACCAGTCGAGCCTGTCGTCCAGCGGGGCCGAGACCTGCGCGGACGACATGGCCGCAGGTCTCAAGACCCGTGCCGGCAAGGGCCAGACCGGAGTCTATTCCAAATTGACCTTCGAACGCCGGTTCAGCCCGGTAACGCCGGATTCCGGCCGGTTGCAGCCGGGCGACCAGCTGCTCGGCAGGCAGGTGATGTACCTGACCATCAGTCCGGAGGGCTCGATCGACTCGTGCAGGGTCGTGTCGACATCGGGCGACATGCCTCCCGAATATGACTGTGATGAGGTCAAGTCCGAGCAGTTCCGGGCACAGGCCAGCGCATCATCCGCCGCGCCGCGCCAGGCTTTCATGACGATCCTCGCCTACGGACATATGGAGCAGATTGCCTGAGGATGCTGTTCGGCGGTTGAGGCTGGTGGGCGTCAGCTAACGATGATCGTACCGGTCATGCCGAGCATGGCGTGGAACGGCTGGCTGCAGTGGACCCGATAACGGCCGCGTGCCGGTATGATGTCGACGACCGTGCCGCGACCCTTGCGCAGCTCGACCTCGCCGCCACGCACGTTGCCGGCCAGGACCCTGGACCGGGCGAAGAATTGCGGCGCCTTGAAGTCATGCGTCTTGCCCGACCTGTTCATGAAGATCAGTCGGGTCGGCACGCCCCCGGCCAGATAGATGGGGTTGGGCTGGTAGTGATGGCTGGCAAGCGTGATGCTGACGGTCGGGCGCCGCGGCTGGGCGCTGGTCTGGCTCGCCGGCAGGGTGATGACCGCGCCCGCCAAGAGCACGGCGCAGGTGAGACGCAACGGACTCATGGGGCACCTCCTTCACGAGGGAACGCGGCGCTCTTAGCAAATTTAATTCGAAAATTGGAGGCGGCGCAGTCCGCCGCCTCCGAACCAACTAGGCTTCGAGGCCGTGCTTGATGCTGGCGACCTGGTCGTGGCCCTTGCGCACGGATTGGTAGGCCCGCTCGACCACGGCCCGGCTTTCGCCGCTCAAATGGCCGCTGTTGAGCGCCGTCTCGAACTTCTCCTTCAGATAATCCTCGCCGCGCTCGACCTCGTTGATGATCGCCTTGTCGTCGCGACCGGTGACCGCGGCCTTCAGGTCCAACCAGCGCTGGTGCAGCGAACCCATGGTCGACTGGTCGTCTTCCGGTTCGCCGCCCAGGCGCCGGACTTCGGCCCGCAAATCCTCGGCGACGCGGCTGCGCTCGTCCGCATTCGTCCGGAACATTTCCTGGAACCGGCCGGACTCGCTGTTCTCGGCGGCGTCGCGATAACCCTGGACGCTGTCCAGCAGGGTCGCGGTGAGGGTGTTCAGGGTGGTGGTTTCGTCAGACTTGCCGATCATCGGCTTGCTCCTTTTGTTTGCATTGGACGAACCGACAACGATCCGGCGCTCTCGTCGTGCCGCGTCGGATCGAAATTTCGACGGGCGGCGGCAGCGACGAGGCGAAGATCATGCTAGGCAAAGATTCCAGTCAGGGGAGGGCGAGTCGCGATGCGTATGGTTGCCGCACTATGTTTGCTGGCGCTGGGGGGCGCGCCTGCCGCCGCCCAGGCTCCGAAGCGACTGGGCCCGGCGGAATCTCCGATCGCCTCGTCGGTCGAAGTGCCACCGGGCAGCCGGCTCATCTATGTTAGCGGCCAAGTGCCGGAAACCGCCAATGTCGGGGCGGCCGAGGGCAGCGTCGAACGGTTCGGCGACACCGAGGCTCAGACCCGCTCCGTCCTCGAAAAAATCGACCGCGTGCTCAAGGAGCACGGCCTGGGCCTGGGCGACGTCGTCATGATGCGCGTGTTCCTGGTCGCACCGCCTGGCCAGCAGCGGATGGATTTCGCCGGGATGATGCGCGGTTATCGCGCCTTCTTCGGCACGGCGGAGCAGCCGAACAAGCCGGCGCGCTCGACCATGCAGGTCGGCGGGCTGGTCGATCCGGGCTGGCTCGTGGAGATCGAAGTCACCGCAGCCAGGAAATAGGGGAGGCGCATATGTCGGTAAGTCGGCGCGATGTCTTGATGCGGGTCGGGGCAGCAGGCGGCGCCGGCGCGATGCTGGCGGCTATGAACTTGCTTGGCCTGTCCCCGGCCACGCCGGCCAGCGCCGCCGATTTCGCGCTTCCGCCGGCATCCGGCAACGGCAAATCGGTTGTCGTCCTCGGGGCCGGCATCGCCGGGCTGGTGGCAGCCTATGAGCTGCAGCAGGCGGGTTACAAGGTGACCGTGCTGGAGGCCCGCAACCGCGTCGGAGGCCGAGCCTGGACCATACGCGGCGGCGAGCGGATCGAGCAGATCGACCGGCCGCTGCAACAGGCGCAGTTCTCGGAAGGCCAATATTTCAATGCCGGCCCGGCGCGCATTCCCAGCTGGCACCACGCCATGCTTGGCTACGCCAAGCGCCTGAACGTGCCGATGGAAGTGTTCGTCAACAGCCACATGGCGACCGGCTGGGACTTTGGAGGCAAGGTCCATCGTGGGCGCGAGATGGTCTACGGCTTCCAGGCCCGGCTGGCCGAGTTGCTGTCCAAAGCGATCGACCAAGGTGCTTTGAATGCGGCGATGCCGAAAGATGAGCGCGACCAATTCAAGCAATTCCTGCAGTTCTACGGCGGCCTCGACGACAAGGGCGTGCCGTCGTCCCAGGCGAGTTACGGTTTTTCCGACTGGCCCGGCGGGTTCGACGACCCGGGCAAGCCGCTCGATCCGTTAAGCCTCAAGGAAATCCTGCCTAGCCGCGGTGCCGCTTTCCCGCAGATCTTCGAAGCCATCATCGACATGCAGCCGACGATGATGCAGCCGGTCGGCGGCATGGACCGCATCGCCCATGCGCTCTACCTCGCCGTGCAGCCGAGCGTGAAACTAAGCGAACCAGTGACCGCCATTCGCCGCGAGGCCGACGGCGTCCGTGTCGAGCATCGCAGCGGCGCGACGCGTGCCGATTATGCGGTAGTGACGCTGCCAGCCAACCTGCTGGAGCGCATCCCCAATGATTTCTCACCGGCGAAGAAAGCGGCGCTGAAGGGCATCAATTATCTGAAGAGCGCCAAGGTGGCGTTCGAGGCGCCGCGTTTCTGGGAGGACGACGGCGTCTACGGCGGCCTCGCCTGGACGGACAAGCTGAACGAAAACGTCATCTACCCCAGCAACAATTTCCACAGTCCACGCGGGGTCATCGTCGGTGCCTATGTCGCCGGCTGGACGCACCAGGATACGCCCGACGCGTTCGTCAAACTGCCCTTGGCCGAGCAGATCCGCATCAGCGCCGGCTCGATCGAGGCCCTGCATCCCGGCAAGTCGCGGTTGCTGGGGAGCCCGGTTGCCGTGAACTGGGGGCAAGTGCCATTTTCGGAAGGGGTGGGTGCCTTATGGGGGGGCGGCCCCGGCGACACATCCCGGCGGACGGGCGCCTATCTCGAGCTGTTGAAGCCCGAAGGCCCGATTGTTTTCGCCGGCGAGCACCTCAGCTACCAAGGCCTGTGGCAGGAAGGCTCGGCGCTCTCCGCCCACGAAGCGCTCAAGCTTGTCCAGGCAATGGCTGCGGAGAAAGCTGGAACGAAGGCGGCCGCTTGAGCTAGGGTGCGCGAGCTCGGGCCACTTTGGGGGGTGACGCGTCATGGCCAGCCGGTTGTGCGTCCTTGCGGCTCTTTTGGTTTCCTCAGGTGGGCAGGCTGCATCAGCGCCGCTGCAGCCGACGGATGCCCCTGGCAAGCCAATCAAGAGCACCTATGTCGCCACCGTTACCTGGGCGATCGTCGACCGCTAAGTCGCGCTAGCGCGGGCTAAAGCAGCGCGCTAAGCCTCCGCCCACAAGCAGGGAGGCAGATATGGGCAGGCTTTTCACCTTCACGGCCGCGATCGCGCTGGCGCT
>Ga0209974_10000891_pt1 | contig 10388 bp, 10 predicted proteins | sample InoplaM3SPM_FD_187592 | JGI IMG/M metagenome (GOLD analysis project Ga0209974, IMG submission 187592) | Arabidopsis thaliana rhizosphere microbial communities from the Joint Genome Institute, USA, that affect carbon cycling - Inoculated... | ecosystem: Host-associated > Plants > Roots >...
GAAGCCGACGCTGAACAGCATTACGATCGTCGGTGGGGGCAAGGGCGCGAAGGACCGCTACGAAAGCCGCTATGCCGCGGTGGTCGACGGCGTGTCGCTGACCCGTGAGCTGGTTACCGAGCCCGCCAACATCATCTATCCCGAAACCTTCGTCGAGCGGGTCAAGGAATCGATCAAGGGCAGCGGGCTCGAAGTCCAAGTGCTGGGCGGCGAGGAGATGGCCAAGCTCGGAATGGGCGCCCTGCTGGGCGTCGCGCAGGGTTCCGTCCGCGAGCCGAAGCTGCTGGTGCTGAAATGGAATGGCGCCAAGGCGGGTGACACGCCGGTGGTGTTCATCGGCAAGGGCGTGACGTTCGACACGGGCGGCATTTCGATCAAGCCGGCGCTCGGCATGGAAGGAATGAAGTGGGACATGGGCGGCGCCGGCGCGGTTGCCGGCGCGATGAAGGCGCTGGCGCTGCGCAAGGCCAAGGCCAACGTCGTCGGCGTATGCGGGCTGGTCGAGAATATGCCCGACGGCAACGCACAGCGGCCCGGCGACGTGGTGACGACCATGTCTGGCCAGACGGTCGAGGTGATCAACACCGATGCCGAAGGGCGCCTGGTGCTGGGCGACGCGATGACCTGGGCGCAGAAGAACTTCCAGCCCAAGGTCATGATCGATCTCGCCACGCTGACCGGCGCAATGGTGATCACGCTCGGCCATGAATTTGCCGGTATCTTCTCCAACGACGACAAACTTGCCGGGAACCTCATCAAGGCAGCTGACGAAAGCGGCGACAAGCTTTGGCGGCAGCCGCTGGCGGAAGCCTATGACCGGCTGATCGATTCGCAGATCGCTGACATGAAGAACGTCGGGCCGCGCGAGGCCGGGTCGATCACCGCGGCCCAATTCCTCCAGCGCTTCGTTGACGACGGCGTGGCCTGGGCGCACCTCGACATCGCCGGCATGGCCTGGTCGGACAAGGCATCCGCAACATACGACAAGGGTGCGACCGGCTACGGCGTTCGGCTGCTCGACCAATATATCGCCGACACCGTCGAGGGCTGATCGGCGCGCTCGGTGCGGGTCGACTTCTACCAGCTCGGCAATGCAGCGCCCGAGAGCATCATTGCCTCTATCGCCAACAAGCTGATGGATGAGGGCCAGCGACTGCTGATCGTCGCGGCGGACGAGGGACAGCTCACACGGCTCGATCGGCAGTTATGGGACCAGGGCGCCGCCAGCTTCCTTCCTCATGGACTGGCCGGCGGTTCCGAGGATGCCGCTCAGCCGGTGTTGCTCTCGACCGGTACCGACGCGCCGAACCTGGCGCGTAACCTTTTGATCGCTGATGGCGACTGGCGTGACGCGGCGCTTGGCTATGAGCGAGCCTTCTACCTGTTCGACACGGCGACTCTCGAAGGCGCGAGGTTGGCGTGGAAGCTTCTCGCCGGGCGCGAGGGTGTTGAGCGGAATTATTGGGCGAACGAGGATGGAAGCTGGGCCAGGAAGGCCTGAGCCTTGCCCTTGCCACCCGCTCCCGCTAGGGGCGCGGCCAATCCCAACCCCACATGTTTCTGGAGCTTCCCATGGCGGTTACCCGCACCTTTTCGATCATCAAGCCCGACGCCACCCGTCGCAACCTGACCGGCGCGGTCACCAAGATGCTGGAGGAAGCGGGCCTGCGCGTCGTTGCGTCGAAGCGCATCCACATGACCCGCGACCAGGCCGAAGGCTTTTACGCGGTCCACAAGGAGCGTCCGTTCTACAACGACCTTTGCAGCTTCATGACGTCGGGCCCGGTCGTCGTTCAGGTCCTCGAGGGCGAGGATGCGGTGAAATTGAACCGTGACGTGATGGGCGCAACCAACCCGGCCGACGCCGCGGAAGGTACGATCCGCAAGAGCTACGCCGAATCGATCGAGGCCAATTCGGTCCATGGTTCGGACAGCGACGAGAACGCAGCCATCGAGATCGCCTTCTTCTTCAAGCCGGAAGAGATCGTAGGCTAATCCGGGACGAAAGCCGGTCGGCCGCTTTCAGCCGTACCGACGTTGCGGCATGGCATGCTGCGACCGGCATAGATCCTTCAAATGATCATAGCAGATGAGCGGCTTGCCGTTGGCGTCCTCGATTCCCTCAAGCTGGAACCGGGGCTCCGCGGCAAGCTCGCGGCCATAGGCGACCGCCTTTTCGATCGAGGCAAATTCGAGGAAGTCGTTTTCGCCTTCCCGCGGGCCGGCGAGCAACAACAATACAAGCCGAACAGGCTGCACCGCGATTCCCCCCTAATCAACGCCCCCGTCAACTAATCGCCGAGGGCCCCGACGCCAATCTGTCACTTTTCAGGTCTGTGAGCAAATATTCGCAACGAGCGACAACGAACATGACCGTTGCCCATGCTTATTTCTTGGGAGAGCCCGCCGTCCGCTGGTAGCTCCAGCGCTCTGCTTTGCTTCCATCGGCCAGCGATACTTCGGCGTCCAGGCCGGCGGCGGTCTGAACGTAGCGAACGCGTTGCGGATAGTCGTGGGCGGGGTTGAGGAACGTAATCGACTTGTCGTCGGCCTCACTTGCCTTGAAGCCAACCGCGGCCGCGCCCTTGGGCGAGCCATGGAAGGTGACGGTGCCGTCGGCGCTTCGCTCGATCCGCATCCATTCCCAATGGCGGACCGTGTCGCCCTTTCCATCCCGGCCCGACCCGATCATCAGGCCGCCGCGTGGATCGGTCCAGCATTCCTCGGTCCATCTTCCTTCCTCACGCTGCTGCTCCCAGCAGCCGGACAGGAAGGCGGGCATCGGCATGGCCGCGGCCTCGGCGAGCATCAGAAAGGCGATCATCGGTTCGCTCCCCTCGTTCGCCCGATCATAATCCAATCGGACCCGCGTGTCAGGCGATGCCGAGGCCGGTCAAGCGAAGCTTGTCTCCGCCAAAAAGGCCGCCATCCTCCCAACGGTACGAGATGCGATAGCGGCCGCCCCCGCGCTTGAGCGTACCGGCTTCGATATAACGCGCCTCGATCCTTGCGCTTAGCGTACCCGGCTTGCGGTCCTTGCCCGGATCTCCAACCAGATGCTGAACCTCCGAAGCGGCGATCCGGCCATCGCTGCCGATCGAAATCTCGCGGTGGCCGGTAACGGACAGGGTCAATGATTCAAGCGAGTGGCCCGGCTCAACCGGGGCGATAGTCATGGTCTTGCCGCCGTCATCGATCGTGCCCCGAAAGGCGATCGGGATTGCAGCCTTTGCCTCGACTTGCGGCGCCGGCTTTTCCGGGTCTTCGCTTCTCCAGCTGTTCCACAATCCGAGCGCCGATATGGCCAGGGCGGCGATGGCGACGATTTCGCCAAGCGTGACCCACCGTCGGCGAGCCTTGCTGTCAACTTGCGGAGAATCGGTCATGGCCCAGCCTAGAACGCTTCGGCGGCGCGCATCAATTTCGTCAGGCGGGGCGGGGCGGCGGCCCGCCAGCTTCGCTCGAGCCATTCACCGACCTGTTCCCAATCGACGTCGCGCCGGTTCAGTTTCAGGCCGAGCCAACCGCTCGCGCCATAATATTTCGGCCAGTAATAGACGTCGGGCCGGGCCTCGATCAGGCCGGTCATCTCGTCGGGACCGCTGGCCTTTACCAGCAGGCCGATCGCTTCCTCGCCATGATGATGATCGGCGATGATTGCGAACAGCTTGCCCGATTTTTCGCTGCCCACCGACCAGCCGGGCGAACCGTGCGAGGTCTTGCGGCCGACCTCGGGAAGCCGGCGGGCGAGGCGATCGACTTGTCCTTCGATCCATCCGGCATCGAACGGCCGCGATGCATAGTCGCTCAATACGCGCGGATAGAGTTGGTGTTCGGCAATGAGTACGCGCTCGGCCAGGGTCGCCGGAGTGTCGCCGGGCAGCACCGCGACCTCGACCTGGCCGAGGATTTCGCCGCTATCGAGATCGGGCGTTACGAGATGGACCGAGGCGCCGGTGGATTTTTCCCCGGCAGCAAGACAGGCTTGATGAGTGTTCAGCCCCTTGTGCCGCGGCAGCAGGGACGGGTGGATATTGACGATCCGCCCCTCCCATCTGGCAAGGAAATCGTCCGGGATGATGCGCATGAAGCCGGCGAGGGCGATGAGGTCGATGTCCGCCCTTTCAAGAGCGTCGCCCAGCTCCGCCCAGAATGATTCCCCGAGCGACTTTGCGTCGAGCTTCAGTGTTTCGACACCCTCGGCCTCCGCCAGGGCCAGGCCGGGCGCATCGGGCTTGTCGCCCGTGACCAGCGCGACCTCAAAGGCGCAATCATCGGCCCGGGACGCGTAGATCAATGCCGCCATGTTCGAGCCGCGGCCCGAGATGAGCACGGCGACGCGGCTGCGCTCAGCCATGATGAGTGGCGGACCAGCTTTCGCGGGCGCTCCAGGTTTCGGCGCTGCCCTTCACCGTGCAGCCCGTCTGGCCCGCCTCGATCCGGCCGATCGTGAAGACAGTTTCTCCGGCGGCTTCGAGAGCCTCCGCGACACCCACCGCCTCGGCGGCCCTGACGATGGCTACCATGCCGATGCCGCAGTTGAAGGTCCGGGCGAGTTCGGCCGGCTCGATCGCCCCGCCGGCCTGGAGAAAGGCGAACAGGCGGGGCAGGGACCATGAGTCCGCGTCAACGGTGGCATGGGCGCCGTCCGGCAGGATTCGCGGGATGTTTTCGAGGAGTCCGCCGCCGGTGATGTGGGCCAGCGCGGCGATTTTCCCTTCGCGCACGAGTGGCAGCAGGCTTTTCACATAAATACGGGTCGGCTCGAGCAAAATATCGCCAAGCAGCTGGTCCTGATCGAATAGCGCAGGCCGATCGAGCTTCCATCCGTTGCCCTCGATGAGCTTGCGAACCAGCGAGAAACCGTTGGAGTGGACGCCCGAACTGGCCAGGCCGAGGATGACGTCGCCTGGCGCGACCCTGTTTCCGGTCAGCACCTTGGCCCGGTCGACCGCGCCGACGCAGAAGCCGGCAAGGTCATAGTCGCCCGCCGAATACATGCCGGGCATTTCCGCCGTCTCGCCGCCGATCAGAGCGCAGCCCGCCTGTCGGCAGCCCTCGGCGATCGATGCGACAACGGCCGCTGCAACCTCATTGTCGAGCTTCCCGGTGGCGTAATAATCGAGGAAGAACAAAGGCTCCGCGCCCTGGACGATCAGGTCGTTGGCGCACATGGCGACAAGGTCGATGCCGACGCCGTCATGCTTGCCGGTGTCGATCGCCAGCTTGAGCTTCGTGCCCACACCGTCATTGGCGGCGACCAGCAGCGGGTCGTCATAGCCGGCGGCCTTCAGGTCGAAAAAGCCGCCGAAACCGCCAAGCTCGGCATTGGCGCCCGGCCGCGCGGTCGATTTGGCCAGCGGGCCGATTGCCTTGACCAGGGCATTGCCGGCGGCGATCGACACGCCCGCATCGGCGTAAGTGAGCGGCTTTTGCGTCATGCCGATGCCGCCTAGCCACATCGAGCTTGGAATTCCACGCCATTGTCGCCAAAAGCGCGCTGATGCTTTTTCGCCGGCCCGCCGTTCTCCTTTCCGCAGCCGTTCTCGCTCTCGCCGGACTTGGCGGGTCTCTCATCGCGCAGATGGAAAGCGGTGAGCGCGGCATTCTTCCGGTCGACAGTTCGGGAACCCTCGAAATCAAGGGCATCGACGTCGATGTCGCAGGCAAGGACGCCGAATCCGCGCGTTTCGCGGGCTGGCGCATCGCCCAGCGGCAGGGCTTCAAGGCATTGTGGGCGAAGACGAACAAGCGGCCGATCGGGGAAGCGCCTAATTTGTCGGATTCGACGCTCGACACTTTGGTCAGTTCGATCGTGGTCGAGCGGGAGCAGATCGGGCCGAACCGCTATATCGCGACCTTGGGCGTATTGTTCGACCGGGCCCGGGCAGGAGAACTGCTTGGCGTTCCGGGACAGGCGCGGCGATCGGCGCCGATGCTCCTCATCCCCGTCACCATATCGGGCGGGGCAGCGACCAGCGTCGAACTGCGCAATCCCTGGCAGCGGGCCTGGGCGCAATTCCGAACGTCGCAGAGCCCGATCGACTATGTGCGGGTCAGCGGCCTTGGCGTCGATCCGCTGCTGGTCAACGCGGCGCAGACCCGCCGCCCGGGCCGCGGCTGGTGGCGCAATATTCTCGATCTCTATGGAGCGGCGAACATCCTGGTCGCCGAGGTTCGGCTCGATCGCCTATACCCGGGCGGCCCGACCAAGGCCCAGTTCGTCGGCAAATTCGGCCCCGATGGGCGAACGCTGGGAAGCTTCGAGCTGACCGCCAAGGATAGCGCCGACCTGCCGCGCATGATGAACGAGGGCGTCCAGCGGATGGACGACCTGTTCGCCCAGGCACTCGCGGCCGGAATCATTCGCGGCGATCCCGACCTCATCATCCAGCCGCCCCCGCCGGTCGAGGAAGAAGAGGTGGAGGTTGCGCCCACGGTTCCGACCGTCATGACGGTTGTCATTTCCGCGCCGAACAATGCCTGGCTTGAATATGGCCTCGCCGTGATTCGCTCGATCCCCGGTGTCAGCATTTCCGGCAGCGGAAATACCGTGACGGTGGGCTATGGCCGCGGCCCGGCCGCGCTTCGCGACCAACTGATTGCCCGCGGGCTGCCCGCAAGCGCCGAGGGAGCCACTGTGCGCCTCAATTCTGCGCCTGGCACCCCTGCGCAGGCCCCGGCGCCGCAGCGAAGTCCGGGTCAGTGAAACCCGGCCCGGACCAGATCGCGCTGCCGCTCGATTGGCCGCAGGTCCAGGACGACAGCCGCTTCATCCTCGGCGAGGCGAACCGCGATGCGTTCGAGCATTTTCGTGGGTGGAGCTTGTGGCCGGTCAAGGCGTCGATCCTCACCGGCCCGCCTCGCTCAGGCCGCACCCTGCTTGCGCGGGCGTTCGTCGAGCGGGTCCATGGCCGCCTTTTCGACCGGGCGGAACGGCACAATGAGGCGGAGTTGTTCCACGCCTGGAATGCGGCACAAGATGACGGGCGGCCGCTGGTGATGATCGTCGACGAGGTGCCACCGATGTGGGATGTGGCGCTGCCCGATTTACGCACGCGGCTGGCAATCACTCCGATTGCGCGGATCCAGCAACCTGACGACGAACTGTTCCGCGCCATTATCCGGCTGCTGTTCGCGGATCGCGGGCTTCACATTCCCGAGGACGCGCTGAAATTCATCTCCGAGCGGGTCGAGCGGACATATTGGATGGCGGAGCGGGTGGTCGAAGCGATCGACCGATTCGCCATTGCTGAAAGAGCACGGTTGACCCTGCCGACCATCCGCCGGGCGCTAGGCGAAGGCGGGATCATAGAAGCGCGCGGTGCGGCGTGAACGCGCCAACCGAAATCGTCGAAGCTCCGGCCCGGCTGTTCAATCGCGAGCTCAGTTGGCTGGCATTCAACCGGAGGGTGCTGGAGGAGGCGACCAATGTTGCCCATCCGCTGCTCGAGCGGCTGCGCTTCCTGTCGATCTCGGGATCGAACCTCGACGAATTCTTCATGGTGCGGGTCGCGGGCCTGAAGGGGCATCAGCTCCAGGGCGTCGACGACCTCAGCGCCGACGGCATGACGGCAACCCAGCAGCTCGACGCGATCGCCGAGGAAGCCGACGCGCTGGTCGTGGCCCAGCAGGCCGAGTGGATGCTGCTCCGCGAAGCGCTCACCGAAGCGAAGGTGGAGGTGGTCGGTCCGGACGGCCTGAGCTCGCCGGAAAAGGAATGGCTCGCCGATCACTTCCGCGAGCAGATACTGCCCGTCCTGACCCCTCAGGCGATCGACCCTTCGCACCCGTTCCCCTTCATCCCCAACGGCGGCTTCAGCCTTGTTTTCGACCTGAGGCGGGGGAAGAAGTCCGAACCGGTGGTCGAGTTGCTGATGATTCCCTCGACCTTGCCGCGCTTTCTGAAGCTGCCCGGCAAGGGCCTGAGGTTCATCGCAATCGAAAATGCGATCCGCGCCCATTTCGACCAATTGTTTCCCGGATTCGAGAACGTCGGAGCGGGCGCTTTTCGCCTGCTGCGCGACAGCGATATCGAAGTGGAGGAGGATGCCGAGGACCTGGTCCGATACTTCCGCTCCGCCATCAAGCGGCGCAGGCGCGGGCGGGTCATCCGTATCGAGTTCGCCGCCGATACTCCGCCGGACCTCGAGGAAATGGTGCGGGCCGGCGTCGGTGCTGATTCCGCCTTGGTCGCTGAGAGCGCCGGCTTCATCGGGATCGCCGACCTGGGCCAGCTGGTCGAAGTCGAGCGGCCCGACCTCAAATTCCCGCCTTATACGCCGCGCTTTCCAGAGAGGATCGTCGAATATGACGGCGATTGCTTCGCCGCGATCCGGGCCAAGGATTTCATCGTTCATCACCCATATGAGAGCTTTGAGGTGGTGGTCGCCTACCTCCGTCAGGCGGCCGAGGATCCCGATGTGGTCGCAATCAAGCAGACACTCTACCGCGCGGGCAAGCAGTCGGCGATTATCGACGCGCTGGTCGCGGCGGCCGAGGCGGGAAAGTCGGTCACCGCGGTAGTGGAGCTCAAGGCCCGCTTCGACGAGGAGCAGAATTTGCTCTGGGCCAGCCGGCTCGAGCGCGCCGGTGTGCAGGTGATCTATGGCTTCGTCGAATGGAAAACCCACGCCAAAGTGTCGATGGTAATCCGCCGCGAGGGGGCGGTCATGCGTACCTACTGCCACTTCGGGACCGGCAATTATCACCCGACAACCGCGCGGATCTACACCGACCTCAGCTATTTCACATCGTCGCGCAGGGCGGCGCGGGATGCGGCGAAGCTGTTCAACCTGACGACCGGCTATGTGCAGCCGAAGGGGCTGGAGCTGCTGACGCTGAGCCCGCGTGGGCTTCGCGAGAAGATCGTGTCGCTGATCGACGCCGAGATCGCCAGCGCGAAAGAGGGAAAACCCTCGGCGATCTGGGCGAAGATGAACAGCCTGGTCGACCGGATGGTGATCGACAAGCTGTACGAGGCCAGCGAGGCGGGCGTCTCGATCGAGCTGGTGGTCCGGGGAGTCTGTTGCCTGAGGCCTGGCGTTCCCGGAATGTCGTCGAACATCCGCGTGAAGTCGATCGTCGGGCGCTTCCTGGAGCATAGCCGCATCTTCGTCTTCGCCAATGGCGAGCGGCTGCCCCACCGCAAGGCGAAAGTGTATATTAGCTCCGCCGACTGGATGCCGCGCAACTTCGACCGGCGGGTCGAGTATATGCTGCCGATCGAGAACCCAACGGTTCATGCCCAGGTGCTCGACCAGGTGATGATCGCCAACCTGATCGACAATGAGCAAAGCTGGGTGCTGCATTCCGACGGAAGTTACGTGCGCCTGAAGCCGGGCAAGAAGCACTTCAACCTGCACCGTTATTTCATGACCAACCCCTCATTGTCGGGGCGCGGACAGTCGCTGGCGGGCAAGGCGGTGCCCAAATTGCGCCTGACGCAGCGGGGCTAGGCCAATGGCCGTCAAACGCTTCGGCCCGGTGGGGATTATCGACATCGGGTCGAACAGCGTGCGCTTCGTCGCTTATGGCGGTGCGGCTCGGGTGCCCTCTGTCCTGTTCAACGAAAAGGTGATGGCGGCGCTCGGCCGCGGCCTGGCCCAGGATGGCAAGCTCGACGAAGCGGCGATGGAACGGACGCTGGAAGCGCTTGGCCGGTTCCGCCGGATCGCGGCCGAGATGGGCCTGAAGAAGCTCCATTCCGTCGCGACCGCCGCAGTCAGGGACGCGAGCAATGGCCAGCAGTTCCTGAAAAAGGTCGCGGCGCTGGGTCTCAAGACGCGGCTCCTGCCGGGCGGCGAAGAAGCGGAACTGTCGGGCCTTGGAGTGATTTCCGCCATTCCGCGCGCAAACGGCGTGGTGGCCGATCTTGGCGGCGGTAGCCTGGAATTGATCGGAGTGGCGCGCGGCGGTGCGGGCGAGGGCATTTCCCTTCCCCTCGGTGTGCTGCGGATCGGCGCCGATCCCGATCGTGCCGAACTGGTGAAAACCATTCGATGCGGGCTGAAGGACAGCCGGCTCAAGGGTGCTGCAAGAGGTCACAGCCTCTACCTGGTCGGCGGGTCGTTCCGGGCGCTTGCGCTGCTCGACATGAAGACCCTGGGGCACCCGCTCCCGATCATTCACCACCATCGCATAGCTGAAGACCGCCTACCCGACCTGCGCGCTATCCTGGTCGCGCTCGATGTGGCCGAGACGAGGCCCACCGTTCGGCCAGAGTTCGCACGTGCCGTGGCCTCTGGCCCAGATCAGCACGAAGATGGTGGCTGGGTCTCCACCATGCGGTCCGTGAGTCGCGACGAGGCCCGTCGGGTCGACTCGGCAGGGCGTCGAAGGGACGTCATGCAGGACACCCGGCCTCGTTGCCTGTTCACGTCGGCGAC
>Ga0209974_10000893_pt1 | contig 10383 bp, 10 predicted proteins | sample InoplaM3SPM_FD_187592 | JGI IMG/M metagenome (GOLD analysis project Ga0209974, IMG submission 187592) | Arabidopsis thaliana rhizosphere microbial communities from the Joint Genome Institute, USA, that affect carbon cycling - Inoculated... | ecosystem: Host-associated > Plants > Roots >...
TTGATCATGCCGGTCGTCGCGCCGAGCGTGAGCGTCAGGAAGAGGCTCCCGAGGATGAAGTGCGGCGAGAACGGGCGGGCCGAGGTCGCGGGAACGGGCGGCGCCGCCGCCGTGTCGCGCACGGCGGCTTCGCGAACGTCGCGGAGGAACTCCTCGAGCGGAAGCCGGTGCACCGTGGCGAACCAGGCGACCGGCTCGTCGGGCCCGTCAGGTCCGCCGCAGTCTCCGAGCCCGTAGCGTTCGAAGACGGGCGCGGTCCCCGGGAAGCGGCGGCGGATCTCGCGGATCGACATCGTCGGGGGAACGATGGCGTGGGCCTCTGCCGCGCGATGCGCGGACTGGAGGTCGGCCACGACGTCCTCGAGAGGCTCCCCGCGCGCCGCGCACGCCTGCGCCAGCGGGTGTTCGCCGCCGCAGCAGGTGTCGAGGCCTCGCGCCGCGAGAGCGGACGAGAGGTGAGGCATCCGGGCGAGGATCTCCCGGACCGGCATCTGCGGATCGATGGCTCCCGTTTCCATGGCCCGACGATCTCTCCGGAGTGGGCCCCGGCGCCATGACGGCGGTCATACCGACAGGCGGCTCGCCGGCCCGGGCTCAGCCGGGTGTCGAGAAGGACCGCCTCGCGCGGAAGAACTTGAAGGCCTCGAACCAGGCGATGCCGGAGAGCCCGGCCCCGAGGCAGAGGAGGAGGTCGTCGGCGTGCAGCTTCGAGAAGCCGAAGAGCTCGCGCGGTCCCGGCGCGGCCAGCAGGAGCACGAGAAGACAGAGGGCCCCGCCGACGACCCACGGCAGAGCGCTGTTCTTCGAACGGAACGACTGGGCGATGGTGCGGGTCCAGCTCCGGTTGGCGAGGATGAGGGCGAGGTTGGAGACGATGAGGGTCGTGAACGCGAGGGCGCGCGCGTCCTCGGCCCCCTGACCGCGGGAGAGCGCGACCGCGAACACCGTCAGGACGATCGCGAGCACTCCCGCGCCCTGGAGGAGCGCCAGCCCGACGGTCTTTCGCGAGAAGAGCGGTTCCTCGGGTCGTCGCGGTGGACGTGTCATGACGTCCGCTTCCTCCGGCTCGGCCTCGAACACGAGCGAGCAGGCGGGGTCGATGATCAGCTCGAGGAAGACGATGTGCACGGGCATCAGCACGAGCGGCCAGCCGAAGACGATCGGCAGCAGCGACATTCCGGCGATGGGAACGTGAATGGCGAAAATGTACGCGCCCGCGTTGCGGAGGTTGTCGAAGATGCGCCGGCCCATCCGGACGGCGGCCACGATCGACGCGAAGTCGTCGTCGAGGAGGACGAGATCCGCGGCTTCGCGGGCCACGTCGGTGCCGCGCTGGCCCATCGCGATGCCCATGCCGGCCGCCTTCAGCGCCGGCGCGTCGTTCACCCCGTCCCCGGTCATCGCGACGATTTCTCCGTTCGCTTTCAGCGCGCGCACGATGGCCAGCTTCTGCTCGGGTCGGACGCGGGCGAATACCTCGACCGACTCGATCCGACTGCGGAGCGTGTCGTCGTCCATCCGATCGAGGTCCGCTCCCGTGAGGACGACGACCGCATGGTCCCGCGCCAGCCCGATCTCGCGCGCGATCTGGATCGCCGTGACCGGGTAGTCTCCCGTGATCATCACGACGCGGATACCGGCCTGCCGGCATTCGCGGATCGCGCCCGGAACCTCGGGGCGGATCGGATCGGCGAGACCGAGGAGCCCGACGAGTTCGAAAGCAAAGCCGCTCTGATCGTCCGGCAGCTCCGGCGGATCGAAGGTTCCCCGCGCCACCCCGAGCACGCGCAGCCCCCGGGCCGCGAGAGTACCCACGGCCTGCTCGAACGACTCACGCTCGGACGGCGAAAGCGCGCAGAGGTCCGCGATCGCTTCGGGAGCCCCTTTCGCCGCGATGATCCGCCGGCCGTCCGCGGACACCCAGACCTGGGACATTGCGAGCAATTCGGGCGACAGGGGATACTCGCGGGTCAGCCTCCACTCCGCCCGGCGGCCCGGAAGAGGCGGCCCCGCTCGCGGCTCGAGGGAGCGGATCGCCTGCTCCATCGGGTCGAACGGGTCCGGTTTGCTGGCGAAGATTGCGAGCTCGACGACCTCACGCACGGGCTCGGGAAGCGGGTCGTTCCCCGGGGAGACGTCATAGACACTCCCTGCCCGGGCGATGGTTCGCACCGCCATCCGGTTCTGTGTCAGCGTTCCCGTCTTGTCCACGCAGAGCACGGTCGCCGCGCCGAGGCTCTCGATCGCCGGGAGCCGCCGCGTGAGCACGCGCCGGCGGGAGATGCGCCAGGCGCCGAACGCGAAGAAGATCGTCAGGATGACCGGAAACTCTTCCGGCAGGACGGACATGGCGAGCGCGAGTCCCGCGAGGAATCCCTGCAGCCAGTTTCCCCTCGTCATGCCGTAGAGGACGACGACGGCCGCGCAGAGCGAGAGGCCGACGATGGCAAGTCGCCGCACGATGCGGCCGGTCTCCTCCTGAAGGCGGGTCTTGCCCGGAGCGATCGTCTCGAGCGATCGGCCGATCTTTCCGATCGCGGTGAGAGCTCCCGTGGTATCCACGCGCGCGAGCGCAACCCCCGAAACGACGAGCGTCGCGGAGTAGACGGACGCCGCGCCGCCCTCGGACGGCAGCCCCGTGATCGCGGAGTCGCCCGCCGTCTTCCGAACCGGAAGGGACTCGCCCGTCAGGAGCGACTCGTCCACGGCGAGGTTCGACTGCTCCAGGAGCGTCGCGTCGGCGGGGACCCGGTCCCCCTCCGAGAGGACGACGAGGTCGCCCGGCACGACCTCCCGGCCCGGGATTCTCCGCCGCGTTCCATCGCGGATCACGAGCGCGCGCGGGCTCGAGAGGTCCCGCAGCGCCTGGAGGGCACGCTCGGTTCGCTGGTTCTGAAACAGGGAGATCGCGACGACGACGAGCACCGAAAACAGGAGCACGATCGCCTCGCGGAGATCGCCCAGCAGGAGGTAGATCCCGCCGGCCGCGAGCAGCATCAGGATCATCGGCTCCCGCACGACGTCGAGCGCGGTCCGGAGGACGCCCGAGCGACGGGCCGCCGGCAGCTCGTTCGCGCCGAACTGGACGAGGAGCGCCGCGGCTTCCCGTTCCGAGAGCCCGGGGCCGCTCGAGATCGAAGTCACGGGCGCCCGGCCGAAGCGGCGCTCAGAGCGAGCGGCCGGCCGGCACCACCAGCAAAGGGATCGGGGAGCGGACGAGCAGCTCCTGCACGGTCGAGCCGAGGAGGAAACTCGCGGTCCGGCCGTGTCCCCGCGTTCCCATCACGAGCATGTCGTGTCCGCGTCGCGCTTCACGTCCGAGCTCCCGTGCCGCATCGCCGCGAAGGAGGCGGATCGCCGCGTCGCCGCGCGCGAGCTTCCCGAGGCGTTTCTCGTAGTGCTCCGCGATCGCCTTCGCGAGCTCGCCCGTTCCGAGGTGCAGAAGATCTCCCCGCTCTTCGAGAACCGCGGCGCGCACGTCGGAGAGCGGCCGCACGTGGGCGATCGTGATCTCCCCGCCGACGCGCTTCGCGAGGCGCGTTGCCGCCCGGAGCGCCGCGAGCGACTCCGGCGAAAAATCGACCGCGACGAGGACGCGCAGGGGCGAGGCCACCTCCGGGATTCTATCCGCGCGGGGCGTCGGACGAGGGTTCGCCCCGTCTCGCGCTGCCGAGCACGAAGGCGTCGGGCTCCGGCGGCCGGAACTCGACTAAGGTCGTCGTTCCGTCGGCCGAGTTGATACCGAGCGCGGCGTCGCCGCCGTCGTCGGTCCTCTCGAGCCAGACCGCGATCGGACGGGAGACCGCGTGCTCCACGTTCCGGCCGGGCGAGTCGCCGAGGTGAATCGAGATCTTCGTCGCCAGCCGATCGGACACGATTCCCTCGAGCGGCAGGTCGCGCGCTTCGACCTGCGCGCCGATGCGCGGCCCGACGAGCCAAACCGTCGTCGGCCACCCGGGATGCCGCCGCGTGAACCCTTCGAAGAACGAAAACCATTCGGCGCGGGGGACGAGTCGGTTTCTCATGGCCCCCTCCTCGCGAGAATCCTGCCTCATCCGCGAATGAAATCGCTGATGCAAACGCTTCTATCTCCGGCGGCGGGGCCCGTTCCACGATGATCCCCGTCGAAAAGGAGCTCTGATGGAACCCGATCTCTCCAAGTCCCCGTCCGCCGGGCCGTTGCCTTCCCCGGCGCCGGAGCCCGGTACCCTCGCGTCCGAGCGCTACGAGACCGACGTCGTCCTCAAGAACGGATCGACCCTGCACCTGCGCCCCGTCCGCCCGGACGACGCCCCGCGGCTGCTCGAGTTCATCCGGGGGCTGTCGCCCGAGAGCCTCTATCTGCGGTTTCTCTCGGTGCCGAACGTGGACCTCGCGCGCGCGGAGTACCTGGCGCAGGTCGACTATGCCAACCAGTTCGCGCTCGTCGGCGAGACGCGCCACGGGATCGTCGCGCTCGGTCATTTCTTCCGCGACCCGAAGAGACCGGACCGCGCCGAAGCCGCTTTCGCGGTGGCGGACGCCCTGCACGGGCAGGGGATCGGCACCAGCCTCCTCGACCGGCTGGCGCGCGTCGCACTGGAGATGGGCATCCGCACGTTCGAGGCCGAGGTCCTGCCGTACAACCGCAAGATGATCGACGTGTTCGTCTCCTCCGGTTTCGACGTCCGCCAGAGGGCGGAGGATGGCGTCGTCTGGTTCGAGATTTCGCTGGAGCCGACGACGACCTCCGTCGAGAAAGCCGCGGAGCGGGCGCGCCACGCGGCGACCGCGTCGATGCAGGCGTTCTTCGAGCCGCGCACCGTCGCCGTCGTCGGGGCGGACCGGACCCGCGGCCGCATCGGCTCGGAGATCCTGAACAACCTCCGGGAGACGGGTTTCCGCGGACAGATCGTGGCCGTGAACCCGAACGCGACCTCCATCCAGGGAGTGCCCTGCTACCCGCGCGTGACGGATGTCCCCGGCGAGGTTGATCTCGCCGTCATCGTGGTTCCCGCCGTCCGGGTCGACGCCGTCGTCGACGACTGCCTCGCCAAGGGCGTCAAGGCGCTGGTCGTCATCAGCGCCGGCTTCAGCGAAACCGGGGAGGCGGGGCGCGCGCGGGAGGGCGCGCTCGTCGAGAAGATCCGCGCGTCGGGCGTGCGCATGATCGGACCCAACTGCATGGGGATCCTGAACACCGATCCGGCGGTCCGCCTGAACGCGACGTTCTCGCCGGTCTATCCGCCGGAGGGCCGCGTCGCGATGCTCTCGCAGAGCGGGGCGCTGGGGCTCGCGATCCTGAACTACGCGAGGCGCCTCAACCTCGGGATCTCGACCTTCGTTTCCGTGGGCAACAAGCCGGACGTCTCGGGCAACGACCTCCTCCAGTACTGGGAGGAGGACCCGCGCACCGACGTGATCCTTCTCTACCTCGAGAGCTTCGGGAACCCGCGGAACTTCGGGCCGATCGCGCGGCGGGTTTCGCGCTCGAAGCCGATCGTCGTCGTGAAGGCCGGGCGGTCGCGCGCCGGCGCGCGGGCCGCGTCCTCGCACACGGGCGCCCTGGCGGAAAGCGACGCCGTGGTTGGAGCGCTCCTGCGCCAGTCCGGCGTCATCCGCACGCGCACACTGGAGGGCCTCTTCGACGTCGCGTCGCTCCTGTCGCACCAGCCGCTGCCGAAGGGCAACCGCGTGGCGATCGTCACGAACGCGGGGGGGCCCGGAATACTCGCGGCGGATGCCTGCGAGGCCCACGGCCTGCCGCTCGCCTCGCTTTCCGCCGAGACGACCTCCGCGCTGCGCTCGTTCCTGCCGGCGGAGGCGAGCGTCGGCAACCCCGTCGACCTCCTCGCGTCCGCTTCGGCCGAGGACTATCGGCGCGCGGTCCGACTCGCGCTCGCCGACTCCGCGGTGGACAGCCTTCTCGTCATCTTCATCCCGCCGCTCGTGACCGACGCCGACACCGTCGCGGCCGCCGTCGTGGAGGAAGCGGGACAGTCGTCGAAGACCGTTCTCGCCACCTTCATGGGGGCGAAGGGCGCCCCGCCGGGACTCGCGCCGATCCCCTGTTATCCGTTCCCGGAGTCGGCGGTGACCGCCCTGTCGCGCGCCACCGAGTACGGCGAGTGGCGGCGCAGACCCGCGCCCTCGACGGAAGAGCCCACCGGCGTGCGGGTCGAGGACGCGCGCGAATTCATCCGAATCGCCCTCGAGCGCGGGGAAGGCTGGCTCGCGCCCGCGGAGGCGCGCTCCGTGCTGACGGCATTCGGAATCCCGGTCGCCCGCTCGCGCGTGGCTCCGGGGTGGAACGAGGTGCGCCGAGCGGCCCGCGAGATCGGATATCCCGTCGCCTTGAAGGCGCTCGGCCCGACGCTCCTCCACAAGACGGACGTCGGCGGAGTGAAGCTCGACATCGGGACCCCGGCCCAGCTGCGCCGAGCGTTTGCCGAGCTCGAGCAGAGGCTGGGTGACCGCGTCACGGACTACCTCGTGCAGGAGATGGTGCCGGGAGGCGTGGAGGTCATCGTCGGCGGGCTCGTCGACCGTACTTTCGGTCCTCTCGTCCTTTACGGGAGCGGCGGTACGCTCGTCGAGTTGCTCGGCGACACGGCATTCCGCATCGCGCCGCTTTCCGACGCGGACGTGTCGGACATGCTGAACGAGGTGAAGGGGACGGCGCTCCTCCGCGGTTTCCGCGGCGCGCCGCCGGCCGACGAAAAGGCGCTCGCGGACGTTCTCCTCCGCGTGTCGGCGCTCCTCCAGGCGTGCCCGGAAATCCGGGAGATGGACCTGAACCCCGTGAAAGTATTCGAGAGCGGGGCCCGCGTCGTCGACTTCCGGATCCGCGTCGGCCGCCGTCCGGCTCCCGTACGCTCGCGTCGGATCACGTACTGAAGGCGTGGAAGGAGGAGACATGGCCGGCACGGTCGAGACTCCCGAGGCAACCGCCGCGACGGCGCGGGAGAAAGGGACCATGAAAGCGTTCGTGATGCGCGAGATCGGAAAAGTCGGCGTCGTCGACAAGCCGATCCCCGAGGTCGGACCGAACGACGCGCTCGTGCGCACGACCGCGGCCCTCATCTGCACGTCCGACGTTCACACGGTGGGAGGCGCGATCGGTCCCCGGGAGAACCGGACCCTCGGCCACGAGGCGGTCGGGGTCGTCGAGAAGCTCGGCGCCGCCGTGTCCGGACTCGAGGTCGGCCAGCGGGTGACGGTGGCCGCGATCACGCCCTGCTGGAAGTGCGAGAACTGCCTGCGCGGCTTTTCCTCGCAGTGCGGGGAGGCGCTCGGCGGGTGGAAGTTCGCGAACACGAAGGACGGGAATCTCGCCGAGTACTTCCACGTCAACGACGCGCAGGCGAACGTCACCCCGATCCCGGACGACGTCGGCGACGAGCTCGCGGTCTACGTGTGCGACATGCTCTCGACCGGCTTCATGGGCGCCGAGCACGCCGCGATCCCGATCGGCGGCACGGTGGCCGTCTTTGGAGCCGGTCCGGTCGGACTCATGGCGATCGCGGGATCGAAGCTCCTCGGCGCCGGACTCGTCATCGCGGTCGAGAGCGAGGGGAAGCGCCAGGACTTCGCGCGTTACTACGGCGCGGACGCCATCGTGGACTTCACGCGCCTCGACCCCGCCATCGAAATCCGGAAACTGACCGGCGGACGCGGCGTCGATTCGGCGATCGAAGCGGTCGGCAACTCCGACAGCTTCGCCGGATGCGTGAAGGCCACGCGCCCGGGTGGAACGATCTCGAACGTCGGATACCACGGAAAGGGCGACGTCGTCCCGATCCCGCGCCTCGAGTGGGGGGTCGGCATGGCGGACAAGACCATCCGGACGGGGCTCTGTCCGGGAGGGCGGGAGAGGATGGAGAGACTGCTGCGCCTCCTTCAGCGGAAGCGCGTGGACCCGACCCCGCTGACGACCCACCGCTTCCCATTCTCGGAAGTCGAACGAGCCTTCGAGATGATGCGCACGAAGGAGAACGGGATCCTGAAGCCGCTGATCCTTTTCTGAGCGCTCAGCGGCCGGGCGGAGGGCCGTCCCGGCGTTCGATTTCGATCCGGTGGTAGTCCTCGAGCGCTTTCCGGACGATCTTCTGGAGGTTTTTCATGCGCCGGGCCGACCGGCGGCGCTCCCGCTCGTCGAGGAAGGCCCGGCGCCGGCGGACCGTCTCCCGCCAGAGCAGGTCGACCGCCCGCTTCAGCCGGGCATAGAGGAGCTCGGCCGTCAGGTCCAGCGTCTCGGCCACGGGACGATTCTCCCTCTGTTCTGGCCAAAAAGGGTGCTGATTCGTTTGCATCAGGACTCCGCGGCGGGGGGGTTCTAGCCTGCAATCCAGCGGGAAAACGGAACGTCCCCCGCAGGAGGAAACCAGTGCCCTTCCGCCGCCCCGGTCTCGTCCAGGTCGCGTCGTTCGTGCTCCTGTTCGGCGTGCCGCTCGCCGCGTCGCTCGCCCTCGATCGCGCCGCTTCCTCGCGGACGTCCCGTCACGTCCGGTTCTTCGACGCCCCGTCTCAGACCGCCGAGTTCATCGGTTACTCGAGGTCCATCACGCTCACGCCCGCGGAGCAGAAGGTCCGCGACAAGGCGCTCCAGGCCATGGAAGCGCCCTGTTGCGAGAAATTCTCCCTCGCGACGTGCTGCTGCCCCTGCAATCTGGCGAAGAGCGCATGGGGCCTCTCGAACTACCTGATCGCCCGGAAAGGCGCCAGCGCCGCGGAGGTCCGCGATGCGGTCGGCGGCTGGTTCGCGTTCGTCAACCCGAACGGCTTCAGCGGCGACGTCTGCGACACCGCGGGAGGGTGCGCCCGTCGCTTCGCCCATAACGGTTGTGGAGGAATGGATGAAAGAAATCTCCTCACGGCCCGCTGACGGATCGTCCCCGACCCGGCCGCGACCACCCGGTCCGCGGACCACTTCCGGCGCCCGCCGGCAGCTCACCCGGCGCGAGAAGGAGATCCTGCGTTTCCTCGCGCTCGGAATGGGCACCTCCGCGATCGCCCGGGAGCTGGCGATCTCTCCGGCGACGGTGCGCAACCACGCGCAGCGGATCCTGGCGAAGCTCCAGGTCCACAGCCGGCTCGCCGCGGTGGCGCGCGGCTACGCGATCGGTCTGCTGACCTCGCCGCAGTGGATGAACTCGCCGGCGCCGGACTTGACGAGTCGGCTGGCGCGTAACGTTCCGGCCCCCGGCTGATTCGTCCGAGCATGGATCCGGGGGCCGCCCGTGCCTGGATTGGAAACAGGGGAGGTGAATCATGACCACGATCGTCCTCATTCTCGCGGTGGCTTTCGTTCTGTCGTGGATTCCCGCGATCGTCGTCCACTTCGTCGCGCGGCGACGAAGCGCCGGTGACCGGGTCATCACCTGCCCGGAGACGCACACGACCGAAGTCGTTCGCGTCGACGCGGGCCACGCGGCCTGGACGGAGATACGCGGAGACAAGGAGCTGCGCCTGCAAGCGTGCTCGCGCTGGCCGGAGAAAGCGGATTGCGCCCAGGATTGCATCCGGGAGATCGAGGCCGCACCCGACGGGTGTCTCGTCCGCGAACGGCTCGAAACCTGGTATCGCGGCGCGGAGTGCGCTCTCTGCGGAATGACCATCGGGGCGCTCCACTGGTTCGAGCACCGTCCCGGTCTGCTGACGCCGGAGAACCGGGCGGTCTCGTGGGAAGAGATTCCCGCGAAGGAGCTTCCGACGGCGCTGGCCGAGGATCGGCCGATCTGTTCCGACTGCTTTCTCGCCGAGTCGTTCCGCGAGAAGTTCCCGGAGCGGGTGATCGACGATCCCTGGCACAAGGTCAACCGCCGCGAAACGCGCTCACCCGGGCCGATGGCGTGACGACGGGCAGTTCCGCCCGCGTCCTCCACCGCGACGAAGCGATCTCTCACCTGCGATCGTCGCTCGTCCGCATGACGGACGAGGAGCATTCGCTGTGTCAGGTCGCCGCGGACCTCGGGATTTTCTGCCGTGGCTTCCGCCGATGGAACGAGGCGGAGTTCGACCGCCACTGGCGCAAGTCGATCGGTCGCAGCACGCACCTCTCGCGCCGCCAGATGGAGGAGTACGCGAACCTGTGGCAGCTCGCCGAGCAGGTCCGGCGCCGCGTCTCGCTTGCCTGCGACGCCCAGACGATTTCCGGCGGGCCGTGTCGCGGATGGAGCGAGTTTTCCAACGCGGAGCTCGCGCGGTTCTGCAACGACGTCCTCGGCGAGAACGTCGACGTCATCGAATAGTCGACAGCCGCGCTGACTCGGTGTCGGCGAACCCGATGACGGGAATCGCCTCCGGATTCACAGCAGGCCGCGATCGTGGAGGAGACGCCAGAGCGATCCGATCGCCTCTTCCGGAGCGCCGGCGCCGGAGACGACGAGGTCCGGGCGGAGCGGC